>OKVD01000011.1_pt1 | contig 318738 bp, 293 predicted proteins | sample 1606881 | NCBI WGS metagenome assembly OKVD01 (sample SAMN03281011, study PRJEB24777) | human gut metagenome | isolation source: fecal sample PR176 from 1 month old male Indian infant, caesarean delivered... | place: Singapore | collected 2006-01-13
TTTGCCTGGCGGCACTAGCGCGGTGGTCCCACCTGACCCCATGCCGAACTCAGAAGTGAAACGCCGTAGCGCCGATGGTAGTGTGGGGTCTCCCCATGTGAGAGTAGGGAACTGCCAGGCATCAAATTGCAGTAAGCCGGGGTGACAACCGGTGGTCATAAAGCGAAAAAATTCGGTGGAGCGGTAGTTCAGTCGGTTAGAATACCTGCCTGTCACGCAGGGGGTCGCGGGTTCGAGTCCCGTCCGTTCCGCCACTTATTAAGAGCCCTGAGCATTTGCTCAGGGCTTTTTTGTTTCATCTGTTCCCGATTATTGCTAAATCAGCAAAAATCCTCTGCATTAATCGCTCTTTTTCCCCTCCACACCATCAGCCATAATTTCATCCGTTAACCGAAATGAACAAATAACGAGGAAAAACATGGCAATCCCTGCATTTGGTCTTGGCACCTTCCGTCTGAAAGATGATGTTGTTATCGCATCCGTAAAAACCGCGCTGGAGCTGGGCTATCGTACTATCGACACCGCGCAAATCTATGACAACGAAGCCGCGGTGGGTCAGGCTATCGCTGAGAGCGGCGTGCCGCGTGATGAGTTGTTCATCACGACCAAAATCTGGATCGAGAACCTGAGCAAAGACAAACTCATCGCCAGCCTGCAAGAGAGCATGCAGAAGCTGCGCACTGACTATGTTGATCTGACGCTGATCCACTGGCCGTCACCGAACGATGCGGTGGCTGTTGAAGAGTTTATGGCCGCTCTGATGGAAGCGAAGACGCTCGGCCTGACCCGTCAGATCGGTATCTCCAACTTCACTATTCCACTGATGGAGCGCGCGATTGCCGCCGTTGGCGCTGAAAACATTGCTACCAATCAGATTGAACTCTCGCCGTATCTGCAAAACCGTAAAGTCGTCGATTGGGCGCGTGAGCACGGTATCCATATCACCTCTTATATGACCCTGGCCTACGGTAAGGCACTGAAAGATGAGGTGATTGCCCGTATCGCGGCGAAACATAATGCGACTTCGGCGCAGGTTATCCTGGCATGGGCGATGGGCGAGGGGTACGCGGTAATCCCGTCCTCGACGAAGCGTGAGAACCTGGCCAGCAACCTGAAGGCGTTGGATCTGCAGCTGGATGATGAAGATCGCCAGGCGATCGCTGCGCTGGATTGCAACGATCGGCTGGTGAGCCCGGAAGGTCTGGCGCCGCAGTGGGATTAATCTCCCGCTTCCGGCATGCCTATCAGAGGGTACTACGACAGCTCCTTCGGGAGCTGTTTTACGTGTTCGCTTAGAAAATCAATAAACGCCCTGATACGTGTACTGACGGCTCTGTCGCTGTAGTACACCGCACTGAAGGGCATCTCCACCGGCAAGCGTTTGTCGGCCAGTAGTTCAACAAACTCCCCACTGGCTATCTCTTTATCCACCATATAATCCGACAGACAGGCAATACCGTTGCCGGTCAGACACAGTTGTTTGAGGGTTTCCCCACTGTTTGATGACACCGCCGCCTCAATCTCTAACAACTGACCATCGCAACAGGAGACTGGCCAGGTGTTCAGAGAGACGGGTTCAGTGAAGCCCAGACACTGATGTTGTTTCAGATCTGACGGATGCTGCGGCACACCGTAGCGCGAGACATACGCTGGCGAGGCGACGATCTTACGATAGCTGGTGAACAGCGGTCGGGCGCGCAGGCTGGAATCCGTTAAGGTTCCGGCCCGTATCGCTACATCCACTTTCCGTTCAATCAGGTTAATAAATGTCTCTGAAGAGACGAGCGACAGCGTCATTTCCGGGTAACGCTCGCGAAACGGCTTCACCAGCGGCATGAGAAAATGCAGCATCACCGGCGTCGCGGCATCCACCCGCAGCAAGCCCCGCGGCGTCGTGCGCGTTTCCAGCAGGTCATTTTCTGCCGCCGCCATCTCCTGCAATACCACCTGCATCCGCCGAAAATAGCGCTCGCCTTCCTCTGTCAGACTGAGCTGGCGGGTGGTCCGATTAAGCAGGCTGACACCAAGCTTTGATTCGAGCTTTTTGACTGCCCGGCTGACGGCAGAGTTGGCCTGACCCAGCTGTTCGGCTGCCCGGCTGAAACTCCCGCTTTCCACTACCGCCACAAAGATGGCGATCTCCTCGGATGTGGCTCTCATTATTGCACCTGTAGCAAAATTCTATTGATACTTTGATAGTTTTTGTTATTTATACAACCCTTCATACTACGTGTCATCTTAATCCTGATGCTACGGAGTAAATTATGCCACTGGCGCTATTTGCCTTAACCATCGGTGCCTTTGCAATTGGCACCACTGAATTCGTGATTGTCGGCCTGGTCCCGACGATTGCCCAACAACTCTCTATCTCTCTACCTTCTGCGGGACTGCTGGTCTCTATCTACGCGCTGGGCGTGGCGATCGGCGCCCCGGTGCTGACGGCATTAACCGGGCGTATGCCGCGTAAACAGCTGCTGCTGGCGTTGATGGTCCTGTTTACGGCGGGTAATGTGCTGGCCTGGCAGGCTCCAGGCTATGAAACGCTGATCCTGGCGCGCCTGCTGACCGGCCTGGCGCACGGCGTGTTCTTCTCTATTGGCTCGACAATCGCCACCAGCCTGGTGGCAAAAGAGAAAGCAGCCTCGGCCATCGCCATTATGTTCGGCGGCCTGACGGTCGCGCTGGTGACCGGCGTTCCCTTTGGCACCTTTATTGGCCAGCATTTCGGCTGGCGGGAAACCTTCCTCGCGGTATCGATTCTCGGGGTGATTGCGCTAATCAGCAGTCTGATTCTGGTGCCGAATAATATTCCGGGCCGCGCCAGCGCCAGCCTGCGCGATCAGCTTAAAGTCTTAACCCATCCGCGCCTGCTGATGATCTATGCCATTACCGCGCTGGGCTATGGCGGCGTGTTTACCGCTTTTACCTTCCTTGCGCCGATGATGCAGGAGCTGGCCGGCTTCAGCCCCTCAGCGGTGAGCTGGATCCTGCTGGGCTATGGCGTCTCGGTGGCTATCGGCAACGTATGGGGCGGCAAACTGGCCGATAAGCATGGCGCCGTCTCCGCGCTGAAGTTTATCTTCGCCGCGCTGGTTGTGCTGCTGCTGGTGTTCCAGCTGACCGCCAGCGTTCACTATGCCGCGCTGGCAACGGTGCTGGTGATGGGCGTTTTCGCCTTCGGCAACGTGCCGGGTCTGCAGGTCTATGTGGTGCAAAAAGCAGAGCAGTATACCCCGGGGGCTGTCGACATCGCTTCCGGTCTGAATATCGCCGCCTTCAACGTCGGCATCGCGCTGGGATCGATCGTCGGCGGACAGACGGTCGAGCGGTACGGTCTGGCGCAGACGCCGTGGATTGGCGCGGTGATTGTGCTGGTCGCTTTGCTGTTGGTGGTTCTGAGCGGGCGTTTAGATAAATTGCCGCGCCGTTCGGCAGCGCTTTCTCCCGAAGGCTAAGGGTTTCTCGCAAATTGCATTGAAAGTGTATGGGAAAATCCCTATAACAGAAGAACCAGTCGTCGTCGGGCTGGTTTCTGTTATCGAGGATTAATGCCCAAATTGCGAAAGAACACCTACGCCATGCGCTATGTCGCCGGACAACCTGCGGAGAGAATATTGCCTCCGGGGGCGTTTGCGGGCGTGAGTCCGGTTTATTCCGCCGGCACGCCGTTAAGCAGCGATGAGAAGATCCGCGTGCTGGTGTGGAATATCTTCAAGCAGCAGCGTGCAGAGTGGCAGTCGGTCCTCAAAAATTTCGGCAAAGATGCGCATTTGGTCCTGTTGCAGGAGGCGCAAACCACCCCAGAACTGGTCAGGTTCGCGACTTCAAACTATCTGGCCGCCGATCAGGTGCCGGCGCTGGTGCTGCCCCAGCATCCTTCCGGCGTGATGACGCTGGCCTCCGCTCACCCCATCTATTGCTGTCCGCTGCGCGAGCGCGAGCCTATTTTGCGATTGCCGAAATCGGCCTTAGTGACCGTTTATCCGCTGCCCGATGCGCGGTTGTTAATGGTGGTCAATATCCATGCCGTCAACTTTAGCCTTGGCGTCGATGTCTACAGCAAGCAGTTGCTGCCGATCGGCGATCAGATTGCCCATCACAGCGGGCCGGTGATTATGGCCGGGGACTTCAATGCCTGGAGCCGGCCGCGAATGAACGCGCTGTACCGCTTTGCACGCGAGATGTCGCTGCGTGAAGTTCGTTTCTCTGACGACCAGCGCCGTCGCGCGTTTGGTCGCCCGCTCGATTTTGTGTTCTACCGTGGGTTAAGCGTGCACGATGCTTCCGTGCTGGTAACCCGCGCCTCCGACCACAACCCGCTACTAGTCGAATTCAGTCCCGGCAAGCCTGATTAATTTAAGGTTGGTCAGGCCTGCCATGGGGCAGGCCTGTGCATGCATAGTGCTGCCTTTTATTACTCAAAAAACCGTAAGGACAAGACAACATGACAACACGCTCTCACCATGACAACGTTGAAAAGCAGTTCGGCTCCCAGGCCAGCGCCTATCTGACCAGCGCCGTACATGCCTCTGGTCGCGATCTGCAGCGGCTGGCGGAACGTCTGGCTGATTTTCCGCAGGCGAAAGTGCTGGATATGGGCTGCGGGGCAGGGCACGCCAGCTTTACCGCGGCGGGACAGGTTGCCGAGGTGACCGCCTATGATTTATCGAGCCAGATGCTGGAGGTCGTTGCCGCCGCAGCAAAGGATAAAGGTTTTAGCAATATCGTGACCCAGCAGGGGTATGCCGAAACGCTGCCGTTCGCTGATGCCAGCTTTGATATCGTTATCAGCCGCTATTCCGCTCATCACTGGCATGACGTTGGCCAGGCGCTGCGCGAGGTGAAGCGTGTTCTCAAGCCGGGCGGGGTGATGATCGTGATGGACGTGATGTCGCCGGGCCATGCGGTGCGTGATGTCTGGCTGCAGACCGTAGAAGCCCTGCGCGATACCTCGCACGTGCGTAATTATTCCAGCGGCGAGTGGCTGACGCTGGCGACGGAGGCGGGGCTGGTGATTAATCGGCTGTTGACCGATCGCCTGCCGCTGGAATTCAGTTCGTGGGTGGCGCGGATGCGTACCCCTGAGCCGCTGGTGGAGGCGATTCGTTTATACCAACAGAGCGCCTCGGCGGAGGTGAAAGCCTACTTTGAGTTACAGCAGGATGGTTCCTTTACCAGCGATACCATCATGTTTGAAGCGCATAAAGCGGTTTAATACGGACAACAAAAAAGGCACCGGGGGAAGTCGGTGCCTTTTTATCGAACCCTGACGTATCAGGACTCTGGTCGATCGCTGTTTTTCACAAACAGGGTTAGCTGATCGCCAGGCCGCAGATTGTCGGTATCGCTGTTCCAGCGCATGACGTCGCGAATATTAACGCCATGACGTTTGGCGATGCTCGACAGCGAGTCACCTTTGCGAACGCGATAGGTGATGCTATCGCTGTTATTCGCCAGACGCTGCGCGCTGCTGCCGGCGCCGATAACCAGGTTCTGTCCAACCTTCAACCCAGAGCCGCGCAGGTTATTCCACTGCTGCAGATCGCGGGTCGTCACACCGAGACGGGAAGCAATCCCGGAAATGGTGTCGCCGGAACGCACCTTATAGCTTCGGCTGGTCAGCGGCGTATTATCCGCGAGCTGCGTCGGCTGTACGGCGGCAATGTCGCCAGAGGCCAGCGATTCACGCAGTTGGGCTGCGTGCTTCTGCGGCACCATGACGTACTTTGGCCCGCTAGCGCCCAGCGTTGACCCCTTTACGCCGGCGTTGAAGGTCTTCAGCTTGCTGACCGGCATACCGGCCATATCCGCGAGCTGAGAAATCTCAACCGGACTGTCGAGGCGAACGCGCGCCAGCGCACGGCTTTCATCAGCCGTAGGCAACTTTACGCCGTAACGTTTGCTGTTTTTGAGGATGTCGCTCAATGCCAGCATTTTCGGTACGTAGACTTTCGTTTCATGCGGCAGAGACAGCGACCAGAAATCGGTGGGTTTGCCACGCGAACGGTTCGCTTTCACTGCCTTCATGACCCGACCTTCGCCGCTGTTATATGCCGCGACCGTTAACAACCAGTCGCCGTCGAACATTTTGTTCAGACGTTGCATCATGTCCAGCGCCGCGGTTGTCGATGCGACAACGTCACGACGCGCATCGTAACTGCGGGTCTGTTTTAAACCATAATTGCGCCCTGTGCTCGGAATGATCTGCCAGATGCCTGCGGCATTGGCGCCAGACGTCGCGTGTGGGTCAAAAGCGCTCTCCACTATGGGTAGTAATACCAGTTCCATTGGCATGTTACGTTTCTTAACCTGCCCGGCTATCCAGTACATATACGGCTCTGCCCGTAAAGTTACATCGTGGAGATAGCTCTTATTTCTTAAGTACTTCTGTTTTTGCTCGCGAATCCGGGGGTTATCCGGTATTCCCATCTTTAGCTCGTCGCCTATGGAAGTCCACAGATCCTGGTCTTGCGCGTAGAAGGTTCCATCATCTAACCAGCGCGCTTGACTTGTGAACTTGCCTGCTTCCCCTTGACCAGCCGCAGAAAGGCTCTGTGCTCGCTGTTCGACGGTGCCATCGTGCTTAGACGCCTGGCACCCCACCAGCAGGACAGAGGCGAATAATATCGCTCGTGCCTTCATGTGTGTGTCAATAGTTGCTTAAAAGACGACCAAGGATAACGGCGAAGTTAGCCGATGACAAGAATTAAATGTCAGAATTCGTCTTTCTTTGACCTTAACCACGCAAATCGCGCCACAGAGTGTTGCAATTTTGTTTCTTTGTTAATTTTATCAATTAAATCAACATCATTTACGCGTAAAAATAAATTTATACGCCGCTCGTTTTTCAGAATTACGGGTAGTGTCTTTTGTTTTTTTGCACGTAACTCATTAACTTTATGATAGTAATCGTTTATGTCCCTATCATCAGGCAGGATACTTAACGCAAACTTCATATTCGCTAACGTATATTCATGTGCGCAACATATAATGGTTTCTGCAGGAAGGGCGTTAATTTTCATAAATGATTGATACATTTGCTCTGCGGTGCCTTCGAACAGCCTTCCGCAGCCGCCGGAGAACATTGTGTCGCCGCAAAACAGATAAGGTTCGCTGTAGTAACAGATATGTCCTAATGTGTGACCTGGCGTGGAGAAAATGGAAAAATCGTGACCCAGAATTGACAACCGATCGCCATCGTCTACTACCTGAGTAACCCCCTTATCCTGGGTTTCTGCCGGCCCGTAAACCACCAGAGAGGGGAATTTTTCACGTAATTGTTTTACGCCGCCGACGTGATCCTGATGGTGATGGGTCAGTAAAATGGCCTCGGGCTGCCACTGGTTTTCCTCGATTGCCGCCAGAACCGGCGCGGCCTCGCCCGGATCAACGATGATGCAGCGGCCGTGATTCTCAATGAGAACCCAGATGTAGTTGTCCTGAAACGCGGGAATACTGATAAGATTCATAAATTACCTCTAAAGCGTAGCGGAAGGTGGCAATGAAGCCGGCAAGGATACCTCATACAGTGACAGCGCCTGAGCATTGGTCCAGTATGCCGTGGGGCGAATACTATCGCGAAACGCTTGAACAGCAGATGAAGCCATGGCTGGCTAAATTATATGGCTTTCATCTGCTTAAGATTGGCAATCTGAGCGCGGAAATCAATACCGAAGCTTGCGCCATCTCGCACCAGGTGAATGTCTCGCTGGCGGGAAACCCAATGCAGGTCCGGGCCGACCCGCTGCATTTGCCCTTTGCCGAAAAGTCCGTCGACGCCTGCCTGCTGGCGCATACCCTGCCGTGGTGCAGCGATCCGCATCGCCTGCTGCGGGAGGCCGATCGCGTCCTGATCGATGATGGCTGGATGATCCTGACCGGGTTTAATCCGGTGAGCCTGATGGGGTTGCGTAAACTGGTGCCGGTCCTGCGCAAAGGCACGCCGTACAACAGCCGTATGTTTACGCTGATGCGCCAGCTGGACTGGCTGTCGCTGCTCAACTTTGAAGTGCTGCATTATGGGCGTTATCAGGTTTTACCCTGGTCGCGGCATGGCGGCAAACTGCTGAGCACCCATCTGCCGGCGCTGGGCTGTTTGCAATTGATTGTCGCCCGCAAACGGACCATTCCGCTCACCCTTAATCCGATGAAGTCAGGGAAAGCGAAAACCCAGCTGCGGCCAGCAGTAGGCGCCACCCGGCAGTGGCGCAAGGGGCAGAATTAGCTCTCCGGCTGGTAGCCGATGTCGTCCTGAGTGGGATGGGAGGCCGCCGCGCGGGCCAGCTCGTCGCAGCGTTCGTTTTCTGGATGGCCGGCGTGGCCCTTCACCCACTCCCATTTGATCTTATGCTGGCCAAGCGCGGCGTCCAGCCGCTGCCAGAGGTCGACATTCTTTACCGGTTTTTTCTCTGCCGTTTTCCAGCCGCGCTTTTTCCAGTTGTGGATCCACTGGGTGATCCCCTGGCGGACATACTGGCTGTCGGTGCTGAGCACCACTTCGCAATGCTCTTTTAACGCTTCGAGAGCGACGATCGCCGCCATCAGTTCCATGCGGTTATTGGTGGTCAGACGGTAGCCGGCGCTGAAGGTCTTTTCGTGCTGGCGGTAGCGCATGATGGCGCCGTAACCGCCGGGTCCTGGATTTCCCAGGCAAGAGCCGTCGGTGAAAATTTCTACCTGTTTGAGCATCTCTGGTAGACTTCCTGTAATTGAAATCGATTTGTAAACGATAAGTCTGACATAAATGACCGCTATGAGCACTGCAATTACGCGCCAGATTGTTCTCGATACCGAAACCACCGGTATGAACCAGATCGGGGCGCACTACGAAGGACACAAGATCATTGAGATCGGCGCCGTGGAGGTGATCAACCGCCGCCTGACCGGTAACAATTTCCACGTCTATCTGAAGCCCGATCGGCTGGTGGATCCGGAGGCGTTCGGCGTGCACGGGATCGCCGATGAATTCCTGCTGGATAAACCCACCTTTGCCGATGTTGCCGATGAATTTATGGATTACATCCGCGGCGCGGAGCTGGTGATCCATAACGCCTCGTTCGATATCGGCTTTATGGATTATGAGTTCGGTAAGCTGAACCGCGGCATTGGAAAAACCGAGACCTTTTGTAAAATCACCGACAGTCTGGCACTGGCGCGGAAAATGTTCCCCGGCAAGCGCAACAGTCTGGATGCGTTATGTTCGCGCTACGAAATAGATAACAGCAAGCGTACGCTGCACGGGGCATTACTCGATGCCCAGATCCTTGCCGATGTCTATTTGATGATGACCGGCGGCCAGACGTCGATGGCGTTCTCTATGGAAGGCGAAAGCCAGCAGCAGGCGGGAGAGATGGGCATTCAGCGCGTCGTCCGCGCCGCCAGCCAGTTACGGGTAGTTTATGCCTCTGATGAAGAACTGGTGAACCATGAATCCCGCCTCGATCTGGTACAAAAGAAAGGCGGAAGCTGCCTGTGGCGTGCCTGATAACCACTAAAATGGATTAAAAGTAGGCGGTTGGGCGATTTTTGCAGCAAACGATTCAAAACGGTAGAAAAAGCGTTGACGGGGTAGAGGGGAATCCGTAATATTCGCCTCGTTCCCAACGGAACAACAACGCGGAGCGGTAGTTCAGTCGGTTAGAATACCTGCCTGTCACGCAGGGGGTCGCGGGTTCGAGTCCCGTCCGTTCCGCCACTATTCAGAAATCCTGAATCAGCAATGATTCAGGATTTCGTCGTTTTCGTCGCCGAATTTCAGCGCGCCTCTTGTTCCTCCTGCATACACTGCATGAATACCCGCATCGCAGGACTGATTGCTTTCCCGGCGTGATGGGCGCAGAGCGCATGGATCGTCAGCGGCGTCTCGCTGAACGGCAGCTCGACCAGCGTCCCGCGTTTGAGTTCCTCCTCTACCGCAAAGCGCGGCAGGAAGCTCACCCCAAGATTGCCCGCCACGCACTGTTTGATGCTTTCAATGCTCCACAGTTCGATGGTGTTCTCCATGGTAATGCCGCGCTGGCGCAGGGTACTTTCAAAAATCTGCCGGAACACGCACTGGGGCTCGTTGATGATAAAGCTCAATGGGATATGCTGCCGCGGGCGCAGGAAGTCGACCGGCGCCTGATCGACTGACGCGACCAGCGCCAGCGGCTGCGGGCCAAGTTCCATCATGGTGAGTGCATCATCGTTGCCAACCCGGTAAAACACCCCCAGGTCGACTTCGTCAGCGAGCAGCGCATCACGGATGCTGTAGCAATTGAGCGACTGCAGTGACAGGCGGACCTTCGGGGCGCGTTGCTTAAAACGCTGCAGCACCGGCGGCATTTTGTACGCCAGCAGGGTTTCACCAGTGGCGACGCGAAGTTCGCCGCCGGGTTCATCGTCCTGGCGCGCCGCCTGGCGAATCGACGCCATCACTTTGGTCAGATCGTAGACGTGCGGCAGGACATTCTTACCCGCGGCGGTGAGACACATCCGCCGGCCAATTTTCTCAAACAGCGGGATAGCAAGCTCCTGCTCAAGCTGCTGGATATGAAAGGTTACGGTGGACTGGGTGCAGCACAGTTTCTGCGAGGCGCGCAGAAAGGATCCTTCTTCGACAACCGTTTTGAAGGTGATAAAGCGTCGCAGATCCATATTTCCTCTTTATATCGACATTCTCGAATTCAGAATGAAAAAACATTCATTTTTTTAAATTATCAGCTTCGGGTACTGTCTGCCAGTCAAGAGGAGAAAACACGTGACACCTACCCTGATTAGCGCCTTTTTAACTTACACCCTGATCACCGCCCTGACGCCCGGGCCGAATAATATTCTGGCGCTGAGCAGCGTCACCGCGCACGGCTTTCGACGGAGCATGCGGGTTCTGGCCGGCATGAGCCTGGGGTTTGTGATCATCATGCTGATTTGTGCCGGGCTGACGTTCACTCTCGTTACCCTGGATGAGGGGATAACCTCCCTGCTACGCTGGGTCGGCGCGGGGTATATCCTGTGGCTGGCCTGGCACATTGCGCGCAGCGACCCGGCCAGCGGTGGGCAGGAGGAGCGGCCTGTCAGCTTCTGGGCCAGCCTGGGGCTGCAGTTTGTGAATGTAAAAATTATCCTGTACGGCATCACGGCCCTGTCGACCTTTGTTCTGCCGGTGACTCGCGAGCCATTCTGGCTGGTGATGATAAGCCTGTTGCTATCAGTAATAGGCGTTGCCGGCAATCTTTGCTGGGCGCTGGCCGGTCATCTGTTTCAGCCGGTGTTCGAACGCCATGGAAGAGGGTTAAATCTGCTGCTGGCGCTGCTGCTGGTCTGGTGCGCGGTACGAATGTTTATGGAATGAATTAAGGGAGCGTAACGCTCCCCTGCGGTTATTTATCCTGCGGCAGGGCGGGTTGCCCTTCATTTACCCAGGTCATGAAGATCCGATAACCGATGGCCAGCAGGGTGGCGCCGAGGAACATACCGAGAATGCCGTTAGAGGCCATTCCACCGAGGGCGCCCAGCAGCACCACCGGCATTGGCGCATCGACTCCGCGCCCCAGCAGCAGAGGTTTGAGGACGTTATCGGCCATACCGGCGACGATCAGCAGGATGGTGTAGAAGATATCCATTCCGGTACTGTGGGTGCCGAGACTCCACATCAGTGCGATGGCCGGGGCCGTCACCAGGATCACCGGCACCTGGGCAATGCCGAGGATCAGGGCAAGTATAAAGAAGATCCCGACGGCGGGAATGCTGGCCATCAGCATGATCACACCGACCAGCAGCGCCTGGATCAATGCCACCCCGATGACGCCCTGGGCGACCGCGCGGATGGTGCTGGTACACAGGCGGGTGAGGGTCACGCCTTTATTTTCATCGGTAATACGGATGGCAATACGCTGGGCGCTGATGGCGCCCGCGGCGCCCCAGGCCATCATAATGCCCGAGACGATAAACGAAATAATGAAGCCAATCAGTCCGCCGCCCATGCTGGCTAATATGCTGAGGAACTGTTTGGCAATATCGCCGATTTGCGAACGGTAATTGTTGAGCAGTCCCGGGAGATCCACGGAAGCCCGCATCCACAGGGCGCTAAGCCGCTCGCCAACGATCGGTAAAGAGGCAATTCGTGAAGAGGGCGGGGGAATGGTAAAGCTCTGGCTACCCATCTTGTCAATCATGGCGCTGGCGCTTTCCGCCAGCGAGGTGATCATTAGCACCGTGGGGATAACAATCAGTAAAATACCTAACAGCACCAGCACCACCGACGCCAGTCCCTGTTTTCCCGCTAACAGTCTGGCAAAATACTGATGTAAAGGATAGAGCGCCACGGCCAGAATCAACGCCCAGAGCATCATATTGACGAAGGGAGAAAAGACGGTAAAACAGAATGAGGCCAGCGCCAGAATAAGACCGAACCGAATAAACATATCGAGAAAGCGGGTGACCAGCCGTTTTTCTATTAACTGAAGATTATTATTATCCATTTTCCATTACGCTCATTAAATATTCATACGCCAACGCTCAGCCGGGTTCAACAAAACAAGCTGGCAATAGAAAACTCATGATTTACAAAGCAGAAGTGAATTGAAAATGATCTCCGCCCGTTTGGTTGTGGGGTCTTTTAATGAGTGTAGAACAGAAATGAAAGGCGCCCTGTAAATATTCTGTTGGGCGCTGCAAGAGGAAATTCCGCTTTCTTTTCCCGCAGAAGGGGGGAAGAAAGCGGAGGGGGATTAATCCAGAGTAAAAGGATCGGCATCGCGCCACGCGGGGAATTTTTCACGATATTCCTGCAGGGCGCTCAGCGACAGTTCGGCGTCAAGACGAGTGGCCTGATGCGGATCGGCGGTGGCGACAATCTCCCCCTGGGGACTGATAACCCGGCTATCACCGCGGTAATGATGACCGTTGCCGTCGGTGCCGACCCGGTTACAGCCGGCGACGTAGGCCTGGTTCTCGATAGCGCGGGCGACCAGCAGCGACTGCCAGTGCAGGGAGCGCGGCGCCGGCCAGTTCGCCACATACAGCGCCAGATCATAATCGTTAAGGTTACGCGACCATACCGGGAAGCGCAGGTCGTAACAGACCAGCGGCAGGATCCGCCATCCGCGCCATTCAAAGACCACGCGCTTGTCCCCGGCCTCATAGTGATGGTGTTCATCCGCCATACGAAACAGGTGCCGTTTATCATAATGATGAACTGTGCCGTCAGGCTCGACCAGCAGGAAGCGGTTAACGGCCCCGCGCTCAGTTTGCAGCGCGGCGCTGCCGGCGATCAACGCCTGGGTTTGCGCCGCCCGGGCATGCATCCACGCCACCACCTCGGCCTCGGGTAAAGACTGTTTTGCCGCTTCCATCGCAAAGCCGGTGGTAAACATCTCAGGTAAAACAATGATATCGCGCCCGACAATCCCTTCCAGTTGGCGATCAAAATGGCGCAGGTTAGCAGGGCCGTCCATCCAGACCAGCGGTTGTTGCAACAGCGTAATTTTCAGGCCAGGCACAATGGTCAACTCCATTCTCATGAGGGGGTTAGGTTAACTGTAACACCTTATCAGCCTCGCGGCGGTCCGCGGAATATTTTGTTAAAAAAATGCTACTAACAGGAACCACGGGTGAAGGCGAGACGAAAAAAAGGCGGGGAAAATTCCCCGCCCGGCCTGTGATGTGGTTGTTGCTTTATTATGCGGCTTCAACGTTGCGAACTTTTTCCGGCAGCTTTACCGGCTGGGTTGCCAGCTCCTCTGGCGCAAAGTCGTCGACGTTAATGCTGCGCAAGCGACTGTGCTCTGCTCGGGTCAGAATGGCGGCTTCATCCTGATTAATTAAGCCTTTCGCCAGGGCATGGGTGGCCAGTTCGTCGAGACGGGTGAACGGCAGATTTTTACCCAGTTCTTTACAGATACGCTGATGGATAGGATCGGCCGCCATCACTTCCAGCAGCGCCTCTTCCAGCAGGCCGACCGGGTTATGCTCGCTCGGCGTCAGGTACTGACCGCGACCGATGCGGGAGCGGGTGGCGCTGGGCACCTGCAGAATTTTAGCGACTTTATGGTCCAGCTTATCCGACGGCGCATGATGATGACGACCGGTCGGGAAGATGACCAGCCGCATTGCGCCAGCCACCAGACGGTTGGGGAAGTTTTTCAGCAGATCGTCGATGGCCTGCTCGGCCTGATGCAGCGCATCCTGCACCCCCCAGTGAACCAGCGGCAGATCGGCTTCGTTGCGTCCTTCATCGTCATAGCGTTTCAGCACCGCCGAGGCCAGGTACAGCTGGCTTAACACATCCCCCAGACGCGCGGAGATACGTTCGCGACGCTTGAGACTGCCCCCCAGCACCGCCATCGAGACGTCTGACAGCAGCGCCAGGTTCGCGCTCAGGCGGTTCATTTGCTGATAGTAGCGGCGAGTGACGTCGCGGGTAGGCGCGCTGCTGGTGCGTCCGCCGGTCAGGCCCAACCAGAAACTCCGTACTTTGTTACTACCGACGTGGCCGATATGTTTGAACAGCAGCTTGTCATAGGCGTTCAGGTCGTTGTTCTGCGCGGCGGCCATCTCCTCCAGCACGTACGGATGGCAGCGAATCGCACCCTGACCGAAGATCATCATGCTGCGGGTCAGAATGTTCGCCCCTTCCACGGTGATGGCGATAGGCGCGCCCTGATAGGCCCGGGCGAGGAAGTTGCCTTCGCCCAGCATAATGCCTTTCCCGCCGGTAATATCCATTGCGTCGATAATGGAGCGCTGGCCGCGGTGGGTGCAGTGATATTTCACGATCGCGGAGAGCACCGCCGGTTTCTCGCCGAGCATAATGCCGTAGGTGATAAGCGACGCCGCAGCGTCCATTACATAAGCATTACCGGCAATGCGCGCCAGCGCCTCTTCAATCCCTTCCATTTTACCGATCGAGATTTTGAACTGGCGGCGAATATGGGCGTAAGCCCCGGTCGCCATAGCCACCGATTTCAGGCCGCCGGTGGAGTTGGACGGCAGAGTAATACCGCGTCCCACCGACAGACATTCAACCAGCATGCGCCAGCCCTGACCGGCCATCCCCGGCCCACCAATGATGTAATCGATCGGCACGAAGATATCTTTGCCGCGGGTTGGGCCGTTCTGGAAAGGGACGTTAAGCGGGAAGTGACGACGGCCAATTTCCACGCCCGGGGTGGAGGTCGGGATCAGCGCGCAGGTGATGCCCAGCTCTTCTTCTCCCCCCAGCAGACGATCCGGGTCAGAAAGTTTAAACGCCAGTCCCAGCACGGTGGCGATAGGCGCCAGCGTAATGTAGCGTTTGTTCCATGTCAGGCGCATACCCAGCACCTGCTGGCCCTGCCAGTCACCCATGCAGACCACGCCGGTATCCGGGATGGCGCCGGCGTCAGAGCCCGCTTCCGGGCTAGTGAGAGCGAAGCAGGGGATCTCCTGCCCGCGCGCCAGACGCGGCAGATAATGGTTTTTCTGCTCTTCGGTACCGTAATGCTGCAGCAGCTCGCCCGGCCCCAGTGAGTTCGGGACGCCGACGGTGATCGCCAGAATGCCGGAGACGCCAGAGAGCTTCTGCAGCACCCGCGACTGGGCATAAGCGGAGAACTCAAGCCCGCCATACTCTTTCTTAATGATCATCGCGAAGAAGCGATGCTCTTTCAGATACGCCCACAGCTCCGGCGGCAGATCGGCCATTTCGTGGGTGATGGCGAAGTCGTTGGCCATCCGGCAGGCTTCTTCCACCGGGCCGTCGAGGAAGGCTTGCTCTTCGGCGGTCAGACGCGGCTGCGGATAGTTATGCAGCTTGTGCCAGTCAGGGTTGCCGCGAAACAGATCCCCTTCCCACCAGGTGGTCCCGGCGTCGATGGCTTCTTTTTCAGTACGCGACATCGGCGGCATCACCTTGCGGAAAGCGCGAAACGCCGGTGCGGAAATCATGGATTTACGCATAGGCGCAAAGTTAAACGGCAACAGAATGATCGCCAGCGGCAGCAGCAGCCAGATATTCCACAGACCGGCCGCGCCGAGCGCTGCGGTCCAGGCGAGCAAGATCACGCTGCTGAGCAGCAGGCTGACCCGGTGATAGAAGAGCGCACCGAGTAAAACAACGGTTGCAACAATACTCAAAATCATCATAGAGAAATGCTCCCTGTGCTTGTAGGAGGTCTGACCACTTGTGATGTATTGGTTGTAGTGCATGCTTTTTTATTTAGCAATGTGTTTACAAAATAATTACAACCTTGCTCACATTGTTGTATGCAAAAGCGGCACATAAAATCAAAAGGGCGGGGGATAACGCTGCCTGCTGCTTCTCGCTTCGGCGGCTATCCGGTACACTGCCAGGGTTATTCCACTCATACTGAAGGATTATCCTCATGTACCAGGATCTTATTCGTAACGAACTGAACGAAGCCGCGGAAACGCTGGCTAACTTTCTGCAGGACGAAGCCAATATCCATGCTATCCAGCGTGCCGCTGTCCTGCTGGCGGATAGCTTTAAGGCGGGTGGTAAAGTGCTGTCCTGCGGTAACGGCGGTTCCCATTGCGATGCGATGCATTTTGCGGAAGAGCTGACCGGACGTTATCGCGAAAACCGCCCGGGTTATCCGGCCATTGCGATCTCCGACGTCAGCCATCTCTCCTGCGTGAGCAATGATTTTGGCTATGAGTATGTATTCTCCCGCTACGTTGAATCCGTCGGCCGCGCGGGCGATGTGCTGCTTGGCATCTCCACCTCCGGCAACTCCGGCAACGTTATCAAGGCCATAGAAGCCGCGCGGGCGCAGGGGATGAAAGTGATCACCCTGACCGGTAAAGACGGCGGTAAGATGGCCGGGAGCGCCGATGTTGAAATTCGCGTGCCGCACTTTGGCTACGCCGACCGCATTCAGGAGATCCACATCAAAGTGATCCATATCCTGATTATGCTGATCGAAAAAGAGATGGCGAAAGGCTAACAGGCAGGTGAGTGTGTACTGTTGACGGCGGCCTCGCTTCGGCGCCGTCGTGATTTGTGATGGTGAGGTGATCTATGTGCGAACTGCTCGGGATGAGCGCCAATGTGCCAACAGATATCTGTTTTAGCTTTACCGGGCTGGTACAGCGCGGAGGCGGGACGGGGCCGCATAAAGACGGCTGGGGCATCACCTTCTATGAAGGCAAAGGCTGTCGCACATTCAAAGATCCGCAGCCGAGCTTTCAGTCGCCGATCGCGAAACTGGTCCAGGATTACCCGATTAAGTCCTGTTCCGTCGTCGCGCATATCCGCCAGGCCAACCGCGGGATGGTGGCCCTGGAGAATACGCATCCGTTCACCCGCGAGCTGTGGGGGCGCAACTGGACCTACGCGCACAACGGGCAGCTCAAAGGCTATAAATCGCTGAAAACCGGCAATTTCCACCCGGTAGGTGAAACCGACAGTGAAAAGGCCTTCTGCTGGCTGCTGCACCGCTTAACCGAGCGCTACCCGCGTACGCCGGGCAATATGCTGGGCGTATTTAAGTATATCGCCACCCTGGCGGGGGAGCTGCGTGAGAAAGGGGTGTTCAACATGCTGCTATCGGACGGACGCTATGTGATGGCGTTCTGCTCGACCAACCTGCACTGGATCACCCGGCGGGCGCCGTTCGGCGTGGCAAAACTGCTGGACCAGGATGTGGAGATCGACTTTCAACGCGAGACCACACCCAACGATGTGGTCACGGTTATCGCCACGCAGCCGCTGACGGCCAATGAGACCTGGCATAAGATCATGCCAGGCGAGTGGGCGTTATTTTGTCTCGGGGAGCGTATAGTTTGAGGCCAGCTGCGGCTGGACAACCTCGTGGCTGAGCGGCTTGCTCACCACATAGCGGCCGTCGGTCACTGATACGACCGGCGGTTTGTGGGTCTGCTGGAAATAATCATAGCCAGGCTTCAGCTGTTTCCAGAAATCCGCATAGTAGGAGTATTTGTGGCGTTCCATATTGGCGTTGGTCATGCGGAACGGATAGATACTCACCTGCACGCTTGGCTGACCGAAGACTAAGGCGCCGGTCACGAACTGGAAGATCTCATCGATCCCGCTGTCGGTCATGGCGTAGCAGCCGACTGATACGCAGTCGCCGTGGATCATCAGGTATTTCCCTTCATAACCATGGGCGCGATCGTAGGCGTTCGGGAAGCCGATATTAATCGCTTTATAGAAGCGACTGTCGGGTTTGAGCTGGCTGCGGGTGACGTTATAGAACCCTTCCGGGCTCTTAAAATCGCCCTGGCGCTGTTTCGGGCCCAGGCCACCGGAGTAGTTGCAGATCCGATAGCTGTCGAGGAGCTGGTAGGTCTCACCCATTTTGACGTAAAGGTCGAGCATGCGCTCTTCTTTAAAGATCTCAATGTAAACCGGTGAACCCATTAATTGCTGCTTATATTCTTTGCTAACCGGCGTCGTCGGGCTGTTGCTGCTGAGCAGCCCGGCAAATGACACGCACGGCAGCAGAAGCATCGCAATAAATAATGCGATTTTGCGCATACTGCTTGTTCCTTGATAAAACAAAATAGCCACATTGCCAGGACGGCAAGAGAGACCCGAAATCAGAGTTTTCTGGATTTAGAGCGCTCACATTAGCATCACGGCATTTTTTCGCAAGGGCGACGTGGCGGCGTTTACAATTCCGCCTCACTTTATACCCTGACGGCGACGAAAACACAGTGAGAACTTTGCGCAATAGCTCGCATTTTAGAAGCACTTATCGCCCCTTGCGCTACAGCCGCCGCTCACGAAATGTTACACTTGCGCCGGTTCATCACCAGAGTAAGAAAGGATGCTTCTCTTCCGTCCTGAGCGCTACTGGCGCCGTTTTGCCCTTTCTTCTCTACCATTCTGTCAATAAGCTGGCCCCGGCCTGCGTCGGGGTTGAGGTTACGGATACCTGCTAACGATATGATTAAAATCACGAAAGGGCTGGATTTGCCCATAGCTGGCATGCCATTACAGCAGATTTCTTCCGCGCCAGCGGTGAAGCGCGTCGCGCTACTCGGCGAAGAGTACGTCGGCATGCGTCCCGCCATGGCGGTCAAAGAAGGCGATCGGGTCAAAAAAGGTCAGATCCTGTTCGAAGATAAAAAGATCCCCGGCGTCTGCTTTACCGCCCCGGCGAGCGGGGTCGTCAGCGCGATCCACCGCGGTGAACGGCGCGTGTTGCAGTCGGTGGTGATTGATATCGAGGGCAATGACGCGGTGGCGTTTACCCGTTACGCCGCGGACGCGCTGGCTGAACTGCCGCGCGACACCGTGCAGCAGCAGCTGTTGGCGTCGGGCCTGTGGACGGCGCTGCGCACCCGGCCATTCAGTAAAACGCCGCGCCCGGGCAGCGTGCCGGCTGCTATCTTTGTTAACGCCATGGATACCAATCCGCTGGCGGCGGAGCCGCAGCCGATTATTCTGGCCGAACGGGCCGCTTTCGACGCCGGCCTTACCGTGCTGACGCGTCTGACCGACGGGAAAGTCCACGTCTGCCAGCCCAGCGGCGGTAAGCTCGGCGGTCATCCAGCTGGCCAGGTCTGTTTTAACCAGTTCACCGGGCCGCACCCGGCGGGGCTGCCGGGAACGCATATTCACTTTCTGGAGCCGGTGAGCCTGAATAAGCAGGTCTGGCACCTCAATTATCAGGACGCGATCGCCATTGGTAAGCTTTTCCTTGAAGGTGAGCTGAACTGCGAGCGGGTGATTGCGCTCGGCGGCCCGCAGGTGAAGTCGCCGCGGCTGGTCAAAACGACGCTGGGCGCCAGTCTGGACGATCTGCTGGCGGGCGAGCTGGAGGAGGGGGAAAACCGCGTCATTTCCGGCTCGGTGCTCAGCGGCACCCGCGCCCATGGCCCTCACGCCTTCCTTGGGCGCTTCCATCTGCAGGTGAGCGTGGTTCGCGAAGGTCGGGAAAAAGAGCTCTTCGGCTGGGTGATGCCGGGCAAAGAGAAATTCTCGATAACCCGCACTACGCTTGGCCATTTCTTCAAGCGCAAGCGCTTTCATTTCTCCACCGATACCCACGGCGGCGAGCGGGCGATGGTGCCGATCGGCAACTACGAACGGGTGATGCCGCTGGATATCCTGCCGACCATACTGCTGCGCGATCTGCTGGCCGGGGACACCGACAGCGCTCAGGCGCTGGGCTGTCTGGAGCTGGATGAAGAAGATCTGGCGCTCTGCACCTACGTCTGCCCCGGGAAGTATGAATATGGCCCGGCGCTGCGCAGCGTTTTAACCCGGATTGAGCAGGAAGGATAAGAGATGGGCTTAAAGCATCTGATTGAAAAACTTGAGCCGCATTTCACGCACGGCGGCAAGCTGGAAAAATATTACCCGCTGTATGAGGCGGCGGCGACCATCTTCTACACTCCAGGCCAGGTCACCCGCGGCGCGGCGCACGTGCGCGACGCCATCGACCTCAAGCGGATGATGATCCTCGTGTGGTTTGCCGTATTCCCGGCAATGTTCTGGGGCATGTACAACGTTGGGCTGCAGACCATTCCGGCGCTGCATAAGCTTTACGGCGCCGAACAACTGCAGCAGGCGATCGCCAACAACTGGCACTACAGCGTCGCCCAGTGGTTAGGGGTGAGCTTCAGCGCCGACGCCGGCTGGCTGAGCATGATGACCTTAGGCGCGGTCTTCTTCCTGCCTATCTATATCACCGTCTTTATCGTCGGCGGCTTCTGGGAAGTGCTGTTCGCTATCGTGCGCAAACATGAGATCAACGAAGGCTTCTTTGTCACCTCGATTCTGTTTGCGCTGATCGTCCCGCCCACGCTGCCGCTATGGCAGGCGGCGCTGGGGATCTCCTTCGGGGTGGTGATCGCTAAGGAGATTTTCGGCGGCACCGGGCGCAACTTCCTCAACCCGGCGCTGGCGGGGCGCGCGTTCCTGTTCTTCGCCTATCCGGCGCAGATCTCCGGCGACCTGGTGTGGACGGCAGCGGACGGTTTCTCCGGCGCGACGCCGCTCTCCCAGTGGGCCAGCGGCGGCGGTGAAGCGCTGGTTAACGTCGCTACAGGCATCCCGGTGAGCTGGATGGACGCCTTCCTCGGCAATATTCCGGGCTCGATTGGCGAAGTCTCCACGCTGATGATCCTGATCGGCGGCGCGATCATTCTCTTTGGCCGCGTCGCGTCCTGGCGCATCGTCGCCGGGGTAATGATCGGCATGATCGCCACCGCCACCCTGTTTAACGTTATCGGCTCCGACACCAACCCGATGTTCGCTATGCCATGGTACTGGCATCTGGTGCTCGGCGGCTTTGCCTTCGGCATGATGTTTATGGCGACGGACCCGGTATCCGCCTCGTTTACTGATAAAGGGAAATGGAGTTACGGCGTGCTGATCGGCGTGATGTGCGTGCTGATCCGCGTGGTGAACCCGGCTTATCCGGAAGGGATGATGCTGGCGATCCTCTTTGCCAACCTCTTCGCACCGCTGTTCGACTACCTGGTGGTGCAGGCCAATATTAAGCGGAGGAAGTCGCGTGGCTGAGAAGAAAAGTAACGATAGCATCGGCAAAACGCTGCTGGTGGTGCTGGTGCTTTGTCTGGTCTGCTCCATTGTGGTAGCGGGCTCGGCCGTGGGGCTGAAATCCCGCCAGCAGGCGCAGCGGGCGCTGGATAAGCAGCGTAATATCCTGGCGGTGTCCGGCCTGATGCAGCCCGGCATGGATGCTGATGCGGTCGCCGACACCTTCGCGGCGCGCATTTCGCCGCGACTGGTGAATCTGGCGACCGGTGAGCTGCTGGAGAAAGACCCGTCAAAATTCAATCAGGCCCAGGCGCTGAAGGATCCGCAACAGAGTATGGCGCTGGACGCCAGCCAGGATCCGGCCGGGATAAAACGCCGCAGCAACCTGGCGGAAATCTACCTGGTGCGTGACGCGCAGCAGAAGATTGAGCAGGTGGTGTTGCCCATTTATGGCAATGGCCTGTGGTCGATGATGTACGCCTTCGTAGCGCTGGATGTCGATGGCCGCACGGTGAAAGGCATTACCTACTATGACCAGGGGGAGACTCCGGGGCTGGGCGGCGAAGTGGAGAACCCGAACTGGCGCCAGCAGTTTGTCGGCAAGCAGGTGCTGGATGACAACGGCATGCCGGCGCTGAGAGTGGTCAAAGGCGGCGCGCGCGCTGGTGACCTGCATGCGGTTGATGGCTTATCGGGCGCCACGCTGACGTCAAATGGCGTACAGCACAGCTTTGATTTCTGGATGGGTGAACTGGGCTTTGGTCCGTTCCTGAAAAAGGTGCGTGAAGGAGGGCTGAACAATGGCTGAACAGAGCGATATGAAAGAGGTGAAGCGCGTGCTAGTGGGCCCGCTCATCGCCAATAACCCCATCGCCCTGCAGGTGCTGGGCGTCTGCTCCGCGCTGGCGGTCACCACTAAACTGGAAACCGCCTTCGTGATGACCATTGCGGTAACCCTGGTGACGGCGTTCTCCAGCATGTTTATCTCGATGATCCGCCACCACATTCCCAACAGCGTGCGCATCATCGTGCAGATGGCGATCATCGCCTCGCTGGTTATCGTGGTGGATCAGCTACTGCGGGCTTTCGCCTATGAGACTTCCAAGCAGCTGTCGGTATTCGTCGGGCTTATCATCACCAACTGCATCGTGATGGGCCGCGCCGAAGCTTACGCTATGAAGTCGCCGCCGCTGGCCAGCTTTATGGACGGTATCGGCAACGGTCTCGGCTACGGCGCGATCCTGATTATCGTCGGCTTCCTGCGCGAGCTTATCGGCAGCGGCAAGCTGTTCGGGATCACGGTGCTGGAGACGGTGCAGAACGGCGGCTGGTATCAGCCGAACGGCCTGTTCCTGCTGGCGCCGAGCGCGTTCTTCATTATCGGTTTACTGATTTGGGCTCTGCGTAGCTGGAAGCCTGAACAGCAGGAAAAGGAGTAATCGATGATGGCTCATTACATTAGCCTGTTTGTCCGCGCGGTGTTCGTTGAAAACATGGCGCTGGCCTTCTTCCTCGGGATGTGTACCTTCCTCGCGGTGTCGAAAAAGGTCTCCACCGCCTTCGGCCTCGGCGTTGCGGTGACGGTGGTGCTGGGTCTTGCCGTACCGATCAACAACCTGGTGTATAACCTGGTGCTGCGCGACGGCGCGCTGGTGGAAGGGGTGGACCTCAGCTTCCTGAACTTCATCACCTTTATCGGGGTGATCGCCGCGCTGGTGCAGATCCTCGAGATGATCCTCGATAAGTACTTCCCGGCGCTATACAACGCGCTGGGGATCTTCCTGCCGCTGATTGCAGTTAACTGCGCGATTTTTGGCGGTGTGTCGTTCATGGTGCAGCGTGATTACAACTTCCCGGAATCCATCGTCTACGGCTTCGGCTCCGGCATCGGCTGGATGCTTGCGATTGTGGCGATGGCGGGGATCCGCGAAAAGATGAAGTACGCCAACGTGCCTGCCGGCTTGCGCGGGTTAGGGATCACCTTTATTACCACCGGGTTGATGGCGCTGGGCTTTATGTCCTTCTCAGGCGTGCAGCTATAAGGGCGAATAAGTATGGAAATTATTCTTGGCGTCGTGATGTTCACGCTGATTGTGCTGGTGCTATCGGGGCTTATCCTGGCAGCGCGCTCAAAGCTGGTGAACGCGGGCGACGTGGTTATTGAGATCAATAACGAAGCGGATAAGCAGATCCGTACCCCGGCGGGGGATAAGCTGCTGAACACGCTGTCGAGCAACGGGATTTTTGTCTCCTCCGCCTGCGGCGGCGGCGGCTCCTGCGGCCAGTGTCGGGTGACTATCAAAGAGGGCGGCGGCGATATCCTGCCGACCGAGCTTTCGCATATTACCAAACGTGAAGCAAAAGCCGGCTGCCGTCTGGCTTGCCAGGTCGCGGTGAAGCAGAACATGAAGATTGAGCTACCGGAGGAAATCTTCGGTGTGAAAAAATGGGAGTGCGAAGTTATCTCCAATGATAACAAAGCCACTTTCATTAAAGAGCTCAAGCTGCGGATCCCGGAGGGGGAGGTGGTGCCGTTCCGCGCGGGGGGCTATATTCAGATCGAATGCCCGCCGCATAAAGTGGCCTATGCTGACTTCGATGTTCCGGATGAATACCGCTCGGACTGGGACAAGTTCAACCTGTTCCGCTACGTCTCTGAGGTGAAAGAGCCGACCCTGCGCGCCTACTCGATGGCTAACTATCCGGAAGAGAAGGGTATCATTATGCTCAACGTGCGCATTGCGACGCCGCCGCCGAAGGTGCCGGATGCCCCGCCGGGGATCATGTCGTCCTATATCTGGTCGCTGAAGCCGGGCGATAAGGTGACGATTTCCGGGCCGTTCGGCGAGTTCTTTGCCAAAGAAACCGACGCTGAGATGGTGTTTATCGGCGGCGGCGCCGGGATGGCGCCGATGCGTTCGCATATTTTCGACCAGCTCAAGCGCCTGCACAGCACACGCAAAATCAGCTTCTGGTACGGAGCGCGCTCGCTGCGCGAGATGTTCTACGATGATGAGTTTGAACAGCTGGCGCGGGATAACCCGAATTTTACCTTCCACGTCGCGCTCTCCGATCCGCTGCCGGAAGATAACTGGACGGGGCATACCGGCTTTATCCATAACGTTCTGTACGAGAACTATCTGCGCGATCACCCGGCGCCGGAAGACTGCGAGTTCTACATGTGCGGGCCGCCGGTAATGAATGCCGCGGTGATTAAGATGCTGAAGGATCTGGGCGTCGAGGACGAGAATATTCTGCTCGACGACTTTGGAGGCTGACGATGCTGACGGTGTTTGTCGCAACCTTTGTGATTTTTGCGTTGGTGATCCTCGGGATGTCGCTGGGCTACCTGGTGAAGCGCAAGAGCATTCAGGGCAGCTGCGGGGGGATCTCCTCGCTGGGGCTGGAGAAAGTCTGCGACTGTCCTGAGCCCTGCGACGCGCGTAAGAAACGTCTCGCCCGCGAGGCGCAGCGCCAGCAGCGGCGTATTTTGTAATCTTTGGCCATTTTGGCCCGGAGGCGCTGCGCTTGCCGGGCCTGCTGCTTCGGTTTTGTAGGCCGGGTCAGGCGCCAGCCGCCACCCGGCAACAACATGCCAGCAATGTGAGGCCGCTTTCGTGGCCTTTTTTCTCCCTTTGCGCCCTTACTGCCAGCTTTTCGCCTGCGCCGGGGAATCAACCATCACGCCGTCAGCGCCCAGCGCCTTCGCCGTGCGGTAATCTTCCGCACTGTTGATGCCGAAGAAGATAATGTGCGCTTTGCCCTGCGAGCGGAAGCAATCCATCGCCTCTTTATCCCAGGTGAGCGTCGCCGGGGAGATCCCTTCTCCAAGGGTGAATTTCTCCACCACCTCTACCTTGCGCTTCAGCTCCAGCCCATACCACTGTTCGCCTTCGCGCTGGCTGGCAGGCTGGCACTGATGGCTAAGCGAAATACTGGCGAGCCTGGTGCGGGTTTCGCTACGGGTGACGAAGCGGGGAATAGCCGGCGGCAGCGCGGCGATATAGCGGTCTTCGGTGGAATAGACCCGCACGCGATTGAGGCTGTGCGTGGCTTTTAACACCGCAAGCAGGCGCTTGCCCATCACGATCGGGTCGGCATCCGGAGATTTAATGTCGATGTAGAAGAACGTGTGCGGCCATTGCTGCAAAACGGCTTGCAGCGTGGGAATGGTGGCCTGCTTGCCGCGCCAGGGGTGGCTGTCATCACCCCATTTCCAGCCGGCATCGACTTTCGCCAGCTCGGCGGCGGTCAAACTGGAAACTTTGCCCTCGCTATTGGTCAATGCGGAAAGATCGCTTGACCGGTAGAGCACCGGCACGCCGTCGCGGCTTAACTGCACGGTGACCCAGATGGCCTCAGCGTTATTCTCCAGCGCCAGCTTGATCGCTGGCAGGGTATTTTCCGGCGCATCGCCGGTGCCGCCGCGGTGGGCAATCAGCTGTGGGGCTGCCCAGGCGCCGGCGGTGGCCAGCAGGCAAAGTGCGGTAAGTATTTTCTTCATGATTACACCTTCCAGATTCATTGGTTAACTTTATGAAAATAAACATAATTCATTGCATTTTTATGTTTTGACCGCTTTTTTAGCCGATGAAATAAAAAAAGCATCAAATTCGCAGCGAGTTTTGCTATGCTGTATGGGTATACAGTGTTGAGTCTGACGATGCGTAAAATTATCCATGTCGATATGGACTGTTTCTTTGCGGCGGTGGAGATGCGCGACAACCCGGCGTTGCGCGATATCCCCCTCGCAATAGGCGGCAGTCGGGTACAGCGTGGCGTGATTAGTACCGCGAACTATCCTGCGCGCAAGTTTGGCGTGCGCAGCGCTATGCCGACGGCGACAGCGCTCAAGCTGTGCCCGCATCTCACACTGCTTCCCGGCCGCTTCGATGCCTACAAAGAAGCCTCGAACCATATCCGCGAAATTTTCTCCCGCTACACCTCGCGCATTGAGCCGCTGTCGCTGGATGAAGCCTATCTTGACGTCAGCGACAGCGTGCATTGTCACGGGTCGGCCACCCTGATAGCCCAGGAGATCCGCGAAACCATTGAACGGGAGCTGCGCCTCACCGCCTCGGCGGGGGTCGCGCCGGTAAAGTTTCTTGCCAAAATCGCCTCTGACATGAATAAACCCAACGGCCAGTTCGTTATCGCTCCCCATCAGGTGGCTGAGTTTGTGCGGGCGCTGCCGCTGGCGAAAATACCCGGCGTCGGGAAGGTATCGGCAGCGAAGCTGGAAAATATGGGCCTGCGTACCTGTGGCGATGTGCAGAACAGCGATCTGGCCATGCTGCTTAAGCGCTTCGGTAAATTTGGCCGTATTTTGTGGGAGCGCAGCCACGGGATTGATGAGCGGGAAATCCATAACGACCGCCAGCGCAAGTCGGTGGGCGTGGAGCGCACCCTGGCGGAAGATATTCACGAATGGCCGGAGTGCGAAGCGATAATCGAAAACCTCTACCCGGAGCTGGAGCGCCGGCTGGCGAAGGTTAAACCGGACCTGCTGATCGCCCGTCAGGGGATTAAACTGAAATTCAATGACTTCCAGCTGACCACCCAGGAACACGTCTGGCCGCGGCTGAACAAAGCGGATCTGATTGCCACCGCGCACAAGGCCTGGGATGAGCGCCGTGGCGGACGTGGCGTGCGTCTGGTTGGGCTCCACGTAACGCTGCTCGATCCGCAGCTGGAAAGGCAGCTTTTATTAGGGATTTAACCATGCACATTCGCCCTTACCACGACAGCGATTTGCCACTGCTCTGCCAGATCTTTCTGCGCGCGGTGCGGGAAACGGCCAGCCGGGACTATACCCCGGCGCAGATTGCGGCCTGGGCGCAGGTGGATGAGACGCGCTGGCGGCAAAAGCTGGCTGATTCAATCGGGCTGGTGGCGGAAGTAGAGCATCAACCGGTTGGCTTTATCACCGCCATCGGGACGCATATCGATTTACTCTTCGTCTCGCCGGATCATGGCCGGCAGGGTATCGGCGGCGCGCTTATCGAGGCGCTCTGCGCTCAGTATCCTGCGCAAATCCTGACGGTGGACGCCAGCATTACGGCGAAACCCTGTTTTACAGCCCATGGCTTTAAGGTGGTGGCTGAGCAGCGGGTAGCGGCGCGCGGAGAGTGGTTTATTAACTACCGGATGGAAAGCGCGGGTCGCTAAGGTGAGGCGGATGAAAAACCGGCGGCGGACTGCCGCCGGTGGTAGTGCTTATTTAGCCGGAATGGCTTTCAGCAGCTCGGTCAGCAGCGTCCAGTACTGGCCGACGCTTTCGATATGTACCTGTTCATCCGGAGAGTGCGGACCGGTAATGGTCGGCCCGATGGAGACCATGTCCATTTCCGGATACGGTTTTTTGAACAGGCCGCATTCCAGACCGGCGTGGATGATCTGGATGTTCGGCGTCTTGTTGAACAGACGCTGATAGGTCTCGCGCACCAGGTGCATCACTGGCGAATTGGCGTCCGGCTGCCAGCCCGGGTAAGCGCCTTTGGCTTCGGTTTTCGCCCCCGCCAGTTTACCCAGAGAATCCAGCATGCTGACCACGTAGTCTTTGCCGCTGTCGATCAGCGAGCGGATCAGGCAGTGGATCTGTACGTTGTCATCGGTCATGGTGACGACGCCGACGTTCAGCGAAGTTTCCACTACGCCTTTCGCCACGTCAGAGTTGCGGATAACCCCGTTCGGCGTGGCGTTCAGCAGACGGATGAAAGTGTCGCGGGAAGCCTGAGTCAGCGCCGCTTTGTCGTTATCGACCGCTTCCACGAGCACCACCAGGTTCTTCTCTTTGGCCTCCAGCTCGTTTTTCAGCAGCGCCTGGTAAGTATTCACCAGCGCTTTCAGCGCATCGGCTTTATCCGCGGCGACGGCGACAGTAGCGTAAGCTTCACGCGGGATGGCGTTGCGCAACGTGCCGCCGTTGAAATCGACCAGACGCAGATCCAGCTCATCGGCGTGGCCGGCGAGGAAGCGCGACAGCAGCTTGTTGGCGTTACCCAGACCAAGGTGAATATCACCGCCGGAGTGGCCGCCTTTCAGCCCTTTTAAGGTGACTTTAAAGCTCTGGAACCCGGCCGGAATCGCTTCGCGGGTCAGCGCCAGGTTAGAGGTGAAATCGATCCCGCCGGCGCAACCCATGTAGATTTCGCCTTCTTCTTCGGAGTCGGTGTTGATCAGAATATCGGCCTGCAGCCAGTTGGCCTGCAGACCGAAGGCACCGTCCATGCCGGCTTCTTCGGTCATGGTCAGCAGCACTTCCAGCGGGCCGTGAGCGACGCTGTCGTCGGCCAGTACCGCCAGTGCGGACGCCATCCCGATACCATTGTCCGCGCCCAGCGTGGTGCCGCGCGCTTTCACCCATTCGCCGTCAATGTACGGCTGAATCGGATCTTTGGCGAAGTCGTGGACGGTGTCATTATTTTTCTGCGGCACCATATCGAGGTGCGCCTGCAGCGCTACCGGCTTACGGTTTTCCATACCGGCAGTCGCGCCTTTACGAATCAGAATGTTGCCAACCTGGTCGCGTTCCGCGTGTAAGCCTTTTTCTTTTGCCCAACCCATAATGTGCTCGGCGAGCTGTTCTTCGTGATAGGACGGGTGCGGGATGGAGCAAATCTTGGCAAAAATATCCCAAAGCGGCTGCGGGGATAGTTGAGACAGTTCAGACACGGTAAGTCTCCTTACAGACTCCTGCATACAGCGGTTGCAGGACGAGGGTTAGCGTTAAAATACACAACAAGCCCGGGCTTGCGCGATGGGGTTGAGAATACCACTTTCCACCGCCGCAGGTAGTGTAAACAACGCAAAAAGCGTTGCGCAAACCGCTTAACACTGGTTTTTAGTGCGTCAGATCTCTATAATCTCGCGCAACCATTTTCCCCCTCGAACATTATTTAAGCCGTATTACACAGGCTGGGACACTTCACATGAGCGAAAAATACGTCGTCACCTGGGACATGTTGCAGATTCACGCCCGCAAACTAGCCAGCCGTCTGCTGCCGGTTGAGCAATGGAAAGGCATTATTGCCGTTAGCCGCGGCGGACTGGTACCGGGAGCGTTACTGGCGCGTGAACTGGGCATTCGTCATGTTGATACCGTATGCATCTCCAGCTACGACCATGATAACCAGCGCGAGCTGAAAGTGCTGAAACGTGCGGAAGGCGATGGCGAAGGCTTTATCGTTATCGACGATCTGGTGGATACCGGCGGGACCGCTGTGGCGATCCGCGAAATGTATCCCAAAGCGCACTTTGTCACCATTTTCGCCAAACCGGCAGGCCGTCCGCTGGTGGATGATTACGTGGTTGATATTCCGCAGGATACCTGGATTGAACAGCCGTGGGATATGGGCGTGGTGTTTGTACCGCCTATCGCAGGTCGTTAATTCTTCAGGACAGTGCTATTTACCACGCCCGGCTTGCCGGGCGCGGTTTTTTTTATCCTTTAGCAGGTTACAATATCCGGAGTGGCACTACGACGGAGACTGCACATGTCACAGGCTAACCTTAGCGAAACGCTGTTTAAACCTCGCTTCAAACATCCCGAAACCTCTACGCTGGTGCGCCGGTTTTCTGCCGGAAAACCCCAGGCGATGCAGTCAGCGCTGAGCGGCAATCACGTCGATCACTGGTACCGTCTGATCAATCGCTTAATGTGGATCTGGCGCGGCGTAACCCCGCAGGAGATCCTCGATGTGCAAGCGCGCATTGTGATGAGCGAGGCCGAACGAACCGATCCCGAGCTGTTCGATACCGTTATCGGCTATCGCGGCGGCAACTGGATTTTTGAGTGGGCGAAAGAAGCCATGCAGTGGCAGCAAAAGGCCGGGCAGGAAGCCGATCCTTTGCTGAGCGGCCGCCACTGGCTGCATGCTTCGAACCTGTACAGCATTGCCGCTTATCCGCATATCAAAGGCGATGAGCTGGCGGAACAGGCGCAGGCTTTAGCCAACCGGGCGTATGAAGAGGCCGCCCAGCGGCTGCCTGGCGCCCTGCGCGAGCTGGAGTTTACTATCCCTGGCGGCTCGCCGATAACCGGCTTTTTGCATATGCCGAAAGGCGAGGGGCCGTTTCCGACGGTGCTGATGTGCGGGGGGCTGGACTCGCTGCAGACCGATTATTACAACCTGTATGAAAACTACTTCTCACCGCTCGGCATTGCCATGCTGACCCTTGATATGCCCTCCATCGGCTTCTCATCAAAATGGACGCTGAATCAGGACACCAGCCTGCTGCATCAGCACGCGCTGCGCCATCTGGAAAATGTGCCGTGGATTGACCATACCCGTGTCGCCGCCTTCGGCTTCCGCTTTGGCGCCAATATCGCGGTGCGTCTCGGTTACCTGGAGCCGCAGCGGCTGAAGGCCGTAGCCTGTCTGGGGCCGGTGGTCCACGGTCTGCTGGTGGATCCCCTGCATCAGGGGCGCGTGCCGGAGATGTACCTCGACGTGCTGGCCTCGCGGCTGGGCATGCATGACGCATCCGATGAAGCGCTGCGCGTGGAGCTCAATCGCTATTCGCTCAAAACCCAGGGACTGCTGGGGCGCCGTTGCCCGACGCCGATGCTCTCCGGCTTCTGGAAGGATGATCCGTTCAGCCCTGAAGAGGAGTCGCGGTTAATCACCTCGTCATCTGCCGATGGCAAACTGCTGGAGATCCCGTTTAACCCGGTGTATCGCAATTTTGATCACGCATTGCGACAGATCGCCCGCTGGATCAATCATAGATTTGGTTAATTTATTGCTAAATTCTATTGGTTTGGTAAAACAGTTGCATCACTAAAGGAGATCGCAATGACGTTACCGAGTGGACACCTGAAAAGTAAGTTGATCAAGAAATTCACGGCGCTAGGGCCTTACATTCGCGAAGAGCAGTGCCATGACAACCGTTTCTTTTTCGATTGCCTGGCAGTTTGCGTCAATGTTAAGCCCGCGCCGGAGAAGCGTGAATTCTGGGGCTGGTGGATGGAAATGGAAGCACAAGAGTCACGTTTCACCTATAGCTACCAGTTTGGTCTGTTCAATAAAGAAGGGTCATGGCAGGCGGTCGACATTGACGACCCGGAAGTGAGCGACAGACTGGAAAAAACGCTGCGCGAATTTCACGAGCGCGCGGCAGCGCTGCTGACCACCTTTAATCTGAAGCTGGAACCGGCCGACGATTTCAGCGAGCCGGTTCGTCTGCGGGCCTGATTGATCTACGGATACGATTTCTCCACGCCCGTGCGGCGTGGAGGAGCGTGACGAAGACGTTGCCGGCATCCCCGTACTTTCTACCCCACCGCCTGACTCACACTACCTGCGGCTGCAGCTTGCCGGCCATCGCCTGCTGAATAATCGGGATCGGAGTCAGTAAGTGCTCGCGCATCAGCGCGCTGGCCTGTTCAGCGTCGCGCGCCAGAATAGCGTCCACCAGAGTCTGATGCTGGACATGCTTATCTTCCAGCATCTCCACCGACAGCACAGTGGTGCGCAGCCAGATGAAGCGGTAGCGGGCCGCCAGGTCGAACAGCCGTTCGCGCATCTGCAGCAGATACTGCGAACCGCAGCCGGCGACGATGGCGGTGTGAAATGCCTGATGGCGCTGGTCCCATTCATCGAGTAAGTGCTCACTCGCTTCGCACGACTCCAGCTTGTTGAGCAGATGGGCGCGGGCCAGCAGCTCGGCTTCCCACTCATCGCCGCCGCGCTCAATGGCGAGGCGCACCAGCATGGCTTCCATGTTGGCGCGCGCGTCGAAGATATCGAGAAGCTCCTGTTCCGACATGGGCGCTACCCGATAGCCTTTCTGATTGACCACCGTCACCAGCCGCTCGGCCACCAGCTGCGAAAGCGCCTCGCGCAGCGGACCGACCCCCAGGGCATAGCGCGAGGTCAACAGGCTCATCCGCAGCTTCTCATCGGGTTGGTAGACCCCGCGGATGATGTCGTTTTTTAACCAACGGTACCCGTCAATGGCCGTCGCCTGGGAAATGGCGGTCATGTTCTTACTCCTGAATACTCTTCCCGGCGGGCGCCGGGAAGAGGGTTAACGCGTATTTTGCAGCGGCAGTTTTTGCCACAATACCAGCTTTTTCCAGCGCGACATAATCGGTACCGTACAAATAATTCCCAATGCTAACAGGCCGGTAGAGATCACCTCCAGCTGCTGCGCCGGACGGAACAGCATCACCACCAACACGAAGGTGATAAAGGCGATCACCAGCCAGGTCAGGTACGGATAGAGCCACATTCTGAGACGGATTTCGCCACCTTGCGCCTGAAGGATTTTACGCATCCGCAGTTGCGAAACGGCGATCACCAGATAGACCAGCAGAGCGATGGCGCCGGAGCTGTCGATGAGGAATTTAAACACCTTGGCAGGCGCGTAGTAGTTCACCACCACGGTGAGGAATGCCGCGCCGGTGGAGAGCAGCACCGCCACGTACGGCGTTTTGCTGCGGTTGGTCCGCCCCATGATGGCCGGCGCATCACCTCGGCGGCTCAGGGAGTAGAGCATCCGCGAAGCGGTATACAGCGCCGAGTTCAGACAGCTGGTGACCGACAGGAGGATCACGCCGTCCATAATCAGCTTCGCGTAGGGAATATGCAGCAGCTCGAGCACCGAGCGGTAGGAACCGATGCTCTTCAGCCCCGGCATATTCCATGGGATGAGGGCGACGACGATAAAGATCGAGCACAGATAAAAAATAGAGATACGCCAGATCACCGAGTTGGTGGCGCGGACGATGTGTTTATCCGGCGTGTCCGATTCGGCGGCGGCAATGGTGACGATCTCCGCGCCCATAAAGGAGAACATGGTGATCAGCATCGCGCTCAGCACCGCGCCGAAGCCGTTCGGCATAAAGCCGCCGTGGTCCCACAGCCGCGAAATGCCGCTGACCTCGGCATAGGGATAAAAACCGGTAATGGCGACCGCGCCCAGTACGATAAACGCCAGAATAGCGATCACTTTGCACAGCGCCAGCCAGAACTCGAATTCGCCGTAGTTCTTGACGCTCAGCAGGTTACTGCCGGTGAGGGCGAGAGTGATGACCAGGGAGAACAACCACACCGGGACGCCCGGCACCCACGAATGCAGAATAATCGCCGCGATATTGGCTTCCAGCGGAATAACCAGTACCCAGAACCACCAGTACAGCCAGCCGATGGTATACCCCGCCCAGCGGCCGATGGCTTTGTCGGCGTAGGTGGAAAAGGAGCCAGTATCCGGCGTGGCGACGGCCATTTCGGCCAGCATACGCATAATCATCACCACCAGCAGCCCGGCAAACAGATAGGCCAGCAGCACCGCCGGGCCCGCTTCGGCAATGGCGACGCTGGAACCGACAAATAAACTCGCGCCGATCACCCCGGCGATAGATAACATCGTGACGTGGCGCGACTTCAGTCCCGCCCCTAAATCCTGTGATTGCGACAGTTGCCCCATCATTTACCCTCTCGAAGTGTGTCACCTGGGAGAGCGCCCCGACATTCCCGCGCCGGGGCACGCGTATTATTGTTGTTTTGCAGGTCTCGTCTTCATTCCCTTACGAACGTACTTCGCTTCCGCATGTGTTCTGTTCTATGCCTGTTTCGCCTCGGTAAAGCAGTCGGCGATGATCTTGAGACCCTGCTCGATCTGCGCCTCTTCAATGGTCAGCGGCACCAGGATGCGCAGCACGTTGTAGTACGGCCCGCAGGAGAGCAGGATCAGGCCTTTGTCGCGGGCGCGGGCGACGATATCCGCCGTCAGCCTGGCGTTAGGCTTGCTGCGGTCGCCCTCTTCAAACAGCTCAATGGCGATCATCGCCCCCAGGCCGCGAACGTCACCGATCTCCGGATGCTCTTCTGCAATCGCCAGCAGGCCCTGGCGCAGGGTGTCGCCGAGCTGGTTGGCTTTTTCCAGCAGGTTCTCCTGCTCGAAAATCTGTAATACCGCCAGGGCGGCGGCGCAGGCGATGGGGTTGCCAGCGTAGGTGCCGCCGAGTCCGCCGGGGGCGATGGCATCCATCACCTCCGCCCGCCCGGTGACGCCCGCCAGCGGGAAACCGCCGGCGATGGATTTGGCGAAGGTGGTGATATCTGCCGCCACGCCCATCTGCTCCATGGCGAACAGCGTGCCGGTACGGCCCGCGCCGCTCTGGACCTCATCGGCGATGAGCATAATGCCGTGTTCGTCGCACAGGGCGCGCAGGCGCTGCATAAAAGCCGAGGAAGCGGCATAAAACCCGCCTTCACCCTGCACCGGCTCAATAATGATGGCGGCGATATCTTCCGGCGCGGCGTCATTTTTGAAGATGCGATGGATGCTGGCGATCGCCTCGTCATCACTGACGCCGTGCAGCGCGCACGGGTAGAGGGCGCGATAGACGTGGCCCGGCATTAACCCCATACCGGCGGAGTACGGGTTCACTTTTCCGGTCAGCGACAGGGTGTAATGGGTACGGCCGTGATAAGCGCCGGTGAAGGCGATGGCGCCGCTGCGCCCGGTTGCCGCGCGGGCGATTTTCACCGCGTTCTCCACCGCTTCCGACCCGGTGGTGACCAGCAGGGTTTTCTTGGCGAAATCACCTGGCACCTTCTGGTTCATCTTTTCGCACAGCGCCAGATAGGGCTCGTAGGCCAGTACCTGGAAGCAGGTATGCGACAGCTTTTTCAGCTGGTCTTCGACGGCGGCGACAACCTGCGGATGCAGATGGCCGGTATTGAGCACCGCGATACCGCCGGCAAAATCGAGATATTCCCGGCCTTCGACGTCCCACACCCGGCAGTTCTCCGCGCGTTCGGCGAAGATAGGGTGGATCTGGCCGACGCCGCGCGGGACCGCATCGCTGCGACGCGCCATCATTGCTTTATTGCTGTTCATCCATCGCTCCTGTTAAAGGCCAATACACATATATTTGATTTCTAAATAATCTTCGATACCGTACTTCGACCCTTCGCGGCCAAGGCCGGAGGCCTTGACGCCGCCGAACGGGGCGACTTCGGTGGAGATAATGCCGGTGTTGATGCCGATGATGCCGTACTCCAGCGCTTCGCCGACGCGGAAGACGCGGCTCAGATCGCGGGCGTAGAAATAGGCGGCGAGGCCGAACTCGGTATCGTTGGCCTGGGCAATGACGTCGGCTTCATCCTTAAAGCGGAACAGCGGCGCCAGCGGGCCGAAGGTCTCCTCTTTCGCCACTTTGGCGCTGTCGGGAACGTTGACCAGGATGGTCGGCTGGAAGAAGTTGCCGCCCAGGGCGTGCGGTTTGCCGCCGGTGACGACTTTCGCGCCTTTGGCGATGGCGTCGGCAATATGTTCTTCAACTTTGGCGACGGCTTTCTCGTCGATCAGCGGGCCGGTGGTGACGCCATCCTGCAGGCCGTCGCCGATGCGCAGTTTTTCCACCGCCTGCTGCAGTTTTTCAGCGAAACGGTCATACACCCCGTCCTGGACGTACAGTCGGTTGGCGCAGACGCAGGTCTGCCCGGCGTTGCGGAACTTCGACGCCAGCGCCCCTTCGACGGCTTTATCAAGGTCGGCATCATCAAAGACGATAAACGGCGCGTTGCCGCCGAGTTCCAGGGAGACTTTTTTGATGTCTTTCGCGCACTGCTCCATCAGCTGGCGGCCAATCTCGGTCGAGCCGGTAAAGGAGAGCTTGCGCACCAGCGGGTTGCTGGTCAGTTCGCCGCCGACGGCCCCGGCGGAACCGGTGACCACGTTGAACACCCCGGCGGGGATCCCGGCGCGATTGGCCAGTTCGGCCAGCGCCAGCGCTGAAAACGGCGTCTGGCTGGCCGGTTTCAGGACCATGGTGCAGCCTGCGGCCAGCGCCGGGCCCGCTTTGCGGGTGATCATCGCCGCCGGGAAGTTCCACGGGGTGATGGCGGCGGTAACGCCGATGGGCTGCTTAATCACCAGCAGGCGTTTGTCGGCCTGATGGCCGGGAATGGTATCGCCGTAAATGCGCTTACCTTCTTCGGCGAACCACTCAATAAAGGAGGCGGCGTAGCTGATTTCGCCTTTGGCTTCCGCCAGCGGTTTTCCCTGCTCGAGGGTCATCAGGCGGGCGAGATCGTCCTGATTCTCCATCATAAGATCGAACCAGCGGCGCAGAATATTCGCCCGCTCTTTGGCGGTCAGGGCACGCCAGGCGGGAAGGGCGCGATTGGCGGCTTCAATTGCTTCGCGGGTTTCGTCGGCGCCCATTTTCGGCACACTGCCGAGCTGCTCGCCGTTGGCCGGGTTGGTCACCGCAATCATATCGCCGTTGGGCGCATCGCGCCACTGACCATCGATCAGCGCCTGCTGGCGAAACAGTGTCATATCGTTGAGTTGCATAATCGCTTCCTGTCTTAAGGGGGTTAACGGGTAAAAGCGGCGTGTAGTGTCTCCACGCTACGTGCCGCACGCAGCGTGCGTCCGGGATTGCTCTGGCTTTCCAGCAGGGTCTGCACCTTGCTGACGATGTGCGCGCCGATCGGGATAGCGGAGGTGGCCGCCGGCGATGGCGCATTGCAGGTATGTATCGAACGCGCGGTGGTGACGAAGAGAAAATCGTCGATCAGTTTGCCCTGCGGCGATACCGCCTGCGCCCGCACGCCGGCGGGCCACGGGCGTAAATCGCTCAGCGTCAGGCTCGGGCAGTATTTCTGCACCAGCCGCAGATAGCCGCTTCTGCACAGCGAATTCTTCATTTCGCCCAGTCCGGAGCGCAGGTTGTTTTGCAGTACCCGGCGGATGCCGGGCGAGGTGAGGATCTCCAGGGTATCGGCCAGCGAGATATCGCGCTTGCGGTAGCCTTCGCGCTTCAGAGCCAGCACGGCGTTGGGGCCGACGGTGACGCTGCCGTCGATCATGCGGGTCAGGTGGACGCCGAGGAACGGCATCGCCGGATCGGGGATCGGATAGATCAGATGGTTGACGATCTGGTTGTGCTGCGGCGCCAATTGAAAATATTCGCCGCGGAACGGGCAGATGATAAACCCGGGATCGACGCCGAGCATTTTCACCAGCCGATCGGCCATCAAGCCCGAACAGGCGATCAGCGTCGAGGCCTCATATTCTCCGCCCTGGCGGGTGCGGATCACCACGCCGCTGGCATGTTCTTTCAGGGCGCTGACTTCGGCGTCGTAGACGATCGTTCCGCCTTTTGATTCGAAGATCTTCGCCATCGCCGCCGCCACGTCGTGGTAGCTGACGATGCCGCTGGAAGGGACGAAGATCCCGCCGAGCCCGGTAATGTTCGGTTCGCGCTCGCGTAGCTCCCCGGCGCTTAGCCACTCGCGCTGCAGGCCGTTGGCGGCGGTGCGATCCCACAGGGCGCGCATCCGCTCCATCTCCAGCGGCGAGGTGGCGACCAGCATTTTGCCGCAGACGTCATAGCGGATGCCGTTCTGCTCGCAAAACGCTTTGGTGGCGCGGTTGCCGGCGAGGCAAAACTGCGCCTTGAGGCTGCCGGGGGTGTAATACACACCGGCGTGGATCACGCCGCTGTTGTGGCCAGTCTGATGGCAGGCCGGACCGGTCTCTTTTTCCAGTAGCGCAATGCGGGCGTCCGGGTAAATCTCAATTAACTGCATGGCGGTCGACATGCCGATGATGCCGCCGCCGATAATCACGAAATCATACATCCGCTCAATTCCTTCGCCTGAGAACCCTTATTGATGAGTCTGGTAATGATTCGTGGAATACGCAAAGTAGCCGCGCTGGCGCATCAGTTCGCGGCGCAGGTCCGGGTGCGGCGTAAACCGGTCGCGGCCGTGCAGCCAGAACAGGTTGTTAATCAGCAGGAATTTGCCCACCGGCACCGGTATGGAAAGGATGTTTTTGCTGGTTTCCAGCGCGTCGGAAAGGCGGCTCAGCCAGGTGCCTTCTTCGAAATCTTTCGGCTGGACGAACTGGTCGATATAGCGCATGACCGGGCGGCCCAGCGAATCGACGTCGAACACCGGATGGAAGACATCCTTGCTGACGTTTTTGCTCGGCGGCGCGGCCCAGCGCATTGGGCGGCGAGCCAGCGGGTCGCGGAAAAATTCGTCGAGATGCTCCCAGTCGTCGAGATGCAGCAGCAGGGAATTACCGCCCTGCATGTTCTGCTCGTCGATCTTCATCATTAACACGTAGTCGGTTTGCTCTTCGACGTAGGTGCCGTCGTTGTGCAGCTCCATCACCCGGTGCGGCTGGCGCAGGTAGCTGTCGGAGTTATCGACATTTTTCACCACAAAGCGAGCGTAATACTGACCGCTCATGGCGTCGAAGTTGGAACGGCCAATCAGGTGGGCGACGGCGGTGGCCAGCTTGACCATCTCCTCGGCCTGGCTGACGTTATCGATCCCTTCGCCGTTGATCAGCAGCGCGCCTTCCGCACGATCGAGCAATGTTTTGATCAGCAACGGCTGCAGCTGATTGCCGCACAGATCGTCGAGGATCTTGCCGACCTGGAAGCGTAAGAAAGATTTGTACTCCAGCGCCTGCACCGGCCACTGCGCGACCTGCTGCAGGAACTGCGTGGTTGTTTCGGCGGAAAAGGTGAGCTCCAGCAGGCGCGGCGACTGTGCGGAAGGGGCAATGGAAAAGCCCGGATATGGCTGGGCTAACGGCGCGGGTGTCGGTTTTACTGCGGTCAGGGCGTTCATCAGGATCGTTCCTCGCTGTAAGGTCAGGGTGATGTTCATTTCGTAGCCATAAATTAAAAATATCTACATTTTTATAAAATGCGTACGAAATGGCCTTTTTGTTTCTATTTTGTGATCTGACAACAATTATTTAACAATGCGGGAGGGAGATAAGGTGGTGGTTAACCTTGAGGAACAGAGCGGGTGGCGGAAAGCGCAAAATGCGGGGGAGGCTGAGGGTAAATCGTAATACCGGTCACAGTTTTTAATCTGCGCCATACCCTTATGAACTGAGGGTGTTAGTATTCAGCGCGTTAATACCTTTCAATGCTTACCGAGGCTTCGATGCTGGAGAATGTCATTATCAGATAATCAGTTCCCCGACCTGCCCAGGCCGGACTGATTATCGCTGCGCTTAAACCTTACGCACACACCTGCGGGTGTAGGCATGTTTTCGCACATGATAATGAACAGGTTTCAGTATGAATTTATCCCGTCAGGAACAACGGACCTTACACGTACTCGCCAAAGGTGGCCGTATTGCGCACGTCCGCGATACCTCCGGCCGCATTACCGCCGTCGAATGCTACACCCGGGAAGGGCTGTTGCTGAGCGACTGTACCCTCGCGGTCTTCAAAAAGCTCAAAACCAAAAAGCTGATTAAGTCGGTGAATGGCCAGCCGTACCGGATCAACACCACCGGTTTGAATAACGTTCGCGCACAGGCGGACAACCGCTGATACAGCGACCCGGGCAGGGTCGCTGCCCGGGCGTATGGCTCTCAAGGAGAAACACCCATGATCGATATCCCTCGCATTTTTACTATCAGTGAAAGCGAACACCGTATTCATAACCCTTTTACCCCGGAAAAGTACGCCACGCTGGGACGGGCGCTGCGAATGGCGCCGGGCACCACCATTCTTGACCTCGGCAGCGGCTCCGGCGAGATGCTCTGTAGCTGGGCGCGCGATCATCAGATCGTCGGCACCGGGGTGGACATGAGTCTGCTATTCAGTCAGCAGGCGGCCGCCCGGGCAGAAGCGCTCGGGGTGAGCGACCGGGTGACCTTCATACACCAGGATGCCAGCGGGTATGTCGCCAGCCAGCCGTGCGATATTGCCGCCTGCGTGGGGGCAACGTGGATCGGCGGCGGAGTGGCAGGCACGATTGCGCTACTGAAGCAGAGTCTTAACCCAGGCGGCATGCTGCTTATCGGCGAGCCATGGTGGCGCAAACGCCCCGCCACGGCGGAAGAGGCGGTTGCCTGCGGCGCGCAGTCACCCGATGACTTCCTGACGCTGCCGGCGCTGGTCGCTCACTTTGGCGAACTGGGCTATGACGTGGTGGAGATGGTACTGGCCGACCAGGAGGGCTGGGATCGTTATGAAGCGGCGAAATGGCTGACGATGCGCCGCTGGCTGGAGGCCAATCCGCACGATGACTTCGCGCCGGAGGTTCGCCAGCAGTTGACCACTGCGCCGCTACACCACGTCACCTGGACCCGGGAATATCTCGGCTGGGGCGTGTTTGTCCTGATGGCGCGTTAACCGGTATGTCGGTAGCGTCAGGAGGCGCTACCGACCATTTTCAGACCTTCAGCTCGTCGTAGCTGACCATGACGTGCTGGCGAAAGGCGGGCCGTGCGGTTAGCCGTGCATAATACGCCGCAAGGTGGGGGAGGGGACGACGGGTGATATCGATGGCAAAGTAGCGGTACAGCACATGACCAAACTGGATATCGGCCAGGGTGAAGGTATCGCCCACCAGATAGCGACTGCCAGCGAGACGAGCCTCGGCAACCGCCAGCTTTTGCTCCAGGGCCGTCACCGCCGCGGCGATGGCCTGCGGATCCCGCTCGGCGGCGGGCGTGCGCACCACGCGCCAGAACACCGGCGCCGTAAAGCCGAGGGCGATATTCTGCTTTGACCACTCGGCCCAGCGATCAACCTCAGTACGAGCCAGCAGTTCGCCCGGCCAGAAGGCGTCGTCGGCGTAGCGACTGGCTAAATAGCGAAGGATCGCGCCGGTTTCCCACAGCGGCGGATTTTCGTCATCCTGCAGCACTGGCACCGTACGATTGGGATTGAGCTGATAAAACGCCTCGCTGTCGGTACCGCCATAGCGATGCCCCACGTCGAACCGGAGATAATCCAGCCCAAGCTCGCCAACACACCACATCAGCGCCTGCACGTTAGAGGAGGTTTTTCGGCCCCAGATGGTCAGCATCGGGATCTCCAGAGAATAATGAAAGAAGGAGCATAGCAGGTTGGGTTGAAAAGAGGAGGGGGCACAAAAGAAATGAACCACCTCGCCGCGCAGGGGGCGGACGCGCTGGTCAGATGTTCAAACCAGGGGCGTAGCTGAGCCAGCTATTCAGTGCACAGTATAAGAGGAAGAAACAGAGGGCAGCAGTTTGCCCTCTGTTTACTTGTGTGGTCTTGTACTAAGGTGTGGCGCTAAAAAACTCGCCAAACTTGACGGCCAGCCAGCCGACAGGCGTCGTGGCGCCGCCGACGATATTGGTGATCTCGGCCATCCCTTCCGGCACTGGAATATGCGAGTTCACCGCCGCCTGAGTGTATTCTTGCGAAATGTCCGTCCCGACATACAGGATGCAGGTCACGATCAGGGTTCCGGTTATGAACATGCGGAACATATTTCGTTTACAGAACGGCGTGACCATTGCCAGCAGGAACATTAATGAAGCCAGATCGACAAAGGGCAGTACGCGGTTGCCGGGCAGAATGATAGACAGCACCACAGCCATAGGGATTAACAGCAGACCGGTCGCCAGTACCGAAGGTTCACCGATCAGTAACGCCGTATCCATCCCGATGTAAAAATCGCGCCCCGGGAATTTAGCCTTCAGTTTTGCTTCAGCGGCATCACGGACAATCAACAATCCCTGCACCAGAATTTCAATCATTTTAGGCAGCAGCAGCATGGCGGCTGAAACCTTAATGGCCAGTGAAACGGCAGCAGAAACGTCATATCCCGCCAGGAAGGCCAACAGCAGTCCCAGCACAAATCCCAGGGTAAGAGGCTCGCCAAAAACGCCGAATTTTTTATTAATACTTTCCGGATCGAAATTGATTTTATTGATAAGCGGGATCTTATCAATGATGTAATTACAGGCAATGCCAAACGGCACGTAAGCTATACAGGTAAGATGTGGGAATGATATCCCTTTAAGATTATAGTTTTTTTGTAAATATGGAGCCGTTAAATCTGCCGCCAATAGCGTCAACACAAAAATAGCGAATGTAATACCGACCGAAAGCCAGTAATTTCCCGTTCCGGCATAGACCACAGACCCCATGATCAGGAAAATCCAGTAGTTAAAAATATCGATATTCACCGTTTTGGTTAATTTCAACAGAAGCATAGCCAGGTTGATGACGATAAAGCCCACCACGACGGGCAGCATCAGCGGCGAACCCCAGCCAATGGTCGATGCGGTAGGCCAACCGGTATCAACGACCGTTAACTGCAGGCCGATACGCTCAACCATCGCCTGCGATGCGGGGCCCAGATTTGTCAGCAGCAGGCCAATCACCAGCCCCACCCCTTCAAAACCAATGCCTACCAGCATTCCTGCTTTAAATGCCGTACCGATTTTAACGCCAAAGCAAAGCGCGATAATAAAGAATATTACTGGCATCATTACTGATGCCCCCAGACTAATAATGCTGTTGATAATATCCATAATGATTCCTTAAAAGGCGGGCGAATTGGGCACGAGTTAACCCGTGCCCATTGGGCCCTGTTAATACCTTTAATGGTTCTTTTAGTATTTAACTGAGTTTCTTTAAAAGGATCTCAGCGAAGAGTTTGGGCGAATTACTGAATGCGTCAATGGTACTCCCGGCAATATGCGGCGTAATGGTCACGTTATTCAGTGTATAGAATGCACTGTCGTCAGGGAGTGGCTCGTCATCAAAGGTATCAAGCGCGGCGCCCATGATTTGCCCGGATCTGAGTGCATCAATCATCTCTTTTTCATTGATTAACCCGGAGCGTGCCGTGTTAACAATGATGGCACTGCGCTTCATTAGCGCGAAATGGTGTGCATTAATCAGATTTTCGGTTTCCGGCGTCAGGCGAGCATGTAACGAGATAACGTCGGCGCGTTGTACCAGTTCGTCCAGAGAATCGACTTTCTCATAACGTTCATGGTCTGCAACGTACTTATCGTAAAAGATAATCTCCGTGCCAAAGCCACTGAGAAATCCCGCGACCAGTTGGGCAATATGACCGAGGCCAACCAGCCCCACGACTTTTCCGCCAAGCTCCGGGATCGCCTGATGGTTCGGACTGTCTTTACGCCAGTATTTGTCACGCAGGGCATCGTGTGAACGGGCGATATTGCGCATTTCCGTCAGGATCATGCCGACCGTGAATTCGGCGACGCTGCGAGCGTTACGCCCCGGTGTGTTTATCACCTCAACGCCCCGGGCGTTCGCCACCTGAAGATTCACGTTTTCCACGCCACCGCGGAGCACGCCTACATATTTCAGCTTTGGTAGTTTATCGAACACCGCAGTATTGACGGGGGCAAACTGAGTGATCAGGATGTCAATATCATCCGTTCCCTGAAGCAGCGCTTCCGGTAAGGCCACGGCTTCTGCTCCTTCCTGTTCAACCCGCAGATTATCTTCCTGAAGTTTCTCAACGGAGTCATGTGACCACTCGCGTATTTCTACTTCAATTCCCTTATCCCTGAGCGCTTTCAGTCCTGATTCCATCATCGCTGCATTGATAAACAGATCGGCAATTGCCAGACATTTCATAATGATTCTCCCTAGATTAACGCATCAACATACCGCCGGTAACGTCCAAAGTTGCTCCCGTCATATAGCTGGTCTTAGGAGAAACCATGAAGACTCCGATGTCGGCAATTTCTTGCGGCTGGGCCACGCGGCCCACCGGAATACGACTGACGTAATAGTCAGGGTTTTGCTCAATGTTCTTACGGATCATCGCAGTATCCATGATCCCGACGGCGATATTGTTCACATTGATTTTTTGTTTGGCGACTTCCCGCGCCAGAGAGATAGCAAAGGCGACCAGGCCGGCCTTACTTGCCGCGTAGTGCGCATGTCCCGTCGTGGAGCCGTGGAACGCGGCCTGCGAGGTAATATTCAGAATGCTGCCCATCTGGTCATGCTGCAGGCAGTGATTTACAAACAGCTGGCTGAGATGGAAGATGGCTTTCAGATTGACATTCATCACCAGATCCCAGTCCTGCGGGCTGATCTCGGTGACGTAGCCGCTCAGCCAGATCCCGGCGTTATTCACCAGAATGTCGGCTTTGCCCAGTCTGTCGATACAGGTGGCAAACAGATTTTCCCGGCTCTGCTCGTCAGAGAGATCGGTTTTGACCGCGATGATCTCTACGTTCGCGCTGGCCTTCACCGTTTCGATCAGCCGTTCGGGATGCTCTTCCTCACGCATATAGGTAAAGCAGATATTGACGCCTTCTTTGGCGAGAGAAAGAACAAACTCTTTCCCCAGGCCGGTTGCGCCGCCTGTCACGATGGCCGTACGATTCGTTAAATTCAGATCCATTTTTTCCTCACTTAGTGCGCGATGTAGTTGCTGCAGCTTTTCCACGGCGACTGCATTTCTGATAACAGGTTTTTATAAAGCTGGTATTTGGTCTGGTAGACCCGGTGGTTTTCCGGATTAGGGGAGACGGTGCGTGAGACATGGACCATGTCGTTTGAGGCCGCAAATACCTCCGCAAACCAGCCCACCATGACGGCGGCGGTCATCGCGGTACCCAGGGTCCCGTGCTCTTTGACGTCAACGATTTCCAGCGTGGCCTGGAAGATATCGGCGAATATCTGCAGCCAGACCGGGGAGTTCGTGACACCGCCAGCAATACGAATAGTGCGGCTTAACTTCGGGTTAATATTGCGTAAGCGCTCGGTGTGGTAGAGATGGCTGAAGGCCACGCCCTCATAAATCGCCCGCAGAAAATGGGCTTTTTTATGGAAGCTGTTGACACCGATAAAGCCGGCCGAGGCGTCGGGAATGGTGTTAGAGCCAAACACGAACGGAAAGAACAGCAGGTGACTTTCATCCGGCGTCGTTGATGAAACCAGCTTATTGCACAGGTCATAGACCGACGATCCTTGTTCGGCGGAGGTTTTCCGGTCGCTCTCCATAAAGTTGTTAATAAACCACTCCAGGTTGCTCGCGGAGGTGGGGCTGGCCTCGGTGATGAGCCATTTACCCTCAATGGGATAAATGGAGGTCATAAACAGATCTTTATCAATAACCGGGTGGTCGGTAACGTATTCGTTTATGCTCCAGGTGCCGGTGACGATCGCCATCTTATCGAGACTGTTAATCCCTGAGGCAATGGAAGAGGCCGAGATATCAAACACCCCGCCAGAAACCGGCGTACCTGCGCATAAACCGGTCAGACGGGCCACGTCGTCAGTGATTTTTCCGCAGCATTCTGTTGAGCGTTTGATGGGGGGCAATTTGTCCCGCAGTTCATCAAGTCCCCACCATGCCAGTAGTTCATCGTCATACTGGCAGTCACGTACGTTGATCAGGTTGGTCCCTGAGATATCGGTCAGCTCAAGAAAAGCCTCTCCGGTCAGGTAAAAACGGATCAGGTCCTTGACCATAAAAATATAACGCGCTTTTTGCAGCGTCTCGGGCTCGAAGTCCTTCAGCCATGCCAGCAGGGCGACAGGTTGTCCGGCCCAGATGGACTGCATTGTTTTTGGCAAAATGTCGGTAAGGAATTCTGGCGAGCGTTGCCATCTCTCAACGTACTCTTTTGCCCGGCTATCGGTGGATATAATGCCGTTACGCACAGGGTGACCTTCTTCGTCGACCAGATACAGACCGTTACCATGACCGGTGACGGCCACTCCTTTTATCTGGCTGGCGTCGATACCTGATTGCGCAATCGCTTTTTTAATCACTTCGACATTAGCGGCCCACAGCTCATCGATACTGCGCTCTGTGTGGAATTCCCTGGGTGTCAGCATCTGTGTGGATTTTGAGGCGATGGCGAGCACCTGTCCTTTACGGTCATAGATGGCTGCCTTGGTGACGGTTCCACCATTGTCGATGCCCATGACGTATTCATCTTTCATTCGCGTGGACTCCTTATTGGTTACCATAAGCCGGGCTCGCTGGTGGTTATCCCTTTAAATCCGGCATGGAATATTTTATCTACAAGGTATTTGCGCTTAACAAAGCCTCCGGCGATGAATACCACATCAAAGCCTTTCAAATTTCGGCTAATCAACTCCAGACACTGGCAGGCATATTCAGCAGGTAAGATTTCAATTGCGTCCGGTGGACTGTGTTTAACAATATCGAGCGACTGATCAAGCGATCGCGAGTCGATAAGTAAAACTCGATATACGGTCAGCAATCCCTCTTTTTTTGCGTAGCGTAGCGCGGAGAGATTGGAAGAAATAACACCATCAACCTTGTAATAATTTTTCAGCAGATTGATCCCCGCCTGATCCGGTTTGAAGCCGCCCAGTAATTCAAGGTGAACGAGGACCTTCTTACCGCTTTGATGGCATTTGCCAATCAGCGACTGCAGATTGCCGATATTCGCTTCGGATAGCAGTACATATTCTGACTGGCAGGATAATGCTTTCTCAAAGTATTTATACTTCCTGATGGAAGGGATGATGGTGTTATTTGAAATCATATTAATTTCCGATGTTATTTAGCCATGTAGAGGCTGTATGCATCTTCCGCTGTTGCGTTTTCATGGATGATGGCATTCAGGCCTGCTACCACTTTCGCTGGCTGCGGATCCTGGGTAATGTTCCGTCCCACAGCCACGCCTTTCGCACCCATCTGCATACAGTGCTGAACAAATTTGAAGTAACCGTCGATGCCGGTTTTTGGCCCTCCTAAGGCAAGCACCGGCACGCCAGCAGCTTCAACAATCAGTCGGTCCTCTGGTGAACCGGTAAAACGCGTTTTGATGACGTCCGCGCCCAGCTCCACCGCTGCGCGGGCCGATGCAGCGATGATGGCCGGATTGTTAGAGTCATCGCTGGTGACGGGATAACCATACGGGAGCGATTCGACAATCAGCGGTACGTTCCAGCGATCCGCTGCCTGCGCGAGTTGCATCGCCATAATGTGGGTTTTTTCTTCATTGAAGGCGCCGGGGAAGGTCATGCAGACCACGCCCTCGGCAGCGACTTTAAGCGCATCTTCGACGGAAAAAACGGGGGTAGTATCGGGAACGGTATTGTCAAAGATACTGACCGTGCTGTCGACGCGTAAGACAACGGGAACGCTGTTTAATGCTTCCCGATAATTCTTCAACATGCCGTACGTGACGAGCGCACAATCCAGGCCGTGTTCCACCAGAGCAGGGAGCTGATTTATCGTATTATCAATACCATTTGTTTTCGTGGAAAAATAGTAGCCATCCAGCGCTAAGGTCACGGATTTACCATCTTTTGCGAATATTCTTGCGAGACGACGTTCTTTAGACATTTATTTACTCCTGAGATAAAAAAACAAAAAAAAGCCCTCAGAGACTCGCGTCTCTGAGGGCTTTCTGTTCACATACCCTTTTGATAATGGTTCGGGATTCCAAAGCATTATCAATGCAATTTTTTAGCAAAGTGAGAAAGGTTTAACTTTTTTAAATTAAATCTGTTCTCCTGCGTGATTAAATAACTAACACACGCGATAACTTATTGTCCAGTTGGTATCGTTGAAATGAGAGATTCATCACATCAATATGTTGTATTCCATGAGAAGTGCCGGGTTAAATACAGAAACAGAACCTTTAAAAACCAGGCAATAACGCATCCGGTCAAGGGTGAGAACGCCAGGCGTTTATTTCATCCGCATGAAGATCGCATCCATGCATGCCTATGCCTGCAGGTCGTCATCTACAACGCGCATTTATTCCTGTCCGGATGGCGTACAAAAACGCTATAGCAATGTTGTCGGCATGGCGATCTGTCCTTACTGATTTCATCCTGCCGCCCGGGCAAATTACTCGTCCGCTTTGTGCGCCCAGGCAGGCATCGCCGTCAGATAACGTTTTGCCCGTTTCCGTGATTCCGCTACGCCCACCTTTTGCCAGGAGTCGAGAAAAGCCGCCAGACCGGATACGGCCTCTTCCCAGGATTTCAGATTACCGTCGCTGTCGCTGCAATACGCGCAATATTTATCGCTGGCCCCTTGCGCATCAGGTGCGGACATCGGCATTCCGCAGGCCTGGCAAAAACTTTCGTGCTGTGTCATAGATCGCCCCTCCTGTCGTTTGGTTGTCTACTAAACATACAGAATTTACGCATGGCGCTTAGCGTTTCAGATCAATAGATCCTGCCGTAACCGTTGTTGGGGATCTTCTGCCGGGGAGTGCGGGAGGGATAACGGGAACTTACTCCGTATCGCACAGCTATCGCCTCCCTTATTTTTTATTGATGCAACGGTTGATCGCAGGCCGCGAGTATGGATTCATGCATCGCTTCGGAAAGTGTCGGATGCGCAAAGATCATCGACAGGAGACTTTCGTCTGTGGCCTCCAGGTGACGGGCGATGCCAAAGCCCTGGATCTGTTCCGTGACCTGTGCGCCAACCATATGCGCGCCCAGCAACTCGCCGGTTTCAGCATCGAAAATCGTCTTCACAAAACCCTCTGTCTCGCCGCTGGCCAGCGCCTTACCATTGCTCTGATAAGAGAACTTACCGATCCTGACGGGCCGTCCCCTGGCCAGAGCCGTCGATTCCGTCAGGCCCAGACTGGCAACCTGAGGCCGGGCATAAGTGCAACCGGGCACATAGTCGCGATCAAGCGGATGGGCGCCTTCGACACCGGCCAGTGTCTCAATGCAGATCACGCCTTCGTGGCTGGCCTTGTGCGCCAGACACGGCGGGCCGGCTACATCGCCGATGGCATAAAGCCCGAATACGTTAGTGCGACAAGCCGCGTCCGTCTTGATAAAACCGCGGTCTAACTCAACGCCCAGCGTTTCCAGCCCCAGATCTTCAATATTCGGCTGTACGCCGACCGCCAGCAGCACACGTTCGACATCCTGGGAATATTCGCCGCCGGTGTTTTTCAGTGTGCAGCGCACCCCGGTATCGGTGAGCTGTACTTGCGTCACCAGGGTCTGGGTATGGACCTGAATACCGCGTTTTTCGAATGACTTACGCACTGCTGCAGACACCTCGGCATCTTCCACGGGCAAAATCTGCGAAGCTAGCTCGACCAGCGTCACTTTACAGCCCAGATCGTTATAAAGGCTGGCGAACTCGACGCCAATCGCCCCTGAACCGATGATTAATAGCGATTTGGGCAATAGCTTAGGCCGCAGCGCCTCGAAATAGGTCCAGATATATTCGCCATCTGGTGCGATGCCTGGTAATGCGCGTGGCCGGGCGCCGGTTGCCAGGATCACGTGATCGGCCCGGTAATCGCGCGCTTCACCGCGTGCATCCTCGACCGTGATTTGCCCCTTGCCGCGCAGCCGCGCGGTGCCATCAATGACCTGCACGCCATTTTTCTTCAACAGGTACGCAACCCCTGCGGTGAGCTGTTGCGATACGGTACGGCTAAACTGCACCAGTTTTTGCAGATCGACGTTCACCTCGCCCACGCTGATGCCCAGCTGACTGGCATGGGTGATAGTGTGCGCAACCTCAGCGCCATGCAGCAGCGCCTTGGTTGGAATGCATCCCCAGTTCAGGCAGATGCCGCCCAGATGCTGTTTTTCCACTAATGCGGTACGAAACCCTAGCTGACCGGCACGGATGGCGGCAACGTATCCCCCAGGACCACCGCCGATGATCAGCACATCGTATTTATCGTGCATAGCTCGTCTCCTGGATAAACATCAAGGTCGGGATTTCAATCAGTCGCTTGAGTTCCTGGAGAAAAGCCGCACCTGCCGCGCCATCGATGACCCGGTGATCGCAGGATAGCGATACCGTCATTTGCTGGCGCGCCACGATTTGCCCGTCGCGTACTACCGCCCGCATCTCGCCGGCGCCAATGGCGAGGATTGCGCTTTGCGGTGGATTGATGATGGCGTCAAACTGCCGGACGCCGAGCATTCCCAGATTTGACACGCTAAAGGTCCCGCCCTGGAACTCTTCCGGCTTCAGCGTGCCCGCTTTGGCTCTGGTCACCAGCGAGTGAATTTCGTTCGATATGTCGCTAATCGATTTCCGGTTCGCCGAGCGAACAATAGGGGTAATTAGCCCGGCAGGCAGCGCAACGGCCACCGAAATGTCGGCATCCGCAAAGCGGCGGATACTTTGTGTCGCTTCATCAAACTGGATGTTGACGTCAGGCACGGCCACTAGAGCCTGGGCGCAGGCCTTCACCAACAGGTCATTAACCGAAATCTTGACGCCGGGTACTTCGCGGTTAATGTCCTGACGTAACGCTAACAGTCGTTTCAGATCGAGATCGACGTTCAAACGGAAATGGGGAGACTGTTGCTTGGACGTTTGCAGGCGAGAAGCGATAGCCCGCCGCATACCGGACATCGGGATGCTCTCAAAGGGTGCCGGGGCACTCTCCTCCACAGGGCTGGTCTGCGGTTGCTCGTCGAGTAACAACGCTGCGGCCAGCACATCATCGCGACTCACTCGACCGCGTGAACCGCTGCTTCGGCAGTCATGTAAGTTGATACCCAGTTTGCCGGCCAGACGGCGCGCCAGCGGGGTGGCCGATACCTGGCTATCATCGGCATGCGAGCGGGGCGCTTTGCTGCGACGAACGGGAGGCGTCGGAGAGGCCAGACGACCGCCGGCGGCAACGATCGCGCTTTCCAGATCAGAAACAGAGATACGATCCCCGCGCCCGCTGCCGCGGACTTTTTTCAGGTCGACACCCCAGCGGGCAGACAGTCTTAACGCATGGGGCGTGGCATTAACCTGAGTCACATCGGTCACGCCTTGCAGACTGACGGGGATATCGGTCTGCCCAACAGGGGGCTCGGGGCTGTTGGATGGCGGGGAAACAACGGAAGCTGGCTTAGCGCCTGCCTGTGCCGCTACGCCCGGCGCGGCAGACTCCGGGCCAGGGGCTGCGGGTTTCGCCGAAGCCAGGCTGGCAGCAAATTCGTCCAGTTCAGCATCGCTGACCGACGCGTCAGCCGCCAGGGCCAGCACGGCGCCTACCTGAAGCGTCTCACCCTCGCGGGCGATTATCCGACGTAACGTACCAGCAAAGGGTGCCTCCAGCACATTAACGATTTTACTGGTTTCAATCTCACAGATTTCCTGCCCTGGGGTGAAGCTGTCACCCTCCTGGATTGCCCACCGAGCGAGCAAGCCTTCCTCCATGGAAAGCCCCCACTTTGGCATTTCAAGCGTCTTGATTTCGCTCATCGGTTAATCCTCCAGCACTTGACGAACGGCGGCTTCGATACGTTCTACGCCAGGGATCCAGAGTTTTTCGAGAGCAGGGGAGAACGGGACCGGCGTGTGTGGCGGCGTCACCAGCAGAACGGGCGCTTTGAGGTAATGGAATGCCTGGGACGCAATCAGCGCCGCGACATCATGAGCAAAACCGAAGCGTGCAGCAGATTCGTCGACTATCACGACCCGCCCCGTGGAAGCCACCGATTCCAGAATACCTTCCTCATCCAGCGGCGAAATGGTTCGCGGGTCGACCACCTCGACCGAGATCCCCTCTCTGGCCAGTTTGTCCGCCACCTGGTTTGCTTTATGTACCATTGCCGACAACGCAATGATGGTGACGTCCTCTCCTTCGCGCGTGTAGTTGGCTACACCTAGCGGGATGGTATAGATCTCGTCCGGTACCTCGCCCTTGAGGTCGTACAGCATTTTATGCTCGCAGAATACCACCGGGTCGTCGTCGCGAATGGACTGGATTAACAGACCCTTGACGTCATAAGGCGTCGAGGGCACCACCACCTTCAGTCCAGGCGTGGTGGCAAAGATATTATAGGGTGACTGTGAATGCTGGGCCGCGGCGGAAAACCCTGCGCCGATCATCCCTCGCATTACCAGCGGCGCTCTGGCTTTGCCACCAAACATGTAGCGGAACTTAGCCGCCTGGTTATACAGTGCATCGTGACTCACACCAAAAAAATCCATGAACATCAATTCCGCGACCGGCCGCAAACCCGTCGCTGCGGCGCCGGCCGCCATACCGATGATGGCCGACTCGGTAATGGGCGTGTCGATCACCCGATCGGAGCCGAACTGCGTCCACAGCCCTTTAGTGACACCCAGCACACCGCCAAAGGCTTCTATTTTCGCCTCTTCGGGCGCATTTCCGCCATGACCGCCACGCAAGTCTTCACCGATGAGCACCACGCGTTCATCGCGTTCCATTTCCTGAGCCAGGGCTTCCTTGACCGCTTCACGATAGGTTTTTATTGTCATGGTTATCACCCTCAGTATGAGACGTACACGTCTGTCAGCAGGTCTTCCGGAGCCGGGTAGGCAGCGGCGCGGGCCTTCAATACGGCATCGTTGACCAGGGCTTCTACTTCCTCGTCAATCGCCGTTAGTTCTTCCTGGGTGATTTGTCGCTTGACCTTAGCGGTAAAAATCTTCAGCGGATCATGTTGTTCACGCAGGCGTTGCACTTCACCTTCCGCGCGGTATAGCGCGGGATCGCCCTCAAAATGACCATGCCAGCGGAAGGCTTTGGCCTCAATGACGCTTGGGCCACCGCCTTCTCGCGCACGCTTGACCGCCTCTGAGGTTGCCTCATAAACGGCAAAGAAATCGGTGCCATCGACGGTCACTGCCGGCAGGCCGAAGCCAGCGGCGCGTCGGGCGATATCACTCCCACCCACGGCGTAGTCATGGCCGGTCCCTTCGCCGTAACCGTTATTCTCGAAAATAAAGACGGCTGGAAGCTGGAGCACGACGGCCATATTGATGGCTTCAAAGACCAGGCCCTGATTAGAACCACCATCGCCCGTAAAAGAGACACCGACGTTGCCGGTTTTTAGCGTCTTTGCCGTTAGCGCGGCGCCGATGGCCAGGGGAGGGGCTCCCCCAACGATAGCGTTCGCCCCCAGCATTCCTTTCGACAGATCGGCAATGTGCATCGATCCACCCTTACCGCGACATAACCCGCTGTCCTTACCGAATATTTCGGCCATCATGCCGTGAATGTCACAACCTTTAGCAATACAGTGGCCATGTCCACGGTGTGTTGAACCAATAAAATCTGCGCTCGTTAAATTTTCGCAGACCCCCACCGCGATGGCCTCCTCACCGGTGTAAAGGTGAATGAAGCCCGGTATATCACCGCTGGTATTTTCCTGATGCAACCGCTCTTCAAAGGTTCTGATCTCCCGCATCTTGCGGTAAGCCTGCAATAACGCCTGTTTGCTGAGCATCGTTTAATTCTCCTCAATAAAGGTCACCAGGCGGGGCCAACAGACAGGGCGAATAACCCTGGCCACACCCATGCAATGAATCTACGAGCGGTTAGAGAGAGTGCGAAGCCACCTTCATGGGGGGGTAGGTGGGGGTTTTCATGCTTGAGGTCAAACTTTCTAAATTTTGTGTAGCCATAAAGTTTGCCTGCCCCATGTCATCCCGGTGGCTGGCGTACAATTGAAAAAAACAAAACGAGTAGACACCACGGATGAAGCCATTGGATTTAGAAGGTCGCCAATCACCCTCACTGGTCTCCGGGCCATTGCGGCTGACGCGAGGCTTGCCGTTAATCCTGACCAAATTCGTCCCGCCTCGCTCCTCGATACAATTGCTGGAGCGCCCCCGGCTGCTTCAGCTTCTCAGTCCCGTTCAGCAGTGCCGGCTGGGCGTCGTCTGCGCCGGCGCTGGATTTGGCAAAACCACGCTGTTGGCGCAATGGCATCAGCAGATGGTCGCCAAGGGCGAACGTATCGCCTGGCTGAGCCTCGATGAGGATGATGATGACGTATGGCAGTTTATTCCTTATCTGCTGCAAGCATTGCGTCCACTCTATGCTGACTGGGACGCCGATTTCTGGCGTGACATGGAAGAACAGAAGCTCTCCAGCTCCGAGCAACTGCTGGCCGGGCTCATTAACCAGCTACACTACTGCCCGCATGACGTGTACCTGATTATCGACGACTTCCACGTGATTAACGATCGTGGGGTCTATGAAGCGCTGGGGTATTTAATCAAGCATGCGCCTGCCGCCTTGCATTTGATCATTGGCAGCCGTTTCCACCCGAATCTTGCGCTGAGCCAGCTGCAGGCCCAGGACCAACTGGTGGAGATCTATGATCGAGACCTGCAATTCACGCTCGAAGAAACAAAACACTATTTTAGCCGCACGGTTGCGCTACCCCTCAGCAACCACCATGCACAGCGGCTACAGTCCGTGACAGAGGGCTGGATTGCAGGGATGAAGATCGCTTCATTGTCGGCAGAATTACAGCATGATCCCGAGCATCTGTTGCGCAATATGCATGGAGGAACACGGTCCATTGCCCGCTATCTGAAAGAGGTGGTACTGGACCCGCTGCCGGGAGAGGTTCTCGATTTCCTGGTGAAAACGTCCTTCCTCAGCCGGTTAAATGCCGAACTATGCAATGCAGTGACAGGACGAGATGACAGTCAAGCAATGCTGGCATGGATTGAGCGACACAACCTTTTTTTGTCAGCCCTTGACGAACAAGGCTACTGGTTTCGCTACCACCCTCTGTTGCAGGAAAATCTTCGGACCATGCTGCAGCAGAACAACGCTATTGACCGCAAACAGCTACATGAATTAGCCAGTCATTGGTTCGTCGAACAGAAGCTGTGGTCTGAGGCGGTACGCCATGCGCTCAGCGCAGGCAAGCCGGTGCATAGCCCCGTGCAGGATGGCGCAAGCGCTCAGTCACTGGCGGAAGAAGGGGATATCGATACCCTGATCTCATGGATGCATCATTTACCGCCCAGCACCGATACTTCGCGCATTGACCTGCAAATTAACCTGGCCTGGGCACTGGCGCATTATTTCCACTTTGATGAGTCGAGGCAGCTGCTTGATAACCTCGATCAGATGGTACTTCATCATCGTGAGGATTTAACTCGCAGCACCTGGTGTAAATTGCGCGTTGTGCGGGCAATTTGCGAAGCCTTTGCGGAAAACATCCCGGAGAGTCTGGCTATTGTTCAGCCGTTGCTGGCCGAAGTGCCCTGCGGTGACACCTGGGTTGATGGTCTGATATGCAATATTCTCAGCTATTGCCATGTTGTTAACCAGCGCTATCACGACGCGCTGGAGGTTCAACAGCATATGCCCTCTCCGGAAAGTCCTTTAGATAATCTGTTTGTCTCGGTTTATCGCGCGTTTATCATTGCCCAGTGCCATCTTTGTCAGGGCGATCTGGGAAAAGCCGGGTGGTATGCAGAGAAAACGTTGCGCCAGGCTGAATGTTATACCGGTACCCAGACGACCAGTGGCGCGACGCTGGCGCCGCTGCTGGCGGAGATAGCCTATGAATGTCAGAGGGGGGACTCGCCCGATCATCTGTTAGCCGACCGGCTCGAATTCATCGACCGATTCAGTCCACCCGACGCGCTGAGTCGTTGCTATACCTATCTCGCGCGTCAGGCCCTGGACGGCGATATGCCGTATGAGGCCGAGCGATTGCTGGAGCATGCGCAGCGCCTTGCGGTGTCTCGCGGCTGGCAACGGCTCCAGGCCATGATGTTAGCCGAGCAGGTGAGGGTGCGACTGCAGCGCGGCAATTTCACAGGCGCAGAGCAACTGCAGCGACAGCTTGAACAAATGGCCGCCAGCTTCAGAATGGATGCCGAACATCCCTGTCAACGCGCTATCGCTCTGTATGCATCCCTTAGCCACTGTCGCCTTCTTCTCGCCAGAGGGCAGGCGCCGCAAGCCTGTATTCTCCTGGCTGAGATGGTCTCTGATCAGGAAAGCCGGGGGGACGGGTTAACCGCAGCGCGTCTGCGTACGCTCTGGTCATTAGCCTTGTGGAACAGCGGCAAAACTGCCGCTGCGCGCACGACATTTCAGCCAGTCGTGCAGCTGGCTGAACAACAGCATCTCAAGGGCCTCTTTCTTGACGCTGGCGATACCTTGCAACCTTTGCTTGCCGGTATGAATGAATCCTCTTCGGCTTGTAAAGAGGAAGGGGGAGTGCAAGGTCCCTGGGCAGACAAGCGCTGGCCTGCAGATAGAACACCGTTTAATAGTGGAAGCCCCGATATTCATGGGGAACTCAGCGAGCGAGAGTTTCAGATATTACAACTGATCGCTGAAGGTCAGATGAACAAAGAAATCGCTCGCTCCCTCGCTATTTCTGCCGAGACGGTCAAATGGCATATCAAAAACATCTACGCGAAGCTTAAAGTGAATAGCCGCACTCAAGCGATGAGCCGGGCGCTGGAGATGAAACTACTGGATTAATGGTTTGAACAGGGGGGGCTGGATACAAAATATTATTAAGACGAGCCACTTTCTTAACGGGGCTATGAGCCATGGATAATCGAGATACTTATGAGCCCGCGGGAGCTTTTATCACTGACCGTGATGGTAGTTTTGATGCCTTGGCTCAGCGATAAGAGCATGGAATTTAAGTGCATCGGTCTCCGGGGAAAGCGACCCTGGTGTAAACCCAGAGAGGCTTTTATCTTAATGTAGAGTGGTACTCTTTTCCGGGAGGAGATCACATCATTAAATATAAGTATAGATTCTCTAAGAATCAATATATCCGTATTGAAAGGGATATGCCCTCAAGTAGTTTATTTGTTTAATGGTAAAGATATTCCCATAAAGCTTTTAGGGTTTTAAAAACAGTTCCTTTCAGACAAATAGAATGTGCTAATTTAAGGGTGAAGTTTGATAATTACTCAAAACTTTTTTGCTGAGTCTCTATATCATAGTTCCTCCCCTGAGTTGTTAATTGTCAAAACTAAAAATAATACAGATACAAAAAATGGTAATGGAAAAGCTATTGAACTACTTGAGAAAGAAATGGCTCAGGTTCATTTTGACACCCAATCAATACAAGAGAGTTATGGCTCAAATAGCTTGAAACTGACAATTCTCATTTCTCACATCAAAAAGCTTCTTAAGAACCCTAAAATATTCCACTGGCTCCTTAGGAACAAAAATGAATACCTTAATGAACTGACTAAAATCTCTGACATTGACAAATTAAATTGAACCTTAATTTTTTTTGGGTTTACAAATTTTCTTTTTATAAATTGTGGGGTCCACATCTATCTTGCAGATCCTAACTTCGTATCCGAAATTAGAAATAGTTTTATTAAAATTCTTCAAATTTATCTTAGAAAACAAAGGCAAGTCATCTGGGAGGTTTTTACTTGTGGCAATAGCGAAAACTATTTTATATTTATGAGCCTCTGGCCTTAATGTATGGTTAGCTAATTTTATATGCGCTGGCAATTTTTCATTAAGCTTCCAACGAAATTCAGAATCGCTTATGAAAAGTTCAGAGCTTATAAATCCCTGTGAAAAAAGATGGCTCATGCTTTGCGCACCGCTATAATATTTCACATGAATAAAGTCAGTTGCACCTCTAATAATATCGCAAAATTCAATTTTACTGCGCCCACCACCATAATATATGAACTTTTGATCCATATGAGTAAAGCTTTGATCAGCAAGACAAGTTTCTTCATTGTATTGCTCTTCTCTTTTATACGAATAAATCGGGAATTTGTCGGCTTCCTCATACAGCTTAATTTGTTTAATTTCATTGTCAATCGAGGAAACAAACTTTCTATCAGCCACGTACCAAATTGAATCTCTTAGGATATAGTTTTGATCACCTTCCTTTATCTCAGCATACAGACATCTATAAAGAGACCATTTTTTTAAAGACTGATAATCTGCATCTAAAACATGCAAACTGCTTCCTTTGAGATCATTTAAAGTTATTTCGATCTTTTTGCTTTCAAAATACTCACAAATATGACTAACCGACAAACTTTCATAAATCATGCTTCTTTGCCGCTTCTCAAAACAATAGCCTATCTGATTCTCCCAATCTACAATTTCAGGCTCACCCAGCCATATGTCATTAAAATCTTTTGCTTTTATTAAATCGACAAGAATTGAATCAAGTATCTCAACTTCTGCTTCATCTGCCTCTTTTATATTATTAACCCATTCAAACTCTTCTGGGAGAGGCTGAGAATAAATGGAATCTATTTTATTTAACAACTCCGGGATGGATTTTAGGTCAATATCAGGCATAATTACAAATGCATCTTTACCCGTTATTTTATTACCTAAAACATCTTCAGTGGAAGTCCCTGTTAGAGTGGTAAGTATATCCATCTCGGAATCAATTTTAAGGTTAAAAATATCAACCTCTTTACTACTTTGACTTCGAGTTAATAGATTTGTTTCATTATGGCTGCCTTTATCCAAACTACGAATTTTGTTATGTTCAATACAATTAAGTGTAGTTTTAAGACCAAAACCTTTGATAATGCTATTATCATTAATTAAGTGATGCCCTGTCCCGAAAGGAATTAGATATCTTGAGTTATTCATTTCAATAACTAAGACTGCACCAGTGCTACTATTTTTCCCGAAGAAATTATAATCCAATTCTGGCTTTTGGCTTGTAAATAAAGATGTCCACTCAGGAGGCTTGGGATCTAAGAATTGTTTTGCATACAAATACACCCTAGCCTCATCTATGTTGAACTCAATTGGATTTCTCACTCTCTCCAAATTCAAAACTTTTTCAATATCATCATTGAGTCTTTTTGCTTTATATATCGAGAGTTTAATCTTCATTTCATTCCCTCCTGAACTCTTTAGCGGGCCAAAATGTTTAACGAGTTCAATAATTGAGTATCCAGTGTTTCAGTTGCAGGCGTTGGTAGTCCCTTCGCAATTCGGTAATTTTTTATAGACTGCCTTGTGGAGGGCCCCATTATGCCGTCAATATTCCCGTTGTAATAACCGTTGTCCAGCAAAGCGAATTGAACCCGCATGATTAAGCGCTTACGCTTCTCTGTACCAGAAGTAAGCCCATTACTTGCACGGTTAGCTTCTGTAGTTCCAACTGAATTCGCAGTAGTAGGGTTAATATTGTCGTTAGAACGAAGCGAACGCACAGAAGAGGACGATGAGGAACTTGTTCCTGAACTTGAAGAACCAGATGAGCTTGGTGAGCTGTATGTTTTTGGATAATAAGGAGTGCTGCTACCATAGTACCCGCCGCCTGATGATGATCGGTGAGAACTATGGCTCCGATGGGAGCTATGACTGCGATGCCCTGCAATGTAGAATGGAACTTCGGTGTTAAGTGGTGCTATCACTAAATCATGTTCATTAAGAGTCATACCAGGCAAATCACTTGCTCCGGTAGATGAATCACTTGCCCATACAGAATTATTGAGTGCCAAAAATCCCGGAAGTAGAGCAGCAAAATTAAATTTTTTCATAAAATTGGTCTCGGTGGTTGATGAAAACGGCCTGTTGAGGAACTGAAATAACCAGCACAGGAAGACTTCTGAGTGCATTCATTACATTCTTTTGGATAGTAATTTTTCCAATCAGAGATCGACTGTGCAGCAAGCTTCCAAGCTCTTTCAGGAAGATGACACAAAGGATAATTAAAAATTGTTAGAGGTATGCCTGACCTGTGTGCAGCATCTATGGCGGAGGTTATTTTCTCACTAAAACTGCTGTGCTCAATGAAGATTGTTGACCAGTTCTTTCGTGCCCAACCGATAGATTCCAACCCCATAAGGGAAATCTGATTGATGTTGGAGAACACACGGCCAATGAACTCTACAATATCATCCAATTCTGTATAGTTAGCCAGTGTCGGAATAACTCTAAGTTCGATATTAATCCCTGAGTTTCCTGCATTGATTAACCCCTTGACCGTTTCATTAAATGCGCCATCACTCCCTACAAGATGGTCATGCACAAGTGGTCTTGATGAGTAGAGCGGGATACCAAAGGTGATTTTGATCTTTTTGCTTCGCTTTGCCATTTCCTGAGTAAAGTTGGTATCAGCAAATTTGCGTCCGTTTGTTAAAACATGCAAAGCAGTATCTGGTGAGTTCTCGATGATAAAATCAATGAAATGTAGGAAATCATCTTCATACAGCAGAGGTTCACCACCGCTGACCCCAACAACTCCTTTCAAACCAAATGAAGCTATAGCAAGGGCTGATTGGGTAAGCAGCCAGTCATCATTCGCTTTCTTTGGTGGCTGGGAACAAAACAGGCACAGGTTATTGCAGCGTTCCGTAACTAAGACAGTATTATGATTGGCTCTGCGGGACAGAATAACGCGTATCATATTGCCATTGTTGATTATCCCAATATCTCCATCTTCAATTGACTCAAATAATTCAGTGCTAATAACAGAGTAATCAAAATATGGTTGAATGGCATCGTTATTGCCTTCAGCAACTACTAGCAGATTGGGCAAAAAAAATAAAGGGTTCACTGGTTTTTGTTTGCATAACCGATAGAACCCCGTGGGCACATTCTTTTTTGAAGCAAAATGAAAGATATCGTTCCTGATAACCTCAGACATATGCCCATCCTTTTAGCATTTCAGCCTTCGGACCACCTTCTGAGATGGAGTTCATCAGATACCTGAACATCCCCTTGTGATACTGACAAAACGTTGAACGACCCCTATCACCGACAGGCTCACCTTGTACACTTATGTTCTGGCATGGGTCTGCACCGCAAAATGGTTGATACGCGCATGTATCACAACCAGGCAGAGCAAAATTGAACGATGAACTCAATACTGCGTTATAATAAGGACTCTTGGAAAATGATAGCGTCTTAACCTCACCTGCACTGAATTCCGTTTCAGGATTCACCTTTTGCAACATACGGCTCTCATCGCTACCATATACTCGACCGTCATAATTGAAAAGAATACTGTTAAGCACGACCCCACTTGGAGACTTTAAATCCGCATAACCACTAAAACCGGGATTGAAGATCCTTTTTAGATGAATGGAGGCCGAATGTTCAACAACCCTTATCCCTTCATTGTTGATCTTAAGAATTTCATCTATCAAAGAGGCATAGAAACTGAAGTATTCGTCCATAGAAAAGGTGAACGATGCTTTTTGTGCAAACCCATAGGGACTAACAGGTCGGATAAACATGTCCTTGAGGCCAAGAGATAAGTGAGCCTGGACAATCGATTCAGGGTGCCTGATAAGATCTTTAGTAACTGTAGTAACCGTTGCAACGCGACCAGCGCCTAAAGATCGTTTGATAGCCTCTACCCCTGCCACTGTTCTACTGTAAGCAAGCCCATGACCAAGAATTCGATTACTGTTGTGAACAACTTCCTCACCATCAAGCGAAACAGAGAACGTTATGTTCCTGTCTCTCGACCATTCAAGCATATCCTCATTCAAGACAGACAGGCTTGATGCTACCACCATCTCAAAATCGGTACTTCCCAGCGTTTCAGCACATTGCTCGTAGGTATACTGAATTAAATCGAACCGCAAGAGTGGCTCTCCACCCTGTATCTCTATCTTGTAAGGTGGAGTTGATAGTTTTTTGATAGTAGAAATGATATCAGGGATGAGAGCGGGATCTAGATCATAACCAGAGGCGTTCATGGAAGCTCTACTGACCTGACAATACTTGCAGGTATGGTCGCAACGTAATGTGGGCACAATCATGAAAATTGGCCTGACCGCCAGTTCATTCATCAATCGTTTTGCAAAAGCAGAACTCAAAGCATAGGGAGTTATAGCCGATGAGCTTTCGTTAGCTATAAATAGCTTGCTTTCGAGTGCGTTTGATTGTTCCGCATTGATTTGCTCATCAGAAAGATCAAGCAGCTCTTGTTCATCAATGAAGTGATGAAAACCAGCGAGGTTACTTATAAACACCTGTCCATTAGGCAATCTGTCAAAATTGAATGGCATCAATTCCATTACGAAAGCCTTTCATCGACACTGCGAAGCACTTTATGGACAATAGAATCTCTCAACGCCCCTGTTTTATGCTGTAGTTTTTCTCGCAAAGTATAATCATTCAGCAGCCTCTCGAATTCATAGAGGCATTCGGGACTATCGTTTTCAAAAGAGATAGTCCAGGAGGATATATCTTCACAAAGCTTCCACTGAGTAAGCGAAGTCATCCAGTACAGGCTATTGCGTATAACCCATTCAGAATAAACATCTTTTTTTAACATCCTTTCGCACATTGCCATTGCCTCACAAAACTAATAATCACAATCAGCAACCGATTTAAAGCGGATTCTTCCTATAGAAATGAGGATACACCATTTAATTAATATGTTACAGGATGTTAGCATCAGAATGACGATTCTGAAAAATGATGTTGCTTATCCCTATGTAAATAATGATATTTTCCGATTATCATCAGCAGCTTGAACAGGTGAACATTTAGGAGGCTAACATGCCATTATAAGTATGGGCTTCATGATCTTTTTGTCGGTCATGGGATGAGAGCTATTGCCTCAACGGTGCTTAAAGAGAAAGGTTTTTCTCCTGATGTGATCGAAGCTGCGTTAGTACATCTCGATACTAACGAAGTCAGGAGAGCTTACAATCGCGCTCAATACCTCGAACAACATAGAGAGATTGACCTGCCCCCTGTATTAGATACAACCATCAGTTAGTAATGTCGGTTTGTTTACCTTCACATTTTCGATTTCGTCACCGTGCTGCAAACTCTGATGGCATCTGATAATTCAGTGCTGAATGTGGATGACACTCGTTATAATCCTGCCGCCAGTCATTAATAACTTTCCTAGCATGAACGATATCACTGAACCAGTGCTCATTCAGACATTCATCGCGAAATTGTCTGTTAAAAATCTCAATAAATCCCTTCTGCGTCAGCTTGCCCGGGATGCTTACAGCTGGATTAAGCGCAACTCAACACCATGCTCAAAAGCCCATTGATCCAGTGCGCGGCAGGTGAACTCCGGCCCCTGGTCAGTTCTTATCGTCGCCGGATAGCCTCGAAACAGTGCAATGCTGTCCAGAATACGCGTGACCTGAACGCCTGAAATCCCGAATGCGATGGTAATTGTCAGGTACTCCTTCGTGAAGTCGTCCACACAGGTCAGGCACTTGATCCTGCGACCGGTGGCGAGCGCGTCCATGACAAAATCCATCGACCAGGTCAGGTTGGGCGCCGCCGGGCGGAGCAGCGGTAGATGTTCTGTTGCCAGCCCTTTACGACGTCGTCTGCGTTTTACGCCCAGTCCTCTCGGATGATAAAGGCGGTACACGCGCTTGTGATTAACATGAAGGCCTTCACGGCGCAGTAACTGCCAGATGCGGCGGTAGCCAAAACGTCTGCGCTCCAGTGCCAGCTCAGTAATGCGCCCTGATAAATGCGCATCAGCTGCCGGACGCTGAGCCTCATATCGGCAGGTTGACATGGACAAACCAGTAAGCCGGCAGGCACGACGTTGCGACAGACAGGTCGCATCACACATAAACTCAACGGCTTCCTGCTTCTGGTCTGTCGTCAGTATTTTCGCCCCAGAGCCACCTGAAATCCCTCCTTATCCAGCATGGCTTCGGCAAGCAGCTTCTTGAGTCTTGCGTTCTCTTCCTCAAGCGACTTCAGGCGCCTAACCTCGGGCATCTCCATACCGCCATACTTCTTGCGCCAGGTAATGGGATGGACTACCTCCTCCCGCTGCGGTTAACTGTACGAAATGTGCTCACCAGGAGAATTACCATGAATATCGTATTTCTGGGTATTGATCTGGCTAAAAATGTTTTTCAGCTCTGGGGATTAAACCAGGCCGGCAAACCGGTTTATACGAAACGAACTGGCCGAAAAGTATTGCTCCAGACGCTGGCAAATATTCCTGCATGTCTGATTGGGATCGAAGTGTCCACCTGGGCATTTTACTGGCAGCGTGAGTTTGAGAAACTGGGGCACAAAGTAAAGGTCATCAGTCCTCAGTATGTAAAACCCTTTGTCCGCGGGCAAAAAAATGATGGTAATGATGCACAGGCCATCGCAGTGGCTCTGATGCAACCGAAAATGCAGTTCGTGCCGCCAAAAAGCCCCTAACAGCAGGATATCCAGGCTTTACAGCGGGCAAGGCAGCGTATTGTCAATCACCGCACTGCTACATCTGTCAAATAAGAGGGCTGTTACTTGACCGGGGGATCCCCATTGGCAGTGCTGTCTCCAGAGCTCGCCGGGCTATTCCTCTTATCCTTGAAGATGCAGAAAACGGTCTAAGTTCCCGTATGCGCAGAACAATTGCCGAGCTCTATGATCTCTTTAACGATCTCGAGCGTCGGATCCATTTTTTTGATAATGAAATTGAAACAGTATTCAGGCAATCAGAAGCCTGTCAGCGTATCGCCAGAGTTAAAGGCATTAGCCCTAAAACGGCCACGGCCGTTGTTGCTGCTATTGGCAAAGGAACTGAATTTAAGAATGGCCGCCACTTTGCTGCATGGCTGGGTTTGGTTCCACGCCAGCATTCGAGTGGCGACAGGCAGGTGCTGATGAATATGACGAAAAAAGGCGAGAAGCATCTGCGGACACTTTTTATTCATGGTGCCCGCGCTGTCGTCAGGGTTGCCATGAATAACAATGATGGCCATATGAATCAGTGGGTTAACAAGTTAAAGGAACGGAACGGATTTAATAAAACGACCGTGGCGGTCGCTAACAAAAACGCGCGAATAATCTGGTCGATGCTGAAAAATGGTGACAGGTTGCACCTGCACAATCGGAACCTGATTTTCATACTGGCCTCAGAGGCCGTCCAGTTGTTGAGGCGATTGTGTGCGAATTACCCATTTGGGCACAGATTTTCCTGATGCCGGATAGATGTAAGCAACAACCCAAAACCAGATTCAGTACTTGCAAAACGGAGGTAGTCCATAGATATAAAAGGTGGCATCGGAAATGGCGTGTTTACGGCAGAGCTCACGGACAGAAACCCCGTCTTCAGCTTCGCGGAGGAAACTGATGATCTGTTCGTCGGAAAAACCCTTCTTCAAGGGGATGTCCTCATGTGGCTTATGAAGACATTACTAATATCGTGTTGTATTAATCAACGGGGAGCAGATCACCCACCGATGCCCCCAACTCACCGTATATTTTCGTGAACGTGAGTAGACGAGCAGAGACAATAAGGGCTGTGAAACCGCGTATTATAAGGATTTAAAGGGTGTTTGAGTAGACTTAGGGAGACGTTAAAATAGGTAGGATGGTGCCGATAATAGGAGTCGAACCTACGACCTTCTATTCCAATGACTGGCTGCGCAAGTCATTGATTCTTCGAATCGAATGCGCTGTCACTGATAATCGGTACTAACACAACCAGTAGTAGTTGCCCCTGAATATTAGATCGGGGGGAACATGAAATACAAGCCGAATGCGTACTTAGTCAGAGAAAGATCATCGTGCTATGCCGTCAAGGTGACCTTGCCGTTTTATATGCGTTCCCTGTTTGGGAATCGAACAGCATTCATGCGTTCAACTGGCACGGCAGATATTCGGGAAGCCCGTGTCATTCGAGACCGGATAATGTATGAGTTTTTCACCATCCGTGATCGACTGAAACCAAAGCCACAGGGAAATTGTGTTGATCGCGTCCTGAACGAACTACGCCAGGTTGACCAGTACGTCACCCAGAATGCGGGGATCAACTTTGCTACCGCTCGTGTTTGTCCTTCCCTTGTCCAACTGCGGGATGAATTCATTGTCCAACACAGTGACAGACGCAAGCTGTCTACTCTGAGCAAGTACATCAAAGCAGTGGAGGTGTTCACGGCACATTTCAGGTGCAAGGATTTCCGCCTGCACGAGATCAACAGAACGATGGTGACTGACTGGCTCGACAACGCAAAACTTGAACGGGCGACACAGACACTGGCAAATTATTTGGGCTGCTTGTCCCAACTGGTGGCGCTGGCTCAGAACCGTTACCACGATGCGCCAAAGGAGAACGTCTTCACAGCCCATAAGCTGGATGTGCGACATGATCGCGAGAGTTACGAACCATTCAGCGGCGATGAACTGGCACGGGTTGTGGCTCTGCTTGATCAGGAAATGAAAGCCGTCGCTTTGGTGGGTATGTATACCGGGATGCGGCTTAATGAAATCTGTTCGCTACAAATCGGCAACATCAAAACGGTAGAGGGGGTTTGGTGTTTCGAGGTGACAGAGGGCAAGACGCGCAATGCGGCCCGACTGGTTCCCATTCATAGCACGTTGCAAACTCTCGTTAAACAGCTTATCCAGAACAATCACGGCGGATTCCTGTTCTACCATGCCAGTATTACAGAACGTGCTGACGGGAAGCGATCTACGTGGCATACGCAACGTTTCACGAGGGCCAAACGTAAGGCTTTGGGTGAGGAAGGGACGGAGCGGAAGGTATTCCACAGCCTGCGGGGGATGTTCATCAGCCAGCTTGATCGCGGTGGTGTCCCCGAGGACAGGATCGCGCTGATTGTGGGTCACGAGCGCGGGAAAACCGAATCATTACGCACCTATAGCCAAGGGGCCAGCATCAAGGAGTTGGCGGGTTATGTTGAGATTATTGAATATACCGTAAAAAAGTGAAAATCTCATAAAAACAGTTAAAATAACTAATAGTAATAGATAAGTAAAAATTTAATGCTAATTCGTTCGTATTTTGATCCTATCGCTTCATTTTTCACATACCTGGAAATATATTGATACAAAAAAGGAAGGATTAACTATGACTCAGCGAATTCAGCAGATCCAACGTATCGTGCAACAGCAAGGAATCACTCGACTTGTGCACTTCACTCGCGTCGATAATTTAGCAAGCATTATGCAACATGGAATAGTTCCGATAGCAAACGCACCAGGGCGTCGTATTGCACCAGTTATTAATGACGAAAGTAGATGGGATGGGCATAGGGATGCCTCCTGTCTATCAATTACACGCCCTAATCACCATATGTTTTTCGGACTACGTGCTGATAACCCTCAAGTTGAATGGGTGGTATTGCTTTTACAACCGTCATTACTTTGGACAAAACCTTGTGCGTTTTGTTGTCACAATGCAGCCGATGGAAGAATTAGCAGTCAACCCTTACCCCAACTTCAAAATCTCGCATCGCTCTCTGGCATGTTCAATGAACTTGAAAATTTTTCATCGCGGCAAGATCAACGCTTGCAACCTTACGACACTACAGATGTACAAGCAGAAGTGTTAGTATTTGATACAATTGAACCGCAATATATCTTTGGTGCTGCATTTAACAAGCAAGAGGCGAAAGCAGCTTACGAAGGCCTACTTGCTGGAAGACAGGTACAACTCCAAGCTACAGGAGGCGGGCTATTCGCTTCCCGTTCATTTGTTCGATAAGGTAGTTCAATGGCACAAAGACCCGTATATATCCCTGTTCATGAAAAATCGCTCTTCGTTAAAACTGAGCTTGTAGATTTCACGTGGTTTCCGGGAATGTCAGTCTCACAAAAGCAGAAGTCAATTGACTCTCTCCATGAAGCAGCAAAGACAAGCCTGCCTAATGTCGACAAGATCCTTGAGATTTCCAGCAAGTCCCGTGACACCCTCGGCGTTGCATTGAGTGCTTTCAACCTTTCGTTCACCACACTGAAACAGCAACGGACATTAACTATCGAATGTGCATTTCAGGGAAGCAAAGTCTTCCAGCGTGGCGGGCCATATGCTGATATGTTTGAAATGACGCCTCGGGAGGCTAAAAAAGACAAGCGCCTTCTGACCTCTGGTCGTCTGATAGGCTTCAAATTTTTTGGTAAGGAATGGGAGTTAGAGCCTCAGACCGCTTTTTACGACTGGCTTTATATCAGCGCGTTAAGGAAACAGCAGGAACTGGCTGAACAGATTGTTGAATATGACGCGTTCACTGATATTGAGTTTAACCCTGAACGCTCGATCAACTGCCAGGCTTACTCCGCTGCTCTTTATGTTTCTCTGTTTAAGCAAAGTCTTCTTGATCAAGCCATCTCCTCAAAGGAAAGTTTCTTAGATACGATCAAGAATATGTCTATCAGTAACGCCCGACAAAATGAAACTAATCAACCTGGTTTCGGATTCTGAGGTATACATCGAACATAAAAAAACCGGGCGGTTTCCCGTCCGGCCTTAGTGTTTGGTGCTGCTGGTCTTGCTTGCGCTATTACCTGCGTTACAGGCTGCTAAAAACGCGGCTGCATCTTTCTCTGACAGAGTGGCGAGCACATCCCGCTGCTTTTTGAGCGCTGCATAATGCAAAATCGCCTGTTCAAGGCCGGAGGATGCCACCTTGCTGAGGAAGGTTGAGCGCTTAACGCCCAGCTTGCGGCAGAGGCCGCTGATATTCAAAATTCCAGCATCATCTAATGTCTTAACGCTGACGCTCAGAAGCCTGGTTTGGGCCACGCCCATAATGTCGATCTTCATATTTTACCTCTCCATAATGACGGAGGGGCCAATAATGGCCCCCAAAACCGTTAGCCCGTGGGAGTGTTATTCCGTTGTGGCTATTACCTCGCCTGATTACGCTTCGGCGGTGTTAACCGTCAGCTTGGTGATCATGCTCTGGTTGTAGCAGATCGGCAGCAGGCCATATTCAGATTGAATGGTCTGATTGTGCAGATGGTCTTCCCAGCCATACTGGAAGAACAGACTTTCCGCGCCATCAGCCGCCAGGCGAGCATCACGAGATGCAGGGCCGTGGTAGCATTCGAACGGTTGCAGATCGCTACCGACCAGATTGTTAGCACCAAACACCGGAACCATAAACGCTTGCCCAGCCGGGATGAAATCGCGGTACAGCAGACCAGTATTAACAAAGGTCAGGCCGTCAACAGTCATCGCCTGAAACGCTGGCAGACTTGCCTTAACGCTTGCGTTGAACAGGTTGCTATCCGGCAGCACACCATGATTGATCAGCGTCAGCATAGACGGGTGGAACTTGATCGCCTTGTATGCCTCTGGTGAACATAGAACCACCACACCACGCATGGAACTGAGCCAGCCACCCAGCGCAAAACGCATCGCGTTTGCTGCGGTATCCAGATCCTCTAACGGGCCGTTACCTGTTTTGGTGGCGTCCACGGTTGCGGCTGCATGGGTCTGACCGAATTCATCCTCAAAATCGAGCACAGGCCGATCCTGGGTGTACGGTGCAAGCACCTGTCCGGCAAATAATGCACGGGCCAGGTAGAATTCCTTCGTCTGGCGGAATTTCAGGTACTGACGAATGCCTTCATCTGAAACCAACTCGCCAATGTCTGTTTGACGCTGAGTCCCGGTACGGCGGCGACCCTGAAAATCAGCAGCACCAACAGATCCCGTAGTTACAAAATGGGGAATTTCGATCAGGCGGTTTTTACTGCGTGGGCGTTCGGTCACGCCAACTTCGGTAGAGTAGCGGTTAACGCTGGCAGCGACGAATTGCATATTCTCGTGGAGTTCGTCCAGCTCGACTTTTGGCAGTGGGCTTGTCTTATCTTTGAAGATGTCGAGCGCCTGCAACAGAAAGTTATCCCCGAAGCGTTCTTTGTACGCGCCGGAGAAGTAATTGACCTTAAAGCCTGTAGTAGAAATAGTCATCTTTAGATGTCCTTATCGTTATTATTATTCGGAGATTGAAACGCGGTTCAAACCGTCGTTTTCAATAGCAGTGATTGCAGCAGCCAGAGCCGCTGGAGTAGCAGCCCGGAGACCGTTACGTTTCAGGACACAACCACGATCCACCACAATTACAGGGACGTTAGCACCCGCCTTGTGGCTATCCAGCGCGATCAGAACATTAGCGCCGCTCGCATAGGCTGCACCCGCTGAGGTCAGCAGCGTGCCAGGAACACAATCCACAGCCAGGGTGGCGAATGTGATTGTTTTGTGTGAAAACACCGGATCATCGCGATACGCGATCACATCCTGCGGGGATAAGTCTTCTTCGTACATAAGCATAAATTGTCACTCCATAAAGTTTTTGTTTGGTTATTCAGTCGTTTCACGATGATGTTGCAGCATCGCCGGTATAGCGGCCTTGTAGGCCGTGGCTTTGGGCCGTATCGTCATAATTGACGGTGTATAGGTGTCAGAAAAAAACCAGGCGGCAGAAGAGCCACCCCGGAGGACAAGCGATGAGCGTTGTTATTATTTTTCTGATCTTGGAATGCAGCGCCATGAACTGGCGTTATCGGTTTCCGATAACCCGGCTTTACCGGACTGGGAAAGGGTGAGCAACACAGCGGGAGACCTCTAATCATCGCCGTGCGCTCGATGCCAGTTTCCATCGTGGCAAGATGGCCCGGAGGAGAGCCGGGGCTTATGGCAAATCCCATCGCGGCAGGCTAATACCACGGCAGAATTATTTAGCGTTCAGCGGGATTATTACCCGGCTGAATGAATAAGCGGCGCAGGTACAAAGAGGCTAATCTTGGGAACCAGCGCCTGAGAGGAGATTACGTAAACATGGCTGTAGTACGCAGCAGACTCTTTCGAATCCATTAATCACCTTATGTTATTATTTTACCGCGAATGATAATCATTATCAACAAATTTCACGTAAAATCAGTCGGTAACTCATTCAGTAACGGCAATTCTGCCTTCAATCATTTGTCACCTTCAATCATTCACCCTTTAATCGGTGCCGATTCGATAATGTATGAGTACGCAGCCGGATCGGCGGCAACAATCTCCCGGCATTTGGCGCGAGCACGGGCTAATGCCGCTTCATCCACAACATGAGGAGTAAAGACACCTGCCCCAGCGCCCAGCGTCTTCATGATACGTTTGGCTTTTTGTTTTTTGCTGATCACTGGCGCAACGGCGGGTACTGTTGTTGGTTTTGAGGTGTAACGCTCGATATATTCCGGGTGCGTCTCCAGGAAGCGATCAACCGCACCTTTTAATTTCTCTTCGCGCTGCTGCTGTTCGTACTCCTCAGGCAACCAGCCCGCCATGCTCGCCGCAATCAAATTGCGAACCTTCTTAAGGGTAGTTTTCATTATTGTTTTCCATATAAGGTACAAGCCGTCGCGGATGCACGCATTCGCGCCAACCAACAACGGCAAGTAAGAGAGTAGGGTCAAATGTTGGGTCAATATTGGATCAATCAGGCTGTGGCGCTTGCTGTCTGGCTGCGGCGAACCGGGTTGATCTTGATCGGTCTACGCTTCGGTGATGCCTCATGGCGTGCCAGCGTCTTGCGATATTCAACCATCAGCGGATCTGACTCTGCGGGCAGATATTGACTCAACACGGAAAGGCTCACGCCCTCAGCGGTCAGCATCTTGATAACAGAAAATAGTGGTCGATCTGTGATCCGGCAAATTTCATCGAGCGGAGCACCACTCCCGAAGCATCGGATCGCCAGCTTTTGGCATGTCCAGGCATTGGGGGGAGTCACCTTCCGACAGGTCGGATTCCATGAACTATTATAGAGGTCGAGCACTACAGCCGGATCTAACCTGAGTCTGCAAGAAACCTCGTTTGGCCCGATACCGGACACCAACATTTTTTTAGCAGTAGAGATTATGGAGTCGGTACGGCTGCGTGATTTTCTCTGACGGGTCAAATCGGGTAGATCGGTCTTTGCTGGTTGTTCTGGTTCGGCGTTTACGCCGTTGCGGTCATCATTGTTCATTCGTCCTCGCGATAAAATTAAAAAGGTATGCCGCCATTCGCCTTTTGTTCAGCGTCCCATTCCTCCATCTGCTCCCTGCTGGGGCCAGTAGAACGGCGGTCGATTGATGGTGTTTTGTGCCCGGTTTCACACGTGGTTGACTGCGGATCTGGTATTTCAGCCTGTTTTTTGAAATCGACATGTACAACCTTGTCACCATTAGCAGGGGACTCCGCCGACGTTGAGTTAGATTTCTTCGTTTTAGCAATTATTATCTTTTCATCTCCCTGCTGAACAAGTGCAGCGTTCAGTTCGGCTAAGATAACCTCAGGATCTTTAACGGTATAATCCATATAAAGGATCTCTTTACTACCTGATTTATAAACTGGTTTGGTTTTAATCCACCCCATTTTTTCGAGCAGTTTCACCTTCTTCTGAACGGTTGAGAGGCCCATGCAACAACAATCTGCAATGTACTGCTGAGATGGGCGGATCTGACCAGTCGTCTTCTTCCAGCCAAGAAAATGACTGTATACCGCCATGATCAACGTATCATTTTTCACTCCGTTGAACCGCGTGATCCGCGCTACCGGGATTGACCAGTATGAAAACGTATCAATGGTGATCGGTTTGTCCTCATTTGGCTGAGGCATTGATTCGTATGGTTTATTTTTTGCTGCTTCTGTCATTTGGTTCTCCTTCAATGGATTTCTTCATATTTGTTTGGATGCGTTCGGCTTCTGCATCCACAAGTTTATTGATGAGCGTTGCAACAGGTGTCCCGGTGCGGCGGCACTCCTGCATGAGCGTGTCCATCGTTGAATTGCTAAACGTCAGTTTCATGGCGTTTCTCCTGTTTGTCAGACATGCGGATTCGATCCTGCTGGTCGCTGGTGACGATCAGGATTCCGGCGGCCTTGTGGCCTGCATTTTTGGTTGGTTTGCCCTGTGTGAGGCGATTTGGTTAATTCGGCGTTGCGCCGGATGGATCACACTGTTGGCAATGTCGGGAAGTTGCCCGCAACGCTGTAACCGTATTGTTCCAGGTTCTCCACACCGTGGGTGGCAACCAAGAACATGATCACCTGCTCGGGCGTCATATCGAGGTTGAGTTTTTCACGGTATAGACGGCGATAGCTCTGGAGCACCGGGGCCAGTATCTCAGTCATGGATTGACCGTCAGCATACTGGCGGGATAGCGGTTTCAGGATCGTCTTGACCAGACGGGCACTTTTCGCCTTCTTCTTTTCCTTTTTCAGGATATGAAGTGCAACAGCCAGTTGAGGATGCTTTGCATGTGCGGCGTCTGCACCACCATTTCGGCTGATGAACGCCCAGAGCGCTGGCTTGGTGTATTTGCCATTCAGAATAAGGTCTGCGATCTGCTCGCCTGTCATGCTGGTGAGGTCGAGACGTTGGGATTTTGGTTTGTTCATTTTGGGTTCTCCGTTGAGTTATTAAAATTATTCTCGGAGGTTCGTTATGTAACCCATTTAGTCAGGAATCATCACCGGGCGGTAATGAACCTTAATTGTTAAAGCCCATGTTATCAGTATTGCTCGCCATTTGCAAGCACAAGCATCATATACATTGATTTCATTATCGCAATATGACACAAAGCTAATTTCAATGTCAAGATCTTTTCGATTATCCCCGCAAGGCCCTGAGGCGCTCTCTGCCGCGTTATGATGCCTACCCACTACCATCGGTGTTACAGCCCTGTGCAGGCCCCTCTCGTTGAGGATTTCGCGGGGCATGAAGAATAATTGGCGCGACCTTTGCTTAAACTTTGATTATTGACCCCGGCCCCCCCTCGCGCCCATCGTTCGCCTGCGAGTTACACTCTCGGCATCCGCATCGCGGATTCCACAAAGTATCGGATGCGTAGCATCCTCTTCCCACAAAAAATTCGGATGCGTAGCATCCTCCTGAAGTGGCGAACCGTTTACCGTGATCGGTGAACGAGTGGTGAGCCACGGAAGGAAGAGGATCAGTGCGAAGCGTGGAGCTGAGCGACTGAACAGAGACCAGCAAACAAAAGGCGATAGCCAAACAAGAGAAGGGTTTGCCGTGGGGGTAATGCTTTTATGTTTGTTTTTATTTTGTTTTTATATCTGTTCTTATACTACGTCTCCCAGAAGACACTTCCCCTCTGAGAGAAGATACCTCCCCTCCAATAGAAGACCCCCCCCCTCTGCCAGAAGACACCTTACGTCTCATATACCCAGTCAACGGTGCAGGAAGTAACCATTCCATTACTGGAGCTTCCAGCCGTAACTGAGTAATCTCGTTCCATCAGCAATAAAAGGAAACGACATGGAAATAATTCAAGGCAAAGACAGTTTCAACGAGATGGCAACCGGAACTCTGGTGAAACTTTTCGCGGATTACCCATTCCATTCAGAATTTGATTATTCGGACTGGGGCTGGAACGACAAGCGCAGCGAGCTACTGCGTAACACCTTACTGGCCCTGAGAGATATGGGTTACATTGATATAATCTCATCAACCGACATGGACTACGCCGCTAAGTTAACTCCAATCGGCTTGAAGTTGCTCCAGCAGCAAGCACCAGGCGCGAGCGATACCATAATCAACGTCCTCAAAAGTGCAGCAGGTGAAACCCGGACAGCGGTCATTAGTGCGATCATCGGTTGGATTTTTGGCGGGAAATAATTGCGCAATAATATCCATTAAATGCGGTTAAATGTCCCAAACTCACCCAGTTCGGGCCAGGTTGGGGCATCACCCACGCGGTGTCGTGGTCAAGTGGCTGTCTTCGCTACGGTGTATGGTACGTGCGGAGGACATAACGATCAGGTCTTCGCAGCCAGGGCTGGTGCGGGTTCGTTAAATCTGTCTACCGATATCGTGGGTCGCCTATTCATCGCGGTGCTAAACCGAATCCATTCACTACACCCAATTTCGTTGAAAAAAAAACTCCTTCGCCAAAAAACCAGAAAAGATGAGAATCGCCTCGGTTTTCAGCCCGATTTTCAGGCTCACGGGACGCGCTCTGGGGGGCGCTGTGATTGTGGTTACCGTTGAGTGCCTGTTGTGGGAAAAGGCCGGGGCGGGCTTCTGGTGAAGCGCCAGAGGCATTGCCGGATGGCGGGTATAGCTCTGCTGCACCTATTGTGGAATGAGGCAAAGACCAGGGCCGGAGGTCTGGGGAATATCGCCGGGCGCTGGCGTCATGTTGGTGGGGAATCTGACTCCAGCAGGCAGGCAAAGAAGCGACACTCTAAGTTAGGTCACACTGTATTCAAGTGTGACCTAAGCAAGGAGGAATACAAGCAATCAACTGAATAATAATAACTTTTATCGCCTTGCCGTCTCTGCCACCGCCGTATCGTGGTTTTATGCAGTCACCAGATGAATAGAACAAGCCGAAATGTGAATGAAAATTCAATTCTTTGCATACGTTGACGAAGTTCAGCCAGGCGACCAGGAACCGGGCGAGGACTCGATCACTCAGCCGTCAAGATATTTCAAAAACATGTTTCATTTTTATTGAACCAGCCAGGCAGGCACTTAACCGTTTTCCAAGTCCGAAGATACTAACCCTGCTAAGAGTTCACCAATAGATATTTTCCGACCTGCCAGCCTTCGGCATGGCCCTTGTTGGTGTGTCTCTCCGGCGGGGGTGGGGTATCCTCTACATTTTTTGTGACCTAACAAAAATGATCAAAAAACCCCTTTAAAATGATCGTGTTGTGATCAATAATTCATTCACAGGAACGATGACGGAGACACAAATTATGGCAAAAACCAACGCGCCAACGCTGGAGGAAGCGGCGGCAATTGAGAAGGTTTTGAGGTATCGCAATGAGACCTACGCAGACGCCTGGGCGCTCAATCTCAACCTGGCGTTACGCATTAGTGATCTGTTGGCACTGACCTATAAAGACGTTGCCGGGACGGAGATCCGCATCACAGAGGGCAAGACGAAAAAAGCGCGGGTTATCCCGATTAACGAAAAGGCGCGGGAGATTATCAACCGCCGCCGTGCGGCATATCCCGAAGATATCTTCCTGTTTCAGTCCCGATCAAACCGGGTGAAGAGTCAGACTGCGAGGCCAGTCACCAGAGAGTCAGCCAGCAGGGCATTCAGTGAGGCCGGGGAAATGGTCACGGATAAAAACATCGGGACACACAGCGCCCGCAAGTGTCGCGGGCGTGCGTTGTGGGAACGTGGTGTACCTATCGAGACAATATCCAAAATGCTGAACCACAGCAGCCCATCGGTCACCATGACGTACCTCGATATCACGCAAGATGAAGTGAATCAGACCTATGATCTGAACATTTAACAACCTGAGGATATGACCATGAAAAGAATTTTACTTTGTGTATTGGCAATGCTGGCCTGCCAGTCAGCACACGCCGGGCGCATCACGATGCAATTAACCGAACAGGAGGAGACCAGCAACGGCAGAACGCTCTGCCGTTATGAAAATTCCATTTACAGCTTCAACTTTGTAACAGGGAGCAAGCATTGTCCGTCCGTGAAAACCTTCGACACGGAGGATTCAGATTAATGATTAATACAGGAATTGTGAGGTTAGCAGTAATGAACGAAGATCGGGAGCGGTTCAGAAGTCACCTGACAGCACCACAGCAGAAAACAGACTGGTCAGGTTTATGGTGGTGTATCGCCATCGTTATTGGGGTCACGGCGGCGTCAGTCGTCGCCTTGTTTGGAGATAAATTTGATGAGGAAGAAGAAGGAAGCGCCGCTCGCCAGCTTTATCTGGTGTGGTGCCGTGGTTCAGGTCTACACGCAGACCATCACGTTTGCCGGGACGGTTATACAGCGGCATCTGCTACCGAAGAACCTAAGGAGCGCAGTACAGCAGGCAGTTAATCAAGCAGTAGAGAAGGCAGTTAACGAAGAGGTGGCAGGGGCCGCCAACCACCAAGAAGCCAGCCCCCGCCATGTTCAACAAAACCGACGGAGAGTCAGGAATGAAGAACAACAACATTATGGCGTTAGCGCTCGCGCTTCGCAACGTCGAAGCCGGTCAGGCGGTTAAAATCCCGGCGATGACTGGGTCAGAATTACGCCAGTTGCTGGCGTGGCTAGCGGTTCTGAGTGTGTAGATAATAAGATGGGGGGATTACTCCCCTCATTTTATATAAACTGCATGATATATAAAATTATCGTCAAGTTTATTTAGAACGCATTGTGCTGTTATTTCCCCAAACTGCATTAAATCATCAGGGTGACTATATTTCATTCCCGCAGGTAATACCCCCCTCATATAAGCATGAAGATAGGATGATGTTTTCATTGCAATATTGAACATCGGAACAACATTTTCTGATTTCATATATTGTGGTTCGAAATGTGCAATCGCCATATTTCTAAACTCTCTCATATTTTCATTATATTTTTTGTAGGTATTGATATCAATATCTGCACAACCCAACAAACCCAAACGAATTTCATCATGATTAGAAAGTGTTTTTTTCCAATGATTTTCTTCACTATCCGTACCAAAAACCTGGCACCATCGCACAGTGGCATCACCAAGCAAGGCATTGCATATATTTCTGAACGGTGAGTAGATATAAGGATCTTTATCTAATATATTTAGATAGTTTGCCATTGCGAAAAACGTATGAATATCCCGTGAGAATATCTCCAGGCACATTAATGCGTTTTCTATCCTTAATAATTTTTCATTATCTAAAATCATAGAGACCCATATTAAAATGAAAGTCAGTCAAGCGCAGAGGGGAATTGTATCAAGGCCGTATTGCTATGCACATATAATGGGTGTTTTGGCTCACCCGTGGCATTCAAGGCCAAGCACTTAGTATTTTCTGGTAACATCTTGCCAACAGCTATAGACCTACCTAAATATCGTCCTTCATTGCCCCAAGCGGCAATCACTACTCCGGCGTTGGAAATGAGTTCAACAAGATATCTGTCATTATCGGTCCCGATGGGATCATCAGCCTTCAACATTTCGAAACGGTCTGTATGTACATAAGCGAACAAATTTGCCATGTAAACACCTCCATATCCCCAGCTTTTGGCAAACGATATACAGCGGGTCAAAGTCCGGTCATCTTGTTCAGCATCTGCGTATGATGGATTTAAACCGATGAACAGTACATAAGGCTTGGTCGGTTCCCATACACGAGACAAAGAATAGCGGTACCTCCCACAGGGTGAAAATATAGCATCTCGAATCATTTCATTGGCTCCGTTAACTGTTGATGATCAATACGTGTTGCACACGGTCTGCCAGCCGATCTTGTTGCAATATGTCGTTTTCGGCGCAGCATTCTGAATAGCTTGCATTGTCTGACTGTACGCTTGTTGCTGTTGCGCTGCTAACTGCTGCTGCTGGTACGCCGTTTGTTCCTGCTGCTGTCGCTGAGCAATGCTCACACTGTAGCGATCACATATTGACTTATCCACTGGTGTGGACTGCATAGCCTCTGAGGTTTTGGAAAAATAAGTCTGGTAAATAACAGGATCATAAGCCCAGCTATTCAAATCGCGAGCATCAAAATTTTTGGCAGAGGCTGCTGTTTGGAAATCCATGAACCCTAGAGAGACGCACTTATCAGCCAGAGCTTCGCGGACGGCAAGTTTCTGATAGACATCCAAAGGCATTTGTTGCTTCTGCACTGCACACCCGACCAATACCAAGCCTAAAGACAAAACTGCTGCTTTTTTTATCATTATGGTGACCATATTAGGAATTATCTTGAACAATGTAAGAATCTGTTATCCTGAAATAAAAGTAAACAAGCATGAGCAAATTTCAGTCAGGCAAAGTAGGTAGGTTAGCTATCTTGATAAAGGCATTCACCTGTCGGCCCCATCGGATGTCTTGATGGCAAGCATAGGGCCGAATTGGCCTCATTGTTAGTACCTATAATCAGATAAATTTCCTGGCCTCCGAGACCATTTTCAACTCAGCCTCTTCTGCCTTCTTCTGTTCAAGCCAGGCTTTGCCCTCCGGTGTTGCCAGAAACTTACGGGCGTGAATTTTACGGTTGTTGCGTTTGGCTGCTGCTGCATTCTTCGCCATGATTGCCTCCAGATCGGCCCACGGTTGGGCCACAAAGGCAGGCTATAAAAAAGCTCACTGATAAGTAAACCTGCAAAATGTCACTGAAAACGGGTTCGACACCCAATAAGTGACCATTACATGCCGTGTTGGGCACATAAGGAGAGGCGGAGCATAGCGACTTCCGCAGTTAGCCCTTATCCCTTCACAGGGAGAAACGAGCTATATGTGATTCCCTCGCGGGAATGATGATGCCTTGTCATGGCTTCTTATCAGGTAGCCGTTGTGATCCGGTGGCTGAAACCGTGGCAGAGCCGGATTCTTTCCCGATCCGGTTAGTCTTCCCAACATTACGCCTGTTTATTCGCTGCAACGTCATCTCGACGTGTTGCATCATGGAGCGCCGCACGAAGCGCGAGCCACATTGACAAGGGTTCTGGGAGAGGATTAGAGACGCTGGCAACGTCATCGGCTTCAAGTTGTTGGCGGAACGATGCGACTGTTCACACTTTGTACGTGTTTGAGCCTGGAAACGACACGCCGCTATGAGTTAACATCCCAATTGCCACTATTAACCACAGCGGCAACTGCTACTGAAAGAATCACTGAGAAAAAGATCCTATGTTATGCAGTAAAAAACAGTGTTTATCACTGGATTTACTGGTTTTAATAGGATTTTGAAGTGATGGTGCCGATAATAGGAGTCGAACCTACGACCTTCGCATTACGAATGCGCTGCTCTACCAACTGAGCTATATCGGCCCTGCAAGAGGTGTTCACGAGCGTGAATCACGAGGCAAAAGGTTAGAACTTAGCGGGCGATGCGTCAATAGTCAGTGGAATCAACTGCCTATTTTTGCATCGCCCGTTCTCATTTACGCACGAATGGTATCGTCGCCGAAACCGATCCACTTATAGGTGGTTAACGCTTCCAGTCCCATCGGGCCGCGGGCGTGCAGCTTCTGGGTGCTGACCGCCACCTCCGCGCCGAGGCCGAACTGGCCGCCGTCGGTGAAGCGGGTGGAGGCGTTCACGTAGACCGCGGAAGAGTCCACTTCATTGATAAAGCGGTTGGCGTTACGCAGGGTGCGGGTCAGGATGGCGTCGGAGTGCTGGGTGCCATGTTCGCGGATATGGGCGATAGCCTCATCCATATCAGCCACCACTTTGACGTTCAGATCCAGCGACAGATATTCGTCGTCATACTGCTCCGCTTTCACCGGCTCGACCTTCGCAGGGCCGTTTTGCAGCGCGGGGAGGGCGGAAGGGGCGGCGTGCAGGGTGACGCCGCTTTCGGCCATCTGCTTGCTTAACGCCGGCAGGAAGGTGTCGGCGATGTTGCGGTGCACCAGCAGCGTTTCCACGGTATTGCAGGTGCTCGGCCGCTGGGTCTTGGCGTTGACGATGATCTTCAGCGCGGGGGCGATCTCGGCGGTTTCATCAACGAAGATATGGCATACGCCAATCCCGCCGGTGATCACCGGGATCGTGGATTGCTCGCGGCACAGCTTGTGCAGGCCCGCGCCGCCGCGGGGGATCAGCATATCGATGTATTTATCCATCTTCAGCATTTCGCCCACCAGCGCGCGATCCGGGCTCTCAATGGCCTGTACCGCGGCGGCCGGCAGGCCGCACTCCTGCAGCGCCTGCTGGATCACCTTCACCGTGGCGGCGTTGGTGCGCCAGGTCTCTTTCCCGCCGCGCAGGATCGCCGCGTTGCCGGTTTTCAGACACAGGGAGGCGACGTCGACCGTCACGTTGGGACGCGCTTCATAAATCACGCCGATCACCCCCAGCGGGACGCGGCGACGTTCAATACGCAGACCGCTGTCCAGCAGCCCACCGTCGATCACTTGGCCTACCGGATCGGCCAGATTGCACACCTGGCGCACATCGCTGGCGATGCCGCTCAGACGCGCCGGGGTCAGCGCGAGGCGATCGAGCATCGCTTCACTCAGGCCATTGGCGCGAGCTTCGGCTAAATCTTCCGCGTTGGCGCGCAGAATATCGTCGGTCTGCGCTTCCAGATAATCGGCGATCTTTTCCAGTACCTGGTTCTTTTCCCGGCTGGAGAGTAACGCCAGCTGCCAGGAGGCCGCTTTGGCGGCAATGCCCATTTGTTCCAGCATTTTCAGCTCCTTAACGGATGATCATATCATCGCGGTGGACGGCCACCGGGCCGTATTCGTAGCCCAGAATGGCATCGATTTGCTGCGAGTGCTGGCCGGCGATAAGGCGCAGCGCATCGCTGTTGTAGCGGCTGACGCCGTGAGCGATGTCGCGTCCTTCGCTATTGCGGATGCGGATCACTTCGCCGCGGGAGAAGTTGCCGCTGACGATTTTGATGCCTTTTGGCAACAGCGAGCTGCCTCTTTCGAGGATCGCCTGGGTCGCGCCCGCATCGACGGTCAGTTCACCGGCCGGCGGCGCGCCGAAGATCCAGCGCTTACGGTTCTCCAGCGGAGACTCCTGCGCGTGGAAGCAGGTGCCTACCGGCAGGCCTGCCATCGCGTGGCCGATGACGTCCGGGCGGTTGCCGGCGGCGATGATGGTATCAATCCCCGCGCGGCAGGCGACGTCCGCGGCCTGCAGCTTGGTGCCCATGCCGCCGGTGCCGAGTCCGGAGACGCTGTCGCCGGCGATGGCGCGCAGCGCGTCGTCGATGCCGTAGACGTCTTTAATCAGCTCCGCCTGCGGGTTGCTGCGCGGGTCGGCGGTGAACAGGCCAGGCTGGTCGGTTAACAGCAGTAGCTTATCCGCCCCGGCGAGGATCGCGGCCAGCGCGGAGAGATTGTCGTTATCGCCCACTTTGATTTCCGCGGTGGCGACGGCGTCGTTTTCGTTAATGACCGGGACGATGCTGTTATCCAGCAGAGCGCGCAGGGTGTCGCGGGCGTTGAGGAACCGTTCTCTGTCTTCCATGTCGGCGCGGGTCAGCAGCATCTGGCCAACGTGAATGCCATAGATAGAAAACAGCTGTTCCCACAGCTGGATAAGACGGCTTTGTCCCACCGCCGCCAGCAGCTGCTTGGAGGCGATGGTGGCGGGCAGTTCCGGGTAACCAAGGTGCTCGCGCCCGGCGGCAATGGCCCCGGAGGTCACGATGACAATACGGTGTCCCATGGCGTGCAGCTGTGCGCACTGGCGCACGAGCTCGACGATATGGGCGCGGTTCAGGCGACGGGACCCGCCTGTTAAAACACTGGTGCCCAGTTTTACCACCAGCGTCTGGCTTTCACTCATGATTCTCTGCCGTTCAAAAGGAATATCGATATCGAGCTGATGTTGTAGCAGGAGTCGGCCCGCTTGCCAACACCCGGGGTGGCGGGCGCGCCATTTTATTGCGCGGGATCGGGCATTCTGGAGAGGATATGTGACAAAAATATGTCAGATACATTTAAATACTCTTTTTTATAAAAAGTTCCACATTGTCATAAATATTTAATATGCCAGCGTTAAAAAACTCCTGTTTTTGATGGGCGAGAGCCCGCAATTGAATAGCGCGTATAAATAAATCACCAGGACTGAATAATGAAAAAGAGTACTCTGGCATTAATGATGATGGGCTTTGTGGCTTCAACGGCGACGCAGGCAGCGGAAGTTTATAATAAGAACGCGAACAAGCTGGATGTGTACGGCAAGATCAAAGCCATGCACTACTTCAGCGATTATGACAGCAAAGATGGCGATCAGACTTACGTGCGTTTCGGTATTAAAGGCGAAACGCAGATTAACGAAGACCTGACCGGCTATGGCCGTTGGGAATCTGAATTCTCGGGTAACAAAACCGAGAGCGACTCCAGCCAGAAGACTCGTCTGGCGTTTGCTGGGGTGAAGCTGAAGAACTACGGTTCTTTCGACTACGGCCGTAACCTTGGCGCCCTGTACGACGTGGAAGCCTGGACCGATATGTTCCCGGAATTCGGCGGCGACTCATCCGCTCAGACCGATAACTTTATGACCAAGCGCGCCAGCGGCCTGGCGACCTACCGCAACACCGACTTCTTCGGTCTGGTGGATGGCCTGGATCTGACCCTGCAGTACCAGGGTAAAAACGAAGGCCGTGAAGCGAAGAAACAGAACGGCGACGGCGTCGGCACCTCGTTAAGCTATGACTTCGGCGGCAGCGACTTCGCCGTCAGCGCAGCCTACACCAGCTCCGACCGTACCAACGATCAGAACCTGCTGGCCCGCGGCCAGGGTTCGAAAGCGGAAGCCTGGGCGACCGGCCTGAAATATGACGCCAACAATATCTACCTGGCGACCATGTACTCTGAAACCCGCAAAATGACCCCGATCAGCGGCGGCTTTGCCAACAAAGCGCAGAACTTTGAAGCGGTGGCCCAGTATCAGTTCGACTTCGGTCTGCGTCCGTCCCTCGGCTATGTGCTGTCGAAAGGGAAGGATATCGAAGGGGTGGGGAGCGAAGATCTGGTTAACTACATTGACGTGGGCCTGACCTACTACTTCAACAAAAACATGAACGCCTTCGTGGATTACAAAATCAACCAGCTGAAAAGCGATAACAAACTCGGCATCAACGATGACGACATCGTCGCGCTGGGCATGACCTACCAGTTCTGATCAACTTCAGAACCACCTGCCGCAGCCCTGGCTGCGGCTTTTTTTTAGCGGCGATTCTTTGCCAGATGTAGGGTGTCGCTGTTCATGGTGATCTGCGCGTTATACTCCTTCGGCAGACGGCGCGCCTGATAGAACGCGGATTCCCAGTAAGGGTTGTCCAGCGAAGAGCGCATCACGCCCTGGCTGCTCGAGGCGTGAAGGAAATTATGATCGGTATCGTAAAAGCCGACGTGCATCCCAGCCCGGGTGCGGAAGAAGACCAGATCGCCGGGGCGTAAATCACGCTTATCGACCCGCACGCCCATGTGCAGTAGCTCGCGGGTGGTGATCCGCTCCATCGGCAGGTTAAAGCGATCCTTCAGCGTGCGCCAGACGAAACCCGAGCAGTCGACGCCGCTTTGTTCAGTACCGCCCCATTCATAGGGGGTTCCCTGCCAGGTGTGCATCTGATCATGCAGAGCCGCCACCACCGGGATCAGATCGTCCGATCCACCGTCAATGGTCATATCCGCATGAGATTTTGTATGTTTTGCCTGTTTCGGTGAGGAGGAGCATCCTGCCAACAGCAAAAAAGGAATTAACAAGAGAGCATGCTTCAGTTTTGGCTTCATATCGTTATTTTCGAAGTAGCAAGCAGACTGCTTTGTTTTATAGCCGATTAAAAAGAACGGCTGAATAAGCCGAGGCCGCCTTTACGTTTATTTACGATTTAAAATAAACAGCCTTGGGGTGGATCAGCCATAAAGGGCAGTTGTCACTCCGCAACGGTCTGTGCCAGGATTCTGTCATCAACATCTCACGAGGCATTCCATGACGCATTACGCCATCTCTGGTGAGACTTTGCCCGGCGCCGCTTTCGACGCGGGGTGGATGACGTCTGCGCCTCATCATCGCTTCGCCACGCTCTGCCCACCGCCTCCCCCTCCAGACCGGGTTGTTTTCGGCGCTTAACGCCGTCTTTGCAGGCGCTTACCTGCCGGTATGACGCTTGATACCTTGTGTTTGACGTTCGGGAGCATGCTATGCACGTTCGCTATTCTCTGCTCGCCTCGCAGGCGACAACGGCCATTTTTGTGCTGCTGTGGGGCAGCGCGGCCATTTTCACCCGCTGGGGACTGGACAATGCCTCGCCGATGGCGCTGCTGGTCTTTCGTTTTCTGATTGCCCTGGTCGCGCTGGCGCCGCTGGCCATCGTCCGTCGGCGCTGGCTGCCCGCACCGGGCACCCGCCTGCAGACCGCGGCCACCGGCCTGATGCTGATTGGCGGCTATTCGGTCTGTTACTTCGAGGCGATGGCCAACGGCGTGACGCCGGGACTTATCGCCACCATGATGGGGATCCAGCCCATCCTCACGCTTTGCGTGGTGGAGCGCCGCCTGCAGGGGCGGCGGCTGCTGGGGCTGCTGCTTGCCCTGGCGGGGCTGGTGCTGCTGGTATGGCGCAGCCTGGCGGCGTCGCCAATGGCGATGGCGGGGATCCTGTTTGCGCTGGCGGCTTTGCTGCTGATGACTTTTGGCGCGCTGTGGCAAAAGCGCAGCCGTCAGTCGCCGGCGGATGTCCTGCCGCTGCAGTACGCCGTGAGTCTGGGGCTGTGCCTGTTGCTCGCCCCGGTCAGCGGCTTCCGGTTTACCGTTAACGTCGGGTTGATTATTCCGGTGTTGTTTCTCGGGCTGCTGATTTCGGTGGTCGCCCAGCTGCTGCTGTATCGTCTGCTGAGCGCGGGAAATATCGTCAATGTCACCAGCCTCTTTTATCTGGTGCCGGCGATCACGGCGCTGCTGGATTATCTGCTGCTGGGCAACCGGCTGCCGGCGGCGGCGATGGTCGGTATGGTGGCGATCGTCGGCGGGATCGTATTGGTGTTCCGCACCGGCAAGGTCCGCGCCGGCTGACGACGAGCCGGGCGCTGCGGCGTCCGGTTCATTTTCCTGTCATCTTTTTTACGCATGCTCCCGGCAGCTTATTTTGACCAGTAAGGGAAAGTACCATGGGCAACACGCTGACGATTTTTGATCTCGATAACACCCTGATACAGGGCGATAGCAGTACGGTCTGGAGCCAGTTTATGGTTCGCGAAGGGCTGGCGACGCAGAAGGGGTATCTTGCCCGCGAGGCGCGGCTAATGGCGGATTATGACCGGGGAGAGATGAATATCGCCGATTATGTGGCCCTGATCCAGGCGCCGCTGGCCGGAATACCGAAATCGGACGTTGATGCGCTGGTGGCCCGCTGCGTGCGCGAGGCGATCCTGCCCCGGGTCTATCCGCAGGCGTGGGAGCTCATTCGTCGTCTGCGGGCCGAGGGGGAGCAGATGCTGATTATCTCCGCCTCGGTTAGCCTGCTGGTGCAGGCGGTGGCCGCCGCGCTGGAGATCGATCAGGCGCTGGGCATTGACGTGGCGATGGTCGACGGCGGCTACAGCGGGGTCATTGCCGGGATCCCCAGCTATCAGCAGGGGAAGGTGGCGCGTCTGGCGCAGTGGCGCGAGGCGCATCCGCAGTATGACGGCGAGGTGACGTTCTATACCGATTCCATTAACGATCTGCCGCTGTGCCTGCATGCGGATCGCGTGCGGCTGGTCAATCCCTGTCCGCAGCTGCAGGCGGCCGGTGCCGGATACGGCTGGCCGGTGCTGAGCTGGCGGCTGGAATAGCGGAGCGGATAAATGTTTCTTCGGGTTCAGTCGTTCCAGACCGGATAAGGCGTGTGCCGCCATTCGGCATACAGGCGGCTCCGTGCCGGCGGTCATTGCCCGGCGGCGCTGCGCTTGCGCGGGCCTACGGGGTGTGAGCCTGTGAGAGGGCCCTGTAGGCCGGGTAAGGCGCAGCCGCCACCCGGCGAAATATCGGCGCAACCGGAAATGTCCCTGCTCGCGCTGCGTTTAGCAGGGCTACAACTTCTATTTTAATGCCGGGCAGATTGCGCTCCCGGTTAGTTCTTCTGCGTTATGTCACTTACGGCGCCGGGAGCGCACAGGGGGCGGCCAGTCGCCGCCGCCCCCTGTACCCCCGGGCTCCGGCCAGCACCGGCAGTTTCAGTCGCGCAAGTGGGTAAATTAATGACTGGTTGCTCGGGCCGTAGGCCGGGTAAGGCGCAGCCGCCACCCGGCATAAAAGCAGCTCCGTACCCGCTGTCATCGCCCGGTGGCGCTGCGCTTACCGGGCCTACGATGTGTCAGCCAGTGAGAGGACCCCGCAGGCCGGGTAAGGCGTAGCCGCCACCCGGCACAAAGGTGCGCTAGCGTTCGTCCTGATACAGCGGCACCACTGCGCCGCCGATATAGCGACGGCGCAGCCAGGCGGAGAGGGTGTCCATGATCATCACCACCGCCACCAGCAGCAGGGTGATAAACATCACCACATCCCAGTTCCACAGGCGCATATTCTCGGCATAGATAAGCCCAATACCGCCGGCGCCGACGAAGCCCAGCACCGCCGCGGAGCGGGTGTTGGATTCAATCTGATACAGGCTCAATGCGAGGAAGGTCGGGAACGACTGGGTAAAAATGCCAAAGCGATGCTTTTGCAGGCCGTTCGCGCCCACGGCGGTCAGTCCGCGCCCGGGGGAGCGGTCCACCGCTTCGTGTCCTTCCGCGTACAGCCGTCCCAGCAGGCCGGTGTCCTGCATGATGATCGCCAGCACCCCGGCCAGCGGCCCGAGGCCTACCGCGCGCACGAAAATCAGCCCCCAGATAGCCATGTCGATCCCGCGCAGCACATCAAACAGGCGGCGCATCAGCAGGGCGAGGGTCCCCAGCACCACGCCGCGCATGATGTTGCGGGCGGCGAAGAAGGAGAGCAGCAGCGCCAGCACCGTGGCGGTGAGCGTCCCGGCGAAGACGATAGCCAGAGTGATGCCGATTTGCGTGAAGTAATAGCCGAACGGCCAGTTCCAGAAGTCGTGCCAGACGAACATCCGCGCCAGATAGCGGCCAATCTGCTGCAGGCCGGTGGTCAGCTGTTCGCCGCTGATGCCGAACTGCAGAAAAAACCAGACGTAATAGAGCAGGCAGGCCAGCGCCACCAGCCCGACGTAGCGCAGGTAGCGCCCCTGGACCTGATAGAGCTGCTTATGCTGCCGCCGGCTGGCGGCGAGATCCGGTTGCATGTGCCAGACGCTCATTTCTTACCCTCCAGTACCCACAGGCGCAGACGACCGGACAGCATGTCCAGCGCCGACACCACCAGAATGATCAGCAGCAGGGTGATGCTCACCTGATCGTAGCGGTCGAGCTTGATGTTGGTCATCAGCTCCTGGCCGATGCCGCCCGCGCCCACCAGCCCGAGAATGGTCGACGAGCGGAAGTTGATTTCAAGCCGCATAAAGCCATAGGAGAGAAACAGAGGTTTCACCTGAGGCCACAGAGCGAAGCGAATTTTCTGCAGCGGGGATGCGCCGCAGGCCGCCAGTCCGCGTACCGGTTTGTTTTGCGCGCTTTCCACCGCCTCGTAGAACAGTTTGGTCAGGCTGCCGACGGTATGCAGCATGAGCGCCAGAAAGCCCGGAATCGCGCCGATGCCGAACGCCATCACAAAGATCACCGCCCACGCCAGCTCGGGCATGGTGCGTAAAAACGCCACCAGCACGCGAATGGCAAAGCGCACCGGCGCCGGGGACCAGGCGTTATTGGCGGCAAGAAACGCGAAAACCGTGGCAATGGCGACGGCCACCAGGGTTGAGGCCAGCGCCAGCTGCAGAGTTTCCCAGATCAGCGGCAGCTGGATCGGCAGGCGATAGCCCCACCAGGCCAGCGAGCCTTTGGTCTGCACGTCGGCGAACAGGTTGCCGGCGCTCAGGGGCGGAATGGTCTCTGCCATATAGTCAAAGAAATGGGGGAGCGAGTGCCAGATAGTCAGCAGATTAAATTCCGCGGCGCTGCCGGCGGCAAAATAGAGCGCCAGCAGCAGCAGCGACCAGCAGACGGCATCGCGCTTTTGCCGCGAGCGTACCTGCTGGTAATAGTGTTCAAATTCGGTGTGGGTCGTCTTCATGCGTCGGGGATCTTCAACGTAGCGCCGCCGCTCACCTCGGGGCAAGCAGGCGGCGTTGAGGCAGGATTAACGCGCGCTCACCAGCTCGCGTTTCATATCAATAATCTGCTGGAAGTCAGCCACGCTGCCCGGGCCGATGTGCTGAGTACCGCCCATCGCTTTGATAAAGCAGGCGTGATCCTCAGTATCCAGTTTTTTCACCGCCGCCACGACCTTCGCTTTAAAGTCCGCTGGCAGCGCATTGCTCACCAGGATCGGGCCGTTCGGGATCAGCGGCGATTGCCAGATAATGCGGATCTGCTTCATCAGATCCGGATGATCCATGCGAATCAGGCGGTTGAACGCGCCGGTGGTGTAGCCGGTGTTGTAATCGCCCACCATCGAGGCCCAGGTGACCGCGCCCGCGAACTGGCCATTCAGCACGCCGAGGATGTCCTGCTCGTGGCCACCGGAGAAGGTGACGCTGGAGAAGGTGTTGTTGTATTTGTTGTCGGCGTTACCGCCAAATTTTTCTTTAAACGCATGGTTAGGGATCAGATACCCGGAAGTAGAGTCCGGGTCGGCGAAGCCGAAGGCTTTGCCTTTTAAATCGTCCAGCGTTTTATACGGGGAGTCAGCTTTGACAATCACCACCGAGTGGTAGCCGCGAGACTGATCTTTGTCGTCCACGGCGATACCGACGATATCCACTGCTTTGGGGTTATTAATATAAACCGAGGCGTAAGAGGAGGGAGACATGCTCAGCACCACGTCGACTTTCCCTCCCAGCAGACCCTGGATCACCCCGGAATAGTCGGAAGAGTTGCGCAGTTTGGTGTCCACGTTCAGCTCTTTATCGAGGAAGGCCTTCACGCACTGGTTATCGCCGATTTGCTGGGTGGCGTTCTGGCCGCCGAGAATGCCCAGATTCAGCTCTTTCGGCTGCGCCGCCGCTGCCTGCCATGCCATCATCATGCCCGCGACCATTGCGGATAAACGAACTGCGCCAGTCATAGATTTTTTCATTATGTTGCCCGTGTGAGTGAAATTAATGCAATTGGCTAACTTCATCGCCGTACAGCCGCTGCAGCACATCCTGCGTCAGCCGGGAGGGGTGATCGTCAAAAATAAGCTGGCCGCTGGCGACGCCGATAACCCGGGTGCAGTAGGTCTTCACCAGCTCTACCGAATGCAGGTTTACCATCACGCTGATGCCCTGCTCGCTAATCTCGCGCAGCACATCCATGATGCGCTGAGTGTTTTTCGGATCCAGCGAGGCGACAGGCTCGTCGGCCAGCAGGATGCCGGGGTTTTGCATCAGCGCCCGGCAGATCGCCACCCGCTGCATCTGCCCGCCGGAGAGGTTCTCCGCCCGTTGCAGCGCGTGCGGCAACATGTTCATCCACTCGAGCAGCGCAATGGCGCGCGCCCGGTCGGCTTCAGGAAAGATTTTAAACAGCGATTTCAGGGTTGAGGTCTGGCTGAGGCGGCCCAGCAGGACGTTGGTGAGCACATCGAGACGGGGCACCAGGCAGAAGTCCTGAAAAATCATTCCGCAGTGGCTGCGCCAGGCATTGAGCGCGCGCCCTTTCAGCTGTGAGACATCGTGCGGGGTACCGACTTCCGGGTAGCTAAGAATTTCGCCGCCGCTGGCGCTGTGGGTGCCGTTGAGGACATGCAGGAGCGTCGATTTACCGGCGCCGGAGCGGCCTATGATGCCAACCATTTCGCCAGCGTGCAGATCAAAGCTGATGCCGTCCAGCACCTTGTGCTGGGCTTGATAAGCTTTACTCAGATTACGCACGCTTAAGACCTTCCGCTGCCGGCCGGCATTGAGTTCGGTGAACGGCTGGAAATCAGTTTCGGCCACCGCGGCAAGAGAGCTGTTCATAAGAGTGTCCAGGTTCGTCATTAACTGGCCACTATTAATAGGTCTTTATGTGAAATTTCGATGACGGTATTGCGAACAAACCGTGAACAGGCGGGAAAGGGCGGCGGTGAGCGGTTCACCGTGCGCGGTACGCTGGCGAAGCGCCGAAAAGCGGCTATGCTTTCGGGAACGCGGAGGCTGGCGTCCCCGTGCGGCTGGAACCCATCGGCAAAACTCGTTTTATCTTGCTAATGAGGTCTGTTTAATCGAATAGATAATGCTTCTGCCTTTGTTTAGCATTCATCATTCCGCAAAATTAACATATATATAACTATTTTGTGCGGCAGGTTAATCTATTTATGAGTCTTATGTATTGGTGAATCATCCTGGTTATTGCTGATTTTTAGACTTATATTCTTTATTTTTGAATAAATTTGGTTTATTTGACAACTGCATTCAACCCTTCATTAAGAATATTCCTAACATAATAGGGTGAAGATCCTGGGTAATATAAAATTCAGCTAAGAATTGAGGGTTATATTGCTAATAACCTTATGAAAATAAATACCTTTTTCTTGCGCTCAAAAATGAGATATTTTCAGTTTTTGTAAATATTGACCTGGGCGCGAAATTCATTGCCTTCCCGCATGTTGACACTCCATAGGAAAAAACTTAAATTCAACGCCAAGCAGAAAATAATTATAGTTTAACCCCGCTTATTCAATATTGATAAGTAATGCGTGTCTTATTTAATGGCGATTTACTAAAGGAATCGAATACGCCAGTAAACTTTATAGGCCTGGCAAGCAGTGACGTTTTAAAAATGATTACTTCAAGGACTATGAGGTTAAAAACTATATGGAATATAAAAGCTGTTCCGATAAGTATATTTGGTCTGCCGATGACTCCTACTTCTATAAAGGATTGTCCGAACTGATTGTAGATATCGACGAATTAATTTATCTGTCGCTAGAGAAAATCAGAAAAGATTTCGTGTTTATCAATCTCAATACGGCTTCGTTAAACGAGTTTATCAGGCGCGACAGCGAATGGCTATCCGCGGTAAAGGGGAAACAGGTCGTATTAATTGCGGCCAGGAAGTCAGAAGCCTTAGCGAATTACTGGTATTACAATAGCGATATTCGCGGCGTGGTATATGTTGGCCTGAGTCGCGATATTCGAAAAGAGCTGGCCTATGTGATTAATGGCAGGTTTCTCCGTAAAGATATTAAGAAAGATAAAATTACAGACCGGGAAATGAAAATTATCCGCATGACCGCCCAGGGCATGCAGCCGAAATCGATCGCCAGAATTGAAAATTGTAGCGTGAAGACAGTATATACCCATCGGCGCAATGCCGAGGCCAAGCTGTATTCCAAAATATACAAATTAGTTCAGTAACACCCAGGCAAGTTAATTTTTGAATGGTTCACCGGGACATCATGTCCTTAATTCAACTCAGGAAGAAAAAGCGATGAAAAAAAAGGTTCTGGCAATAGCTCTGGTAACGGCGTTTACCGGTATGGGCGTGGCGCAGGCTGCTGACGTAACGGCTCAGGCTGTAGCGACCTGGTCTGCGACCGCCAAAAAAGACACCACCAGCAAGCTGGTGGTCACCCCGCTCGGCAGCCTGGCGTTCCAGTATGCCGAAGGCGTGAAAGGTTTTAACTCACAGAAAGGTCTGTTTGACGTGGCGATTGAGGGTGACGCAACGGCGACCGCCTTTAAGCTGACCTCGCGTCTTATCACCAACACCTTAACCCAGCTGGATACCTCCGGCTCCACGCTGAGCGTGGGCGTGGATTATAACGGCGCAGCGGTGGAAAAAACCGGTGATACCGTGATGATCGATACCGCCAACAACATTCTGGGCGGCAACCTCAGCGCGCTGGCTAACGGCTACAACGCCAGCGGCCGTACCACCGCGCAGGATGGTTTCACCTTCTCGATCATCAGCGGCACCACCGACGGTACCACCGCCGTGACCGATTACAGCACCCTGCCGGAAGGGATCTGGAGCGGCGACGTCAGCGTACAGTTCGACGCCACCTGGACCAGCTGATCCTTGTGATGCGCCAGCAGGGGGGCTCCCCCTGCTTTTTTCACGGACGGAATTGTTATGAAAAAGCACCTTCTGGCCCTCGGGCTGCTGCTTGCCGGAGTATCGCCGGCGCAGGCGCTGGATGTCGGCGATATCTCATCGTTTATGAACAGCGGCAGCAGCACACTGAGCAAAACGATCAAGAACAGCACCGACAGCGGCCGCCTGATCAATATCCATCTCGAACGGCTCTCTTCCCCGCTGGACGACGGACAGGTTATCCCGATGGATAAACCGGATGAGGTGCTGCTCACTCCCGCCAGCCTGCTGCTACCCGCCCAGGCCAGCGATGTGATCCGCTTCTTCTACAAAGGCCCGGCGGATAACAAAGAGCGCTACTACCGCATTGTCTGGTTCGACCAGGCGCTCAGCGATGCCCAGCGCGATAACGCCACCCGCAGCGCGGTGGCCACCGCTTCCGCTCGCATCGGCACCATCCTGGTGGTGGCGCCCCGGCAGGTGAACTACCGCTTTCAGTACGCCAACGGCTCCCTGACCAACACCGGGAATGCGACGCTGCGGATCCTCGCCTACGGCCCCTGCCTGAAGGCCGCCGACGGTAAGGAATGTAAAGAGAATTACTACCTGATGCCGGGTAAATCACGCCGTTTTACGCGCGTGGACACGGCGGATAAAAAAGGACGGGTTGCGCTTTGGCAGGGTGAGCAGTTTGTTCCCGTGAAATAGACAGCTGTGCAGATGGATAACGACGATGCCTCTACAACGGATTTCCCCAGGACTGAAAACGCGGCTTGCCTTCGGCATGTTTTTTTTGTTCGTTCAGCCCGACGCCAGTGCGGCGGCCCCAGGCGCGCAGCAGATTGGCGGGGTGATTATTCCGCAGGCCTTCAGCCAGGCGCTGCAGGACGGCATGAGCGTTCCTCTTTATATTCATCTTGCCGGCAGCCAGGACACCCGGGACGATCAGCGGATCGGCAGCGCCTTTATCTGGCTGGATGGCGGCCAGCTGCGCGTTCGGCAGATCCGGCTGGAGGACAATGAGGGTAACGCCAGCGTCAGCGAACAGACCCGACAGCAGCTGATCGGCCTCGCCAACGCCCCGTTCAGCGAGGCGCTCACCATTACTCTGACCGACAGCGCGCAGCTGGATCTCAGCCTGCGCCAGCTGCTGCTGCAGCTGGTGGTCAAGCGCGAGGCGCTGGGCACCGTGCTGCGCTCGCGCAGCGAAGACATCGGCCAGTCGAGCGTCAACGCCCTGAGCAGCAACCTGAGTTATAACCTCGGCGTCTATAACAACCAGATGCGCAACGGCGGAAGCAACACCTCCAGCTACCTGTCGCTGAACAACGTCACGGCGCTGCGTGAGCATCACGTGGTGCTCGACGGCTCGCTGTACGGCATCGGCAGTGGTCAGCAGGACAGTGAATTATATAAAGCCATGTATGAACGCGATTTCGCCGGCCACCGCTTTGCCGGCGGGATGCTTGACACCTGGAACCTGCAGTCTCTGGGACCGATGACCGCTATTTCGGCGGGCAAGATTTACGGCCTTTCCTGGGGGAACCAGGCCAGCTCCACCGTCTTCGACAACAGCCAGTCCGCCACGCCGGTGATTGCCTTTTTACCGGCGGCGGGCGAGGTGCATCTCACCCGCGACGGCCGGTTGCTGAGCGTCCAGAACTTCGCCATGGGCAACCATGAAGTGGATACCCGCGGCCTGCCGTACGGTATTTACGACGTGGAAGTGGAGGTGATCGTCAACGGGCGGGTGGTCAGCAAACGCACCCAGCGGGTCAATAAGCTGTTCAGCCGGGGACGCGGCGCCGGCGCGCCGCTGGCGTGGCAGGTATGGGGCGGCAGTTTTCATATGGATCGCTGGTCGGAGAGCGGAAAAAAGACCCGACCGGCGAAAGAGAGCTGGCTGGCGGGCCTCTCGGCCTCCGGGTCGCTCAGCACCCTGAGCTGGGCGGCAACGGGCTATGGCTACGACAACCAGGCGGTGGGAGAAACTCGCCTGACGCTGCCGCTGGGCGAGGCGATCAACGTTAACCTGCAAAACATGCTGGCCAGCGACAGCTCGTGGAGCAGCGTCGGCAGCATCAGTGCCACGTTGCCGGGGGGCTTTAGTTCAGTGTGGGTCAACCAGGAGAGAACCCACATTGGCGATCAATTGCGGCGCAGCGATGCCGATAACCGGGCGATCGGCGGCACCCTCAACCTGAACGCGCTGTGGTCGAAGCTGGGAACGTTCAGCGTGAGCTACAACGATGATCGCCGCTACAACAGCCATTACTACACCGCGGATTACTATCAGACGGTCTACAGCGGCGCCTTTGGCTCGCTTGGCCTGCGGGCGGGGATCCAGCGCTATAACAATGGCGACAGCAGCGCCAACACCGGGAAATATATCGCCCTCGATCTGTCGCTGCCGCTGGGCAACTGGTTCAGCGCCGGGATGACCCATCAGAACGGCTACACCATGGCTAACCTCTCAGCGCGTAAACAGTTTGATGAAGGCACCATTCGCACCATCGGCGCCAATCTGTCGCGCGCCATCTCCGGCGATACCGGGGATGACAAAACCCTCAGCGGCGGGGCGTATGCCCAGTTCGACGCCCGCTACGCCAGCGGCACGCTGAACGTCAACAGCGCAGCGGACGGCTACGTCAACACCAACCTCACCGCCAGCGGCAGCGTCGGCTGGCAGGGCAAAAATATCGCCGCCAGCGGACGAACCGACGGCAACGCCGGGGTGATCTTCAACACCGGGCTGGAGGACGATGGTCAAATCAGCGCCAGGGTCAACGGGCGGATCTTCCCGCTCAGCGGTAAGCGTAACTATCTGCCGCTCTCCCCTTATGGCCGCTATGAGGTGGAGCTGCAGAACAGCAAAAACTCGCTCGACAGTTACGACATCGTCAGCGGGCGCAAGAGTCATCTGACTCTCTATCCCGGCAACGTGGCGGTGATTGAGCCAGAGGTGAAGCAGATGGTCACCGTCTCCGGTCGTATTCGGGCGGAAGACGGCACGCTGCTGGCGAATGCGCGGATTAACAACCATATCGGCCGTACCCGCACCGATGAAAACGGCGAGTTTGTTATGGATGTGGATAAGAAATACCCCACGATCGATTTCAGCTACGGCGGCAATAAAACCTGCGAAGTGGCGCTGGAGCTCAGCCAGGCGCGCGGCGCCGTGTGGGTGGGGGATGTGGTTTGCAGCGGCCTCTCGTCGTGGGCGGCGGTGCAGCAGACAGGAGAAGAGAATGAAAGTTAACCCATTAATCGCCCTGGCGATCCTCGCGCTGCTCTGGCCGGCGGCTGCGCTCAGGGCGGCGGTGACCAAGACCACCTGGTCGGATGCGCCGGCGCGCGAGTTTGTGTTTGTGGAAAACAACTCCGACGACAACTTTTTCGTCACTCCCGGCGGGGCGCTGGATCCGCGCATGACCGGCGCCAACCGCTGGACCGGCTTAAAATACACCGGCTCCGGGACCATCTATCAGCAGAGTCTCGGCTATATCGATAACGGCTACAACACCGGGCTCAATGCCAACTGGAAGTTTGATATGTGGCTGGAAAACTCGCCGGTTTCGCACCCCTTAACCGGCCTGCGCTGCATCAATTGGTACGCCGGGTGCGATATGGCCACCAGCCTGATCCTGCCGCAGACCACTGACGCCAGCGGGTTCTATGGCGCGACGGTGACCAGCGGCGGCGCGAAGTGGATGCACGGTATGATGTCGGACGCGTTTTATCAGTATCTGCAACAGATGCCGGTCGGCGGCAGCTTCACGATGACCATCAATGCCTGCCAGACCTCGGTGAACTACGACGCCAGCAGCGGCGCGCGCTGTAAGGATCAGGCCTCCGGCAACTGGTATGTGCGCAACGTCACCCACACCAAAGCCGCGAACCTGCGGTTGATAAACACCCACTCGCTGGCGGAGGTGTTTATCAACAGCGATGGCGTGCCAACCCTTGGGGAAGGGAACGCCGACTGCCGGACACAGACTATCGGCAGCCGTTCAGGATTAAGCTGTAAGATGGTCAATTATACCTTGCAGACCAATGGGTTAAGCAATACGTCGATCCATATTTTCCCGGCGATCGCCAACTCGTCGCTGGCCTCGGCCGTCGGGGCGTATGATATGCAGTTCAGCCTCAACGGCAGCTCATGGAAGCCGGTGAGCAATACCGCCTATTACTACACCTTCAATGAGATGAAGAGCTCAGATGCGATCTATGTGTTCTTCTCCAGTAACTTCTTTAAGCAGATGGTGAATCTCGGGATCAGCGATATCAATACCAAGGATCTGTTCAACTTTCGCTTCCAGAACACCACCTCGCCGGAGTCAGGCTGGTATGAGTTTTCCACCTCCAATACGCTGATTATCAAGCCCCGTGATTTCAGCATCAGCATTATCTCTGACGAATATACCTCGGCGCCGTCGCGGGAGGGGTATGTCGGCAGTGGTGAACCGGCGCTCGATTTCGGCTACATCGTCACCACCAGCGGTAAAACGGCCGCCGACGAAGTGCTGATCAAAGTGACCGGACCGGCGCAGGTGATTGGTGGGCGCTCCTACTGTCTCTTCAGCTCCGATGACGGTACGGCGAAAGTGCCGTTCCCGGCGACGCTCTCTTTTATCACCCGCAGCGGCGCGACGCAGACCTACGACGCCGGGTGCGATGACAGCTGGCGGGATATGACCGATGCGCTGTGGCTGACCACGCCGTGGACCGATATCTCCGGCGAAGTGGGGCAGATGGATAAGACCACGGTGAAATTTTCGATTCCGATGGATAACGCCATTTCGCTGCGGACGGTAGACGATAACGGCTGGTTTGGCGAAGTCAGCGCTTCAGGAGAGATTCATGTCCAGGCGACGTGGCGCAACATTAACTAAGGCCCTGCTGACGCTGAGCTGCCTGCTGGCGGCGCCGCTGGCGCAGGCGATCTCGGTCGGCAATCTGACCTTTTCCCTGCCGGCTGAAGCGGATTTCGCCAGCAAACGGGTGGTCAATAACAATAAAAGCGCGCGGCTGTACCGGATCACTGTCAGCGCCATCGACCGCCCTGGCGGCAGCGAAGTGCGCTCCCGGCCGGTGGATGGCGAACTGCTGTTCGCCCCCCGCCAGCTGGCGCTGCAGGCCGGGGAGAGCGAATATTTCAAATTTTATTATCATGGGCCGCGGGATAACCGCGAGCGCTACTATCGGGTCTCGTTTCGTGAAATTCCCACCCGTAACCTGACGAGGCGCAGCCCGACCGGCGGCGAAGTCAGCATGGAGCCAGTGGTGGTGATGGATACCATCCTGGTGGTGCGCCCGCGGCAGGTACAGTTTAAATGGTCTTTCGATAAGGCGGCCGGGACGGTGAGCAACACCGGCAATACCTGGTTTAAGCTGCTGATTAAACCCGGGTGCGATTCGACCGAAGAGGAGGGCGACGCGTGGTATCTGCGTCCCGGGGACGTGGTTCGCCAGCCGGCATTGCGCCAGCCGGGGAACCACTATCTGGTCTATAACGACAAATTTATTAAGATCAGCGATACCTGTCCGCTGAAGCCCCGTCCCGCGGAGTGAGCCTTATCCGGCGGTCGCGCGGCGGGTAAAGTGCCGGCTGGCCAGCAGGCTCAGACCGCAGCACAGCAGGTAGTACACCGCGCCGGTGAAGACGAAGATCGCCAGGGGATAGATTTGCACCCGGTTGTTGACCTGGCCGGCCACGGTAGTCAGCTCCGGGACGTTGACGATAAACGCCAGCGAAGTGTCCTTCAGCAGGCCGATAAAGATCCCCACCAGCGACGGCTGAACGTTGCGCAGCGCCTGCGGGAGCAGCACCAGGCGCAGCGTTTGCCCGGGGGCGAACCCCTGGGTCAGCGCCGCCTCATACTGTCCTTTCGGCAGCGACTGCAGCCCGGCCAGCACCGAATGCATCACCGAGGCGGCGGTAAACCACGCCAGCGCCAGGGTCACGGTCACCGCGCCGGGCAGATCGCCGCCGGTCAGCATCGGCAGCAGATACCACAGCCAGAAGATGACAAATATCAGCGGGATGCCGCGGATAATTTCAGCCCACAGGAACAGCAGACGTCGCGTCAGCCCGCCGTAGCGCCAGGCCAGCCCCGCCAGCGCAATGCCTCCCGGCAGCGCCAGCAGGGTGGCGCCGATGGCCATCAGCAGGGTCAGGGCCACGCCGCCGGGCTGGCCCTCCGCCAGCCGGCCCCACAGCAGGTAATCAAGGTTATCGGCGATCACCGCCAGATTAGCGTTCATGTTGGGCGCTCCGTTGCAGTTTTCTTCCCGGGCCGAGACGCGTTAGCGCCACGCCCATCGCCACCCCCAGCGCCAGATACAGCGCGGTGCCAACGGCAAACGCCTCCAGGGCGTGCGCGTTATAGCTCTCAATCTGCCGCACCTGATAAGTCAGTTCCGCAAAGCCGATGCCGCTGGCCAGCGATGAGAGTTTCATCAGGTTGAGATACTGGCCGACAATCGGCTGCCAGGCGTTGGCCAGTCCCTGCGGCAGGAGGATAAAGCGCAGCTCCTGCCATGGGGTAAAGCCCTGCGACAGCGCGGCTTCCCGCTGCCCGTGGCTGACGGCGCGCAGTCCGGAGGCGATCTCTTCCACCAGAAAGGCAGAGGTAAAGACCCCCAGCCCCCACATCGAGCAGAGGAACTCCGGCGTCAGCCACCAGACGTTGCCCGGCAGAATGGACCAGGCGTGCTCGTCGTTTACCACGTCCTTCACCGCCAGCGGCAGCAGGTTCCAGGCGGCAAAGTACCAGAACAGCAGCTGGACCAGCAGCGGAGTATTGCGAAACAGCGAGACCCACGCGGCCACCAGCCCGCGCCCCACGCGGCCGCCGCCGAGACGCAGGGCCAGCAGCAGGACCGCCAGCGCAGTGGCGAGCAGGATCCCGGCGACGCTGACCCAGACGGTGGTGAGAAAACCAGAGATAATCCATTGCAACGGCTGTCCGCTCAGGACGCCGTGCCAGTCAAGCATCGGCGTCACTCGAGGCTCTCCTGGTGCAGCGGATCCAGCACCTTCTGCAGAAAACGCCGCGCGCGGGCATGCTGCGGATGGGCGAAAAACTCAGCCGGCGGGGCGACCTCGAGAATGTCGCCGCCGTCGATAAACACCACCCGGTCGGCAATTTCGCGGGCAAACTGCATCTCGTGGGTCACCACCAGCATGGTGATCCCACTGTGGGCGAGGTTTTTCATCACCTGCAGCACTTCGCCGATCATCTCCGGGTCGAGGGCCGAGGTGGGCTCGTCGAACAGGATAATCTGCGGCGAGGAGGCCAGAGCGCGGGCGATGGCCACCCGCTGCTGCTGGCCGCCGGAGAGCTGCGCCGGCATCTGCTGCGCTTTCTCCTCCAGCCCGACCTGGCGCAGCAGCGCCAGCGCCCGCTCCTGAGCCGCGCTTTTTCCCCAGCCGTGGACGCGCTCCAGCGCCAGCGTGATGTTCTCCTGCGCCGTCAGGTGGGCGTAAAGGTTGAACTGCTGGAAGACAAAGCCGACGCGGCTACGCAGCTGGCGCAAGGCGCTGCCGCTCAGCCGGCTGGTGGGTTTACCGTCGATCAGGATCTCGCCGCCGCTTAAGGATTCGAGCTGGTTGATCAAGCGGATCAGCGTCGATTTTCCCGATCCGGAAGGACCGAGGATCGCCACCACTTCGCCGGGCTCGACCTGCAGGTTGATAGCGTTAAGCACCTGATGATCGCCGTAGCGCTTGGCTACCTCACGAAACGTTATGCTGGCGCGCTGCAGACGTGAAAAATCCGCGGCCGGGGCCGCGGAGTGGGAGAATAAACCCGAGAACATATTATTTCGCTTCTATGGTAAAGGCGCGCGGCTGCGGCGTTTTAGTGGCAGGGCCAAACCAGACATCGTAAATTTTCGCGGCTTCACCGGTTTTCTCCAGCTTCACCAGCTCATCGTTGACGGCTTTCAGCAGGGCCGGTTCGCCTTTCTTCACGCCCACGCCAATCTCTTCTTTGCTGAGCAGATCGGGCAGAATTTTAAACTTGGCTTTATCCGGCGCTTCCGCCAACAGACCGGCAAGGATAGTGCTGTCCTGGGTGATGGCCTGGACGTTGCCGTTGCGCAGGGCGGTCAGGGCCAGCGGAATATCGTCATAGGAGAGGACGCGAGCCTGCGGGAAACGCTGGTGCAGGGCCTGTTCGCCGGTGGTGCCTTTCACCGCGCCGATGCGCGCTTTGCTGTACTCATCAAGCTTATCCGGAGAACCGGCCGGCACGAGGAACTGCTGGCCGGTGACGAAATACGGCGTTGAGAAATCAATAACCTGGGCCCGCTCCGGGGTGATGGTAATGTCGGCGACGATCAGGTCGGCTTTGCCGGACTGCAGCAGCGGAATACGGTTGGCCGGGTTAGTGGCCACCAGCTCGAGTTTGACGCCGAGCGCTTTCGCCAGCGCTTGGGCAAAGTCGACGTCGTAGCCGACGATATGGTGGGTTTTGGCGTCTACGGAGCCGAACGGCGGGTTGGCGTCAAAGGTGGCGACTTTCACGACGCCAGCGGCTTTGATGTCAGCCAACTGGTCGGCCTGCGCCTGCGAGGCGAGCAGCAGCATACCCAGCGCCAGTGCGATTTTTGTGGTTTTGTTGCGCATAGTTTTTCCCCTGAATCCCTGTTTTGTTTTGTGGACATCACGCTCCCATAAATTGCCCATCGGCGGCAAAGAAGAAAAAATTCTTATCTATAACCAAAAAGAACTTAACAAACCTGTGGGTATTCTTTATGCGCCGCTGGCGTTTTCCCGGTGCGACAACGACCGCCGAACGGTTCCCTCTCCCTCAGGGAGAGGGTTAGGGTGAGGGGAAAAGGACCGGGGATAATATGCGCCAGCCAGGATTGCAAATTCGGAATTAATATTTCCCGCGCCCGGCCAACTGTGGTTGAAATAGACCCAGGCGATACGCTTCCCGACAGAGGAGAAAACGAAAGTGGCATTGTGGCAACGGTTAACGGGCTGGCTGGCTTTTTTGTCCAACGGTGAAGCCGGACAGCAAGATACCCAACGCGTCATGGAGGCGATCCTGCCGGTGGCCAGCCTTTACGGCGTGGACATTGGCAACGTGGAAACCCGGTGGTTCCGTCATGATAAGACATACTGAGCGACGCAGGACGCGAGAAGCCTACTGGAACGAGGTGTGCTTTGTGTAGCAAGAGACTGCCTGAGGTTGCGGCCTCGCAGGAGGCGCCGCCGCAGCCCAGGCAGTTTTGACCATGCCTATCCCCCCAGATACATCCGCTTAATTTCCGGATTAGTCAGCATCTCCCGCGCCGCGCCTGACAAGGTGATCCGGCCATTCTCCAGGACATACGCCCGATCGGCGATCGCCAGCGCGGCCGTCGCATTCTGCTCCACCAGCAGCACCGTCATATTCTCTTCGCGCAGTTGCTTAATGATGCCGAACAGCTCGCCGACAATTTTCGGCGCCAGTCCGAGGCTCGGTTCATCCAGCATCAATAACACCGGCTCGCTCATCAGCGCCCGGGCGATGGCCAGCATCTGCTGCTCGCCGCCGCTCATGGTGCCAGCCATCTGATGGCGCCGCTCCTTGAGCCGTGGAAAGAGGGCGTACATGCGATCGCGCAGGCGGGTGTAGCCGGCGAGATTATTGTAAGCGCCCATGCGCAGGTTCTCTTCGATGGTCAGGTTGGTAAAGACCCGGCGTCCCTCCGGCACCAGCGCAAGCCCGCGGCGCACGATCTGGTGGGTCTGGCTGCGTGAGATATCGTCGTTAAGGAAGCTGACGCGCCCGCTGGAGCGCACCAGGTTGACGATCCCGTTCAGGGTGGAGGTTTTACCGGCGCCATTGCTACCGATCAGGGTGACGATCTCCCGGTCATAGACGTCGATATCGACGCCCTTCAGCCCCTGGATCACGCCGTAAAAAACCTTAAGTTCCCGGGCGTTAAGCATAATTGGCTTCTCCCAGATAAGCGGAAATGACGTCCGGATGCTGGATCGCCTCGGCCATCAGGCCGCTGAACAATGGCTTACCATACTCCAGGACCATCACCCGTTCGCACAGGCGGTTGACGAAGGGCATATCGTGCTCGATTAACAGGACGCTGAGCTGATAGTCATGGCGCATGCGGAAGATCAGCTCCGCCAGATCCTCGGTCTCCTTTGGGTTCATCCCGGCAGCCGGCTCATCGAGCAGCAGCAGCTTCGGCGCGGTGGCCAGCGCGCGGGCGATCTCCACTTTGCGCTGGTTGCCATAGCTCAGGTTCGTGGCCTGCATATGGGCGAAGTGGGCGATGCCGATATCCTCCAGAATGGCCATCGCTTTGGCCTTCGCCGCCCGCTCGGCCGGAAAGTAGCGGCCAATGTGCAGGGCCGCCTCCAGCAACGAATAGCGGCTGGCCCGGTCGAGCCCGACCATCACATTCTCCAGCACCGTCATAGAGTTAAACAGCCGGATATTCTGGAAGGTGCGAGCGATCCCGGCGTTCACCACCTGGTTGGGCTTCAGCCCCTTCAGCGAGGCGCCCGCGAGGGTGACGCTGCCGCTGGTGGGCTTATAGTTGGCGGTGATGACGTTAAACAGGGTGGTCTTACCCGCGCCGTTCGGGCCGATAAGGCCAAAGATCTCCGCCTCGTCAACATGAAAGCTGACGTTGTCGATGGCCCGCAGGCCGCCAAACTGCATGGTGACGTCCTGCACCTGCAGGATGATTTTATTTTCCGCCATAGCCGCCGCTCCTTCTTCCGGTCTGCCAAATCTCTTTTTTCCCCAGCAGCCCTTCGCGGGCGAAGAGCATGATAATCAGCAGCAGCAGGGAGAAGACCACCATTCTCAGGCCCGGATAGGCGCCGAGATCGTGACCGAAGAACTGCAGCGGCTGGTCGAGAAAGCGCAGCCACTCGCCGCTGCCGACCACCAGCACGGTGCCGAGCAGGGCGCCGGTGGTGCTGCCGAGTCCGCCGAGGACGATAATAATCAGCAGCTGGAAGGTGAGCATAAAGTCGAACAGCCCCGGGGAGATGGTGGTCAGCAGGGAAGCCAGCAGACCGCCGCCGATCCCTTCGAAGAAGGCGCTGGTGGCGAAGGCGCAGGTTTTAATGCGGAAGGTGTTGACCCCCATGGCGATCGCCGCATCTTCGTCGTCGCGAATAGCTTTCATCATCCGACCATACTTCGACCACACCAGCTGGAGGATCATGCCGGTGGCCAGCAGGGCGAACAGCCCGCACCAGAACAGAAGATGCGGCTGCTGCGGAATATCGTTCAGCCCGATGGCGCCGTTGGTGATTTGCGGGTTGTTAATGGCGAGGATCTTGATGATAAACCCGAAGCCGAGGGTGACGATGGCCAGGTAGTCGCCCCGCACCCGGAAGACCGGTACGGCGAGGCACACCGCCAGCGCCGCCGCGCACAGGCCGCTTATCAGCAGGGCGGGGAGGAAACCCGCGTGCAGGCTGAGGATCCACGGGCTGGGGGCGGCCATTTCAAACATGTCTACCTTGCTGTCGCTGGAGAGGATCAGCAGGGCGGTGACGTAGGCGCCCACCGCCACGAAGCCGTTCGGCTCCAGCGACAGCTGGCCGGTCACGCCGTTGATCAGGTTGTAGCTGACCGCGAGGATCATAAAGATAAAAATGGTGCTGATGACGCGAACAATGTAGTCATTAAAAACCACGTTGATTCCGGCCAACAGCGCGATACAGATGACAATAATGGCCAGGTTGCGCAGCTGCGCCCCGGTGGTCGTCGTCGCGTTGAGCATCAGAAACGGCTCCTTTCCAGACGTTCGTCGCCCATAATGCCGACCGGGCGGAACAAGAGGACCAGAATCAAGAACAGGAAGGCGAAAGCATCTTTATAGCCGCCCAGTTCGGGGAAGATCGCCACCGCGACCACTTCGGTAAAACCGAGGATAAAGCCGCCCAGCACCGCGCCGGTGACGCTGCCGATCCCGCCCAGCACGGCGGCGGCAAAGGCCTTCAGGCCGATAAGCACGCCCATCAGGGGATCGATCGTCGGGTAGCTGATGGAGTAGAACACGCCGCCGAGCGCCGCGAGGCTACTGCCGAGGGCGAAGACCAGGGAGATGATCCGGTTGGCGTCAATGCCCATCAGGCGCACGGTGTTGACGTCAAAGGCCACCGCGCGGATCGCCATCCCATAGCGGGTGCGGTACAGCAGCCAGAGGATCGCCAGCAGCAGCAGGACGGTGATCAGCGGCACAATCCACGCCACGTTGGTAATGATGACGCTGCCAAAGGCCCGGGTCTGGTTGAAAAAGTCCGGGGCGGAGAAGAAGCGCGAGCTGCCGCCGAACAGCACGTTAAACAGGTTTTCGAGGAAGAAGCTGACGCCGATGGCGGTGATCAGCATGGAGATTTTCGAGGCCTGACGCAGCGGACGATAGGCAACCCGGTCAATCAGCATACCAAACAGGCCGCACAGCCCGAGGGTCAGGAAAACGGCTACCCCGAAGGGTAGCCCAACCGAAGAAAATAAAAACAGCGTACTAAACGCGCCGACCATCATCACGTCCGCATGGGCGAAGTTGATCAGCCGCAGCACGCCATAAACCATCGTATAACCGATGGCAATCAGGGCGTACATGCCCCCAAGACTCATTCCATTGACCACTTGCTGGAGAAAAATGGCGCCGTCCATTTTGTAGCCTCGTCACAACTTAAGGGTTAACCACGGTACGAAACGCCAGCTTGCCATCTTTCACTTCGTTGATGACCGCGCTGCGAATGGCATCGCCGTTCTGTAAGGTCAGCGTGCCGGTCACGCCCTGGAAATCTTTGGTGGCGCGGATTTTTTCATTTACGCAGACCCGATCGTGGGGATCGCTGCACTGGTTCATGGCGTTGACGATGACGTTATAGGCATCCGCCGCCATTGCGCCCCAGGTATGGGTCGGCTGCTGGTATTTGGCTTCCCAGGCTTTGATGAAGGTTTCCCCCGCCGGGGTCTGCTCTTTGGCGTTCGGCGAGTAATAATCGGTGGTCATATAGCCGTTGACCGCGTCTTTACCGACATCGAAGAAGACCTGATCCGCGGCCAGACCATCGCCGCCCACCACCGGTTTGTTGAGCCCCAGCTGTTTAGACTGCACGGCAATCAGCGCCCCTTCGGTGTAGTAGATCGGCATATAAATCATGTCGACATTCTTCGCCTTGACGCTCGCCAGCTGGGCTTTAAAGTCCTTGCTGCCGCCCGGGGCCTGGACCTCGATGGGAATGGTGCCGCCGTTTTTCAGGAACTGGGTGCGGAACGCTTTCGCCAGGCCGACGGAGTAATCGTTGCTGCTGTCAAACACGATGGCGGCGGTTTTGGCTTTCAGATCGCGGGAGGCCAGATTGGCCCCGACCACCCCCTGGAAGCTGTCCGAGAAGCAGACCCGGCTGACGTAGGGATGGTTGCGGGTGACCCGGTCGTTGGTGGCGGTGGAGGAGACCAGCGGCGTTTTGCTGTCGTCGGCGATCTTGGTCATCGCCAGGGTGTTGGAGGAGGTGACTTCCCCGATCACGGCATCCACTTTATCGCTGGAGACCAGCCGCTGCATGGCGTTGGCCGCTTCGACTTTATCGCTTTTATCATCGATAACGATAAGCTTGATGGTATCGCCATTTTTTAACGTCGGGGTGATGGCCTGAATAATGTCCAGACCTTTCTGCGACGGCTGGCCATAGCCGCTGAGGGCGCCGCTCAGGGGTAATACCACCCCGATTTTAATTTCCGCTGCCTGCGCGCTGCTGGCGCCGACCAGCGCGGCAACCAGCGTGGCCATTAAAGACGCTTTCCCGGAAAACGATTTCATGGGTATTTCTCCGTCGGTCGATTATTTATCTTTAACCATCAATGACTGCATAACATTGAGGAATAATTAGCCAGCGTGTCCGGCGAATTATTGGCTGTTATGTTGAATAGATAACGAGATATATACCCTAAATAATTCGAGTCGCATGAAGGCGGCAAGTGAGCGAGTCCCCAGGCGCTTACAGAAGTAAGTGACTGGCAGCCAACGCACATGCAACTTGAAGTATGACGGGTATTTTTAATGCGCTGAATTACCTTACAACGTCCGTTTCGTTTTTACTCATGCAATATTCTTATTACCTGCAGGCAAGGGCATAAGGCTGGCGACCACACGGTTTTTGATACGGTGAACGCATTTTGCCGGGTGGCGACAGGCGCCTTACCCGGCCTGAAAACACGCAATATACCGGTTAAACGGTTTTCGTCGGCCCGCGCAAGCGAAGCGCCGCCGGGAAATTTCAGCGTGCACCCGAATATAATATTCAGGCGCGCCCGGTAATATTAACAATCTATTCTGCGGCTCACGTGACTTATTATTTAAAAGGGGGCAACGGTTTTATTTTCCCATGCAGCGCCGGATTATCGCTTTCATCTTTCAGGCGCACGCCGGTAAGCCGTCGTAAAAAAGCCTGCTCCAGCAGCCAGGCCAGTTTAAAGGCGGCGGCGTCATGGCTCAGTCCTTCCGGGCGAATATTGGAGATACAGTTACGCTCCGACTCCAGCCGCTGCCGATGCGGCTGCCAGGTGAGGTAGACGCCGAGGCTGTCCGGCGAGGAGAGACCCGGTCGTTCGCCAATCAGGATCGCCACCGCGCGGGCTTTCAGGGTTTCGCCAATATCATCCCCCAGCGCCACCCGTGACTGATGGGCCAGCACCACCGGCGCCAGGCCGATACCCAGCGTCTGCAGGTAGGGCAGCAGGGCGCGGATCAACGGCACCGCCTGGCGCTCTACCGCCCATGAAGAGAGGCCGTCGCCGATTACCAGCAGCAGGTCGGCGGGGCGGACGCCGCTGGCGGCGAGGTCGGCGCGGCTTTCGTCGGCAAGCTGCCTTCCGAGATCCGGACGCCGCAGATAGGTGTGACGGTCCGGCGCGGCGCTGTGCACCGTCAGAGCGTCGAGGCCGAGCGCCGCCAGCGGCGCCACCAGCTGCTGGCTGGCGAACGGCTGATGAATAGCATCCCGCGCTCTGGCGTGGGCCAGACCAAAGTTGAGGACTTCGCGGGTCGGCAGGCTGGCGCCGCTGCGCCCCAGGGCAATCCGCGCATCGGTAAATTCACGCAGCGGGTTCCAGGCGTCGGGACGGTTCATACGGAGGCTCCTTGCGGCAGGACGGACAACAGTGGATGACGGGCGTCGGTGAGCCGCAGCGCGCCGTGCGGATCGATAATCTGCATCTTCGCCAGCCAGTCGGCGAACTCCGGGGCATGCTTTAAGCCCAGCAGACGACGGGCGTACAGCGCGTCATGGAACGAGGTGCTCTGGTAATTGAGCATGATATCGTCCGCTCCGGGCACGCCGATCAGGAAGGTGAGCCCGGCGGCGCACAGCAGGGTCAGCAGGGTGTCCATATCATCCTGATCCGCTTCCGCGTGGTTGGTATAGCAGACGTCGCAGCCGATCGGCAGGCCCATCAGCTTGCCGCAGAAGTGATCTTCCAGCCCGGCGCGAATAATCTGCTTGCCGTCGTAGAGATACTCCGGACCGATAAAGCCGACCACCGTATTGACCAGCAGCGGTTCAAAGTGGCGGGCGACGGCGTAAGCCCGCGCCTCGCAGGTCTGTTGGTCGACGCCGTGGTGGGCGTTGGCCGACAGGCAGCTCCCCTGCCCGGTCTCAAAATACATCACATTGTTGCCGAGGGTACCGCGACCGAGGCTGAGGGCCGCTTCGCGGGCCTCCTGCAGCATGGCAAGATTGATGCCGAAGCCGCTGTTGGCCGCTTCGGTTCCCGCCACCGACTGAAACACCAGATCCACCGGCGCGCCGCGCTCAATCAGCTGCAGCGTATTGGTGACGTGGGTCAAAATGCAGGACTGGGTGGGAATGGCGAAGCGCTGGATAATATCGTCCAGCATCACGTTCAACTGCGCCAGCACCGGTAAGCTGTCGCTGGCCGGGTTGATGCCGATCACCGCGTCCCCGGCGCCGTACAGCAGCCCGTCGAGCATACTGGCGGCAATGCCTTTCAGGTCATCGGTGGGATGGTTGGGCTGCAGGCGCACGCTGAGGTGGCCGGGCAGGCCGATGGTGTTGCGAAAGCGCGTCACCACCTGACATTTGCTGGCGGCGAGGATCAGATCCTGATTGCGCATCAGCTTGCTTACCGCCGCCGCCATCTCCGGGGTGATAGCGCGGGCGACCCGCTGCAGCGTGGCGGTATCGGTGGCATCGTCCAGCAGCCAGTCGCGGAAATCGCCGACCGTCAGGTGACGCAGGGCGGCAAAGCCCTGCGCATCGTGGGTGTCGATGATCAGGCGGGTCACTTCGTCCTGCTCGTAAGGGATAAGCGGATTGTCGAGGATGTCGGTCAGCGGCACCTCGGCGAGGGTCATTTTCGCCGCCATCCGCTCTTCGGCTGAGTGGGCGATAACCCCCGCCAGGGCGTCGCCGGAGCGGGCCGGCGACGCTTTCGCCATCAGCGTTTTCAGACTATCAAAGCGCCATACCTGGCCCGATAGCGTGGTTTTATACATGCCGCCTCCTCAGGAGACCGTTCGCAGTTGAGGATCCACTGGCGCCCGTTCACGGGCCGCTGCGGTTTTGCGGAACCACAGGTAGCCGCCGAGCATCATCGCCGCGAAAATCAGCGCCAGCAGCAGGTTATACCAAACCATCGCCACCAGGCAGAGCAGCGCCATGCCGAGGGCAAAGGCCGGCGCCAGCGGGTAGAGCGGCGCGCGGAACGGACGGATCAGCTTCGGCTCGCTACGGCGCAGTTTGAACAGCGCCGCCATGGAAGTGATATACATAACAATAGCCCCAAATACCGACATGGTGACGATGCAGGCGGTCAGCGGCATGCCGCTGATGGTGATCAGCGAGTCGGAGAAAATCGCGGCGATGCCCACCACGCCCCCGGCAAGGATCGCCAGATGCGGAGTGCGGGTGCGGCGATTGAGGGTGGCCAGACCGGCGGGCAGATAGCCGGCGCGGGCGAGGGAGTAGATCTGCCGCGAGTAGCCCATAATGATGCCGTGGAAGGAGGCGACGAGGCCAAACAGCCCCAGCCACACCAGCATATGCAGCCAGCCGCTGCCGTTGCCCACGACCGTCTTCATCGCCTGGGGCAGCGGATCGTTAATATTGGACAGCGCGCGCCAGTCGCCGACGCCGCCGGCGAAGACCATCACCCCAATCGCCAGCACCGTCAGCGTCAGAATGCCGCCGCCCAGGGCGCGGGGAATGGTGCGCTGCGGATCTTTGGCCTCTTCGGCGGCCATGGAAGCCCCCTCAATGGCGAGGAAGAACCAGATAGCGAACGGAATGGCGGCGAACATCCCCGGCAGCGCCAGGCCGCTAAAGCTTTCCGCGCCCGCCCAGCCGTTAGTGGTGAAATGGCTCCAGGAGAAGCCGGGGGCGACTACGCCCATAAACACCAGCAGCTCGAAGATGGCCAGCAGGGTGACGATCAGCTCGAAGGTGGCGGCGATGCCGACGCCGAGGATATTGAGCGTCATAAAGATCACGTAGGCGCCGCAGGCGACCCATTTCGGATCCAGCGCCGGAAACTGCACGTTGAGGTAGGCGCCGATGGCCATGGCGATGGCCGGCGGGGCGAAGACGAATTCAATCAGAGTGGCAAAACCGGCGATAAAGCCGCCGGTGGGCCCGAAGGCGCGGTAGGCATAGGCGAAAGGGCCGCCAGCGTGCGGGATGGCGGTGGTCAGCTCGGTAAAGCTGAAAATAAAGGCGCAGTACATGGCGGCGACCGCGAGGGCGACGACCATAAACCCCATCGTGCCCGCCTGCGACCAGCCGTAGCTCCAGCCGAAGTACTCCCCGGATATCACCAGTCCGACGGCGATCCCCCATAAACGAAAACTGCCGAGCGTTCTTTTTAAGGTGGTGGTGTGCTCTGTCATACGTGTTGCCTCGCCAGATAGAAAGGTTCTGAACGACAGGCTGCAAAGAGAGTGCCAGAACGTTGTCCGTCGCCATGAGGCGCCAGTTCGGGGAGCGCCCGTCGGCGCTGCGCAAAAATGGGGCAGGCTGCACGCTGTCGGCGCGCGACCTGGTGCAGCGGCTTTGCTTTTTCAGCGGCGGCACGGTATAACACTTCTTCTTTTGGATGTTTAGATGTCTATACGTTTATACGCATCATGACCCGGGCAAGCGGGCTGGCGTGAGAAAATAAAATGCAAAGCACAACACAACAACAAGGTGGGCAACTGAAGCGCACCATGAAAACGCGTCATCTGATCATGCTGTCGCTCGGCGGCGTGATTGGCACCGGCCTGTTCTTTAATACCGGCTATATCATCTCCACCACCGGCGCGGCCGGGACGCTGCTGGCGTATCTGATTGGCGCCCTGGTGGTCTGGCTGGTGATGCAGTGCCTCGGCGAACTGTCGGTAGCGATGCCGGAGACCGGCGCTTTCCACGTTTACGCGGCGCGTTACCTTGGCCCGGCGACGGGCTATACCGTGGCGTGGCTCTACTGGCTGACGTGGACGGTGGCGCTGGGTTCGAGCTTTACCGCCGCCGGCTTCTGTATGCAGTACTGGTTCCCGCAGGTGCCGGTCTGGATCTGGTGCGTGGTGTTCTGCGCGGTGATCTTCGGCCTTAACATCATTTCGACCCGCTTCTTCGCCGAAGGCGAGTTCTGGTTCTCGCTGGTGAAAGTGATCACCATCATCGCGTTTATTATTCTCGGCGGCGCGGCCATTTTCGGCATCATTCCGATGCAGGATGGCTCCCCGGCGCCGGGCCTGCGCAATATCACCGCCGAAGGCTGGTTCCCGCACGGCGGCCTGCCGATCCTGATGACCATGGTGGCGGTGAACTTCGCCTTCTCCGGGACGGAGCTTATCGGCATTGCCGCCGGGGAGACGGAAAACCCGCATAAGGTTATTCCGGTCGCCATCCGCACCACCATCGCCCGGCTGATTATTTTCTTTATCGGCACCGTGTTTGTGCTGGCGGCGCTGATCCCGATGCAGCAGGCGGGGGTGGAGAAAAGCCCCTTCGTGCTGGTGTTTGAAAAGGTGGGTATCCCTTACGCGGCGGATATTTTCAACTTCGTGATCCTGACGGCGATCCTCTCGGCGGCCAACTCCGGCCTGTACGCTTCCGGGCGGATGCTCTGGTCGCTGTCGAACGAGAAGACGCTGCCGGCCTGCTTTGCCAAAGTCAATAAACGGGGCGTGCCGGTGACCGCGCTGTCGGTGAGTATGCTGGGCGGCGTGCTGGCGCTGTTCTCCAGCGTGGTGGCGCCCGACACGGTGTTTGTGGCGCTGTCGGCGATCTCCGGTTTTGCGGTGGTGGCGGTGTGGTTGAGCATCTGCGCCTCGCACTTTATGTTCCGCCGCCGCCATCTGCAGCAGGGTAAGGCGCTGAGCGACCTGCAATATCGCGCCCCCTGGTATCCAGTGGTGCCGATTCTGGGCTTTGTGCTGTGCCTGGTGGCCTGCGTGGGCCTTGCTTTTGACCCGAGCCAGAGAATTGCGCTGTGGTGCGGGATCCCCTTTGTGGCCCTGTGCTATGGTGCCTGGTATCTTACTCGTTCACGGAAAATGACTCAGGAGCCCCAACATGTCGCAGACTAATCCGTTTACCGCCCTGCTTGCCGCCCAGCCTTTCGTGCTGCTGGACGGTGCTATGGCCACCGAGCTGGAGGCACGCGGCTGCGATCTGGCTGACAGCCTGTGGTCGGCGAAAGTGCTGCTGGAGAACCCGCAGCTGATCCGCGATGTGCATCTCGACTACTTTCGCGCCGGGGCGCAGGTGGCGATCACCGCCAGCTATCAGGCCACCCCGGCGGGGTTTGCCGCACGCGGGCTGGATGACGCGCAGTCCCGGGCGCTGATCGGCAAAAGCGTCGAGCTGGCGCGCAAAGCGCGCGAGGCGTACCTCGCCGAGAACCCGCAGGCCGGCACGCTGCTGGTCGCCGGTTCGGTGGGGCCGTATGGCGCGTTTCTTGCCGACGGCTCGGAGTATCGCGGCGATTATCAGCGCAGCGCGGCAGAGTTCCAGGTCTTCCACCGCCCGCGCGTCGAAGCGCTGCTGGATGCGGGCGCCGACCTGCTGGCCTGTGAAACCCTGCCGTCATTCGCCGAGATCCAGGCCCTGGCGGCCCTGCTGCAGGAGTATCCCCGCGCTCGCGCCTGGTACTCCTTCACGCTGCGCGACGCCGAACATCTCAGCGACGGCACGCCGCTGCGCGAGGTGATGGCCGCCCTGGCGGATAACCCGCAGGTGGTGGCGGTGGGGATCAACTGTATCGCGCTGGAAAATACGCCCGCGGCGCTGGCGCATTTGCACAGCCTGACGGCGCTGCCGCTGGTGGTCTATCCTAACTCCGGCGAGCATTATGATGCGGTGAGCAAGACCTGGCATCATCATGGCGAAGCCTGCGCCAGCCTGGCGGATTATCTGCCGCAGTGGCTGGCGGCCGGGGCGAAGCTGATCGGCGGCTGCTGCCGCACCACGCCGAAGGATATTGCTGAGCTTAACGCGAAGCGCTGAGTTTTTTGCCGGGTGGCGCTGCGCTTGCCCGGCCTACACCTTGCGCGATCCGTAGGGCGGGCAAGGCGCAGCCGCCACCCGGCGCCAACCATCTGCCACCAACCAATCGCTCAAAATCAACTATCCTTTCCCGCTTTTGTTCTAAAAACGATTCGCTATTAGCCAGAATTTTTAATTACTTCATCTCCATCCTGATGCCGGAAATACTGCACCTATAACAACTCAGGGGAAGCAGACATTATGGCATTCACATCGCGAATTACTCTACTGGCGGCGCTGGCCGTCGCCGCCTTCCAGGCGCAGGCGGTCAACGTGACCGTGGCGTATCAAACCTCCGCTGAGCCGGCGAAAGTCGCCCAGGCGGACAACACCTTCGCCAAAACCAGCGGGGCGACCGTCGACTGGCGGAAATTTGACAGCGGCGCCAGCGTGGTGCGCGCTCTGGCCTCCGGCGATGTGCAGATCGGCAATATCGGCTCCAGCCCGCTGGCGGTGGCCGCCAGCCAGCAGGTGCCGATTGAAGTGTTCCTGCTCGCTTCAAAGCTCGGCAACTCCGAAGCGCTGGTGGTGAAGAAAAGCATCACCAAACCGGAAGATCTGATCGGCAAGCGCATCGCCGTGCCGTTTATCTCCACCACCCACTATAGCCTGCTGTCGGCGCTCAAACACTGGGGCATCAAGCCGGGCCAGGTGCAGATTATTAACCTGCAGCCGCCGGCGATTATCGCCGCCTGGCAGCGCGGGGATATCGATGGCGCTTACGTCTGGGCGCCAGCGGTTAATGAACTGGAAAAAGAGGGCAAGGTGCTGACCGATTCCGCGCAGGTTGGGGAGTGGGGCGCGCCGACCCTCGACGTCTGGGTGGTCCGTAAGGACTTCGCCGAGCAGCATCCGGAGATTGTCAAAGCGTTCGCTAAAAGCGCCATCGACGCCCAGCAGCCCTACATCGCCAACCCGGAGGCATGGCTGAAACAGCCGGACAACATCAGCAAGCTGGCGCGCCTGAGCGGGGTGCCGGAAGCCGATGTCCCGGGGCTGGTGAAGGGCAATACCTATCTCACCGCCGCTGAGCAGGCGCAGGCGCTGAACGGGCCGGTCAATCAGGCCATCGTGGATACCGCGCGCTTCCTGAAAGAGCAGGGCAAAGTGCCTGCGGCGGGAACCGATTATCGTCAGTACGTGACTGACCGCTTTGTGAAGTAAAGGAGGCGGCGATGCTGCAAATCTCGCATCTTTCCGCCGACTACGGCGGTAAACCGGCGCTGGCGGATATCAACCTGACGCTGGAGAGTGGGGAGCTGTTGGTGGTGCTGGGGCCCTCGGGCTGCGGTAAAACTACCCTGCTGAACCTGATTGCCGGATTCGTGCCCTATCAGCACGGCAGCATCACTCTCGAAGGTCAGCGGGTGACCGGGCCGGGCGCAGAGCGCGGCGTGGTCTTCCAGAACGAAGGTCTGCTGCCGTGGCGCAATGTGCAGGATAACGTGGCGCTGGGTCTGCAGCTGGCGGGCGTGGATAAAGCGCAGCGCCGGCAAGCGGCGGCGCAGATGCTGAAGAAGGTGGGTCTCGAAGGGGCGGAAAAACGCTTTATCTGGCAGCTGTCCGGCGGTCAACGCCAGCGGGTGGGCATCGCCCGGGCGCTGGCGGCGAATCCGCAGCTGTTGCTGCTGGATGAGCCCTTCGGCGCGCTTGACGCTTTTACCCGCGAGCAGATGCAGACATTGCTGCTGAAACTGTGGCATGAGACCGGCAAACAGGTGCTGCTGATCACTCATGACATTGAAGAGGCCATCTTTATGGCCACCGAGCTGGTGCTGCTGTCGCCGGGGCCGGGACGGGTGGTGGAGCGGCTGCCGCTAGATTTCAGCCGTCGCTTTGTCGCGGGCGAATCCTGCCGCAGCATCAAATCCGACCCGCGCTTTATTGAACAGCGGGAATACATTCTGAGCCGGGTGTTTGACCAACGGGAGGCTTTCTCATGAGCGTGGTACTGAACGACAAACCGCGTCAGTCGACGCTGAAATGGCGCTGGCCGCTCTCCCGTCAGCTTACCCTCAGCGTGGCGACCCTGGCGGTGCTGCTGGCCGTCTGGTGGGCGGTCGCGGCGCTGCAGCTGATTAGCCCGCTGTTTCTGCCGCCGCCGGGACAGGTGTTGCAGAAGCTTATCACCATCGCCGGGCCGCAGGGCTTTATGGATGCGACGCTCTGGCAGCACCTGGCGGCGAGCCTGACGCGGATCGTTATCGCGCTGCTGGCGGCGGTGCTGATCGGCGTACCGGTGGGGATCGCCATGGGGCTCAACTCAACGGTGCGCGGGATCCTCGATCCGCTGATCGAGCTTTATCGTCCGGTGCCGCCGCTGGCCTACTTACCGCTGATGGTGATCTGGTTTGGCATTGGTGAAACGTCAAAGATCCTGCTGATCTACCTGGCGATTTTCGCCCCGGTAGCGATGTCGGCGCTGGCGGGGGTGAAAAGCGCGCAGCAGGTGCGGATTCGCGCCGCCCGTTCGCTGGGCGCCAGCCGGGCGCAGGTGCTGTGGCTGGTGATCCTGCCCGGCGCGCTGCCGGAGATCCTCACCGGGCTGCGCATTGGTCTCGGGGTGGGCTGGTCAACGCTGGTAGCCGCTGAGCTGATCGCCGCCACCCGTGGGTTAGGGTTTATGGTGCAGTCCGCCGGCGAGTTTCTCGCCACCGATGTGGTGCTGGCGGGGATCGCAGTCATTGCCATTATCGCCTTTTTACTGGAACTGGGGCTGCGCGCGCTGCAGCGCCGCCTGACGCCCTGGCATGGAGAAGTACAATGAGTGAACGTCTGAGCATTACCCCGCTGGGGCCGTATATTGGCGCGCTGGTGACCGGGGCGGATTTAACCCGTCCGCTGAGCGACAACCAGTTTGAGCAGCTGTATCACGCGGTGCTGCGTCATCAGGTGGTATTCCTGCGCGAACAGAATATCACCCCGGCGCAACAGCGCGACCTGGCGCTGCGGTTTGGCGACCTGCATATTCATCCGGTCTACCCTCACGCCCCTGGCGTGGAAGAGATTATCGTCCTCGATACCCACAACGATAATCCGCCGGATAATGACAACTGGCATACCGATGTCACCTTTATCGACACGCCGCCCGCCGGCGCCATTCTGGCGGCGAAAGAGCTGCCGGCGACCGGCGGGGATACTCTGTGGACCAGCGGCATTGCCGCCTGGGAAGCGCTGTCAGAACCCTTCCGGCAGCTGCTGAGTGGCCTGCATGCGGAACACGATTTCCGTAAATCGTTCCAGGAATATAAGTACAACCACACGGAAGCCGAGCATCGGCGCTGGCAGGAGGCGGTGGCGAAGCATCCGCCCCTGCTGCACCCGGTGGTGCGTACCCACCCGGTGACCGGCAAGCAGGCGCTGTTCGTTAATGAAGGCTTTACCACGCGGATTGTCGACGTGACCGAGAAAGAGAGCGCGGCGCTGCTGAGCTTCCTGTTTGCCCATATCACCAAACCGGAGTTTCAGGTGCGCTGGCGCTGGCAGCCGAACGATGTCGCTATCTGGGATAACCGGGTGACGCAGCATTACGCCAATGCCGACTATCTGCCGCAGCGGCGCATTATGCACCGGGCGACGATTCTCGGCGATAAGCCGTATTACCGGGCGGGGTAAGGCTTGTAGCCGGTTAAGGCATCAGCCGCGAGCCGCGGAGAAAAGCGGATGCTGCATTGCCCGTAGCTTCCCGGAGGCGGCGCCTGACGCGCCTTTTCCGGGCTACCGATCCGTCGGAAACGGTGAACCGTAGCCCGGCTAAGGCGCAACGCGCCGCAAGCCGGGAAAAAGCTTTTATGCCGATTTTTGCGCACCCAGATGCGCGCCAATATAGCGCTGATAGCGGTTCGCTTTCAGATAGGTCAAATCCACCAGCACCAGACCATCCACGCAGTTATTGAAATCCGGATCGCTGCCGAAATCGATAAACTGCACGCCGCCCGGCTCGCACACTTCCGAGTACTGCTTATACAGCGGCGGGATCGCGCAGCCGAGGTTGCCGAGCAGGGACTTCAGCCGGGCCAGGTCGTCGTTGTAATCCTCCCCGCCAAACTGCGCCAGCACATCGGGCAGCGACGCCGGATAAGGGCGACGGGACTCCGCCAGCGGGTGCGTGGCCGGGAACCACAGCCGGTAGAACGCCACCAGCAGATCGCGAGCGGCGGGCGGCAGCCCACCAGAAATCGATACCGGGCCAAACAGATAGCGATAGTGCGGGTAGCGCGCCAGATAAGCGCCGATGCCGGACCACAGGTAGTCCAGCCCGCGTCGACCCCAGTAGCGCGGCTGGATAAAGCTGCGCCCCAGCTCAATGCCGTGCTGCAGGATGTCGTCCATTCGCCCGTCGTAGTGGAACAGACTGGAGCTGTAGATCCCCTCCAGGCCGCGCTTTGCCAGCTGGATGGCCGTCGGCATAAAGCGGTAAGCGCCGACGATCTCGAGGTCTTCTTCATCCCACAGGATCAGATGCAAATAGTCGTCATCATACCCGTCGATATCCCGCCGTTTGCCGCTGCCTTCGCCAACCGCGCGGAAGGCGATTTCCCGCAGGCGTCCCAGCTCGCGCAGCAGCGGCGCCTCCTCCTGACCGTTGCGCTGCCAGAGGTAAATCACTTTGCCATCGGCGGTGCGGCCCAGGCATTCGGCCTTGTGCAGTTCGCGTTTGAGCCGCGCCCGATCTTCCGGGCGGGCGATGGCGCTTTCAGTTTTGAACTGCCCGGGCAGCCCTTTGCGCAGCTGTTCAAGGTGCTGATAGCAGCGGCCGGTAAGTTCGCGAGCGCTGGACTGGGCATCGAACCAGCTCGACCAGGGGATCTGCTGGCCGATACGCACCGGCAAGCTGCTGTTGCGCCGGCGAAACATCTGCTGCATCAGCAGGAGCAGCGGCAGGTTGTCGGAGACCAGGGTGCTGGCGTAAAACAGGGCGCTGTTGTGGGCATGAATCCACGCCGGCAGCAGCGGGGCGCGATATTTCGCCGCCAGCTTAATAAAGCCCGAGTGCCATTTTTTATCGCGAATGCCGCGACGGGTAAGGCGAGAGACTTCCCCCGCCGGGAAGAAAATCAGTACCCCACCGGCCTGTAGCTGCTGGTCCATCTGCTGCAGCGCCGTTTTAGCGGTGCGGCCATGAATATTATCTACCGGGATAAACAGCGAGCTCAGGGGCTCAAGGTGGGTGAGCATGCGGTTGGTGACCACTTTGACGTCGCGTCGCACGCGGGATACCGCATACAGGAGCGCCAGGCCGTCGAGGGTGCCGGTGGGGTGGTTGGCGATAATGACCAGCGGGCCATATTCGGGGATTTGTTCGAGATCGTGCGCCGGGATGGCGCAGCGGATATTGAGGTATTCCAGCACCTGTTCGACCGTATCAAGCCCCTTCAGGTGGCGGTGACGGTCGGCAAATTGTTGAAACTCTTCCTCATAAAATAGCTTTTTTAACAGTTTCTTTTGCCAGGGTGCGGGCCTCGCCTGAGGCCACAGGTCATCGAGTACGTTGTCGAGACTAAACATAGTGGCTCCTCCTCCGTCCTGCCCAGACAGTAGAAGGTAGAGATGTCGTTCAGATTACAGTTGGGTGAAGATTCGGTCGCAGCAAGCGAGGTTTCCCGGATAGCGGCTAACGCCTCATCCGGGCTACGGTTGGCGCCGATTTGTAGCCCCGGTAAGCGTCAGCGCCACCGGGGAGAGGCTATCGGCGTTCACCGCAGCTAAGATCAAAGCTATCGCCAGCCCAATTTGGGGGATATAGCCCGCGCTGGACATCGCGATGAAAGGTTGAAAATGGCCAATCGATCACTCGGGTGACCCAGCCATGCTTAAGTGGATTGATATGGATGTAATCAACGTGTCGGCGGTAATCATCTTCATCGCGTATGGCATGCTCCCAAAAGCGAGGTTGCCAGAGGGGGTGTCGTTTTAACGTTCTGGTAAAACAGCCTTTGATATCTCTCCAGCGTGAAGAAAAATCGTCATCATTATGAGGTAGTGTCCAGATGCAATGCAGATGTTCAGGCAACACCACCCAGGCATCAATAATAAAGGGGCGATGTTGTTTAACTACGGCGACAGAGTAGCGCAATAATTCTATGTTTTCAGTTAGGTGCATGCTTCTACGGTCTTTAAGGTTAACGGTGAAGAACCAGGTTCCCCCTTTAATGTAATAACGTCGATAAGCCACCACAGGATCTCCTGGAATTCGGTATTTATGATGTGGTTTAACACGTTAGAAGGCGAAATCCGGTACGCCAAGAAGAACGCGCAGAAGATGGAAAGCGGCGTGCAGCTACAGATATTGTTTAGCGCCTGTCCCCGGATAGCGGCGCAAGCGCCTTATCCGGGCTACGGTGTGGTGGTCGCGATAAATACAGCGCACCGGAGATGAGGTTTGGTAGCCCCGGTAAGCGTCAGCGCCACCGGGGAGAGGGAGGCTTAACGGAGGATGTTTTTCTCGGCCAGGTCGAGGGCGAAATAGCTGAAGATCAGATCGGCGCCCGCGCGTTTGATAGCGCCGAGGCTTTCCAGAACCACTTTCTCTTCATCGATAGCGCCCGCCTGGGCGGCGAATTTGATCATCGCGTACTCCCCGCTGACCTGATACGCGCCGAGCGGCAGATCGCTGCGCTCGCGGATATCGCGCAGAATATCCAGGTAGGCGCCCGCCGGTTTCACCATCAGGCAGTCGGCGCCCTGGGCTTCATCGAGCAGCGACTCGCGAATGGCTTCCCGGCGGTTCATCGGGCTCATCTGATAGGTTTTACGATCGCCCTTCAGCGCGGTACCGGCCGCTTCGCGGAACGGGCCGTAGAAGGAAGAGGCGAACTTGGTCGAATAGGACATGATCGCCGTATTGGTGAAGCCGGCGGCGTCCAGCGAGCGGCGAATCGCCTGCACCTGACCATCCATCGCGGCGGAAGGGGCGATGAAATCCGCGCCGGCGGCGGCAGCGACAACGGCCTGTTTGCCGAGGTTTTCCAGGGTCGCGTCGTTATCCACCCCGTGGTCGCACAGCACGCCACAGTGGCCGTGGGAGGTGTATTCGCAGAAGCAGGTATCGGACATGACGATCATCTCCGGCACCGTGGACTTACAGATCCGCGACATACGCGCCACCAGACCATTTTCATTCCAGGTATCGCTGCCGGTGGCATCGGTGTGATGAGAAATACCAAAGGTCATCACCGAGCGAATGCCGGCATTGGCGATGCGTTCGATCTCGCGCGCCAGATATTTTTCCGGAATGCGCATCACCCCGGGCATCGCCTCGATCGCTTTGTAATCATCAATTTCTTCTTCAACAAAGATCGGCAACACCAGGTCGTTCAAACTCAGTGTTGTCTCTTCAAACAGGGCGCGCAGCGCAGCGGATTGACGCAGGCGGCGGGGGCGAGTGATTAAATCTGTCATGGTTTGCCTGATTTTGTGAAATGAAAGAGGGTAGTGTAACTGAAATGGCAGCGGGATGTTTCGCCAAAACGATCGTTATGTCGCATCGGCGAAACCTCCCCCGGGCTTACTGACTGGCCGTCTGCATGTTGGGCTGCATGCCGCTCAGCTCGCTGACCAGATCGTTGATGCCATCGCTCATATTGTTGAAACGGGTTAACGGCGAGCGGGTCACCACCACAAAAGCGCCGACGTTAGCCTGCGGATTCATCGCCATATAGGTGATAAACCCGCCGCCGCCGCCGGTTTTCTGAATAATCCCCGGATGGCCATTCTTCGGCTTCATATACACCCAGCCAAGCCCCAGCGCGTCGGCGCGGCCAGGCACGTCCATACCGATCACCCGAGTCAGCTGGTTACGCTGATAAATCAGCGTCTGCATCCGGTCGGCCTGCTGGCTGCGGGTATAGAAATCGGATGACAGGAACTGCTGCATCCAGCGCATCATATCCCCCGGCGTCGAGTAGACGCCGCCGCTGCCGATCGCCGCCAGAGTGTTGTTACACGGGCTGGCGCCTTTCTCCGGGATCATCAGCCGCTGGCACTGATCCGGCGATGGGGTAAAAGTAGTGTCCTTCATCCCCAGCGGCCGGGTGATCTGCTCTTCAAACAGCTGCGGATAAGGTTTGCCGGCGGCGGTGGAGAGCGCGTCCGCCAGTAAATCGAAGGCCAGATTGGAGTAGGCTGCCTGTGAGCCCGGCGCGGTCTTCAGGGTGGCGGTTGAGAGCCAGTTCCAGCGCTGCTGGCGGGTTGGCCAGACAAACACCGGACGATGAGCGGCGCCGCCAGGCTGCTCGCGCGGCAGGGCGCTGGTATGGGTCGCGAGATTCACCAGAGTGATTGGTTTTCCCTGCCAGTCAGGCACTCGGGCGCCCGGCGGAGCGTATTTGCTCAGCGGATCGTTGAGTTTCACCACCCCCTGGTCGAGCAGCTTCACCAGCATCTCGCTGGTCATCAGTTTGCTGAGGGAGGCGATACGGATCACCGAGTCGAGCTGCGGGTGTTGATTATTCCCCGGGCGGGTTTCGCCAAAGCTGCGAAACACACGCTGATTGCCATCGATCACCACCAGCGCCATGCCGGTGGCGCCGCTGCCGTAGTAGATATGATTGGCGTAACGATCGACCACATCCGAGGCGAAAACCGGGTCAACGGTAGGCTGTGCGGCCTGCGCCGAGGTCCACGACGCCGCGCACAGCGCAGCAAAAATGAGCAAACTACGTTTCAACGGAGATCATCCATTAAATAAATAAAAAAGAAGAGGGTATTTATACTACGAAGTGGCGCAGAACAAAGCGGGATTCACGACATTCCTGCAGGAAAAAGGTAACGGTGCGTAAAAAAGACTTTTTTACGCTTTCGGATACCGGCTTTTTTCGCCGGCGCGTATGATGACCGTTTGGCTGAAGGTTTGCGGGAGAAAACAATGGCGGCTCAACGGGTAGTGATGGTCGTGGATATGCAAAACGGCGTGTTCGCCACGCCGCGTCTGGCGCGCGAGCGCTGCGTCGCGCAAATTAATCGTCTGGTGCGCGCGGCGGATAAAGTGATTTTTATTCAGCATGATGAGGCCGGCGGCCTCGAAGCCGGCAGCGAAGGCTTCGCCCTGCTCCCTGAGCTGGAACAGCCGGCCGGCGCGCTGTATGTCACCAAAACCGCCTGCGACGCCTTCTACCACACCTCGCTGGAGCAGGTGCTGCGGGAACACGACATTCAGCAGTTCGTCATCTGCGGTTGCGCCACCGACTACTGCCTCGACACCACCATTAAAAACGGCGCCAGCCGCGGGTACGGCATTGTTATCGCGGAAGATGCCCACACCACCGCCAACCGCCCCGCCGCGCAGGCCGCGACGCTGATCGCCCACTACAATGAGGTGTGGCGTACGCTGACCGTTCCTGGCAATCCTTTACAGGTGAAACCCACAGAAACAATTCTGCACGCCTGGCAGCAGAACTAAGCTGTTGATATCCGGTCTTATCATCCGTCTTCCCCGCGAGAGCGCTTTCACGCGGCGGCCGACGTATGCGTCGTATACAGCAATAGCAGAACGATAAGAAGTTAGCAGGAGACAATGATGTTTAAATCTTTTTTCCCCAAACCGGGGCCGTTTTTTATTTCTGCCTTTATCTGGTCGCTGCTGGCGGTGATCTTTTGGCAGGCGGGCGGCGGCGACTGGCTGCTGCGGGTCACCGGGGCATCGAAGGATGTGGCGATCAGCGCGGCGCGCTTCTGGTCGCTCAATTATCTGGTGTTCTACGCTTACTATCTGTTTTGCGTCGGCGTGTTTGCGCTGTTCTGGTTTGTCTACTGCCCGCATCGCTGGCAGTACTGGTCGATTCTCGGCACGTCGCTCATCATCTTCGTCACCTGGTTTCTGGTGGAAGTGGGGGTGGCGATCAACGCCTGGTATGCGCCGTTCTATGATCTGATCCAGAGCGCGCTGGCCACCCCGCATAAGGTCAGTATCAACCAGTTTTATCATGAGATCGGCATCTTTCTCGGCATCGCGCTCATCGCGGTGATCATCGGCGTGATGAACAACTTTTTCGTCAGCCACTACGTCTTCCGCTGGCGCACGGCGATGAACGAACACTACATGGCCCACTGGCAGCATCTGCGCCATATCGAAGGCGCCGCGCAGCGTGTGCAGGAAGATACCATGCGCTTTGCCTCCACCCTGGAAGATATGGGCGTGAGCTTTATCAACGCGGTGATGACCCTGATCGCCTTCCTGCCGGTGCTGGTGACGCTCTCCGAACACGTTCCCGACCTGCCCATCGTCGGTCACTTGCCGTATGGCCTGGTGATTGCCGCGATCGTCTGGTCGCTGATGGGGACCGGCCTGCTGGCGGTGGTGGGGATTAAGCTGCCGGGTCTGGAATTTAAAAACCAGCGCGTGGAAGCGGCCTATCGTAAAGAGCTGGTCTACGGCGAGGACGATGAAACCCGCGCCACGCCGCCGACGGTGCGCGAGCTGTTCAGCGCGGTGCGTCGCAACTATTTCCGTCTCTATTTTCACTATATGTACTTCAATATCGCCCGCATTCTCTATCTGCAGGTGGATAACGTTTTCGGCCTTTTCCTGCTGTTTCCGTCGATCGTTGCCGGTACGATTACCCTCGGGCTGATGACGCAAATTACCAACGTTTTCGGCCAGGTGCGCGGTTCGTTCCAGTACCTGATCAGCTCGTGGACGACGCTGGTGGAACTGATGTCCATCTACAAACGTCTGCGCAGCTTTGAGCGCGAACTGGACGGCAAGCCGCTGCAGGAAGCGATCCCGACATTACGTTAATCAAGACAAGGAAGCAGGATGGCCGCACGTTTATCGCGCATTATACCCGGTTCATTGACGCTGCTGGCGGCCGTGGTGCTCAGCGCCTGTACCAGCCAGCAGGCGCCGGTGCTGAAAGAGGGTGAGAAGCCCGTTGACGTGGCGTCGGTGGTGCGGCAGAAAATGCCCGCCAGCGTCAAGGATCGGGAGGCCTGGGCGCAAGCCATCGCCACCGCCTTTGACAGCCAGAAGCTGGCGCCGACGGAAGAGAACGTCTGCTCGGTGCTGGCGGTCGCGCAGCAGGAGTCCAATTATCAGTCCGATCCGGTGGTGCCGGGGCTGAATAAAATCGCCTGGCAGGAGATCGACCGCCGGGCGGAAAAAATGCACATTCCGCTGTTTCTGGTCCATACCGCGCTGAAGATCACCTCGCCAAACGGCAAAAGCTACAGCGACCGTCTGGACAACGTGAAGACGGAAAAGCAGCTGAGCGCTATTTTTGATGACTTTATCGGGATGGTGCCGATGGGGCAGAAGCTGTTCGGCTCCCTGAACCCGGTGCACACCGGCGGCCCAATGCAGGTCAGCATCGCCTTTGCTGAGCAGCATACCTCCGGCTACCCGTGGAAAATGAACGGTACGGTGCGCCAGGAGGTCTTCAGCCTGCGCGGCGGCCTGTGGTTTGGTACCTATCATCTGCTGAACTACCCGGCCAGCTACAGCGTGCCGTTGTACCGTTTTGCCGACTTTAACGCCGGCTGGTATGCCAGCCGTAACGCCGCCTTCCAGAACGCGGTGGTGAAAGCCAGCGGGGTGAAACTGGCGCTCGACGGCGACCTTATCCGCTATGACAGCGATGAGCCGGGCAGCACCGAGCTGGCGGTACGTCGCCTGGCGGGCCAGCTGGGGATGAGCGACAGCGAGATCCACAGCCAGCTGAAAAAGGGCGACAGCCTGGCGTTTGAGAAGACCGACCTCTATCAACAGGTTTTCCGTCTCGCTGATAAAAAAGCGGGCAAAACCCTGCCGCGGGAGATGTTGCCGGGGATCCAGCTTGAGAGTCCGAAAATCACCCGTAATCTGACGACGGCGTGGTTTGCGAAACGGGTCGATGAGCGGCGGGCAAGCTGTATGGCGCGGCGTTAACGGCGCCGACGCCAGCGTACAATGATCGCCAGCAGCCCGATGAACGCGCAGCCGACCAGGAAAGGGATCAGGCCAAAGAGGGTGCCAACGGCGAGACTGATGTCGACCTGCGGACGGCTGGCGTCCTGGGCCTGCATCAGGCGCTCAAACACCCCCGGGGCGTGGATCAGCATGCTGAGCATCTGCGCACCGGCCCAGCAGCAGATCAGCACGAACAGCCCGTAGGCGACATGGCTGCCGGTCAGCGCCCCTCTCTTTTTATTTCCCAAAAGCGATTTTGAAAAACTGAATTCAGCCATAGGCCCTCCCACCTCTGTACTGCTGGTTTTTTCTCCAGCTCTATGGCAGGTATTCTGGCAGTGCGACGCCGTCGCCAGTATCAGATTGCTGGTAATTGCCCTCCAGGAATAATCCTGTTTTCGCCGTTGTGTTAACCGCGCCACAGGAAGGGAAAAGGGAGACCGGCGTCGCAATCCAGCAACATTCTCCATATCGCTACAGACCGCCGCGGGCGGCTATGCGAAGATGCGTTTTTTGCTGTTGGAGGCCGCATGAAGCTCACTGATAAAATTCGCCGCGACTGGCACTACTACGCGGTGGCGCTGGGGTTAATTTTTATTCTTAATGGCGTGGTGGGGCTGCTGGGGTTTGAGACTCAGGGCTGGCAATCCTACGCCGTCGGTCTGGTCACCTGGGTGATAAGCTTCTGGATTGCGGGCTTTGTGATCCGCCGCCGCCCGGCAGAAGAGGCCTGAGGCCGCCGCTGCCAGGCGGGGTAAAACGCGTTTTAGTTCATGGAGGTTTTCAGCGCCCGGTCCGCGGCATGGCGCTCCAGCGCCAGCTCAATCAGGCGGGTGATCAGACTAGTGTAATCGAGGCCGCTGGCCTGCCACAGCTTCGGATACATACTGATATTGGTGAAGCCCGGCAGGGTGTTGATCTCGTTGATCACCACCTCGTTGTCGGCGGTGAGGAAGACGTCGACGCGGGCCATGCCGCTGCAGCCCAGGGTCTGGTAAGCCTGCACCGCGATAGCGCGGATCTTGTCGTTGATCTCCGGGGCGATAGCGGCCGGGACCACCACCTGCGCGCCCTGGTCGTCGATATACTTGGTGTCGTAAGCGTAAAACTCGCTGTTGAGGACAATTTCACCGCAGGTGCTGGCCTGCGGATGGTCGTTACCCAGCACCGCACACTCAATTTCCCGCCCTTTAATGCCTTGCTCCACCACCACTTTATGGTCAAATTCAAAGGCCAGGGCCACCGCCTGATGGTACTGCTCTTCGTTTTTAACTTTGCTGACGCCAACCGACGATCCCTGGTTGGCCGGCTTAACGAACAGCGGCAGGCCCAGCTTCGCTTCGACATCGGCAAAGCTGAACTGCGCGCGGTTGGCGCGGGTCAGGGTGATAAACGGTGCGACGGCGAGACCGGCGTCGCGCAGCAGGCGTTTGGTCACATCTTTGTCCATACAGGCCGCAGAGCCCAGCACATCGGATCCGACGAAAGGCAGATTGGCCATGCGCAGCATCCCCTGCAGGGAACCGTCTTCGCCCAGCGTGCCGTGGACGATGGGGAAAATTACATCGATGGCCGCCAGCGGCTGGCCGCTTTCGGCGTTAATCAGTTGCTGCGCCTCGCGGCCCGGGATCTGCGCCAGGGTCACCGTTGAAGGGCGCAGGGCGATGCGGGCAGGATCCTGAGCGTTGAGCAGGTAGTTGCCGGCGTCGTTGATGTGCCATAGCCCCTGTTTATCAATCCCCAACAGAACCACATCGAAGCGTGATTTATCAATCGCTTCCACGATATTCTTCGCTGACTGCAGCGACACTTCATGCTCTGCCGACTTACCGCCAAAAACGATCCCAACCCTCATCTTTGCCATTTCAACTTCCATCCAGATTACATCAAAGGGCATAACATACCATGTGAAACCGCCGCCTGCCTGCCATAATATTTACCTGATCAATTGACGGGAGCGGGCGTGAGAGGAAAGACGCTGCTGGTGCTGGCCGGGCTGCTCGGCGCGGGCCTTGTGGGATATCGCTATCTGCCGCCACACCTGAATCCGCTGGCGCCGCTGGCCCTTGACGATCCCCCGGGCTGGCTGACGTCGTTCAAGCTGCGCAGCCTGACGGCCGACCAGTGCGCCTCCCTGCTGGCAGAGGCCAACCGCCGGCGGCTCATCGCCAGCCAGCCGGTGGCCGACAGCGAGGGCGCCTGCCCGCTGCGTAACGTGGTGCGGGTGGCTAATTTTGGCTCGGTGCAGTTGAGCAGTAGTTTCCTCGCCAGCTGCCCGCTGGCGCTCAGCAGCGCGCTGTACGTCGAGCAACAGGCGAAGCCGCTAACCCGTCAGCTGATGGCCAGCGATCTGCGCCAAATCGATCATCTCGGCAGCTTCGCCTGCCGCAATATCTACCATCGGGAACAGGCGCGGCGTAGTGAACACGCGACGGCGGATGCCCTTGATGTTAGCGGCTTCCGCCTGACGGACGGCAGACGCATCAGCGTCCTGCAGGGCTGGCGCAGCGCTCGCTCTCACCCCTGGCTGGCGGCGCTGTTAAGCAACAGCTGCCCTTACTTCGGCAACGCGCTGGGGCCGGAGTACAACGCGGCGCACGCCAACCATTTTCACTTTGGAATGCGCGGGCAGGGCTTCTGCTTTTGAGCATAAAGCCCTGTGAGCAGCCTGAATGACCAGAAAATGCTTCGTCAGCCTCTCATGCGCAGTCATAAAACACCAAACTCACCGCCAGCGCATCTATGGTAGTACACCAGTGCAATGAAATTGCTAAGCTAGGTAATAATTGGCAAATCATTAATGAATACGCGTAGTTATGGAATCCTGGAAGGTTAATCTTATCTCCGTCTGGTTTGGTTGCTTTTTTACCGGCCTGGCGATCAGTCAAATTCTCCCCTTTTTACCGCTCTACGTCTCCCAGCTGGGCGTCACCTCGCATGAAGCGCTGTCGATGTGGTCGGGGCTGACCTTCAGCGTCACCTTCCTGGTCTCGGCGATCGTCTCGCCGATGTGGGGGAGCCTGGCGGACCGCAAAGGCCGTAAGCTGATGCTGCTGCGCGCCTCGCTGGGAATGGCGATCGCCATTTTACTGCAGGCCTTCGCCACTAATGTCTGGCAGCTGTTTATCCTGCGGGCGATCATGGGCTTAACCTCCGGTTATATCCCTAACGCCATGGCGCTGGTGGCCTCCCAGGTGCCGCGCGAGCGCAGCGGCTGGGCGCTGAGCACCCTGTCGACGGCGCAAATCAGCGGCGTGATCGGCGGCCCGCTGCTGGGCGGCTTCCTGGCGGACCACGTCGGGCTGCGAATGGTCTTTTTTATTACGGCGATCCTGCTGACCATCAGTTTTCTGGTGACCCTGTTTCTGATTAAAGAGGGCGTTCGCCCGCAGGTCAGCAAAAGCGATCGTCTCACCGGGAAACAGGTCTTTGCCTCCTTGCCCTATCCGGGGCTGGTGATCAGCCTCTTTTTCACCACTCTGGTGATCCAGTTGTGCAACGGCTCAATCGGCCCGATTCTGGCGCTGTTTATCAAGTCGATGGCGCCGGACAGCAACAATATCGCTTTTCTGGCCGGGATGATCGCCGCGGTGCCCGGGGTGTCGGCGCTGATCTCTGCGCCACGGCTGGGTAAGCTTGGCGACCGCATCGGCACCTCGCGGATCCTGCTGGCGACGCTCTGCTGCGCGGTGGTGATGTTCTTCGCCATGTCCTTTGTCACCACCCCGCTGCAATTAGGTACGCTGCGTTTTCTGCTCGGCTTTGCCGATGGCGCGATGCTTCCGGCGGTGCAGACCCTGCTGCTGAAATACAGCAGCGACAGCGTCACCGGGCGCATCTTTGGCTATAACCAGTCGTTTATGTATCTTGGCAACGTCGCCGGGCCGCTAATTGGCGCTTCCGTATCAGCGATGGCCGGCTTCCGCTGGGTGTTTATTGCTACCGCCATTATCGTTTTCATTAACCTCTGGCAACTGGCATGGATGCTGCGCCGTACCCGCCGGGCGAATGCCTGAACCTCTGCTGACGGTATTTAACGCAATACCGTCAGCGTTATTCAACGTCGGTCGATTTACCATTACTTTTTGTTATCGCCATTGCGTGAGCGCTATTCCATTTTATTATTTCCGACATCATTTAGTTATAAACAGCCCCGGTTGTGATTAAACAATACTATTTATAGTGGTATTTTGTTGTGGTAAAACGTTTCGCTGTATATTGGGTGTTGCGACGATTCTTATTTTAAGTAATTCTGGGGTCCGTCATCAGGTATGACATCTCAATCGAAAAACAGGCCTCGCATAAGGAACTGGTGCTATGAAGAATCTCATTGCTGAGTTACTGGTTAAACTGGCGCAAAAAGAAGAAGAAGCAAAGGAACTGACGGTGCAGGTTGAAGCGCTGGAGATCGTGGTCACCGCATTATTGCGCCATATGGAGCATGATGCCCAGCAGGCATTGATTCAGGATATTGAGCAGGCGATAGACCAGGTGACGCCTTGTCCGCCGGTCAACGACCAGGATGCCATCCTGCTGCAGCAATATCTAAAGAAGCTGTTGCGGCATCCTCGTAGCTAATCTTTGCGACGCGACAAGGATGCCGTCATTTTTCTGTCATCTCCCTTTTATAAAGTCTCCCACGTTTTGTTTTTTTAAGTATTTTTTACATGGAGATGACAAAAGTGAAATTAAGCGCCCTGTTTATTGCCCTGCTGCCTCTGCTGGGCTCGCCGGTTATTCATGCGGAAACCACGACCGCGCCGGTTCTGGAAAATCGCGCTGCCCAGGGAGATATCACCACTCCCGGCGGCGCGCGTCGTTTAACGGGCGATCAAACCGAAGCGCTGCGCGCCTCGATAATCAATAAGCCGGCCAAAAACATTATCTTGCTGATTGGCGATGGGATGGGCGATTCTGAAATTACCGCTGCGCGAAATTATGCGGAAGGGGCGGGCGGTTTCTTTAAAGGCATTGACGCCCTGCCGTTAACCGGGCAGTACACGCACTATTCGCTGGATAAAAAAACCGGTAAACCGGACTACGTCACCGACTCGGCGGCCTCCGCCACCGCCTGGACCACCGGCGTGAAGACCTATAACGGCGCGCTGGGCGTCGATATTCATGAGAACGCGCATCAGACCATCCTCGAGCTGGCGAAAGCGGCGGGCCTGGCCACCGGCAACGTTTCTACCGCCGAGCTGCAGGACGCCACCCCCGCGGCGCTGGTGGCGCATGTGACATCGCGTAAATGCTACGGCCCTACGGTCACCAGCGAAAAATGCCCCAGCAATGCGCTGGAGAAAGGGGGCAAAGGCTCCATTACCGAACAGCTGCTGAACGCCCGGCCGGATGTCACCCTGGGCGGCGGCGCGAAGACTTTTGCCGAAACGGCGACGGCGGGCGAGTGGCAGGGCAAAACCCTGCGTGAGCAGGCGGAAGCGCGCGGCTACCAGATTGTGACCGACGCGGCCTCTCTTGCCGCCGCGACGGAAGCCAGCCAGGATAAACCGCTGCTGGGACTCTTCGCCGACGGCAATATGCCGGTACGCTGGGAAGGGCCCAAGGCGTCTTATCACGGTAATATCGATAAGCCGCCGGTAACCTGTACCCCAAACCCGAAACGCGACGCCTCGGTGCCGACGCTGGCGCAGATGACGGAGAAAGCGATTGACCTGCTGAGCCGCCACGAGAAAGGCTTCTTCCTGCAGGTGGAAGGTGCCTCCATCGATAAGCAGGATCATGCGGCGAATCCGTGCGGCCAGATCGGCGAAACGGTTGATCTCGACGAGGCGGTGCAGAAGGCGCTGGAATTTGCCAAAAAAGACGGCAATACCCTGGTGATCGTCACCGCCGACCATGCGCACGCCAGCCAGATCATCCCGGCGGATAGCAAAGCCCCGGGCCTGACTCAGGCTCTGAATACTCACGATGGCGCAGTGATGGTCATGAGCTACGGCAACTCAGAGGAAGAGTCGATGGAGCACACCGGCACCCAGCTGCGCATTGCGGCCTACGGTCCGCATGCGGCTAACGTCGTCGGCCTGACCGATCAGACCGACCTCTTCTCAACTATGAAAGCTGCCCTGAGTCTGAAATAAGTCGCTGCCGGTGGCGAAATCGCGTCACCGGCTGGTTTTTTTTCTATCTGCGTCCAGACTTACAACGATCCACTCACAGAAGGATGGTGCGATGAAAATAACCTTACTGATGACCCTACTGTTTGGCTTGATCTTTATCAGCGCGGTTGGCGCGGCAGAAAAAACGCCCACTCCTCAGCAGCAAAGGATGACGGACTGCAATCAGCAAGCGTCAGCCAAAACGCTGAAAGGGGAGGAGCGCAAAACCTTTATGAGTCAGTGCCTCAAAAAAGAGACCACGACCTCGCAAGGAAAGCCCCTCACGCCCCAACAGCAGAAGATGAGCGACTGCAACAAAGCGGCTTCGGCAAAATCACTGAAGGGCGATGAACGCAGTACCTTCATGAGTAGCTGCCTGAAGAAAGCCTGAAAAAAAGGGAGCGCACGCGCTCCCTTGTTCTTTGACCTCTCAGGGCTTGCAGCCCGCCAGCTCAGCTTCAGGAGCGGCTCAGCTTCTCTGATTTTTCCATGCACTGGCTGATGGCTTCGATCACCGCGGAGCGGAAGCCTTTTTCTTCCAGCACGCGCACGGCTTCGATGGTGGTCCCGCCAGGAGAGCAGACCATATCTTTCAGCGCTCCCGGATGCTCACCGCTCTCCAGCACCATTTTGGCAGAGCCCATCACCGCCTGCGCGGCGAATTTGTAGGCCTGGGCGCGCGGCATCCCGCCGAGGACGGCGGCATCGGCCATCGCTTCGATAAACATGAAGACATAGGCCGGCGCGGAGCCGCTCACACCCACCACCGGATGGATCATCGGCTCGGCAATTTGCTCCGCCTGGCCAAAGCAGCGGAAAATGGTCAACACTTCAGCCACATCTTCGCTGCTCACCAGCGCGTTTGGCGTAACGGAGGTCATGCCGGCGTTAACCAGCGACGGGGTATTGGGCATCGCGCGAATAATTTTGCGATCGTGGCCGAGCGCGCGCGCCAGCTGGTCAAGCGTGACGCCGGCGGCGATGGAGACCACCAGCGACTCTTTATTCAGGCTGGAGGCGATATCGCCCAGCACTTTGGTCATGATCCCCGGCTTCACCGCGCCGAAGACGATATCGGCAATTTGCGCCACTTCCTGGGCGCTATCGGCGGCGTTGATGCCGTACTGGTCGCGCAGAGCCGCAACCTTGTCCGGCGACGGGGTGTAGACCCAAATTTGTCCCGGCTGTACCTGGCCGCTGGCGATCAGTCCACCCAGAATGGCCTTACCCATATTGCCGCAGCCGATAAAGCCAATTTTCTTATCCATCACCATTCCCCTCTGCTTTTTTCGTTACGATCTGATTAGCTTATCATCCTGGCGCTTTCATGGGGGAGAAAAGCAGGTAACATTGGCGACACTTATTGCAGGTAACAGGAGCTGGCATGGCCATTTGGGTGGATGCAGACGCGTGTCCGAACGTGATTAAAGAGATATTGTTCCGCGCGGCAGAGCGGACCCAGACGCCGCTGACGCTGGTGGCGAACCAGCCGCTGCGCGTACCGCCGTCGCGTTTCATCCGCACCCTGCGGGTTGAGCAGGGTTTTGACGTGGCGGATAACGAAATCGTCCGTCAGTGCGCGGCGGGGGATTTAGTGATCACCGCCGATATTCCGCTGGCGGCGGAGGTGCTGGCGAAGGGCGGGGCGGCGCTCAATCCGCGCGGAGAGCGCTACAGCGAAGCGACGATCCGCGAGCGGTTGACGATGCGGGATTTTATGGAGACATTACGGGCCAGCGGCGTTCAGACCGGCGGCCCGGATAGTTTATCGCAGCGCGATCGGCAACAGTTTGCCGCCGAGCTGGAGAAGTGGTTGCTGGCGGTTAAACGTCAGCAGGGTTAAACCCAACTGTCGTCATCGCTGCCAATATCATCATCGCCAAAGCCGGCGTCGAAGTCGTCGTTCCAGGTGTTGTCGGCAAGGAACTGATCGTCTCCCTGACGGAACGGATCGTCACCCGCGGCGGTCTCCTGTGCGGCGGGGGCGTCAGCATCAGGCTGCGGCTTCTCTTCGATGATATTCACAATCTCCTGCGGGTGCGAGCCGCTGAACATACTGGTCAGCATATTGCCCAGCACCACCCCGCCCGCTACGCCTGCGGCCGTTTGCAGCGCGCCCGCCATAAAGCCGCCGCCGCGTGCGGCAGCCTGCGGGGCATAGCTCTGCTGCTGCTGTGGGGCATACTGCGGCTGTGAGCTGGCCTGCGGGCGACCGTATTGCTCCGCGCCCGGGATCGGGTCAGAACCGCGTGACGAGCCGCCGCCGCCAAACAGGCCGGAGAGGAAACCGCCGCTGCTGGGCTTCGCCGCCTGCAGCTGGCTGACCTGGCTCTCCAGCGCCTGGATGCGATCGTTGAGCTGTTTAATCGCGGCTTCCTGGATAAGGATGGTTTGCGCCATATAGTAGGGGGCAGCCGGCTGCGCGCTCACGTGTTGGGCAATCCGCTCCTCGGCGCTGGCATCGCGCGATGCACTGTGCGCCTCAGCCTCTTTCAGCCGGGAAAACAGTCCATCAATAAGGCGTTGTTCTTCAGATTGCATGTTACATTCCTCTGTCACACTGTCGAATAGGCATCAGGGTGCGTCTGAAACACGATGTTGTAAATATGTTGCTTCGTAAAGCTATGCATAAATGTGTTACCGTTTACGCCAGCAGTGGATAAAAAATAACGCCAGGCAGAAAAGTAAAGCTGGTTAAACACCAAATGCAATGATAAGTTTACATCAAGAGCCCTTTGCCTCACTGCGGTGATGGGGTGTAAAGAAGTTGTGTAACGTTTTATTTACGAATACGTTGCGGAACAGACAGCGATAATACGTTCTTTCGTTTTCCTTTTTTTGCGACAGACGGAACCAGGGGGTCTTCGGTTATGACACAGCCAATCTTTCTCATCGGGCCACGCGGCTGCGGTAAAACCACCGTCGGCCATGCGCTGGCGCGAGCGCGACATTTTCAGTTCTCCGATACCGATCATCGGCTGCAGGCCCATGAGCAGCGGACGGTGGCGGAGATCGTGCAGGCGGAAGGGTGGGCGCGCTTTCGCGAGCTGGAGACCCTGTCGCTGAAGGCCGTGACCCTGCCGAATACGGTGATCGCCACCGGCGGCGGCATCATCCTCGCGGAATGTAACCGTCAGTTTATGCGGGAGAACGGCGTGGTGATTTATCTTCAGGCGTCGGTGTCGGCGCTGATTGACCGTCTGGAAGCCTACCCGAAAGCCGAACAACGGCCGACGCTCACCGGGAAACCGGTGCGTGAGGAAGTGGGCGAGGTGCTGGCGCAGCGTGAAGCGTTATACCGTGATGCTGCCCATCATATTGTCGATGCTACAGCCTCCCCGGATCGGGTGGTGGAGCAAATTATGACCATGCTGTGCGGCGCGACGGCAGCTCCGGTAAGTTAAGAATTTACTTACATTAAGGCGGCGAGGGGCGCCTATACTTGATAGTTCTGATACCGGAAGAAGGAAGAACTATGCCAAACAGACCCCCATATCCGAGAGAAGCGCGCGTGGTTGCGGTAGAGAAAGGTCCTCAGGGTCAGACGGTGACCTGGTATCAACTCCGCGCGGACTATCCTGAGCCCGATTCGCTAATCAGCGAACATCCTACCGAGCAGGAAGCCGTGGATGCCAAGCGGCGTTATGAAGATCCCGACAAGTCTTAACCCCTGAGCCCGGATTGCCTGTCCTGCGGGCAATATCGGGCGTATCTCACATTTTTTATTTATCAGTCGTACTAATGAATTTCTAACACACGGATTTTTCAGGCACGCCGCCGCCGCCCGGTAATCTTTACATTCAACCGCGGCGTGGAGCTGCTACGCTTCTCGACGGTTGATTTTTACTCACCAGGGGGGCGAATGCTGTGTGTGGTAAGCCTGTGTTGAAGCAGTGGTAGTGAAAAGGTACATGATATGAGTAGTGCAACGATGGCAATTTTGACCATCGGCGTTGTGCCGCTGGCGGGAGTATTACCGCTCCTGACCGAACATATCAGGGAAGAACAGATCGCTCACATCAGCCTGCTGGGCGAGATGACGCGTGACGACGTGATGGCAGAGTACGCCGTGGGTGACGGCGAACAGGGTCTGTTGACCTTGCTCAGCGATAACCAGCTGGTGATGGTGTCGCGACAAAAAATTGAACGTGATGTTCGCAGCGTGATCGCCATGCTGGATCGACAGCATTTTGATGTGATCCTGCTGCTCAGCTCCGAACAGCTGACCGGTTTTACCACCCACCACGCGATCCTCCTCGAGCCGCAGCGGATCATTCCGCCGCTTGTGGCGTCGATCGTCGATGGGCACCAGGTCGGGGTGATCGTGCCGGTGGAAGAGATCATGCCCATGCAGCGACAAAAGTGGCATTCACTGGAGAAGTCACCGTACTACGCGTTGGCCAACCCGTTTACCGGTAGCGACAGTGAGCTGTTAACCGCCGGTAAAGCGCTGCTGGAGCAGGGGGCCGACGTGCTGGTCCTCGACTGTCTCGGTTACTATCAGCATCATCGCGATGTGTTACAAAAAGCCCTTGATGTCCCGGTTTTGCTGTCGAATGTGCTGGTTTCCCGACTGGCGGCAGAACTATTAGTCTAATGTGTTAATTTCACGTGACAGGGGCAAGGAGCGCCCCCTATATTGAGCCTTTCAACGACGATCAGAAGGGCTTGTTTATGCTTCAAAGCAATGAATACTTTGACGGAAAAGTGAAATCCATTGGCTTCACCAGCAGCAGTACCGGTCGCGCCAGCGTTGGCGTGATGGCGGAAGGAGAATACACCTTTGGTACGGCGCAGCCGGAAGAGATGACGGTGGTCAGCGGGGCGCTGAATGTCCTGCTGCCGGGTGAGACTGAGTGGAAAGTTTACGCCGCCGGCGAAGCCTTCAATGTGCCAGGCAACAGCGAATTCCATCTGCAGGTGGCTGAGCCAACCTCCTATCTGTGCCGCTATCTGTAAGTCAGCGTAACGCCCGGCGCTTGCCGCCGGGTTGTATTTTTTTCCTGTCAGGCAGGAAAGAAAGCGGCGCTTAGCGCTGCGCTTCGCCGCCGAGCCCTTCCACCAGGCTTTGGATCAGGGCAGCCAGTTCGCCGGTCATTAAGATAAAGTCGGCGTCAAAGCGCTGGGCGAAATCTTCCCGATCGATATCTTCGTTTTGGTCGCGTAATTCATCGCAGAACTTGAGGCGCTTAATTGACGCGTCGTCGCAGATCACAAACTGAATACGCTGCTGCCAGTCCAGCGCCAGCTTGGTGACGACCTTCCCGGCCTCAATGTGCACAGCGATTTCGTCGCTGACCAGATCCTGCTTCTTGGCGCGGATCACGCCGCCATCTTCCAGCATCGCTTTCAGCTCGGCTTCGTCCAGCAGCTGGAAGCCCTGCGCTACGGTGCCGGAGCGGACCCACTCGGTCAGCGTCAGCTCGATCGGATTCTCCAGGGTCAGCGGCACCACCGGCAGCGAGCCGAGGGTTTTACGCAGCAGGGCCAGGGTATCTTCCGCTTTCTTCGCGCTGGCGCAGTCCACCATGATCAGGCCGTTGACGGTGTCGATCCACATCATCGTCTGGCTGAAGCGGCTGAAGGCGCGCGGCAGCAGCGAGTGCAGCACTTCATCTTTCAGGGAATCTTTCTCAGTCTTCTTCAGCTTGCGCCCCTGATCGGCTTCGAGCTTCTGGATCTTCGCCTCCAGCGCCTGCTTGATCACCGGCGACGGCAGGATCTTTTCTTCTTTACGCGCGCAGATAATGATCTGGCCGTTCGCCGTATGCGTCAGCGCGTCGCTGTGCGATCCCATCGGCGATACCCAACCGGTTTTCGCCATATCCTGGCTGCCACAAGGGGTAAATGTCAGCTCGGCCAGCTGTTTTTCCATCTCCTCGGCGCGCAATTCGATATCGCGGCTGAGACGGTAAACCATTAAATTTTTGAACCACAGCATGATAATTTCCACGGCTTTGTCGTTAAATCAGGCGGGCATGATAGCGAATTGTCGCTATGCTTGCATTGTTAATCGGGGTGAGGAGCTGAGCGTGCGTATTGGTATTGATTTAGGTGGTACAAAAACCGAAGTGATAGCCCTGAGCGATCAGGGAGAGCAGCTGTTTCGCCATCGGTTACCCACGCCGCGGGAGGATTACCGGCAAACCATCGAGACTATCGCTACCCTGGTGGCGATGGCCGAGCAGGCGACCGGACAGCGTGGCACCGTGGGGATGGGGATCCCGGGCTCGATTTCGCCCTATACCGGGGTAGTGAAAAACGCCAACTCGACCTGGCTCAACGGTCAGCCTTTCGATAAGGACCTCAGCCTGCGCCTTGACCGTGAAGTCCGGCTGGCTAACGACGCCAACTGTCTGGCAGTGTCGGAAGCGGTGGACGGCGCGGCGGCGGGGGCGCAAACGGTGTTCGCGGTGATTATCGGCACCGGCTGCGGCGCGGGCGTAGCGCTCAACGGGCGGGCGCATATCGGCGGCAACGGTAACGCCGGCGAGTGGGGACATAACCCATTGCCGTGGATGAACGACGATGAGCTGCGCTACCGTGCGGAAGTGCCTTGCTACTGCGGTAAACAGGGGTGTATCGAAACCTTTATCTCCGGCACCGGCTTTGCCACTGACTATCAGCGGCTGAGCGGCAAGGGGTTAAGCGGCAGCGAGATTATGCGCCTGGTGGGTGAAGGTGACGAAAAAGCTGAACTGGCGCTGAGCCGCTATGAACAGCGGCTGGCGAAATCGCTCGCCCACGTGGTGAACATCCTCGATCCGGACGTCATCGTGCTCGGCGGCGGGATGAGCAACGTCGAGCGGCTGTATCAGACGGTGCCGGACCTGGTGAAACAGTGGGTCTTCGGCGGCGAGTGTGAAACGCCGATCCGTAAAGCGATGCACGGCGACTCCAGCGGAGTACGCGGCGCGGCATGGCTGTGGCCGCTACAGGGGAACTGAACCACTCCCCCTCACCCCGGCCCTCTCCCGGAGGGAGAGGGGGAAAGGCGGCGTCGGTGGTTGGGGGTGCGGCAGGAACCCCCCGGTCTCTTGCGGGGAGAGGGGTAATCGCAACAGCGTACGAAACGGAAAACCAGCGCCGGACGGTTCCCTCTCCCCCCGGAGAGGGTTAGGGTGAGGGAACATCGTAATGACTCAGACCTCACTCCACCGCAAACGCTCTATCCAGCCGACTGTAGCCCAGGCCATTTATCTTCTTCACTTTGATCTGCACCGGAATGCGATCTTTCATCGCCTCCACGTGGCTGATCACCCCGATAATCTTGCCGCTGGCGTTGAGCGCATCCAGCGCGTCCAGCGCCGTGTCCAGCGTTTCGCTGTCGAGGGTGCCGAAGCCCTCATCAAGAAACAGAGAGTCAATCCGCGTCTTATGGCTCACCAGGTCCGACAGCGCCAGGGCCAGCGCCAGGCTGACGAGGAAACTTTCGCCGCCGGAGAGGGTGCGGGTGTCGCGCACGGCGTCGGCCTGCCAGGTATCGACCACCTCCAGCTCCAGCGCTTCGCTGGCTTTGCGCTGCAGCAGATAGCGCCCGTGCAGGCGGTTAAGCTGCTGGTTTGCCAGCCAGACCAGATTATCCAGCGTCAGCCCCTGGGCGAATTTGCGGAACCGATCGCCGGTGCTGGAGCCGATCAGCGAGTTGAGATAGCCCCAGTCATCCGCCAGCTGCGCCGCCTCTGCAATCTGCCGCCCCAGCGCCTGCTGATGCTGACGGCTCTCTGCGTCCTGCCTGAGCTGCTGACGGATCTCGCCCTGGCGGGTGGTGTTGTCCCGCAGCCGCTGGGCCAGGGTGTGCAGCTGAGTTTGCAGGGCGGGGATGTCCGCGTCCGTCCCTTGCGGACGCAGCGCCAGGTGCGCCTGCTGCTGCCGGGTCGCCTGCTCGCAGAGCGCCGTCGCCTGCTGAAGCTGCTGCTCCAGCGTCTGTTTTAACTGCGTTAGCCGCTGGGCGGTCTCGTCGTCCAGCAGCGCGGCGAGGAACGCCTGCCGATCGTTAAAGCGGCTGGCGGCCAGGGCGGCGGTAAATTGCGCCTGCGACTGGTCCAGGCGCGCCTTCTCTTCGGTCTCCAGCTGCTGCTGAGCGACAAGCTGGCTGTGCAGCGCCAGGCACTCTTCGTGGATCGCGCGCCAGTTGTCGGGGATCGCCGGTTCCGCTTCAGCTTCAGCCTCTGTCTCGTCGCTGGCTGGCAGCGTCTCGAGCAGCGGCTGCAGGGCGGCAATCTGCTCCTGAATGGCGCCATGCCGGGTCTGTTGCGCCTGCCACTGGGCAAATTCGCTTTCGCGAGCGTTCAGCCAGGCGGATTCTGTCCCTTCTTCCGGTAGGGTCAGCGTCAGGGCCTGCAGGGCGCTCTCCAGCCCCTGGCGCGTGGCCGTCAGCTGCTGCAGAGCCTGGCGCTCCAGCGCCTCCTGATCGTTGAGCTGGCTCTGCAGCATCAGGCGCTGGCTGAGCTGGTAGAGCTGTTGCTCGTAGCGCTCCTGCTCCTGGATCCAGTCGTTTATCTCTTGCGCAATATCCCGCGTGATCTGCAGAGAGGCGCAGGTTTCCTGCCATGCTTTAGTGAGCGCTTGCTCTTCCTCAGCGAGCCGCCCGGCCGCTTCGGTCTCACGCTGGAGCTGCTGCGTCAGGGCGTTGACCTGCCCGAGGATCAGCAGACCTTCTTCTTTTAGCGCGGCGACCTCTTTTTCCAGCGCATCGCGGCGGCGCTGATTATCCGTGACTGTTAGCGAAGCGTATTGCTCAATCGCTGGATGTTCACAGGAGCCGCACAGCGGGCAGGGCTTACCCGCCTCAAGCCGGGCGCGGTAATCTTCCAGATCTTTAATTGTTTCTTCCCGCTGGCAGAGCGCTTTCAGGTCGAGATAGTGCTGGTTTTTTTCTTTGTACTGCGCCCGGCGTTGCGCCAGGGTAGCGTTGAGTTTTGCCTGCTCCGCCTGCGCCTGCTGTACGCTTTCGGCGTTCTGGCGCAGACGCTTGCGCAGCAGCTGATGCTGTTCATGCAGGGAGAGCAGCCGCTGGCGCAGCGGTCGCGACTGGGTTTGCTGCGCTATCGCCGCCGCAACCTCATCGGCGCTCAGCGACAGAGGACTGGCTGGCAGCGCGGTCAGCTTCTGGCGCAGCGCGGCCAGGCGGCTGGTCTGGGCCGTCAGCTGCTGTTTATCCCGCGTTAGCTGCGAAAATTGCGCCCGCCAGCCGGCAATCTCCTGGCCCCACAAGCGGAATCGCTCATGGGCCGCCAGCCACTGCGCCAGATCGGTCAGTTCAGCCTGCCGCTGCTGCTGGGCGTGCAGGGCGCTGCGGCGGATGCGCGCGCGCAGCGCCGTGCTGGCAAGTAAGCGAGCATTTACTTCATTGATTCGCTGGCGGGTTTGCTCCAGGCCTGCCGCGTGCTCCTGATGGCGCTCCCACAGGGGGCGCAGCTGGGCGGCGGGCTGGGCCAGCTCAAGCTTCGCCAGCGCCGGCGCGGCGTCGGTCAGCGCCTGGCGGGCCTGCTCCTGGCCGCTGACCGCCTGCTGCTGCTGCTGCGCCAGCTCGTCGCGGCGCGTTAGCCACTGGAGCTGCTGCTGCTGGTTTTGCTGCTGCGCCAGCAGGGCTTTCTCTTCGTCAGTAAGCACCTGCAAACTTTCCTGCAGCGCCTGCTGCTGGGCCTCCGTCAGCAGGACGATGCCCGCCGCCTGGGCTTCGAACTTCTCCAGCGTATGGCGAGCGGTTTTGTGCTGCTCATAGACCATCGCCGAAATCTGACCGTAGATTTCCGTGCCGGTCAGCTCCTCCAGCAGCTCCGCGCGATCGCTCGGCTTCGCGTTCAGGAAGGCGGCAAATTGTCCCTGGGAGAGCAGCATCGAGCGGGTGAAGCGGCCATAGTCGAGGCCGGTGAGCGTCGCGGTTTGCTCCAGCTTATCCGAGACCTTATCGGCGAGGATTTTGCCGTCGGCGCAGCGCGCCAGCTCGACGCGGGGCGCCTGCAGGTTGCCATCCGGCTGGTTACGCGCCCGGTTCTGGCTCCAGAAGGCGCGGTAGGCGATGCCCTTCACTTCAAACTCCACCTCCGCCAGACACTCGGCGGTATCGCGGGTCATCAGGTCGTTTTGCGACTGGGAGACTTTATTCAGGCGCGGCGTTTCGTGGTAAAGCGCGAGGCAAATGGCGTCGAGCAGGGTGGTTTTCCCGGCGCCGGTGGCGCCGGTAATGGCGAACAGGCCGTTGCTGGCGAACGGCTCGGCGGTAAAGTCTATCTTCCATTCCCCTTTCAGGGAGTTGAGGTTTTTCAGACGCAGACTGAGGATTTTCATGCGTTTTCGTCCTCCGCGGTGAGCGTATGCAGCGTATGGGCGAACAGCTCGTGCAGCCGGGCGCGCTTCTCATCGTCAATCTCGGTCAGCGCCAGCCGGCGCTCGAACACCTCTTCCACCTTCAGTTCGCTGAGGGTCTCCCGCTGGGCGTTGAGCAGTATTTTCTCGCGCTGCTCGCGGCTGCGGCGCACCAGCAATACTTCCACCGGCAGATCCTCCGTCAGCGCCTGAATTTGACGCTGAATATCGTGCAGGTACTCCTCGGTGGTGATTTCGATATCCAGCCACACCGGCGGGTCCTGTTCAACGCCGCGCCACTGCTCCAGCTGGGCGGTGATAGCGGCCAGATCGCCTTTGATGACCGCCAGCGGCTGGGTGACGGGCACCTCGAGGGTTTCCACGGCGCTGAGTCGCCCATCGCTAAAGCTCACCAGATGCACCGATTTCGCTTTGCCGGTTTCATCAAAGCTCAGCGGCAGCGGCGAGCCGCTGTAGCGGATGTGCTCGCAGCCGCCGACCACCTGCGCCCGGTGAATATGGCCCAGCGCAATGTAGTCGGCAGGGGGGAAGTGCTGCGCCGGGAAGGCATCCAGCGTGCCGATATAAATGTCGCGAACGGCATCGCTTTTGCTGGCGCCGACGGTGGTCAGATGGCCGCTGGCAATGACGGGCAGCGGGCGATCGCCGCGCAGCGCGCAGGCCTGCTGATACTGTTCCTGATAATAGTCGCTGATGGCGTGCAGCAGCTGCTGCTGTTTTTCCCGACCGGAGTGGCCGGCCTGGCTGATGACCAGCTCGCGCGGGCGTAAAAACGGCACCGGGCAGAAGATAGCCCCAGGGGTGCCGTCGCGCCGCGGCAGCTCAATGGGCGGGCAGCCGGCGTTCGCCACGACGGTGGTGTGTAAAAAGGCGAGGATATCGCGGGATTCATTGAGCATCGCCACCGAATCGTGGTTGCCCGCCAGCACCACCAGGCGACAGCCGGTCTGCTGCAACTGGACGACAAAGCGGTTATACAGTTCGCGAGCGTAGCTCGGCGGCGATCCGGTATCAAAAATATCGCCGGCCACGATGATGGCGTCGACTTCATGCTCCTGCGCGCGGGCCAGCAGCCAGCTCAGGAAGGCGTCATGTTCGGCCGCACGGCTTTTGCTGTAAAAATTCTGGCCCAGGTGCCAGTCGGAGGTGTGAAGGATGCGCATAAATCTTCCCTAGCGAAAAAAGCATGAGCGGCAGTATACCATTTGTCGGAGAGGGGTAAGTCCGCGTCATGCTTCAAAATACCCGATCATCAGACGGTCATTTTTTTCATAAATCTGTCACAAAAGTGACGCATAATGACGCCGCACTTCTATACTGATGGCTAAAAAACACAGGGTAAATAATGGCGAGAAGAATTCTGGTCGTTGAAGATGAAGCTCCAATCCGCGAAATGGTCTGCTTTGTTCTGGAGCAAAATGGCTTTCAGCCTGTCGAAGCGGAAGATTATGACAGCGCGGTGAATCAACTCAATGAACCCTGGCCTGATTTGATTCTCCTTGACTGGATGCTGCCGGGCGGTTCGGGGCTGCAGTTTATTAAGCTGCTCAAGCGCGAGGCGATGACCCGTGATATTCCGGTGGTGATGCTGACCGCGCGCGGAGAAGAAGAGGATCGCGTTCGCGGCCTGGAGACCGGGGCGGACGACTACATTACCAAGCCTTTCTCACCGAAGGAGCTGGTGGCGAGAATCAAAGCGGTGATGCGCCGTATTTCGCCGATGGCGGTGGAAGAGGTGATTGAAATGCAGGGGCTGAGCCTCGATCCCTCATCGCACCGGGTGATGACCGGCGAAAGTCCGCTGGACATGGGGCCAACGGAATTTAAATTATTGCATTTCTTTATGACCCATCCGGAGCGGGTGTACAGCCGCGAGCAGCTGCTGAACCACGTTTGGGGAACCAACGTCTATGTGGAAGACCGCACGGTGGACGTCCATATTCGTCGCCTGCGCAAAGCGCTGGAACACAGTGGCCATGATCGGATGGTGCAAACGGTTCGCGGCACGGGGTATCGTTTCTCCGCCCGTTTCTGAATTTTGACAGGAGTGTGACCCGTGCTGGAACGGCTGTCATGGAAAAGGCTGGCGCTGGAGCTCTTTTTAGCGTGTATTCCGGCCCTGATTCTGGGGGCGTTTGTGGGTCATTTGCCGTGGTTTTTACTGGCGGCAGTGACCGGTTTGCTGATCTGGCATTTCTGGAATTTGATGCGCCTGTCGTGGTGGCTGTGGGTGGACCGGAGCATGACCCCTCCGCCCGGCCGCGGCAGCTGGGAGCCGCTGCTGTATGGTCTGCACCAGATGCAGATGCGTAATAAAAAGCGTCGACGTGAGCTGGGAAGCCTGATTAAACGCTTCCGCAGTGGAGCGGAATCGTTGCCGGACGCGGTGGTCCTGACCACGGAGGAGGGGGCCATTTTCTGGTGTAATGGCCTGGCGCAGCAGATTTTAAACCTGCGCTGGCCGGACGACAGTGGGCAAAACATTCTTAACCTTCTGCGCTATCCTGAATTCGCCACCTACCTGAAACAGCGTGATTTTTCAAAACCGCTCAATCTGGTGCTGAATAATGCCCGTCATCTGGAAATTCGCGTGATGCCCTACAGCGACAAGCAGTGGCTGATGGTGGCGCGCGACGTGACGCAGATGCATCAACTGGAAGGGGCGCGGCGTAACTTCTTCGCTAACGTCAGCCATGAGCTGCGCACCCCGCTGACGGTGCTGCAAGGCTATCTGGAGATGATGCAGGAGCAGGTGCTGGAAGGGGCGACCCGTGAAAAGGCCCTGCACACCATGCGTGAGCAAACCCAGCGTATGGAGGGGCTGGTGAAGCAGCTGCTCACGCTGTCGCGTATTGAAGCCGCGCCGGCGCTGGCGATGAATGACCGCATCGACGTGCCGATGATGCTGCGGGTGGTGGAGCGCGAGGCGCAGACCCTCAGCCAGGATAAGCAGACGCTGTTTTTTACCGTCGATGAGCAGCTCAAGGTGCTGGGCAACGAGGAGCAGCTGCGCAGCGCCATTTCTAACCTGGTCTATAACGCGGTGAACCACACCCCGCCGGGCACTGAAATTCGCGTCAGCTGGCAGCGAACGCCGCAGGGGGCGCTGTTCAGCGTCGAAGATAATGGGCCAGGCATTGCCCCGGAGCATATTCCCCGTCTGACCGAGCGTTTCTATCGGGTGGATAAAGCCCGCTCCCGGCAAACGGGGGGCAGCGGCCTGGGGCTGGCGATTGTCAAACACGCGGTTAACCATCATGACAGCCGACTGGAAATAGAGAGTACGGTGGGCAAGGGAACCCGTTTTAGCTTCCTGCTCCCGGAACGATTAATTGCCAGAAACGACACCTGAGCGGCGCACTGTCAGCTTATCTTGCCAATGACCAGCTTCGGCTGGTCATTTTCATTGGCAGTCATTTTCCCCTCGCCTATTTAATGAACGTGCGCTGCTTTTTTGTTCGCATGATAAGCCACGGGTTTTCCATCAATATGGTAAATGATTCTGGTGTAAAAAGGATAACCAGCATAATCATCTGCTTTTGCGATCGTGCCTTGCTTTAAAACGTTATAAGCGTTTAAATTGCGCCTGCGCAGTCGATGACAGACTGCTTTTGCGTGGTAATACCAAAAACAATTCTTTCCCACGCTGCTTCGGGAGCATATCTCGCTGAGTTTACCGGCAATCGCCGCTGTATCGTCCCTGAGAGGGTAGCGCGGTATTTTTCCATTTTTTTACAACACCACATCCACAGGCAGTAATGAATTTATGACCCATCAGTTAAAATCTCGCGACATCATAGCGTTGGGCTTTATGACCTTCGCGTTATTCGTTGGCGCAGGCAATATTATTTTCCCTCCGATGGTTGGCTTACAGGCGGGCGAGCACGTCTGGACGGCGGCGATCGGCTTCCTGATCACTGCGGTGGGTCTGCCGGTTCTGACGGTGGTGGCGCTGGCGAAAGTCGGCGGCGGCGTTGAAAGCCTGAGCACCCCGATTGGTAAAGTGGCGGGTATCCTGCTGGCGGTGGTGTGTTATCTCGCGGTAGGACCGCTGTTCGCGACCCCGCGCACCGCGACCGTCTCTTTTGAGGTCGGGATTGCGCCGCTGACCGGCGACGGCCCGCTGCCGCTGCTGATCTACAGCGTTATCTACTTCGCGCTGGTGATCCTGGTCTCACTCTATCCGGGCAAACTGCTGGATACGGTGGGAAATTTCCTTGCGCCGCTGAAAATTATCGCCCTGATTGTGCTGGCGGTTGCCGCAGTTGTCTGGCCGGCGGGCCCGATCAGCGACGCGATGGAAGCGTATCGTACAGCGCCATTCTCCAATGGCTTCGTCAACGGCTACCTGACCATGGACACCCTCGGCGCGATGGTGTTCGGGATCGTGATTGTCAATGCCGCACGCTCCCGCGGCGTCAGCGAAGCGCGTTTGTTGACCCGCTACACCGTCTGGGCGGGCCTGATGGCAGGCGTCGGTCTGACCCTGCTGTATCTGGCGCTGTTCCGTCTGGGCTCTGATAGCGCCACCCTCGTGGACCAGTCCGCTAACGGCGCGGCAATCCTCCACGCTTACGTGCAGCATACCTTCGGCGGGGCGGGCAGCTTCCTGCTGGCAGCGCTGATCTTCATCGCCTGCCTGGTGACGGCGGTGGGTCTGACCTGCGCCTGCGCTGAGTTCTTTGCCCAGTATCTGCCGTTCTCCTATCGCACGCTGGTCTTCATCCTCGGCCTGTTCTCGATGGCGGTCTCCAACCTTGGTCTGAGCCACCTGATTCAGGTGTCGATTCCGGTGTTGACCGCTATCTATCCGCCGTGTATCGCACTGGTTGTATTAAGCTTTACCCGCAGTTGGTGGCATAATTCGTCACGTGTTATCGCGCCGGCCATGTTTATCAGTCTGATGTTTGGTATCATTGACGGGATTAAGTCATCGGCGTTTGCCGCTATCCTGCCGGCCTGGACCGCGCGTCTGCCGCTGGCGGAGCAAGGTCTGGCCTGGCTGATGCCGACCGCCGTGATGGCAATCCTCGCGGTGATCTGGGACCGTGCCGCCGGACGTCAGGTGACCTCCAGCGCGCACTAACCGGCGTTGAGGACAAGCGTTTAACCACGGGACTTCGGGTTCCGTGGTTTTTTATTTTTTGTGTTAAACGGCATTGAAAAACCACGATGGAAAGTAGTAACAAGCTTAAGCGCGGGCTAAGCACCCGGCACATCCGCTTTATGGCCCTGGGTTCCGCCATCGGCACCGGGCTTTTTTACGGTTCAGCCGACGCGATTAAAATGGCCGGACCCAGCGTACTGTTGGCCTACATTATCGGCGGCGTCGCGGCATATATCATTATGCGCGCGCTCGGTGAGATGTCGGTGCATAACCCTTCCGCCAGCTCATTCTCCCGCTATGCTCAGGAAAACCTCGGCGGACTGGCGGGCTATATCACCGGCTGGACCTACTGCTTTGAAATCCTGATCGTCGCCATCGCCGACGTCACCGCCTTCGGTATCTACATGGGCGTCTGGTTCCCGACGGTGCCGCACTGGATCTGGGTGCTCAGCGTGGTGCTCATCATCTTCGCCGTCAACCTGATGAGCGTCAAGGTGTTTGGCGAGCTGGAGTTCTGGTTCTCGTTCTTCAAAGTGGCCACCATCATCATTATGATCCTCGCCGGGTTCGGCATCATTATCTGGGGGATCGGCAACGGCGGCCAGCCGACGGGCATTCATAACCTCTGGAGCAACGGCGGCTTCTTCAGCAACGGTTGGCTGGGAATGGTGATGTCGCTGCAGATGGTGATGTTCGCCTACGGTGGTATCGAAATCATCGGCATTACCGCCGGTGAGGCGAAAGATCCGGAGAAATCCATTCCACGCGCTATCAACTCGGTGCCGATGCGCATTCTGGTGTTCTATGTCGGCACGCTGTTTGTCATTATGTCTATCTATCCGTGGAACCAGGTGGGTACCGACGGCAGCCCCTTTGTCCTGACCTTCCAGCATCTGGGCATTACCTTCGCGGCCAGCATTCTTAACTTCGTGGTCCTGACGGCCTCGCTGTCGGCGATTAACTCCGACGTGTTCGGCGTGGGCCGTATGCTGCACGGCATGGCCGAGCAGGGGAGCGCGCCGAAGGTGTTCGCTAAAACCTCGCGTCGCGGTATTCCGTGGGTGACGGTGATGGTGATGACCATTGCGCTGCTGTTTGCGGTATACCTCAATTACATCATGCCGGAAAACGTCTTCCTGGTGATCGCCTCGCTGGCCACCTTCGCCACCGTGTGGGTGTGGATTATGATCCTGCTGTCGCAGATTGCCTTCCGCCGCCGTCTGTCGCCGGAGGAGGTCAAAGCCCTGAAATTCAAAGTCCCCGGCGGGGTGGCGACCACGGTTGTCGGCTTGGTGTTCCTGGCGTTTATTATCGCCCTGATCGGCTATCATCCGGACACCCGCATCTCGCTGTACGTCGGTATGGCGTGGATTGCGCTGCTGCTGCTGGGCTGGGTCTTTAAGACCCGTCGTGAGCGCCGCCTGGCGCAGGCACAGTAATCAACATCGCCCCGGTCAGCATCGCGCGACCGGGGCGGCTTGCCGACCCGCGTCCTCCCCCGTTATCCTCCCCCAAAAAATCCTGTGACGATGAGTTCTGCGCCTGACGGCTATGGCAAGGTGTGCCCATTCTGCACAATGAGGATTCACGATGTTGAAGGCATGGCACCTTCCGGTTGCACCCTTTATCAAGGTGCAACAGGACCGACTGTTTATTACCCTGTGGTTGAGCGGTGAGTCGCTGCCGCAGCGGATCACGCTGCGCGCGGAAGAAGATAACGAAGAGCTGTCGCTGCCGATGCAGCGCCTCCGCCAGGCGCCGAGGCCGGGTGTGGTGGCATGGCGCGGTGAAATCCATCTCGCCAGCGGTCAGCCGCGCCGCCGCTACAGCTTTAAGCTACTGTGGGCCGACCATCAGCGCTGGTTTACGCCGCAGGGCTTCAGCCGTTTCCCGCCGGCCAGGCTGGAGCAGTTCGCCGTCGACCTGCCGGACGCCGGCCCGCAGTGGGTGGCCGATCAGGTTTTCTACCAGATTTTCCCCGATCGCTTTGCCCGCAGCGCTGCGCGTGACGCCGAACAGGATGCGGTCTATTACCATCACGCGGCGGGACGGGAGATTGTGCGCAAGGCGTGGGACGAACCGCTTACCGGCGAGGCGGGCGGGTCGACGTTCTACGGCGGGGATCTCGACGGCATCAGCGAAAAACTGCCTTACCTGAAGCAGCTCGGCGTCACCGCCCTGTATCTGAACCCGGTCTTCGCCGCCCCCAGCGTGCATAAATACGACACCGAGGATTATCGGCGCGTCGATCCGCAGTTTGGCGGCGACGCGGCGCTGCTCCGCTTGCGCCACAACACCCAGCGGGCGGGGATGCGCATGATCCTCGACGGCGTGTTCAACCATACCGGCGATTCCCATCCCTGGTTCGATCGCCACCAGCAGGGCAGCGGCGGCGCCGGCCACCATCCGGACTCCCCGTGGCGCGACTGGTTTACCTTCTCCGGGGAGGGGCAGGCGCACAACTGGCTGGGCTATGCCAGTCTGCCGAAGCTCGACTATCGGTCGACCAGCCTGGTCAACGAGATCTATGCCGGCGAGGACAGCATCGTACGCCACTGGCTGAAGGCGCCGTGGAGTATGGACGGCTGGCGTCTGGACGTGGTGCACATGCTGGGTGAAGGCGGCGGGGCGCGGAATAACCTGCGGCATATCGCCGGCATCACCCAGGCGGCGAAACAAACGCAGCCGGAAGCCTTTGTCTTTGGCGAACATTTTGGCGACGCGCGCCAGTGGCTGCAGGCGGATGCCGAAGATGCGGCAATGAACTACCGCGGCTTCACCTTCCCGATCTGGGGATTCCTCGCCAATACCGATATCTCTTACGATCCGCAGAAGATAGACGCCCAGACCTGTATGGCGTGGATGGATAATTATCGCGCCGGGCTGTCGCATCAGCAGCAGCTGCGGATGTTCAACCAGCTCGACAGCCATGATACGGCGCGTTTTAAATCTCTCCTTGGCAAAGACGTAGCGCGTCTGCCGCTGGCGGTGGTGTGGCTGTTCAGCTGGCCCGGGGTACCGTGTATCTACTACGGCGATGAGGTGGGCGTAGATGGCAATAACGATCCGTTCTGCCGCAAACCGTTCCCGTGGGATCCGGCGCTGCAGGATACCCAGCTGCTGGCGCTGTATCAGCGAATGGCGAAACTGCGTAAAGCCCACCAGGCGCTGCGCTACGGCGGCTGCCAGGTGATTTACGCCGAGGATAACGTGGTGGTGTTTGTCCGCGTCTACAAACAGCAGCGGGTACTGGTGGCGATTAACCGCGGCGAAGCCTGCGAAGTGGTTATCGAGGATTCGCCGCTGTTGGACGTGGGAGCCTGGACGCTGCAGGAGGGCGCCGGCGCCTTCCATGACGGGGTACTGACGCTCCCGGCTATCTCCGCCTGCGTCTGGTCCGGTCGTTAACGATAGAGCTGGCTCAGCAGGTCGTCGCGGAGGAGCGCCTCCCGCCACCAGCGCTGAGCCAGCCCGTCATTCCCGCTGCGCCAGGCCATGTAGGTGATATCTTTTTCCCGCCAGCCGGCGACGCTTTTCTCCACCAGACAGCCTTTTTCCAGCCACGGGCGGGCGATATGACGCGGCAGAAAGCCGCAGCCCAGCCCGGCGCACAGCAGTTCGACTTTGCTGGCGAAATCATCGACGCCGATTTGCGGCTGTTCATCAAGCAGATTGCTGTTCAGCGGATGGCAATAGCGGGCGCTGTCGCGGATCACCACCGCCCGGTGCTGGCTGAGCTGCTTATTGCTGAGCGGCGTTTCCGCTCCGGCCAGCGGGTGGGCCGGGGCGACCACGAAAATGTTATCCAGCGCGCCGAGGGTTTGCCATGACCACTCGGCAGAGGTGGGCGGCTCATTGATGGCGCCGAGGATAATATCCGCGCCATGGTGGGTCAGCTCTTCCCATGAACCGGCGAGGGTGTGATGACTGAAGTTCAGCCGGGTCTGCGGGTTTTGCGCGTAGAACTCGGCGATCAGCGGCAGCAGGGCCGAAAAGGGAAACGAGGCGTCGAGGGCGATCGCCAGCTCTCGCTCCCAGCCCGCGCTCAGCTGCTGGGCCTGCTTTTCCAGATCTTTGGCGGCGCTTAAAAGCTGTCGCCCCTTCTCCAGCATCAGCCGCCCGGTATCAGTAAATTTTGCCCGATGGCCGGAACGATCCAACAAGACGATCTCCAGATCGCTCTCCAGCTTCTGGATCATATAGCTAAGAGCGGCGGGGGTTTTATACAGCGACTCTGCGGCGGTGGCGAAGGATCCGTGTCGGTCCAGCGCATCAAGGATCATCAGAACATCAAAGTTTACGCGCATCAGGAGTTTCCATTCATTAATTTCCCCTTGTTGTACCTAAGCGCAATAATCAATGCCAGTGAATAAATCAGAACAGTTTGCCGTAAAATTTTGATGAACGCTGGCATGAGTAAATACTAACCGCTGACAAAATATAAACCACAAAAAAACTTTAATAACTTGTTAGAAATAACTGGCTATACTCACCATGCTTTATCAGTCAGGATCTACACGACGCATTAACCATCATGTCATCTTTTTAACTAATTGATTAAGAAGGTATTTAATGTCTATTCGTGAACTGCTCGATCCCACTAATTCCGCCCTTATCTTTATTGATCATCAGCCACAGATGTCATTCGGCGTGGCGAATATCGATCGCCAGACCCTCAAAAATAACACCGTGGCGCTGGCTAAAGCCGGCAAAATTTTTAATGTACCGGTGATTTACACTTCCGTAGAGACCAAAAGCTTCAGCGGTTATATTTGGCCGGAATTATTGGCCGTGCATCCTGACGTCAAGCCGATTGAGCGTACTTCAATGAACTCCTGGGAAGACGATGCCTTCGTTGCGGCGGTGAAAGCGACCGGCCGTAAAAAGCTGGTGATCTCCGCTCTGTGGACTGAAGTTTGCCTGACGTTTCCGGCGCTGATGGCCCTGGAGGCGGGCTACGAAGTGTATGTGGTCACCGATACCTCCGGCGGTACCTCTGTCGACGCCCATGAGCGCTCCATTGACCGGATGGTGCAGGCGGGCGCGGTGCCGGTGACCTGGCAGCAGGTGCTGCTGGAGTACCAGCGCGACTGGTCGCGCAAAGCGACTTACGATGCGGTGATGGACCTGGTGCGCGAACACAGCGGCGCCTACGGGATGGGCGTGGATTACGCTTATACCATGGTGCATGGCGCGCCAGAGCGTAAAGCTTAAATACACTTCACCCTTCAGGCTGCCTCTTTGTTAGCTGGGTTTGCCCGCCCCGGTCACTGACTGATGTCAGCTCCCGGGACGTGCCGGCTTGCCGCCTCGACGCAGCATGAATGACGTTGTGTATGGTCATCTATGGCTAATGGCGAGAATCATCCTGCCATTCCCCTGAAGCAAGGAATCTTTATGGCGCAGCAAAAATCGGTGACCCTGGTCATCAGCCATCTGCTCGATCCGCAACACGGCCAGCGCTACGAAGAGTGGCTCGGCAAAATCATGCCCATCGCGGCTGAGTTTCCCGGTCATCTCGGGGCGAATGTGATCCGGCCCGCCGCAGGGCAGAATCTGTGGAGCGTGATTATCCGCTTCGACACCCTGGAGCATCTCTATGCCTGGACGCAGTCGGAAACCCGTCGTCAGCTGGTGGCGGAAATTGCCCCGCTGCTGACGGAGGGCGATCGGACGGAGGTGCGGACCGAACCGGCATTCTGGTTTACCCCGCCGGTGGCGAATGTGCGCCAGCCGCGGCGCTGGAAACAGTTTCTGATCACCCTGCTGGTGATTTTCCCCAGCACCAACCTGGTGCCGACGGTGACCGGCATGCTGTTGCCGTCGCTTAAGGGGAGCCTGCTGCTGCACCTGATCAATGATGCCTGCGTGGTTGCGCTGGTGGTCTGGTTCTGGATGCCCATCGTGACCCGCCTGTTTGCTGGCTGGTTGAAGAAAAACTGAGTCAGCCTCCCCAAGGAGTGTGTTATGTCGCAAACTGCCACACTGATTCTGACCCACGGCCAGATTCATACCCTCGATCGTGCGAATCCGCTGGCGGAAGCCGTGGCCATCGCCGACGGAAAAATTGTTGCCACCGGAAGCCACGATCGGATCATGAGCTTTGCCGCCGAGGGAACGCAGATCGTCGATCTCAAAGGGCATACGGTGATCCCGGGGCTCAACGATTCTCACCTGCATCTGATCCGCGGTGGGTTGAACTACAACCTTGAGCTCCGCTGGGAGGGCGTGCCCTCGCTGGCCGATGCCCTGCGAATGCTTAAGGATCAGGCGGATCGCACACCGTCGCCGCAGTGGGTGCGGGTGGTCGGCGGCTGGAGCGAATTCCAGTTCGCCGAACGACGGATGCCGACCCTGGAAGAGCTAAACGACGCGGCGCCCGATACGCCAGTGTTTGTGCTACATCTCTACGATCGCGCACTGCTGAACCGCGCGGCGCTGAAAGCCGTGGGGTATAGCAAAGAGACGCCGGATCCGGTTGGCGGAGAGATCGTCCGCGATAGCCACGGCAACCCGACCGGGATGCTGATTGCCAAACCAAACGCCATGATCCTCTACGCCACCCTGGCCAAAGGGCCGAAGCTGCCGCTGGATCTGCAGGTGAACTCCACCCGTCAGTTTATGCGCGAGCTGAACCGACTGGGGCTGACCAGCGCCATTGACGCCGGGGGCGGTTTCCAGAACTACCCGGAAGATTACGAGATTATCGAGCAGCTGCACGCAAAAGATCAGATGACCGTGCGCATCGCCTACAACCTGTTTACCCAGCGACCGAAGCAGGAGCTGGAGGACTTCGAGCGCTGGACCGATATGCTGAAGCCGGGGCAGGGAACCGATTTCTATCGCGCCAACGGCGCCGGCGAGATGCTGGTGTTTTCGGCGGCGGATTTTGAAGATTTCCTGCAGCCGCGGCCGGATTTGCCGCAAGGCATGGAAGATGAGCTGGAGCGGGTGGTGCGCCATCTGGTGGAACATCGCTGGCCGTTCCGCCTGCATGCCACCTACGACGAGTCCATCAGCCGGATGCTGGACGTGTTTGAGAAGGTGAACCGTGACATTCCGTTTAATGGCCTGCACTGGTTCTTCGATCATGCCGAGACCATTACCGAGCGCAACATTGAGCGGGTGAAGGCGCTGGGGGGCGGCATTGCGGTGCAGCACCGGATGGCCTTCCAGGGCGAATATTTTGTCGATCGCTACGGCAAAGAGGCGGTGAAACATACGCCGCCGGTAGCGAAAATGCTGGAGCTGGACGTACCGGTAGGGTTAGGGACCGATGCCACCCGCGTCGCCAGCTATAATCCGTGGACCGCGCTGTACTGGCTGGTCTCCGGGCGCACCGTTGGCGGGATGGCGATGTATGACGACAACAACCGCCTGCCGCGCGAAGTCGCGCTGGAGCTGTGGACGGCGGGCAGCGCCTGGTTCTCCAGCGAGCAGGGTAAAAAGGGCCGTCTGGCCGCCGGTCAGCTTGCCGATCTGGTGGTGCTGTCGAAGGACTATTTCAGCGTCGCGGAAGAGGAGATCAAAGGCATTGAGTCGGTGCTGACGGTGGTTGATGGCAAAGTGGTGTACGCCGCCGGTCACTTCTCGCCGCTGGCGCCGCCGCCGATCCCGGTGCTGCCGGAGTGGTCGCCGGTGGTGAAGGTCCCGGGCCATTACCGTTCCGCTCCGCCAGCGGCGGCCAAAATTGGCGCCATAGTCCAGATGCACCAGTGCTGCGGTAGCTGCGGTGTCCACGGCCATCAGCATGATATCGCGCGGAAATCGTCGATCCCGGTCTCCGACGAGCAGGCCTTCTGGGGCGTGCTGGGTTGCTCCTGCTTTGCCTTCTGATGCCTGACGCCTCCGCCCCGGTTGCTAAGGGCGGAGGTCTCAGCCACCTTTCACGCATCAATAGCGCTGCTGTGAGCCAAAAAGCGCCATGCGGCGGGCAATCATTTCGCGTACTGGCTGCAGTCCCTGGGCGATCACTTTCCGCGGATCGTTCACATCGTGCCCGGTATCGGCAGCAAAGATCGCCTTCACCTGCTGGCACCAGGCGTACATATTTTCGGTATTAACGTTAATCTTGGCGGTGCCGCAGGCAATCGCCCGGCGCATATCCTCATCGGCAATACCGGTGCCGCCATGCAGCACCAGCGGAACCTTCACCCGCTCGGCAATGGCTTTCATCTCGGTAAATCCCAGTCGGGCTTTGCCTTTATACAGGCCATGGGTGGAGCCCAGCGCGGCGGCGAGGCAATCCACCTGGGTTTCTGTCACCAGGGTATAGCACTCCTGCGGATCGGCGTAGATGACTTCGGAATTGACAATGCCGTCTTCACTGCCGGCGATAGTCCCCAGTTCGGCCTCCACGGAGATACCTTTGCTGTGCGCCAGCGTCACCAGATGGTGAGTAATGGCCAGGTTTTCCCTGAACGGCAGATGCGAGCCATCAAACATAATGGAACTGAAGCCGGCGGCGATCGCCGCTTCGCAGGCCTCCCGGGAGGTGCCATGATCCAGATGCAGCGCCACCGGAACATCAATATGCAAATACTCCATGGCGTTAACTACGATGTCATGAATACATTTTAACCCGAGCATATGCTTAACCGTGCCGCCGGACACGCCCAAAATAACCGGTGAGCGGCACTGCTGGGCAGTGCTTAATACGGCGCCGACCCATTCCAGATTATTAATGTTGAACTGACCGACGGCGTAGCCGTCCCGCAGGGCATGCTGAAGCATGTCCTTCATCGACACTAACATATTCACCTCTTGATATTTATTAAATGCAGTTATTCTTCAAAATATTGCTTTAAGTTTCTCTCGTAGCTATTTAACGAGTGGTGGACGACCGCCAGGTCCGGCATAGATTCCCGTACCCCTTTTTTCTCAATAGAAATGGCGGCGGTCAGGCTGGCAAATAAAATAATATTATCTATGTGCCATGAGTAGTGGACGCCATAGGTGAAGGCGCCGTGAAATACATCCCCGGCTCCGGTGGTATCAACGGCATTGCACAGCCAGGAAGGAACGATCTGCAGCATACCGCTTTTTAAAAAAGCGCAGCCTTTTTCGCCAAGGGTAATAAATGCTTCACCGCGGCAAATTTTATTCAGCTCAATCAGCGCCGCTTTAATTTCTGCTTCGGTGCTCAAAGAGCGATAGCTCATATAATCGCGGGCAAAATGTTCGCTCACTACAAAATAGTCGGTCCAGGCTGCAAGTTTTATATTGCTGGCGCGCAGTGACCCGCCGTCCATCACGACTCTGGCGTTGGGCAGTTTCTTAATTAAATATTCACTGATTTCCGGCTCATGGCCGTCAATTAAAATGGTGACCGGATCCTCGGCGGCAATCAGTCGTTCGGCGAGGTCGTCCAGTTTGAGCTTTTGATCGTAGGTCAGGGAAGGCGGTGTCTGCATCTTGCGGGTAATAATCGTCCGCGAACCCGTTAAGCGATTGACCAGCACCGAGGCCAGCGGGGTGATCATGTCATCGGAGAAAACCACCTGGCTGGTATCCACCCCCGCTTCGGCAAACTCATCGATAATGCGCTGACCGTAAAGGTCCTGATGCAGATGGCCGATGTAATAGACCTCCTCACCCCATAATCCCAGCAGCCAGGCTGCATTGGCCGCCGGGCCGCCGCCGCTTTCTATAAAATCATGACAAAAGTTTTTGGTATTCTCCTGGGGCCATTCATTGAGAAAGAAAAACTGATCGAAACAGGCAAATCCAATGGACAAAATAGCCATAACCACTCCTGATTATTTGTCAGCGGCGGGAAGCGTGACCTTCCCGCAGGGAAAAATGACCTCGTTTATTCATTTTTCTGCTTGGCAGTAAGCTCCTCATAGCTGAGCGTGTTGCCCACTACCCGTACCTGACGGAAGCAGAAAGGCACCAGCAGCGCCAGACAAATCAGGTAGATAGTGACCTGGCCAAACTGGGTGAACGCGTTACCAATAATGATGCCCCATACTGCGAAGTCGAAATCGGCGAAGGTGCTGTTTTCAAACCCGAGGTTGCCGAGCGCCGGCAGCAGCATCGCCGGCAGGAAGGCGAGGAAGATCCCGCCGATAAAGGCGGCGATGATACACCCGCGCTTACCGCCCAGCTTGTCGGCAAAGACCCCGGAGGTGCCGCCGCAGAAGAAGTGCGGCACCATGCCGGGAATAATCAGCGCCATGCCCAGTCCGCCGAGCATGAGCATCCCGACCAGACCGCCCACAAAGGAGCTGATGAATCCCACCACCACCGCGGTGGGGCTAAAGGTGAAGAACACCGCGCAGTCAACGGCCGGGATGGAGTCCGGGATCAGTTTCTGGCTGATGCCCTGGAATGCCGGCACCAGATCGCCGAGGATCAACCGCACGCCGTTGTAGACAATGGCTACGCCAACGGCGAACTGCAGACCGGTCAGCACGGAGAAGATCAGCATATTCTGGTCGGTGATGGTGCTCAGGTACGCCGACCCGGCGACAGCGCTGCAGATGAAGTAGATAACAAACATCACGATACCGGTGGTGACGGTGGTATCGCGCAGAAATCCCCATTTCTCTGAGATTTCGGTATCGGCGAAGGAGTTTGCCGGATTGCCGGTCCGGCTGGCGATCCACGCCGAGAGGTAGTAGCCCAGGGAGCCGAAATGGCCCATGGCGATCCCGCCGTCTTCGGTTACCTGCCTGGTGTAACGCTGGCCAATGGCCGGGGAAATGGCCGACCATGAGCCCAACAGGAATCCGCCGATCAGGATCAACATCCAGCCCTGGAACTCCGCCGCCTGCAGGACGGCGGAGAACAGGCAGGCGAGAAAGAACGAATGATGGCCGGTGAGAAAGATATATTTATATTTGGTGCAGCGGGCTATGATCAGGTTGAAAATAAAGCCCAACAGCAAAATACTCATGGTTTCCACGCCCAGCATTTTCTGGGCGACGGAGACAATGGCTTCATTGTTAGGAATAACGCCGCGGATATTAAATCCAGCTTCGATAATACCGCCCAGCGGGTTGAGATTGGCAACGATAACGCCTGCGCCAGCGCTCAGCATCAAATAGCCTAAAATCGGCTTTAATGTGCCGGTAAGGAGTTTGTTGCCGGGGGAGCGCAGCGCCACTAAGCCAACGAAGGCGATAAGCCCCATTAAAAAAGCGGGTTGACTGAATATTTCCGTTAAGAAACTAAGAATAGCCTGCATGGTCGTTCCCTCTATGCTGATTAAGAGTGAGTCGCAGCAATTTTCATCAGCGCGTCGGTAATATCCTCGGCGATTTTTGCTTTATGGACGTAGCTGCGAATAATGGCGACATGACAGTGGGCCGGAAATTGATTTGCCAGTTCTTTGATCGTGACGTAAAGGTCGGCTTTTTCCCCGACGGCGTTAGCAAAATCGACCGAAGCGACGTCCGCTTTGATACCTAATTCTTCACAGATCTTCTTCACATTATTCGCAGCCATCAATGAACTGCCAATACCGTTACCACAAACCGTTCTGATAACTAACATAATGACTACTCCATTTGTTTTTGGATGAAATGTAAGACTGAATTCACGTCATTTTCCTGCTGAAGAAAAGTCACGATATCTGACTCGATCAGCGAGGCAATCAGTTGGATCATTTTGATATGACTGTCAGCATCGGCGCCGGCGATCGCGATGACGACGGTAACCGGATCCAACTCATCGTGGCCGAAGGTCACTGGTGTGGCGGTGGTGACAAGCGAAAATCCGGTCTGCAATGCCCCTTTTTCCGGGCGGGCGTGCGGCATGGCAATCCCGTCATCTATCACGATGGCGGCGCCAAAATCCTCGTATACTGTCAGCATCTCGTTGACATATTCGGCGCTGCAAATCTGGCGCCTGGCGAGTAATGAACCCGCCAGTTCGATGGCCTCCTCCGCATGGGAAATATTCTGCTTCAGGGCGATTAACGTCGGGTCAAAAATAATATCCATTCTCTTCTCCTGAACGTATTCCTGTTCCTGAGTAAAATCATGACCAAATACATTGATAAAAATGATGGATGAGATCACATCCGCGGTTTTAAATATTGATGGCGATCACATCGACGGCAAAGTGCTGGCTGAAAATCATATAAATAATTTATTTGTTTTTCAGTGTGTTATGAAGTGATTGAGATTTAACGCTGAAATTTGACAGAGAAAAAATGAGAGGCAGAGCGAAATTTTTCAGCAGAAGTGTATTGCTGGTCACAAATATCAGCGGGTCATTTTCTTAAATTTTGACGCCGCTAACAAAAAAGGCCCGCTTGAGCGGGCCTTTTATAAAAACGTGTGCCGATTACAGGCTGGAGACGTTTTCGGTCAGGTATTTTGCCACGCCTTCCGGAGAGGCAGCCATACCTTCTTTTCCTTTTTCCCACTGCGCCGGGCAGACTTCGCCGTGCTCTTCGTGGAACTGCAGTGCGTCAACCATGCGCAGCATTTCGTCGATGTTACGGCCCAGCGGCAGGTCGTTAACCACCTGGTGGCGAACCACGCCGTTGGCGTCGATCAGGAAGGAGCCGCGCAGCGCCACGCCTTCGTCCGGATGCTCGATACCGTAAGCTTTCTGGATTTCACGTTTGATGTCGGCAACCATCGCGTATTTAACCGGGCCGATACCGCCCTGGTCTACCGGGGTATTACGCCATGCGTTGTGCACGAACTCGGAGTCGAAGGAAACGCCAACCACTTCCACGCCGCGTTTCTGGAATTCTTCGTAACGTTTGTCGAACGCGATCAGCTCAGACGGGCAAACGAAGGTGAAGTCCATCGGCCAGAAGAACAGAACGGTAGGTTTACCGTTGGTGTGCTGTTTGAAATTGAATTTCTCAACGATCTCACCATTACCCAGCACAGCGGCTGCAGTAAAATCCGGCGCTTGACGAGTGACCAGAACCATTTGATTCTCCTGTAATTACTAAGGTTATTTGGAACGCAACGCGGGCAAGTATAGAGCCTGTCCGCCAATAACACAAAGAGGCGCTGACAATCGTTCAGCCAGCTTTTACCTATCAATGTCGCAGCGATTACAGCTGTTTGTTTTTCGCCTGACGCATCATCTGCGGATAAAAGCGCCAGAACTGCCCCTCCAGCCGGTCGTAGTGAGTATCCAGATCCTGCCAGGAGTCGCGCAGCGCCTCGAGACGCGGGCGGCGGCTGGCCATGCCATTGAGCACGCGCTGAATAAAATCCATCTCCTGATAGCGCTCCAGCCAGCGCTCCGACCACAGGTATTGATTGAGATTGACGAAGCGGGGCGGCGAGTCGGGCAGGATCGGCACGATCTGCCGCTCGGCGTAGCGCACGAACTCGTCCAGCGGCAGGTCAGGGGAGAGTTGCGCCCAGTGCTGCGACAGGAAATGATCCCACATGACGTCGAGGGTGATGGGGGCGACGCGGCGGGTCTGCGGGCGAAACCACTCCCGCGCCTCTTTGACTTCCGCCAGGTTGTCAGTCAGCACGTCAATTCGCCGATGCATATAGATGCCATCGACGATCGCCGCCGGATAGTCGCCCTGCGGGTTGCCGCGCACAAAGTCGGCCATCAGATTGCCGGGCAGCGAACTGTCGGCGAGATGGGCCAGGTGCAGGTGGGCGAGAAAATTCATAGCGACGACATCCTTTAAATACTTTATGGCGAGCAGAGTGAGCGGTGTAGCGCTGCGCGTCGCCCTGAACGGCAGCCCCGGTGCCCGAATGGCGTGCTGTCTGGCCGCGCGCGGCCCTCTGCCACCGGTGATGCATTCGGCTGCCGCATGGCGGCATTCGGAATGATTTGGAATATAGATTATGTCATTCGTCCGGAGGGGTAAAGGTTGCAGGCAGAACGCCCCGGCACTAGACTACCCGCCTCTTTATTCAGTCTGAGTTACCGTCATGCGCGTTACCGATTTTGCTTTTGAACTACCCGAATCTCTGATCGCCCACTATCCGATGCCTGAGCGCAGCAGCTGCCGCTTACTTTCCCTGGACGGGCCGACGGGCGCGCTGACGCATGGCACCTTCACCGACATCCTCGATAAGCTCAATCCTGGCGATCTGCTGGTGTTTAACAACACCCGGGTGATCCCGGCGCGTTTGTTCGGTCGTAAGGCCAGCGGCGGCAAGATCGAAGTGCTGGTGGAGCGGATGCTGGATGATAAGCGCATCCTCGCCCATATTCGCGCCTCGAAAGCGCCGAAGCCGGGCGCCGAGCTGCTGCTGGGCGACGACGAGAGCATTCAGGCCACCATGCTGGCGCGTCACGGCGCGCTGTTTGAAGTGGAATTTAACGACGAGCGCCCGGTGCTGGAGATCCTTAACGGGATTGGCCATATGCCGCTGCCGCCCTACATTGACCGCCCGGATGAAGACGCTGACCGCGAGCTCTATCAAACCGTCTACGGCACCAGGCCGGGCGCGGTAGCCGCCCCGACCGCTGGTCTGCACTTCGACGAACCGCTGCTGGATAAACTGCGCGCCAAAGGCGTTGAGATGGCGTTTGTCACCCTGCACGTGGGCGCGGGTACCTTCCAGCCGGTGCGCGTCGACAGCATTGAAGAGCACACCATGCACTCTGAATATGCGGAAGTGCCGCAGGAGGTAGTCGATGCGGTGCTGGCGGCGAAGGCGCGCGGCAATCGCGTGATCGCAGTGGGCACCACCTCGGTACGCTCGCTGGAGAGCGCGGCGCAGGCGGCGAAAGACGCCCTGATTGCGCCGTTCTTCGACGATACGCAGATTTTCATCTACCCGGGTTATCAGTACCAGGTGATCGATGCGCTGGTAACCAACTTCCATCTCCCTGAATCCACATTGATTATGCTGGTGTCGGCGTTTGCGGGTTATCAGCACACCATGAACGCCTATAAGGTAGCGGTGGAGCAGAAATATCGCTTTTTTAGCTACGGGGATGCGATGTTTATCACGTACAATCCGCAGGCTATTTCTGAGCGTCCCTGAAGAGGCCGGCCCGCCGGCTTTTTGGACGCCATGACGCATTTTTTTAGCCACGGAATCATTCCGTGGCGAGTATGAAAACGTCGGACTGTTTTTCTGACGCAGGAGCAAGCATGAAATTTGAACTGGATACCACCGACGGTCGCGCCCGCCGCGGTCGCCTGGTGTTTGAGCGCGGCGTGGTGGAAACACCGGCCTTTATGCCCGTTGGCACCTACGGCACCGTCAAAGGGATGACGCCGGAAGAGGTGGAAGCCACCGGCGCGCAGATTATTCTCGGCAACACCTTCCACCTGTGGCTGCGCCCGGGTCAGGAGATCATGAAGCTGCACGGCGATCTGCACGATTTTATGCAGTGGAAAGGACCGATCCTGACCGACTCCGGCGGCTTCCAGGTGTTCAGCCTTGGCGATATCCGTAAGATCACCGAGCAGGGCGTGCATTTCCGCAACCCGATCAACGGCGATCCGATTTTCCTCGATCCGGAAAAATCCATGGAGATTCAGTACGATCTCGGCTCTGATATCGTGATGATCTTCGACGAATGTACGCCGTATCCGGCGGACTGGGATTACGCCAAGCGCTCAATGGAGATGTCTCTGCGCTGGGCGAAGCGCAGCCGTGACCGTTTCGATAGCCTTGGCAATAAAAATGCGCTGTTCGGCATCATTCAGGGCAGCGTTTACGAAGATTTACGTGATATCTCGGTGAAAGGTCTGGTAGAGATTGGCTTTGATGGCTACGCTGTCGGCGGTTTGGCGGTCGGCGAGCCGAAGGAAGACATGCACCGTATTCTGGAGCACGTCTGCCCGCAGATCCCGGCCGATAAACCACGATACCTGATGGGCGTCGGGAAGCCGGAAGATCTGGTGGAAGGGGTACGTCGCGGTATCGATATGTTCGACTGCGTCATGCCGACGCGCAACGCGCGTAACGGCCACCTGTTCGTCACCGACGGCGTGGTGAAAATCCGCAACGCGAAGCACAAAAGCGATACCGCGCCGCTGGACGCCGAGTGTGATTGCTATACATGTCGCAATTATTCACGCGCTTACTTGCATCACCTTGACCGTTGCAACGAAATATTGGGCGCGCGTCTCAATACCATTCATAACCTGCGCTACTATCAGCGTTTAATGGCTGGTTTACGCAAGGCTATCGAAGAGGGTAAATTAGAGAGCTTCGTGACCGATTTTTACCAACGTCAGGGGCGTACCGTGCCTCCTTTGAACGTTGATTAATTTTAATAATGAGGGAATTTCAATGAGCTTTTTTATTTCTGATGCGGTAGCGGCAACGGGTGCACCGGCGCAGGGCAGCCCGATGTCTCTGATTCTGATGCTGGTGGTGTTCGGTCTGATTTTTTACTTCATGATCCTGCGTCCACAGCAGAAGCGCACCAAGGAACATAAGAACCTGATGAACTCCATCGCCAAAGGTGATGAAGTGCTGACCAACGGCGGTCTGGTCGGTCGCGTGACCAAAGTAGCGGAAACTGGCTACATTGCTATCGCGCTGAACGATACCACTGAAGTGGTTATCAAACGTGACTTCGTTGCTGCCGTTCTGCCGAAAGGCACCATGAAGGCGCTGTAATCTAACTTTTCCCAAAGGGAACTGCCGTGTTAAACCGTTATCCTTTGTGGAAGTATGTCATGCTGGTCGTCGTCATTGTCGTCGGCCTGATCTATGCGCTTCCCAACCTGTATGGTGAGGATCCGGCTGTTCAAATCACTGGCGCGCGCGGCGTCGCCGCCAGTGAGCAAACGCTGATCCAGGTCCAGAAAACTTTACAAGAAGAAAAAATTACCGCGAAGTCTGTGGCACTGGAAGAGGGCGCTATTCTTGCGCGCTTCGACACCACTGATACCCAGCTGCGCGCGCGTGAAGCGCTGCTTACCGTGCTGGGTGACAAATACGTCGTGGCGCTAAACCTTGCTCCGGCAACCCCACGCTGGCTGGCGGCACTCTATGCCGAACCGATGAAGCTGGGTCTTGATCTGCGCGGCGGCGTGCACTTCCTGATGGAAGTCGACATGGACACCGCGTTAGGCAAACTGCAGGAACAGAACATCGATAGCCTGCGCAGCGAGCTGCGCGACAAAGGCATTCCTTACGCGACCGTGCGCAAGGAAGACAACTACGGTCTGAGCATCGTCTTCCGCGACAGCGCGGCGCGCGACCAGGCTATCTCTTATCTCAGCCCTCGCCATCGCGATCTGGTGATCTCCTCTCAGGGTGACAACAGCCTGAAAGCGGTGATGACCGATGAGCGCCTGAAAGAAGCCCGTGAGTACGCGGTTCAGCAGAACATTAACATTCTGCGTAACCGTGTGAACCAGCTAGGCGTCGCCGAACCGCTGGTTCAGCGTCAGGGCGCTGACCGCATCGTCGTTGAGCTGCCGGGTATCCAGGATACCGCGCGGGCGAAGGAGATCCTTGGCGCGACCGCGACCCTCGAGTTCCGTCTGGTCAATACCAACGTTGACCAGTCCGCCGCCGCCTCTGGCCGCGTACCGGGCGACTCGGAAGTGAAGCAGACGCGTGAAGGCCAGCCGGTGGTGCTGTACAAGCGGGTGATCCTGACCGGTGACCACATCACCGACTCGACCTCCAGCATGGATGAGTACAACCAGCCGCAGGTCAACATCTCGTTGGACAGCGCGGGCGGTAACATCATGTCCAACTTCACCAAGGACAATATCGGCAAGCCGATGGCGACCCTGTTCGTGGAGTATAAAGACAGCGGTAAGAAAGACGCCAACGGTCGGGCTATCCTGGCGAAAGAGGAAGAGGTGATTAACATCGCCAACATCCAGTCGCGTCTGGGTAACAGCTTCCGTATTACCGGTATCAGCAACCCGAACGAAGCGCGCCAGCTGTCGCTGCTGCTGCGTGCCGGCGCGTTGATTGCGCCGATTCAGATCGTCGAAGAGCGGACTATCGGCCCAACCCTTGGTATGCAGAACATCAAGCAGGGTCTGGAAGCCTGTCTGGCCGGCCTGGTGGTCTCCATCCTGTTCATGATCCTCTTCTATAAGAAGTTCGGTCTGATTGCGACCTCGGCGCTGATTGCCAACCTGGTGCTGATTGTCGGCATTATGTCCCTCATCCCGGGGGCGACGCTGACCATGCCGGGCATCGCGGGTATCGTGTTAACCCTTGCGGTGGCGGTCGATGCTAACGTTCTGATCAACGAGCGTATCAAAGAAGAGCTGAGCAACGGGCGTACCGTTCAGCAGGCGATTGACGAAGGTTATCGCGGCGCGTTCAGCTCGATCTTCGACGCCAACGTGACGACGCTTATCAAAGTGATCATCCTGTACGCGGTCGGTACCGGTGCCATTAAAGGGTTTGCGATTACTACCGGTATCGGTATCGCGACCTCAATGTTTACCGCTATCGTCGGCACCCGTGCCATCGTGAACCTGCTGTACGGCGGCAAGCGCGTTAAAAAGCTGTCTATCTGAGGAGTGCGTTGTGGCACAGGAATATACTGTTGAACAATTGAACCACGGCCGTAAAGTCTGGGACTTTATGCGCTGGGACTACTGGGCCTTCGGCATTTCAGGTTTTCTGCTGATTGTGTCGATCGCCATCATCGGCGTCCGCGGCTTTAACTGGGGGCTCGACTTCACCGGCGGTACGGTGATCGAAATTACCCTTGAGAAGCCGGTCGATCTCGACCAGATGCGCGATTCCCTGCAAAAAGCGGGCTTTGAAGAGCCGCAGGTGCAGAACTTTGGCAGCAGCCGCGACATCATGGTACGTATGCCGCCGGTGCATGACGCCAACGGCAGCCAGGAGCTGGGCAGTAAGGTCGTGACGGTGATTAACGAATCGACCAGCCAGAACGCAGCGGTGAAGCGCATTGAGTTTGTCGGCCCGAGCGTCGGTGCGGACCTTGCGCAAACCGGCGCCCTGGCGCTGATTGCCGCGCTGGTCTGTATCCTGATCTACGTCGGCTTCCGCTTCGAATGGCGTCTGGCGGCGGGGGTGGTTATCGCCCTGGCGCACGACGTGGTGATCACCATGGGCGTGCTGTCGCTGTTCCATATCGAAATCGACCTGACCATTGTGGCCTCGTTGATGTCGGTTATCGGCTACTCGCTGAACGACAGTATCGTGGTATCGGACCGTATCCGTGAAAACTTCCGTAAGATCCGCCGCGGTACGCCGTACGAGATCTTCAACGTGTCGTTGACCCAGACGCTGCACCGTACCTTGATCACCTCCGGGACCACCCTGATGGTGATCCTGATGCTGTTCCTGTTCGGCGGCCCGATTCTGGAAGGCTTCTCGCTGACCATGCTGATCGGTGTCTCCATCGGTACGGCTTCTTCTATCTACGTCGCCTCCGCGCTGGCGTTGAAGCTGGGCATGAAGCGCGAGCATCTGCTGCAGCAGAAGGTGGAAAAAGAAGGGGCGGACCAGCCGTCAATTCTACCGTAATACGGTTCAGTTGAAAGAAAGCAATCCCGGCCCAGGCGGCCGGGATTTTTTTTGCCCGCGACAAAACCTGCTGACAGTATGCTGTCAGGAGCCCTCCCATACACTCCTTTTGAACTCAATAACGAGCAGGAGGAAGTATGAATAACGTGATTAACTGGTTTGAAATTCCGGTCGCCGATATGGATCGCGCCGTCGCGTTTTATGAGCCGGTGATGCAGGTGACGCTGCGTCGCGAAACCATGGACTGCGCCGAGCTGGCGGTGTTCCCGCATCAGGACCCGGCCCCCGGCGGCGCGCTGGCCAAATTTGAGGGTATCGCGCCTTCAGCGCAGGGCGCTATTATTTACCTGCATACAGACCATCTTGCCGCCACACTCGACCGCGTCGCCTCGGCGGGTGGGGCGTGTGTTTTCGGGCCGCTGACGCTGCCGAATAATATTGGCACCATCGCGCTGTTTACTGACAGCGAGGGCAACCGCGTCGGCCTGCACCAACCGGCTTAACCTGAACTTTTTGTGAAGTGAAACATGACCCGACGCGCCGACCGTTTATTTCAGATTGTGCAGATCCTGCGCGGCAGGCGGCTCACCACCGCCTCGCTGCTGGCGGAGCGGCTGGGCGTGTCGGAGCGCACCGTGTATCGCGATATTCGCGATCTCTCCCTCTCCGGCGTGCCGGTGGAGGGGGAGGCGGGTAGCGGCTACCGGCTGCTGGCGGGCTACGATCTGCCGCCGCTAATGCTGACCACCAAAGAATCCGAAGCGCTGATCGCCGCGATCCGGCTGCTGAAAACCTGGGGCGGCGAGGCGCTGTCGCAATCGCTGGAATCCGCACAGGAGAAGATGCTGGCGATCCTGCCGGAGGCGCGCCGGCGCCAGGCGGAGCAGACCCGCCTGTTTGCCCCCGATCTCGGCGCCCATCGCTATGCCAAAACCTTCTTTGACATCATTCATCAGGCGGTCTCCGGCCAGCAGGTGCTGGCGTTGCGCTATCAGGATGAGTCCGGTCGGGTGACCGAGCGCGACGTGCTGCCGCTGGGGCTGTTTTTTTGGGGGGAGCGCTGGCTGCTGGTAGCCTGGTGTGAGCTGCGCAATGATTATCGCAACTTTCGCCTCGACCGCTGTCTGGCGGTCAGGGCGACCGAGCGTCGATTCAGCGAGTGCGCCGACCGCTCGTTAAATGATTTTCTGCGCAAGGTTCGGTGCGACGTGTGGGAGAAATAAAAACGCCCGGATGGCCCGGGCGCTGTCTTGCCGTTTCAGCAATTAGAAGTTGTAACCAACCACGAAGTAACCACCCCAGCCGGTTGAGCGGACGCTGAAATCGCCATCGCCGAAGTTCAGCTTGGCATCGTCAGCCCACTGGCCGCCGTTATGGAAGTAACGGGCCACTACCGAGTAGTGCCAGTGCGCGTAGTTCAGCGCCAGGATGTGGCTGGAGGCGATGGAGTTGCTGGTGCGCGCGTGCTTCCCGTTCAGATCGTAGAAGTTGTCATCGCCGAGGTCAGAACCCCAGTCGAAGTTGGTGAAGCCGATGTAGCTCAGCGAACCGCCCCACAGGTCGGTCAGCGGCACAAAGTATTTCACTTTGAAGCGGTAGCCGTCCCACTCGTTCTCATTGGACGCGCCGTAGTTCTGCCACTGGTATTTGGCGTAGACGTTCAACGACAGGCTCATCGGCAGGCCGGTGTCGATATCGGTACCCAGACCCATATACCAGGTGCTCTGCTCCTGGGAATCATTGCGGCCCATATCGTAGATATAGTTGTTCGCGAAATACCACTCTTTGAACGGCCCGAAGCTCAGATCGGTGTTGGTCAGCTTGTCGATAGAGAAGCGCGGTTCGATCTCCATAAACAGCGGAGAACCGTTGTTCCAGATACCTTTTGCCGTGCTATTGCCGCCGAAGAACACCGGAGCATCGATATAGCCGTAAAAATCAAACCAGTCTTTTTTGGCGAACGCTTCGTATTCCAGATAGGTATCGTTACGGATCTGCGGTCCGAAACGGGTGTGGTAGCTCCCTACCACGTTAACACTCTGGTGCCACCAGTCAGACAGATACTGCGGTTTGTCGTTTTCTGCCGCGCCCGCGGTAAAAGAAGTGGAGAGCGCCACAACCGCACCCGCTGCCAGTAATGTTTTTTTCATAGTAATGCCACTGTTTAAATTGAGCCTGAAGGCGTTAAAAGAAGTGCCGAAGCGTTTCTAAATATTTCGTCTTTCTGTGGGGGTCTATTATAGGAATCATTGCTCACAAAAATACGTGTTGTTTCACATAACCAGAACATGCGTAATCGATTGCGTTCACGATTCTATGCATTTCTTGACAAAATGCTACTGAAAATCGCGATGCAGAACGATTTCTAATGAACTCTTGCGAAAAGTTGTAAGTGGAGAAGAATGACGGGGCAGGGTGTCGCCGGGCAGGGGAAAGCCCGGCGCAAAGGCTTACTGTGCGGCGGCGGGCTGGATATCGTGGACGCGAATAAAACCGACTTTGTCCGGCGTTACGTTCAGGCGCAGCGGGATGTTGACATCGCTGGGTGCGAGGATGCTGGCCGGGGCGCTGATCAACTGATCCTGAACATTCACTTCCTGATAGCTGTGGGTAGTGCCGGTGATCTGTCCGGAGGCGACGGTGGCGGTAAAGGCCGGCAGCGGATCGTTGGATTCGCCCTGAATACGTAACGTCAGGCGTGATCCGTCGCCATCCGGCGTAATGCTCGCCACCGACATGCGCAGGGTGCCGATCTGGCTCTCCAGCCGCGCCGGGGTTTTCGCCTCCGGCAGCAAATAGACGCCGCGGGTAGATTTCGCGTTCAGCGCGTTTTGCTGGGTAATTTTGATCGTTTGCTGATTGAGCTGGGTCATCTCCTGGCTCAGGGTGCTCACGCTCTGGTGCATCTGGCGGATTTCGCTTTGCTGGGCGCAAGCGGTCAGGGTAAACAGGCTGCCCGCGATGGCGAGTTTCAGGTAACGTCTTGTCATGGTCAGGATTCCGTTTGCAGAGGATGCTTAATGGTAGCCAAACCGCCTGTCTCTCCCATAGATCCTTTGTCTCAAAAGCTCTTTCTTTGTAGTCAGGTCACTTCGCGGTAAACTACCCTTCAGTTTAACTACCTGTCAGGACGCGCTATGCATTGCCCTTTCTGTTTCGCCGTGGATACCAAAGTGATTGACTCTCGTCTGGTGGGGGAAGGCTCTTCCGTGCGTCGCCGTCGGCAGTGTCTGGTCTGTAATGAGCGCTTTACCACCTTCGAAGTGGCGGAGCTGGTGATGCCCCGGGTGGTGAAGAGTAACGATGTGCGTGAACCCTTCAACGAAGACAAGCTGCGCAGTGGGATGCTGAAAGCGCTGGAGAAACGTCCGGTCAGCGCCGATGACGTCGAAATGGCGGTCAACCATATCAAAACCCATCTGCGCGGCACCGGCGAGCGCGAAGTGGCCAGCAAAATGATCGGCAATCTGGTGATGGAACAGCTGAAAAAACTGGATAAAGTCGCCTATATTCGCTTCGCGTCGGTCTATCGCAGCTTCGAAGATATCAAAGAATTCGGCGAAGAGATCGCCCGCTTACAGGACTAAGCCATGCAGGACGAAATGTACATGGCGCGTGCGCTTAAGCTCGCCGCCCGCGGTCGCTTTACCACCCATCCTAACCCTAACGTTGGCTGTGTCATTGTAAAAGACGGCGAGATCGTCGGCGAAGGGTTCCACTATCGCGCCGGCGAGCCGCACGCCGAAGTGCACGCCCTGCGGATGGCGGGGGAACAGGCGCGAGGCGCCACCGCCTATGTCACCCTTGAGCCCTGCAGCCACCACGGCCGTACGCCGCCGTGCTGCGATGCGCTGATTGCCGCCGGCATCAGCCGCGTGGTCGCCGCGATGCAGGATCCGAACCCGCAGGTGGCGGGGCGCGGCTTGTACCGTCTGCAGCAGGCCGGTATTGAAGTCAGCCACGGGCTGATGATGAACGAGGCGGAAGCGCTGAACAAGGGCTTCCTGAAGCGGATGCGCACCGGTTTTCCCTGGGTGCAGCTCAAGCTGGGTGCTTCGCTGGACGGCCGCACGGCGATGGCCAGCGGCGAAAGCCAGTGGATCACCTCCCCGCAGGCGCGACGCGACGTGCAGCGTCTGCGCGCACAGAGCCATGCCATTCTGACCAGCAGCGCCACCGTACTGGCGGACGATCCGGCGCTGACCGTGCGCTGGCAGGAGCTGAGCGCCGATACCCAGGCGCTGTATCCCCAAGAGAATTTGCGCCAGCCGCTGCGCGTCGTGATCGACAGTCAGAACCGCGTCACGCCTGAGCATCGTATTGTGCAGCAGGCGGGGGAAACGCTGTTTGCCCGCCTGGGCGCCGATGAGCGCCAGTGGCCGGACAGCGTGCGCACGCTGCTGGTTCCGGAACATAACGGCCATCTCGATCTGGTGCTGCTGATGATGCTGCTTGGCAAACAGCAGATCAACAGCGTCTGGGTGGAGGCGGGGGCCACGCTTGCCGGGGCGCTGCTGCAGGCGGGGCTGGTCGACGAGCTTATCGTCTATATTGCGCCTAAACTGTTAGGCAATGCGGCGCGTGGATTATGCGCGCTGCCGGGGCTTGAAGAACTGAGCCAGGCGCCCCATTTTAAATTCAATGAGATACGTCAGGTTGGCCCGGATGTCTGCCTGCATTTAACCACTGCGTGAGGCTTTCCTGATTATTAGGAAGCAGCGCTCAGAATAATATGATAAAATCCGCCCCCCTTGCGGGGCACATGAACCCGAAGGAAGAGTATGAACATTATTGAAGCTAACGTTGCTACCCCGGACGCTCGCGTCGCCATCACCATTGCGCGTTTCAACAACTTTATCAATGACAGCCTGCTGGAAGGTGCGATTGACGCCCTGAAACGCATTGGTCAGGTAAAAGATGAAAACATCACCGTTGTTTGGGTTCCAGGCGCGTATGAGCTGCCGCTGGCGGCTGGCGCACTGGCGAAAACCGGTAAATATGACGCGGTGATCGCGCTGGGTACGGTGATTCGCGGCGGTACCGCCCACTTTGAATATGTGGCAGGCGGTGCCAGCAATGGCCTGGCGCACGTCGCTCAGGACAGCGAAATCCCGGTAGCCTTTGGTGTTCTGACCACTGAAAGTATTGAACAAGCCATTGAGCGCGCTGGCACCAAAGCCGGTAACAAAGGCGCAGAAGCTGCGCTGACCGCGCTGGAAATGATTAACGTATTGAAAGCCATCAAGGCCTGATTTTTGTAAGGGGAATTCCGTGAAACCTGCTGCTCGTCGCCGCGCCCGTGAGTGTGCCGTTCAGGCGCTCTACTCCTGGCAGTTGTCCCAGAACGACATCGCTGATGTCGAATACCAGTTCCTGGCGGAACAGGACGTAAAAGATGTTGATGTTCTGTATTTCCGCGAACTGCTGTCCGGAGTGGCGACTAACAGCGCGTACCTCGACGGCCTGATGAAGCCCTACCTGTCCCGTCAGCTGGAAGAGCTGGGTCAGGTGGAAAAAGCGGTGCTGCGTATCGCGCTGTTTGAGCTGTCCAAACGCGATGACGTACCGTATAAAGTGGCCATCAATGAAGCTATCGAACTGGCGAAAACCTTCGGCGCTGAAGATAGCCACAAGTTCGTCAACGGTGTGCTGGACAAAGCGGCTCCGGTAATTCGTCCCCACAAGAAGTAAACTGCAGGCCGGGTTTTGCGAGGGTCGTCTCGCAACCCGGCCTTATTTATTATTTTGCTGAGGCATAACGTATGGCATGTGGCGAATTCTCCCTGATTGCCCGTTATTTTGATCGCGTTAAAAGCGCTCGTCTTGATGTCGAGACCGGTATCGGCGACGACTGCGCTCTCCTGAATATTCCCGAGAAAAAAACGCTGGCAATCAGCACCGACACTCTGGTGGCGGGCAATCACTTCTTACCCGATATCGACCCGGCCGACCTCGCCTATAAAGCCCTGGCGGTGAACCTGAGCGACCTCGCAGCGATGGGCGCGGAGCCGGCGTGGCTCACCCTGGCGCTGACCTTGCCGGAGGTGGATGAAGCCTGGCTGGAAGCCTTCAGCGACAGCCTGTTTGTCCAGCTTGACTACTACGATATGCAGCTGATTGGCGGCGACACCACCCGTGGCCCGCTCGCCATGACCCTGGGTATCCACGGCTTTGTGCCGCCTGGGCGCGCCATGAAACGTTCAGGTGCGAAGCCGGGAGACTGGATCTATGTCACCGGTACCCCGGGGGACAGCGCCGCCGGCCTGGCGCTGTTGCAGAACCGGCTGACGGTGGATACGCCGACTGACGCCGACTATTTGCTGGCCCGTCACCTGCGTCCGATGCCCCGCGTGCTGCAGGGCCAGGCGCTGCGCGACCTGGCGACGTCGGCGATCGATCTCTCCGACGGCCTGATCTCCGATCTGGGTCATATTCTCAAAGCCAGCGGGTGCGGCGCGCGTATCGAGCTTGATGCCATGCCGTACTCTGACGCGATGCTACGCCAGGTTGATTCTGAGCAGGCGCTGCGCTGGGCGCTCGCCGGTGGCGAAGACTACGAGCTGTGCTTTACCGTACCGGAACTGAACCGTGGGGCGCTGGACGTGGCCCTTGGCCATCTTGGCGCGCGTTTTACCTGTATCGGACAGATTGCGCCGGAGAGCGAAGGTCTGCAGTTTATCCGCGACGGTAAGCCGGTCACGCTTGATTTAAAGGGATACGATCACTTTGCGTAGTCGAGACGAGGCGCTTAGCCGCCTGAGTATGCGTAATCCATGGCATCTGCTGGCGACCGGCTTTGGCAGCGGCTTAAGCCCGGTGGTGCCGGGCACGATGGGGTCGCTGGCGGCGATCCCGTTCTGGTATCTGATGACTTTTCTCCCCTGGCAGCTCTACTCGCTGGTGGTGATGATGAGCATCTGTATCGGGGTCTATCTGTGCCATCGCACGGCCAAAGATATGGGCACCCATGACCACGGCAGCATCGTCTGGGACGAGTTCGTCGGGATGTGGATCACCCTGATGGCGCTGCCGACCCTGGACTGGCAGTGGGTGGCCGCCGGCTTCGTCATTTTCCGTATCTTCGATATGTGGAAACCGTGGCCGATTCGCTGGTTTGACCGCAATATTCACGGCGGAATGGGGATCATGGTGGATGATATCGTCGCCGGCGTGATCTCCGCCGGCGTGCTGTATGTTATTGGCCATCACTGGCCCATCGGTCTGCTTTGACCGCTTCTCCCCGGCAGCGCCATGCTGTCGGGGAAATCACGCCCGTCACTTAAATCCCACCACCGGGTGCGGCTGATAGGGCGCCTCCAGTTTGTCGATCTGTTCCGGCGATAGCGTCAAATCCACCGCCTGCAACAGGTCATCGAGCTGTTCCTGACGCGACGGACCGATAATTGGCGCGGCGACGCCGGGCTTGCTTAACAGCCAGGCGAGGGCGACCTGCGCGCGACTGGCGTCGAGCTCTTCCGCCACGTCCGCGAGATTCCCGGCGATCTGCGCGTCGTTCTCTTCGCTGGTGCTGTAAAGCGATTTGCCGAACTCATCCGAGACCAGCCGGGCGGTGGTCTCACCCCATGGGCGGGTCAGCCTGCCGCGCGCCAGCGGGCTCCACGGGATCACCGCTACGCCGTTACGCTGGCACAGGGGCAGCATCTCATTCTCTTCTTCCCGGTAAATCAGGTTGTAGTGATCCTGCATGGTGACGAAGCGCGCCCAGCCGTTCTGCTGCTGAAGCGCCAGCGCCTGGGCAAACTGCCGGGCATGCATGGACGAGGCGCCGATATAGCGCGCTTTGCCGGCTTTCACCACCTCGTCCAGCGCTTCGAGCGTCTCTTCAATCGGGGTGCTGTAGTCCCAGCGGTGGATCTGCAACAGGTCAACATAGTCCATACCGAGACGGCGCAGGCTGTCGTCGATAGAGCGCAGGATCTGCGCCCGGGAAAGCCCTTCCGCCAGATCGCCGACCTGGTGATAGACCTTGGTGGCGACAACCACCTCGTCGCGGCGGGCAAAGTCGCGCAGAGCGCGGCCGACGATCTCTTCGCTATTGCCGTCGGAGTAGCTGTTTGCGGTATCGAAGAAGTTGATGCCGCCTTCAATGGCGTGCTGGATGAGCGGGCGACTGCTCTCTTCCGGAAGCGTCCAGGCGTGTCTGCCGCGGTCCGGCTCGCCGAAGGTCATGCAGCCGAGGCAGAGTCGGGAAACACGTAAGGCAGTATCGCCGAGGGGGATATAGTGCATGGTGCGCTCCTGCTATTCATCAAGGGTATCCCTTAAGCATAGCAGGAGCGGGAGGGGCGATTATGCCAGCCAGTCGAGGATTTTGGCTTCAATACCGGCGGCATCGAGGCCGAGGTCGGCGCGGATCTCTTCCTGAGTGCCCTGCGGAATAAAGACGTCCGGCAGGCCAATATTGAGCACCGGTACCGCCCGGCGATGGGCCATCAGCACTTCATTCACGCCGCTGCCGGCGCCGCCCATAATGGCGTTCTCTTCCAGCGTCACCAGAACGTCGTGCTCGCCTGCCAGCTGCAGGATCAGCGCGGTATCCAGCGGCTTCACAAAGCGCATGTCCACCAGGGTGGCGTTGAGTTTGTCCGCCACCGCTGCGGCCTCCGGCAGCAGGGTGCCGAAGTTGAGGATCGCTACCTTCTCGCCCTGGCGCTTCACTACCCCTTTGCCGATCGGCAGCGATGCCAGCGGCTCCAGCATCGCGCCGGTGCCGCTGCCGCGCGGATAGCGCACCGCGCAGGGTCCGTCGCTGTAGTGGTAGCCGGTGTACAGCATCTGGCGGCATTCATTTTCATCGCTCGGCGTCATCACCACCATATCCGGAATACAGCGCAGGAAGGAGAGATCGAACGCCCCCTGATGCGTCTGGCCGTCTGCGCCGACAATCCCGGCGCGGTCGATGGCAAACAGCACCGGCAGCTTCTGAATAGCCACATCGTGGATCACCTGATCGTAGGCTCGCTGCAGGAAGGTGGAGTAGATGGCCACCACTGGTTTGTAGTCGCCAATCGCCAGTCCGGCGGCGAAGGTGACTGCATGCTGCTCGGCGATGGCGACATCAAAGTACTGATCGGGGAATTTCTTCGAAAATTCCACCATCCCTGAACCTTCGCGCATCGCCGGGGTGATGGCCATCAGCTTGCTGTCTTTGGCCGCCGTTTCGCACAGCCAGTCGCCGAAGATTTTCGAATAGGAAGGGAGACCGCCGCTGCTTTTGGGCAGTACGCCGCTGGTATGGTCGAACTTTGGCACCGCGTGGAAAGTGATCGGGTCTTTCTCGGCGGGCTCATAGCCGCGGCCTTTTTTGGTCATAATATGCAGGAACTGCGGGCCCTTCAGGTCGCGCATGTTCTTCAGGGTGCTGACCAGACCGAGCACATCGTGGCCATCCACCGGGCCGATGTAGTTAAAGCCCAGCTCTTCAAACAGCGTCCCAGGCACCACCATGCCTTTGATATGCTCTTCGGTCCGCTTAAGCAGTTCTTTAATCGGCGGTACGCCGGAAAAGACCTTTTTGCCGCCTTCGCGCAGGGTGGAGTAGAGCTTACCGGAGAGCAGCTGCGCCAGATGATTATTCAGCGCCCCGACGTTCTCGGAGATCGACATTTCATTGTCATTCAGCACCACCAGCAGGTCGGGTTTGATATCCCCGGCGTGGTTCATCGCTTCAAACGCCATCCCGGCGGTGATCGCCCCGTCGCCAATCACGCACACCGCGCGCCGCTGTTTATCCTCTTTCGCGGCGGCGATAGCCACCCCGATGCCAGCGGAAATGGAGGTGGAGGAGTGACCGACGCTCAGCACGTCGTACTCGCTTTCACCGCGCCACGGGAAGGGGTGCAGGCCGCCTTTCTGGCGAATGGTGCCGATTTTGTCGCGGCGGCCGGTCAGAATTTTATGCGGGTAGGCCTGGTGACCGACGTCCCAGATCAGGCGATCGAAGGGCGTGTTATAGACGTAGTGCAGCGCCACGGTCAGTTCCACCGTGCCGAGGCCAGAGGCAAAGTGACCGCTGGAGCGGCTGACGCTGTCCAACAGGTAGCGCCGCAGCTCATCACACAGCTTCGGCAGGCTCTCTTTTGGCAACAGGCGCAACTCCTGGGTGGAATCTACCAGCGCCAGGGTCGGGTATTTGGCAATATCAAAACTCATCAGAGACTCATTTATTGTTTATTTATCGCGCTGAATAATGTAATTCGCGAGCGCTTCCAGTGCCGAAGTATCCAGAGATTGTGCGGCCAGTTCATCTAACGAACGGCGGGCATCAGCGATCAGGTCGTGCGCTTTCTTCCGGGCTTGCTCAAGACCCAGGAGGGCGGGATAGGTGCTTTTACCCAATTGCTGGTCGGCACCCTGACGTTTGCCAAGGGTCGCAGTATCCCCTACCACGTCGAGAATGTCATCCTGGACCTGGAAGGCCAGGCCGATATTTTCCGCATAGCGATCCAGCGCGGGCAGGGCGGCACGCCCGCGCTCGCCGGCGCTCAGCGCCCCCATGCGGACGGCGGCGCGGATTAGCGCGCCCGTTTTGTGGCGGTGGATACGTTCCAGCGCCTGCAGATTCACCTGCTGTCCTTCCGCCTGTAGATCCAGCGCCTGGCCGCCGCACATGCCCGCCACGCCGCTGGCCTGCGCCAGTTCGGAAACCATCGCCAGACGATCCCGGTCAGGGACGTCCGTCATCGGCGCATCACTGAGTATAGAGAACGCCAGCGTTTGCAGGGCATCTCCCGCAAGAATTGCGTTGGCTTCGCCAAATTTAATATGGCAGGTCGGCAGTCCGCGACGCAGATCGTCATCATCCATCGCCGGCAAATCATCATGCATCAGAGAATAAGCATGAATGCATTCGACCGCGGCGGCAGGGGCATCCAGCGTGGTGCGGCTCACGCCGAACATCTCGCCGGTAGCGTAGACAAGGAAGGGACGCAGGCGTTTACCGCCTAAGAGTGCGCCATAATGCATCGCTTCCACCAGCGGAGTGTTCTGAAAGGGCTGCGGCGCGATAAAACGGCGCAGCGCCTCGTTAGCCTGTTCCACACAGGCCTGCAATTGTTGCGGGAAATCCATTTATTCAGCGTCCGGCGTAAAAGGCGTGGTCGGGGAATCTTCACTATCCGCCAGCAGGATCTGCACGCGCTGTTCGGCCTGCTGCAGCTGGCTTTGCCCCTGGCGGGCCAGCTGGACCCCGCGCTCAAATTCGCTGAGCGCTTCTTCTAACGGCAAATCGCCGCTTTCCAGACGGTTTACGATCTGCTCTAGTTCGCCCAGTGCAGTTTCAAAGCTGGCCGGGGCCTCATTTTTCTTTGGCATAGTGAATATAGACTCTTGTTATTTCGCGACGGCAATACCGGGTATGGTAACGAAGTCACGCGTGTAAGCAAATAACGCGCAATGGTGATATACTCCGCGCCCAGGATGCAGGCACCGGTGTGCGCTGCTTTACAACTTTTGCTTAAAGCCCCGTCGGGCTTGCCAACGAACTATTGTCGCCATGAAGTTTATCATTAAATTGTTCCCGGAAATCACCATCAAAAGCCAATCTGTGCGGTTGCGCTTCATTAAAATCTTAACCGGGAACATTCGTAACGTTCTCAAAAACTATGACGAGACGCTGGCCGTCGTTCGCCATTGGGATCATATCGAAGTTCGCGCGAAAGATGAAAATCAGCGCCCGGCTATTCGCGATGCGCTGACCCGTATTCCCGGCATCCACCATATTCTGGAAGTCGAAGACGTACCGTTCACCTCGCTGCACGATATTTTTGAGCAGACGCTGCCGCTGTGGCGCGAGGCGCTGGAAGGCAAAACCTTCTGCGTGCGGGTGAAGCGTCGCGGCAAACATGAATTCACCTCAATTGAGGTAGAGCGTTACGTCGGCGGCGGCCTGAATCAGCATATTGAAACGGCGCGCGTGAAGCTGACCGACCCGGACGTTACCGTCAATCTTGAGATTGAAAACGATCGCCTGCTGCTGGTGAAAGGCCGCTATGAAGGTATCGGCGGCTTCCCGATTGGCACGCAGGAAGATGTGCTGTCGCTGATTTCCGGCGGCTTTGACTCCGGCGTCTCCAGCTACATGCTGATGCGCCGCGGCTGCCGCGTGCACTACTGCTTCTTTAACCTTGGCGGCGCCGCCCATGAGATTGGCGTCCGCCAGGTCGCGCATTACCTGTGGAACCGCTTCGGCAGCTCTCACCGCGTTCGCTTTGTGGCGATTAACTTTGAGCCGGTGGTCGGCGAAATCCTTGAAAAAGTGGATGACGGCCAGATGGGCGTGGTGCTCAAGCGCATGATGGTCCGCGCCGCGTCAAAAGTCGCGGAACGCTACGGCGTGCAGGCGCTGGTCACCGGCGAAGCGCTGGGCCAGGTCTCCAGTCAGACTCTCACCAACCTGCGCCTGATCGACAACGTCTCCGATACCCTGATCCTGCGTCCGCTGATTTCGCATGATAAAGAGCACATCATCGACCTGGCCCGCGAGATCGGTACGGAAGATTTCGCCCGCACGATGCCGGAGTACTGCGGCGTGATCTCCAAGAGCCCGACCGTGAAGGCGGTGAAGGCGAAGATTGAAGCGGAAGAAGAACACTTCGATTTCAGCATCCTCGATAAAGTGGTGGAAGAGGCGAGCAATATCGATATCCGCGAAATCGCCCAGCAGACGGAAGAGACGGTGGTGGAAGTGGAAACCGTGAACGGCTTTGGCGCCAACGACGCGATCCTCGACATTCGCTCCATCGACGAGCAGGAAGACAAACCGCTTAAGGTCGAGGGGGTTGAAGTTGTTTCTCTGCCGTTCTACAAGCTGAGCACTAAGTTTGGCGATCTCGATCAGAGTAAAACCTGGCTGCTGTGGTGCGAACGCGGAGTGATGAGCCGTCTGCAGGCGCTTTATTTGCGCGAGCAGGGCTTCAGCAACGTGAAAGTTTATCGCCCGTAACAGGTTGTTATGATGCAAAAGGCCTTCCCTGATGGAAGGCCTTTTTACTATTGGCAGGGGAGTGTATTAGCGCAGGGTCAGCGCCAGGTCATTGAGTTGATCGATGACAATATTCCAGCCCTCGAAAAATCCCATCTGCTCATGCTGCTCGCGGGTTTCATCATCGGCATGCAGCACCGTAGCCGTATAGCGACACCCGCCCTGTTCATCGGCAAAAGTGATGATGGCCGTCATCGCGAAGGGGGAAACGGCGGGGCGATAATCCGCCGTCAGCATCGAGGTCATGACGATTTTTTGTTGCGGGATAACCTCAAGAAAACAGCCGGGGTTATCGCTGCGTTCACCGTCAGGGCCGTGCATCACGGTGTGAAAGGCCCCGCCGGCGCGAAAATCAAAGGTCAGAACCTCGGTTTGCCAGGGCTTCGGGCACCACCAGGTTCGGAGTAATGCCGGGTCGGCCCACGCGCGCCACAGGGCTGCGGCGGGCGCGCTGAGCAGGCGGCTGATAACAAGATCGCGAGAATCGGTTGCGCTACGGGACATGCTACGACTCCTCAGGAAAAGGGGGAGCCAGTCCGCGGCGCGGACCGGCTATCAGGCTTCGTAGTAATTATAGATGCCGGCGGCCATCACCAACTGTGAGGCGACCTCATACGCTTTCTCGCGCCCCACCAGCAGATCGATCATTTTCAGGGCGAAATCAATCGATGTCCCTGGACCCTGGCTGGTTAACAGATTCACCCGCGGATCCCAGACCACCCGCTTATCCTGCCACTGATCGGCGGGGATCTGCGCCTTCAGCGCTGGAAAACCGGTCATGTTGCCGATCGGGAACAGATGATGAGGTACCAGCACGGTCGCCGGAGCGGCGCAGATAGCGGCCACAATGCGCCCAGAGAGATGAAACTGGCGGACGGTTTCCACCAACAGCGGGCTGTTGCGAAAGCACTCCGCTCCCTTGAGGCCGCCCGGGAGGACGATAATATCGAAATCGCCATCGGCCACCTCGACCAGAGGAGCATCCGCCAGCAGCTTGACGCCGCGCGAGCAGACGATGGTCAGGCCGCCGTCGCTGGCGACGCTGGCGGTGGTCACCTTCACCCCGCCGCGGACCAGCAGGTCGATAGTGGTGACCGCTTCGGTCTCTTCGCTACCAGGGGCGAGGCAAATCAGTGCCGACGCGCTCATATTCATTCTCCTTACGCTTGACCAGTTCAAATAAGCGGGCGTTTTCCGGTACGGCAACGCCGTGGGCGCGGGCGCGGTTGAGCAGAAAACCGGTGATATAGTCGATCTCCGTGTGCCGCTGGGCGCGAACGTCCTGCAGCATGGATGAGATATTTTCTGCCGTACTTTCAATCACCTGTTCGACATAAAATAGCAGGTTTTCCGCCGAGGTATGAATACCTTCGCGCTCCATCACTGCCGCCACCTCGCGACAAATGGCCGCAACTTCCTGCGGATAGTCGCGCAGATCGCCATTTTTACACCCTTTTATCGCGGTCAGGGGGTTAATCACGCAGTTAACCGCGAGTTTGCGCCAGGTGGCCGAGAAAATATTGTTGTGCCAGGCGACATCCGGCAGCACGTTCTGCAGCACTTCAGCGAGGTAGCTGTAGTCCTGTTCGTAGCTTTTCGCCGGCCCGATATGCGTGGTGCCCTGGGCGACGTGGATGATGACATTCCCGTCGCGGCGCGCCGCCTGGGTGGTGGAGGCCAGCAGCAACGGCTGTTTCACGCTGCGCAGCTCCTCGACGGTTCCCATGCCGTTATGCACCAGCACAATCGGCGTGGTGTCCGGCAGGATCGCGGCCAGGTGCTTCACCGCGTTTGAAACCTGCCAGGCTTTTAAAGTGACAATCAGCAGCTCGCTGCTGGCAAGAAAATCGGGGTCGTTGGCCGTCAGCGACTCGTTGAACACCGAGCCGTCGGTTTCAATGACGTTGACGCTACAGAATGGCTGCGGCACGCGCAGCCAGCCCTGGACTTCATGTCCCTGTTTGCACAACGCGGTCAGCCATAGTTGCCCCAGTGCACCGCATCCCAGTACGGTTACTTTCATTGTTCCTCCTCATCTGCCGCTACCCCAGGCGCTGATGACTAAAGTCTATCTCGTCGCTTTTCGCATCGTCGCACGGAAAGGGGGTTTCGGCGTCGTCGGGCAGCATGGGGAAAATAGCGCGAGCGTTGCGTAATCAGCTAAGCTTCCGGGATAACAAGTTGAGTTATGCCGCGTTGCAGGTATTATGCAACGCAAAAGAAACGGAAGGAGAGGAAAAGATGCCATCTTTCGATATTGTCTCTGAAGTTGATCTTCAGGAAGCCCGTAACGCGGTAGACAACGCGAGCCGCGAAGTCGAGTCGCGTTTTGATTTTCGTGGCGTTGAAGCCACGTTTGAATTAAACGACGCCAACAAGACCATTAAAGTGCTGAGCGAGTCTGACTTCCAGGTGAACCAGCTGCTGGATATCCTGCGCGCCAAGCTGCTCAAGCGCGGCATTGAAGGCACCTCCCTCGACGTGCCGGAAGATATCGTACACAGCGGTAAAACCTGGTTTGTTGAAGCGAAGCTGAAGCAGGGCATTGAAAGCGCGGTGCAGAAGAAGATCGTTAAACTGATCAAAGACAGCAAGCTGAAAGTGCAGGCCCAGATTCAGGGCGAAGAGATCCGCGTGACCGGTAAGTCCCGCGACGATCTGCAATCGGTGATGGCGCTGGTGCGCGGTGGCGATCTGGGACAACCGTTCCAGTTCAAAAACTTCCGCGACTAAGGCGGCCGACAGACAGCAAAAAGCGGGGAATTCCCCGCTTTTTTATACCCCTTTGATGAGCTGCTCTATCTCGAAGCGGTTGGTGACTTTGCTGTCGATTTTGATATACACCGAACGCTCCTCGGGCACCACCAGCGCCTGATGAACCCCGCTGGCATTCAGCAGACGCGCCTGCAGCGCGCTGTCGACCACCACGCCGTCCGGTACCTCTACCCGCAGGCTGCTGACGTAGGGCGGCTCGCTCATGGTGCTGGCCACCAGCAGCCACAGCATCGCCAGCAGGGCGCCCAGCAGAAACACGGTCTGCGAATCAAAGAAACCATCGACCCAACCGCCAAGGGCGCCGCCAATCGCCACCCCGAGGAACTGGCTGGTGGAGTAGACGCCCATCGCGGTGCCTTTGTAGCCCGCCGGCGACTCTTTGCTAATCAACGACGGCAGCAGCGCTTCCAGCAGGTTAAACGCCAGGAAGAAGAGCTGAACGCCCGCCACCAGCTCCCAGAAGTAGCCTCCTGCGCCCCAGAGGACAATCTCCGCAATCAGCAGGATGGCGACGCAGAGCAAAAAGACGCGCTTCATCTTACGCTTCACTTCGGCGTAGATGATAAACGGCACCACCGAGATGAAGGAGATAACCATGGTGACCAGGTAAATCTTCCAGTGCTCGGCGGCCGGGAAGCCGGCGGCCTCCAGCTGTCCGGGCAGCGCGACAAAAGTGGACATCAGCATGATGTGCAGGCACATGATGCCAAAGTTGAGCTTCAACAGGCGCGGCTCCGCCAGCACCTTGCTAAAGCAGCCCTTCACCATCCCGGATTCGCGGTTAAGCACGTGGTTCTGGCTGTTGGGAACCACCCACAGGGTGAGCAGAATGCCGACGGTCGCCAGGATGGCGATCATCCAGAACAGGGCGTGCAGACCCAGCTGATGGGTAATAATCGGCCCCAGCACCATGGCGATAGCGAAAGTGACGCCGAAGCTGACGCCAATAAACGCCATCGCTTTAGTGCGGTTCTGTTCGCGGGTGAGATCGGAGAGCAGGGCCATGACCGCGGCGGCGATGGCGCCGGAGCCCTGAAGGGCACGGCCAAGAATGATGCCCCAGATGGAGTCGGTGAGCGCGGCGATGACGCTGCCGAGCACGAAAATAAGCAGGCCGCCGACGATCAACGGCTTACGGCCAATACGGTCAGATAACAGTCCGAAGGGGATCTGGAACACCGCCTGCGCCAGACCGTAGATGCCGATCGCCAGGCCAATCAGCGCTTCACTGGCGCCCTGCAATGCCATGCCATACGTGGTCAGAACCGGCAGGACCATAAACATGCCAAGCATGCGCAGGGAGAATACCGTCCCCAAACCCCAGGTCGCGCGCAGTTCCCCTGGCGTCATTTTGTTATCGTTCATTACCACCTCAATATAAAAACTGCGCCTAGTGTAGCGGCGGGGGGTAAGAAGCGTAAATAAATGTTTGTTTAACAGATATTACGGGGCTGTTGCGCGATGCGACAAGTTGGTAAAAATCAATAAACCAGTGGAGGAGGACTCCACTGGCGAGGGGGAAAATTAAGGTAAAGTAAAGTCAACCCACTGGCTACCGGCATCAGCCGATTTGACGCATTGCTCGACCCAATAGACGCCGTGCAGACCGGCTTCGACGTCCGGATACCAGAAGTCTTGCAGGAAGGCGCGATCGTCACGGTCCGTGGCGTCAATCGCCTGCGCATAGCGGCGATAGAGGTTGGCCCAGGCTTCAAACAGCCCTTCCGGATGACCGCCGCCGATGCGATCGTCCGCCAGCGCGTTTGCGCTCAGGTAGGGCATCCCGCGTTCCAGAATGCGCGCCGGCTCGCCCTGCACCTCATAGCTGAGCTGGTTAGGATGCTCATCCCACCATTCGATACTCGCTTTTTCGCCGACGATGCGTACTTTTTGCGAGTGCATGGCGCCGCTGTTCACCGCGCTGGTCCACATCGAGCCAACCGCGCCGTTGTCATATTCCATCAGGACAAAGGCGTTATCTTCCAGCGGCGCGCGAGAGGGAACAAAGCTCTGGCGGGAGCACATCAGCCGTTTGATATTGAGCTGTGGCGCCATGGTTTCGGCGACAAACAGCGGATGGGTGGCCAAATCTCCCAGCACATAGCTCGGCCCGGCGAACTTCGGCGTCACGCGCCAGCGGGTAGATTCTGCCTGCAGCTCGACGGCCTGGTTATGAAAGCCGTGGGCGAACTGCATATTGACGATGCGGATCTCGCCGAGCAGCCCATCGGCAATCATCTGCCGCGCCTGCTGGATCATCTGATAGCCGGCATAGCCGTAGGTGACGCCGACGATTTTGTTCTGTTTTTTACTCAGGTCCACCAGTTCGCGCGCCTCTTCGGCGGTAAAACAGAGGGGCTTTTCACAGATGACGTGGAGGCCCGCTTCCAGCGCCGCTTTGGTGATGGCGAAATGGGTATTATTCGGGGTGGTGACCGAGACGACCTCGATCCCGTCAAGGCGCTGCGCCTCTTCACGAAACAGGGTCTGGTAGTCGGCGTAGCAGCGCTCCGGCGCGATGCCAAGCTGCTCACCGAACGCGCGCCCGCGCTCGGCATCGACGTCAAGCGCGCCGGCCAGTAGGGTGTAAACATTGTCACGCAGCGCCGCACAGCGGTGGCTGTAGCCGATCTGGCTGGTTCCCCCGCCGCCGACCATGCCCCAACGCAGGGAACGGGATAAGGGTTTCAGACCGTTTAACATGGTGCTCTCCTTTTTGAAATCATTCGCACTCTGAGGCGCTCAATGCCGACGCCTGCGGCAACGCGCATCCGGATAGACTGACCTAAACTTAAGGAAATGTTTGTTCTGTTTCAATTGTATTGTGGAATTTATTTTTCATATATGCGAAGGGGATCGAATAAGCAGAAGTTTATTTTCCGCTGGGTTGAAAAGGAGAGGGGAATCAACGGCGACGGGTACAGGCCGGAATGTGGCGGAATGCTTTTCGTTACAGAGCAAGATGAAATAAATTTTCTTTTTAACCTCAACGTGCGGTGCAATCCGCAGATTGCACCGGAGGAAGACGACGACATTACGCTCCGCGCACAGATGCGGGGGCTGGCGAAGCGGCGGGAGGATTACCGGCCGCAAAGATACCCTTCGCCGCCAGGCCTGCGACGGTGAGGGCTGCCGGGATGCCGAGGATCAAAAAGACGCTTTCGAAGGGCAGGTTGAGCGCCATCATCTCAGCGCCGGCAAAGGCGCTGAGGATCGCGCCGATCCGCCCGACGCCGTGCATCCAGCTGGATCCCGTCGCTCGCGCCTGCGTGGGGTAGTAACGGGCGGAGAGGGCGTTCATGCCGGTATTGGCGCCGTTCAGGCAGGCGCCGCTGATAAACGCCAGCATACAGAGCAGGGCAAAGCTGCCCGCCGCGTAGCCCATCGCCATGGTAAACAGGCCGCCGACGGCGTAGATCATCCCCAGCGCGCGATGAGGATTGATGCGGTCCATCAGCCAGCCGGCAAACAGCGAGCCGAGGGTACCTCCCGCCTGGTAGATGGCCGTCATGACGGCCGCCTGGCTGACGGTAAGCCCGACCTCCTTAACCAGCGTTGGCAGCCAGCTGCCGAGAATATAGACGAGGAACAGCCCCATAAAGTAGACCAGCCATAGCATCAGCGAGCCAAAGCCATACTGGCGGGAGAGCACAATGCGCATCGCATTCCCGGCCGCCGGCTGCGCCGGCAGGATAAACGTCACGTTGTCGCTGATTTGTCCGGGATAAAGACGATTGAGGATGGCGCGAATGCGCGCCGCGGGCGCTTGTTTGATCACCAGAAAACGAACCGATTCCGGCAGCCGCCAGATAAGCAGGGGGGCAAACAGCAGCGGCAGAATGCCGCCGAGCGCCATCAGCGAGTGCCAGCCAAACTGCGGGATCAGCCATGACGCGGTAAATCCTCCGGCCGCCGCGCCGAAGGTGAAGCCGCAGAAGATGACGGTAATAATAAATGAGCGCTGGCGTTCCGGAGCGTATTCCGACACCAGCGTCCCGATGTTCGGCATCGCGGCGCCCAGTCCGAGGCCGGTCATAAAGCGGAAGAACATCATCTGCTCAATGTTGTGCGAGAAGGCGGTGGCGATGGTCCAGAAGCCGAAGAAGAAGACGCTGTTGATGATGATCTTCTTGCGTCCCAGCCAGTCGGCGAGCGGGCCAGAGAAAATCGCGCCCAGCGCGAGGCCAATCAGCGCGGCGCTAATCACCAGGCCCAACTGGTGGTTGCTTACCCCCCACTCCAGCTTCAGCGTCGGGGCGATAAAGCCCATGATCGCGATATCAAACCCATCAAGAGCGATAACGCAAAAGCCGAGAAAAATAATCTGCTTTTGAAAGCGGCTCAGAGGATTACGGTTAATTAACTCTCTGACATCCAGGCGTTGAGTCTGTGTCATAGCGTATTCCTTATGCGCAGGAGCGCAGGTAGGGCTGCGCGGCATTGAACAGTAATTGCGCCCGCTGGAGGGGCGGCAGGGCGCCCTGCTCACCGTCCAGCGGCACTTCGAGGGAGACCGGTAGCGTTGCCGGCAGTGCCGCCATCAGACCGTGCAGATCCAGACCGCCTTCCCCCGGCACGTTGCGCGCTGAGCGGGCCTGGCGGATGAGCTCCTGCTCGCTTTCCGGCCGCTGCGCCGCGCCATCGCAGAGTTGCATATAGTTCAGATGATGCGCGGGCAGGCTGGAGAGGGCGGCGAGCGATTCCCCCGCGCGCCAGAAATGAAGGGCGTCCACCAGGATGCCGATATCTTCCCGCCCGCTGGCGGCGATCAGCGCCTGCGCATCGGCGATCGTGCGCAGCTGGGTCCAGGGCATCGGCTCAAGGTTCATGGTCAGGCCAAATGAGCGACCGGCTGCGGCGAGAGTGGCCAGATTGTCGGCGCTGCGCTGCAGGTTGTCGTCATTCCCGGCGACTAACACCTGTCCGGCGCCAAGCCGCGCGGCGGTCTCCATAAAGCGCTGCAGCCGATCGTCGAGGGTAAACCCCGGGCTGAGGCGGACGATCTCCACGTCCGAGACGCGGATGCCGGTTTCCATCAGCGCGACCAGGGTCGCGCGGACGGCGGGGGTATCGCCCAGCATGTTGTAGTCCGGGTCGGCGGGTGTGGCGGGCAGCAGCCGCAGTCCCACGTGGGTAAAACCGGTTCTGGCCGCTATCCGCACCTGTTCGGGGGGAGGGACATCGAGCAGGCTCAGCGCGGCGAGCGATAGGGTACGCATGTTCATAAAGGGCTCCGGTACAGTTGCAGGTGAAGTTAGCCAGGGGTGTTGCCGTCCCTGGTTTTTATTGCTTTGTTTTTATTGTGTTTGCCGCCAGATTTTTGCCCACCAGGTAGCCGAAGGTCATAGCCGGCCCGAGGGTGATCCCTCCGCTGGGGTAATAGCCGCGCATCACGCTCGACATGTCGTTGCCGATGGCGAACAGACCCGGTATCGGCTGCTGCTGCCCATCCAACACCCGAGCGTGCTCGTCGGTTTGTAACCCGCTAAAGGTGCCCAGCGAGCCGGGCAGAATGCGCACCGCGTAGAACGGCCCTTCGCGCAGCGGTCCGAGCGTCACCTGATGGTCACCCTGCGCGCGGTTATAGGCCGATGCGCCGCGGTGAAAATCGATGTCTTCACCGGTGCTGGCAAAATGGTTAAAGCGTGCAACGGTTTCCGCCAGCGCATCGGTATCGATGGCGCACCGCTTCGCCAGCTCGGCAAGGGTGTTTCCTCGCCGCAGATAGCCGGTACGCAGCCAGGCGGTAGGGGAGAATGGAAAGGGCCTGGCGTGGCCCAGGCCATAGCGGCGCAGCGCGCGCCGATCGGCCAGCAGCCAGGCCTGCGGCGTGTCGCCCGCGGGCGTCGCCGCCAGCAGGGCGGCGATAAAGTCGTGATAGGAGTCGGCCTCGTTAACAAAGCGTTTGCCGTTAGGCAGGACGGCGATCACCCCGGGCTTGGCGCGTTCCACCAGATGGGGAAACATCAGCTGCTGGCCGCTGGCGAGGGTGACGCGGGACACCGGCGCCCAGGCCAGCGGGTGGCGCAGGCGGGTATCGAACTGGCCGCCGGCGGATTCGCCAAGGCGGATCCCCTCGCCCTGATTGTCAGGCGGCGCGGCGGAGAAATGGCCGTAACCCTCCGCGGCATGAGGCACCACCTGCGCCAGGCGCTGCCGATCGTGGGGAAAACCGCCGCAGGCCAGCACCACGGCGCCCGCTTCGACGAGTATCTCCCCGCCGTCGCTGCGCAGCACTGCACCGGACACTCCCTGCGGACCCTGCAGCAGTCTGACCGCCGGGGCGTTGAGCTGAAAGCGCACCCCGGCGTCGAGGGCGGATCGCAGCAGACGGGCGACCAGCGCATTGCCATTGACCAGATGCAGCCCTCGTCCGGCGCGCAGCCGCTGCCAGCCGTGGCGCAGCAGGCGGCGGGCGGCATACAGCGCAGAGCGCGGCGAGCGGGTAGCGTTGAAAAAATGCGCCATGTCCGCGCCGCCGGCGATGCCCATCCCGGCAAGACTGATGGTCTCCAGCGGCGGGCGCAGTCGGTGGAGCCAGTCGCCGAGCAGGCGGCCATCGTAGGGCTGAGCGGTGACCGACCGCCCACCGTTCGCCGCGCCCGGCGACGCGTGAAAGTCCGGCATGGTGCTGCCCGACAGAAACTTCACCGCCGTCCGTTGATGAAAAAAATCCACCATTTCCGGCCCGTAATGCAGGAAGGTCTGCAAGCGAACGTCGGCGGCTTCTCCCCCCATCTCATGCTGCAGATAGGTCAGCGGGGCATCGGCCGCTTCGTCGATGCCCTCCGTTCGCGCCAGCGGGTTGCGGGGGATCCACAGCCAGCCGCCGGACCAGGCGCTGGTCCCGCCGAGCACTGACGCTTTCTCCGCCACCATGACGCTGGCGCCGTGCACTGCCGCGGTGACCGCGGCAGAGAGTCCCGCCGCGCCGGATCCGACCACCAGCACATCCACCTTCACAGGCCCGCTCATGATGGACTCCTTATTGCAATGGTGAAAAAGCGGTGGGGCGCATCAGCACCGATTCGAGGCGCTCCACGGCGGCCAGTTCGCGGTTTTTCCGCGAGAAGGTCTGCCAGCGCTCGTCCTGGGCCATCCGTGCGCGGCGTACCAGGCGATCGTCCAGGCTTTCGTAAGCCCAGATGTGCACTACCTGATTGACCACGCCGATCTCGGTAAAAAAGAAGCCGATCAGTTTGCCAAGATGGTCAGTTTGCACCGCCAGGGCATCGCTTTGGTACAGCGCCAGCCAGTCGGCCATTTTCAGCGGATTGATGGTGTAGGTGCGTTTTTCGTAGATCATGATGTTTTCCTGATTAGTGGGTGGCGGGTTGCGCCAGATGGCAGGCGGCGAGGTAGCCAAACGTCAGCCCCGGGCCAAGGGTGATGCCGGGACCCGGGTAGGTGCCGGCCATCAGCGAATCCATGTCGTTTCCCACCGCGTACAGCCCCGCAATGGGGTTGCCTTCAGCGTTGACGACCTGGGCATCGGCGGTGGTGACCAGACCTCGAGAAGTCCCCAGATCGCCGGTATAGAGTTTGATGGCATAGAACGGCGCGCTGAGCAGGGGAGCGTTGCAGGCGTCAGGATGACGGCCCTGATCGCCCATCGCCCGGTTATAGCTGTTGCCGCCTTTGGCAAACTCACGGTCCACACCCTGCGCGGCGTCACGATTGTAGCGGGCGACCGTCTCGCTCAGGGCGTGGGCATCCAGCCCAAGCTGCTGCGCCAGCGCGGCCAGGGTATCGGCTTTATGCAGATAGCCAGCGGCGATCAGGGCGTCATTGTTCACCGGCGCCGGGCGCGCCAGCCCGAGGCCGTAACGCTTCATCGCCTGCGCGTCGCACAGTAAAAAGCAGGGGGCATTCTCCGCTGCACGCTGCATCGCGCTGGCAAAATGGTGATAGGAGCTGGACTCGTTAACGAAGCGTACCGCTTGCTGATTGACGGCAATCACGCCCGGCTTGGCCCGGTCGGTCACCAGGTGGGGGAAGCGCTCCTCGCTACCGTCGGCCCGGGTCAGCACCGATACCGGCGCCCAGAAAAAGTTGGACGCGCGATCGGCTCCCTCGCGAGCGTTAAGTGCCGCCGCAAGACGCAGCGCAGCGCCATCATTGGCTGGCGGCGACATGGTGAAGTGCTCTCGGGTGTGAGGCCGATAGCGCGCCGCCAGCGCGCCAGCGGCAAAGCCGCCTGCGGCTAGCACCACCCCACGGCGGGCGTGTAGCGTCTCTTTTTGCCCCTGATAGTCAATCTCTACCCCGGTGACCGCGCCTTGCGATTCGCACAGCGCCAGCACATTGACATTCAGCCGAAGGCTCATGCCTTTACGCAGCGCCGTGGTCGCCATGCGGGCAATCAGCGCATTGCCCATCGCCAGGCGGGTGCCGCGAGGATATTTCACCCGGTCGCGGGCGTAGCGCAGCAGCAGCCGGGTGCAATGGGCCAGGGAGCGCAGCGAGCGACGCATATCGAGAAAATGTTGAATGTCGACGCGGTTGACCATCATCCCGCCAAACAGCAGCATCCCCGGCGGAGGCGAGCGCAGGTCGCGAAACGCGTCCCCCAGTTCACGGCCGTCATACTCGACCACCTCCAGCGCCCGACCGACGTCGACGGCGCCGGGCTCATCCGGATAGTAATCGGGTGAGAGCGGGCGCAGGCTATATTTCACCGCCCCCTCGCTCTCCAGAAAGGAGAGGGCCTCTCGCCCGGCGCGGACAAACGCCTCGGCGATATCTTCGCGGTAGTGGGCCTCGCCGATAATGGTTCGTAGATAGGTTTTGATCGCTTCGGCGCTACCGCTTTTGCCCTCGGCGCGCGCCTGGTCGGTATCGTGCAGCCACACGGCGCCGCCGGAGATAGCCGAGGTGCCGCCGAACTGACCGGCTTTCTCCAGCATCAGCACCGACAGCCCTTTGCAGCTGGCGGTGACCGCGGCGGCAAAGCCAGCGGCGCCACTGCCGATGACGATCACATCCCAGCTTTTCATGCCGCCGCTCCCTGCGCCGACGGGATGGCGCCGATAAACTGGCCCATCAGCGTCATCTGCGCCAGCGCCATTTCCGGCCCAGTCTGTACCCGGCAGCCGCGGGCGGCGGCGAAGGTGAGCAACGGCGTCATCACCGGGGCGGTGACAACGTCGGCCACGTGGGTGGCGCTGTCGAGCGTCTCCAGCAGCGCCTGGGGTAGGGGCAGTGCATCAAACCCGGCCATGCCGGCCGGCGAGCCGTTGATCAGCAGATCGACACCGTGCAGGCTGTCCGGCAGCGTGCTCAGTTGCACCGCCGGAAAGGCCTCGGTCAGAAGATCGTGCAGGCGTTGCCGGGTGGCCGGGTTTTGATCGTGCAGAGCCAGTTGGCGGATCCCCGCCTCGCACAATCCCCAGGCGATGGCGCTGCCGACGCCGCCGCAACCGGAGAGCAGCGCCTGCTTACCTGCCGGCTGAAAACCCTGTGCCTCGGCGGCAAGCTGAAATCCGACGCCGTCCAGCATATCGCCCTGTAACCGGCCATCCGCCAGCTTGCGGATCACATTGATGGCGTTGAGTCGGCGAGCGCGCGGCGTAAGCTCGTCGACCAGCGCGGCGGCGCGTTGTTTATGCGGTACCGTCACCAGCACGCCGCTCATGTTCTGCCAGCCGCGCAGGGCGTTGAGGTAGGCGGCCACCGCGTCCGGGACGATATCCACCGGGATCATGACGCTGTCCATGTGTTGTTCGGCAAAGTAGCGGTTGAAGTTATCCGGTGATTTCACCTGGGCGATCGGATGACCAATCACGGCGACAACCTGGGTAGTTCCACTGACCATTTCAAACCTCATTTGTTAAATGAATGTTGTGAAAGTATTTCAGCGGAAGCTGGGAGCGACAACGCAGAATTCGGACATGTTGGTTGTTAATCGCACCATCGCTGCGATAATCGCAGGAAATCGATAATGATGTTGCAAAAATGTGAGCGAATATGCAAAACACCATTCATCCACGCGATCTGATCGTCGGTTTACAAAAAGGGTTGGCGTTGATCCAGCTTTTTTCCAAAAACTGCCCAAAGCTCACTGTTGCCCAGGCGGCGAAAATGAGCGGTCTGACACAAAGCGCGGCACGACGTTTTTTGTTGACGCTGCTGCATGATCGTTATTTGCAAACCGATGGGCGCTATTACTGGCTTACCCCGAAGACCCTGCGGCTTGGCCAGGCCTATGTTGATTCGGCGCAGTTTCCACGCATGGTGCGACCGATTGTCGAATACATCGCCAGCCGGACCGAAGAGCACGCCTCGGTGGGGGTGGTGGATGAAGATGAGCTGGTCTATATCGCCCGCAGCCGGCATACGCCGTTTAACTCCACGTCGGTTCGGCTAGGGGAGCGGGTGCCCATCTTCTGTACCGCCGGGGGGCGATTATGGCTGGCTTCGCTGCCGGAAGCAGAGTGTGAAGCGGTTCTGCAGCGCATTACCCGGGAACAACGCACGCCCTATACGGTGACCGACGTCGCGCCGCTGATGGAGAAAATCGCTCAGGTGCGGCGTCAGGGATACGCCACTATTGAACAGGAGTTTGAGATTGGCATGCTGGTGCTGGCGGTACCGTTAACCGACAGGGAAGGAACCTGGTGGGGAGCGCTAAGTCTGACCAGCCATCAATCGCGGACCTCGCTGGAAGCGTTATGCCGTGATCATCTCGATCTGCTCTACAGCGCGCAGGCGATGCTGGTGGGGTAAACAGGGCAGCCGATGCGCTGCCCTCGGCAAGATGTCGCTTAGGCTGATGCTTTGTTCAGGAAACTGCTCCAGTCGCTGGCGGCGTTATCGACAAAGGTGTTCCAGCTGTTGCCGGCGGTATTGACGAAGCTTCCCCAGTTATCCTTACCGGCGGTCACAAAGGTTTCCCAATTTGACTGACCGGTCAGGAAGGAACCAAACGCCATTGTGCTGTCGCAGACGAACGAGGCGAATGCGTTGCCAGAGGTGAGGACAAAGGAGGTGAAACCGATGCCCGAGTTGGCGACGAAGCTGGCGAAGCCGCTGGCCGCGCCGAACAGGTTAAAGCCGCCGGAGATGTAGACCATTTCGTTCAGTGTTAACTCTTTCATTGCAATTCCTTGTATTGAATATTTCCAAAACGGGCGTAAGCCCGAGGCGAAAGGTAGCACCGTAGAGCTGAACGGGGCGAGCGACGTCGAGCTGGTATAAGCTCATTTTTTCCTCATTTATTAGCGGGTAGCTACGAAAACGGTGTGGGGGAGGGGAGGGAAGAATGAATTGAGAAAGGAAAAAGACATGAAACAGAAAAGAAAAAGCCCCGTAAAAACGGGGCTTTATATCATACTGGAGCGGGTGATTATCTCACATAAGCCAGCAGACTATGTGAATCCGGCACCATAAAGTCAACGGACATCATCACGGACAGCGCAGTGATGGCGACGATGGAAAAGACGAAGAGCTTACGCGCCCAGACTTTATCATCTGCCACTTTGTAGCCGCGCAGCGCCATGCCCAGCCACCAGACGCTGACTGCTGCCGCTACGACCAGGTATTTGTACCCGGCATAGCCGCCCAGCGAGAGCATCAGGGTCGCAACGGCAAAGGCGACGATGTACAGCGTAATATGGTTTTTGGCGACCGATATACCTTTCACTACCGGCAGCACCGGAATATTCGCCGCCTGATAATCCTTGAAGCGGAAAATCGCGATGGCGTAGGAGTGAGGCATCTGCCACAGGCTAAAGATAGCCAACAGGATAGCCGCACCGCTGTCGAAATCACCGGTCACTGCGCAGTAGCCAATCACCGGCGGCGCTGCGCCGGAGAGTGAGCCAATCAGCGTGCCATAGACGGAGTGGCGTTTCATGTACAGGCTGTAGACGCCGACATAAACCACGAACCCCATCACCCCCAGCCAGCAGGCCAGCGGATTTGCGCCGAACCACAGCAGCATAAAGCCAGCAATACCCAGCAAGGTGGCGTACACCAGCGAAGCTTCTGGCGAGATCAGCCCTTTGACCAGCACCCGGTTTTTCGTCCGTTCCATCTTACGATCGATGTCCCGGTCGATGTAGTTGTTGAATACACAACCCGAGGCGACCACCAGGGATACTCCAAGGAGCGTCCAGACGAACAGCGGATAGTCGATGTGGCCTTTGGAGGCCAGCAGGAAACCGCCGATCACGGAGATCAGGTTGCCAAAAATAATGCCTGGTTTCGTAACTTGCAGGTATTGCTTAAACATACTCGCCGCTCTTAGTGCATCATCATGTTGTAGTTCAGGTTCCACATAATCCAGATGGAGCCGACAACCACGATCGCAATGATGATTACGGTGAAGATAAATGCGGTCAGGTTCCAGCCTTCATCGGACTTGCTGTTCATATGCAGGAAGTACACGAGGTGTACCACGATCTGCACCACAGCGGTCACCAGAATGGTGCCAAGGATAACCGCATGCGAGGCGGAGCCACTCATCACCATGGCGAACGGAATGACCGTCAGGATGATGGACAGGATAAATCCTGTCATGTAGCTCTTCACGCTGCCGTGAGAAGCGCCGCTATGATCGGTAGAATGACTCATTACATCGCCCCCATCAGATAGACAACCGAGAACACGCAGATCCACACCACGTCCAGGAAGTGCCAGAACAGGCTCAGGCACAGGATACGGGTGCGGTTAGTGCTGGTCAGGCCACGACGTGAAACCTGGAACATCAGCACCGCCATCCAGATAAGACCGGAGGTCACGTGCAGACCGTGGGTGCCGACCAGCGCGAAGAACGCGGACAGGAAGCCACTACGATCCGGACCAAAGCCTTCCATGATCAGGTGATGGAATTCATAGATTTCCATCCCGATAAATCCGGCGCCAAACAACCAGGTCAACGCCAGCCAGGAAACCACCTGGCTCTTGTTGTTTTTGTACATGGCGATAGCCGCCATGCCGTAGGTGATGGAGCTGAACAGCAGCAGTGCGGTTTCAACCAGAACGAACGGCAGTTCGAAAATATCTTTGCCAGTTGGTCCGCCGGCTGTGCCGTTCACCAGAACGGCATAGGTAGCAAACAGCGTAGCGAAGATAATGCAGTCGCTCATCAGGTAGATCCAGAAACCGAATACCTTCATCGGTCCTGTATCATGGTGCCCGTGTTCATGCGCGTGGGCAGTATGCGCAAGAGTATCAGTTGCCATTTTTCAGCCCTGCTTTGTTAATCTCATCGAAATGCTGTTTTTCCAGTTTTTCGACTTCTGCAACCGGTACGTAGTAATCCACGTCCTCGTCAAAGCTCTTAATAATCCAGGTCGCTACGATGCCGATGAAGCTGGCGATCGCCATCCACCAGATATGCCAGATCATGGCGAAACCAAATACCGTAGCGAAGGCGGCAATGACGATGCCGGCGCCGCTGTTCTTCGGCATATGAATTTCTTCATAGTGAGCAGGCTGTTTGTACGCTTCACCTTTCTCTTTCATTTCCCAGAAGGCGTCACGCTCGTGAACCTGAGGAACGATAGCGAAGTTGTAGAACGGCGGTGGAGAAGAGGTTGCCCACTCCAGCGTACGGCCACCCCATGGGTCACCGGTCAGGTCACGGTTCTGATCGCGGTCGCGAATAGAGACGTAGAACTGAATCAGCTGGCACAGGATACCGCAGGCGATCAGCGCCGCACCGCAAGCTGCAACAACCAGCATCGGGTGGAACTGCGGATCGATCTGCTGGCTCAGACGACGGGTCATCCCCATGAAGCCCAGCACGTACAGCGGCATAAACGCCACGAAGAAGCCGATGATCCAGAACCAGAAAGCGCGTTTGCCCCAGGTTTCGTTCAGGGTGAAGCCAAAGGCTTTCGGCCACCAGTAGGTCAGACCGGCGAAGCAACCGAACACCACACCGCCGATGATAACGTTGTGGAAGTGCGCGATCAGGAACAGGCTGTTGTGCAGAACGAAGTCCGCGCCCGGTACCGCCAGCAGCACACCGGTCATCCCACCGACGGAGAAGGTGACGATAAAGCCGATAGTCCACATCATCGCCGAGTTGAAGACGATGCGGCCCTGATACATGGTGAACAGCCAGTTGAAGATCTTAACCCCGGTCGGGATCGCGATAATCATGGTGGTAATACCGAAGAAGGCGTTTACGTTCGCGCCAGCACCCATGGTGAAGAAGTGGTGCAGCCAAACGATGAACGACAGAACGGTAATACAGACGGTTGCCCACACCAGAGAGGTGTAACCGAACAGACGCTTACGCGAGAAGGTCGCGGCGATTTCGGAGAAGACCCCGAACACCGGCAGAACCAGGATGTACACTTCCGGGTGACCCCAGGCCCAAATCAGGTTGATGTACATCATCATGTTGCCACCCATATCGTTGGTAAAGAAATGGGTGCCCAGGTAACGATCCAGGGTCAGCAGCGCGATGGTGACGGTCAGAATTGGGAAAGAGGCGATAATCAGGATGTTAGCGCACAGAGATGCCCAGGAGAATACCGGCATCTTGAACATGGTCATGCCCGGGGCGCGCATCTTGATAATGGTCACGAAGAAGTTAATACCGGTCAGGGTAGTACCGATACCGGAGAGCTGCAGCGCCCAAATCCAGTAGTCGACCCCTACGCCAGGACTGTATTCAATTCCCGACAGCGGCGGATAAGCCAGCCAACCGGTCTGCGCGAACTCACCGACGCCCAGAGACAGGTTAACCAGAATCACGCCCACAACGGTGAACCAGAAGCTCAGGTTGTTGAGGAACGGGAAGGCTACGTCGCGTGCGCCGAGCTGAAGAGGAACCACCAGGTTCATCAGACCGATAACGAACGGCATCGCCACGAAGAAGATCATGATAACGCCGTGGGCGGTAAAGATCTGATCGTAGTGATGAGGCGGCAGGAAGCCTGCTTCCCCGGCCGAGGCCAGCACCTGCTGGCTACGCATCATGATGGCGTCCGCAAAGCCACGCAGCAGCATGACGATTGCCACGATAACGTACATGATACCGAGACGTTTGTGGTCGACAGAAGTCAGCCACTCGTTCCATAGGTAGGACCACTTACCGAAGTAAGTGATGGCTGCCAGAAGCGCCAGTCCCCCAATGATAATCGCAGCCACCGTTACCACGATAATAGGTTCGTGGTAGGGCACTGCATCCAGTGTAAGTTTTCCGAACATCGTTTTCTTCCTCGGCCCCTTAGTGAGCGGTTTCCGCGTGGCTCATGTCCATGCCTTCCATCCCGTCGTGAGCGGCATGCTCGCCTTCAGGTTTGGACATGTTCATGCTCTCGTGAGACATGAATTTGTTCACAACATCTTTGAACAGATCCGGTTTCACGTTAGAGAAGTATTCCACTTTGTTGTATTCGCTAGGCACAGCCACTTTCTCGAACGCGGCCATAGAGTCCATGGCGTTCGGAGACTGTTTCGCTTTTTCAACCCACTGATCGAAAGTTGCACGATCCGGGGTAGCAATCGCTTTGAACTTCATACCAGAGAAGCCCGGGCCACTGTAGCTAGCGGAGATACCGTCATAAGTACCAGCTTCGTCAGCAATGAGGTGCAGCTGAGTCTGCATCCCGGCCATTGCGTAGATCTGGCTGCCTAAGCGCGGAATAAAGAACGAGTTCATCACCGAGTTAGAGGTCACTTTGAAGTGTACCGGTACGTTCGCCGGGAAGGCGATTTCGTTAACGGTAGCAATACCCTGTTCCGGATAGATAAAGAACCATTTCCAGTCCATCGATACGACTTCGATGGTGATTGGTTTCTCGTCATGGACAAGCGGTTTGCTTGGCTCCAGTGCGTGAGTGGTTTTCCAGGTCAGAACGGCCAGGAACAGGATGATCAGAATAGGTACCGTCCAGACCACAGCTTCCACTTTATTGGAGTGTGACCAGTTCGGGCTATACTTCGCATCTTTATTGCTCGCGCGATACTTCCAGGCAAATCCTACTGCCATCAAGACGGCGGGAATAACGACAATCATCATCAGGCCGAAGGCCGTCAGAATCAAAGAGCGTTGCTCCAGTCCAATCTGTCCTTTTGGGTCAAGGAGTGCAGAATCACAACCACTGAGTAATACAGTACCTGCGATTAATGACATCCATCCCAAACTTTTATTGTATTTCCTGAGTCTCATTGAACGACCTCAATTCCACGGGATCTGGTGGCGTTTAAAGTGTATGGGCATTTTACGGTAAGGTTGCATTACTGTAAACATGATTGGATCTCTGTCAGTTCTGTGTTAGCGGCTTCTGCTTGGTTTGTCACATATGTTACGTAGTGTTACGTAATCGCTTGCAAAGCCTGATTTTCGTGGGATCGATAACGAAAGAGATAAGAAAAGGTGTACTTAGCGGCGAATGGGCATAACCACCCAAAAATTAGAACAATTGTTTAACATTTAATTATCAAATAAAAGACATTGTGGAAACGTGAAATAAAAACGGCGTAGCTGAATCGGTTAAATTATTTAAAGAATCGAATGAAAACTGTCAATAATTTCCAGAAAACAAAAACGCACAAAACAACAAATAGCGCGGCGGGCAATATAAAAGCGTTAATAAGCCGTTATAATTACGTTTCGTAATTACAACGGCTAATAATGATGCAGCGTCCTTAAATCAGGTGGGTTTTACGCAGCGCCAGGTAGTCGAGCAGGCCGCCGAACAAAATACCGCCAACGGCGGTCAGCGCGGCAACTTCCAGCAGGCCGGACAGGAAGCTGAACGACGTATAATCCAGCGCGTTGAGGATCAGCAGACCCAGCCATACCGCCAGCAGCAGGCAGCCCAGCGTCAGGATCCCCAGCGCCAGCGCATAGGCCTGCGGATATTCGCTACGCGGCATAAAGCTTGCCGTGCGTTGGGTATGCTCGAGCGTTTGTCGGCACAGCAGCAGCAGCGCGATCCCCGGCACCGCCGCGACCACGGAGAAGAGATAGAAAGTGGACCAGCCGTGGGCCTCGACAAACCAGCCGGCAATCGGCCCGACGTACACGCGGCCAACCGCGGACAGCGCCGAGAGCAGCGCGAACTGGGTGGCGGAGAACGACTTGTTGCACAGCGTCATCAGCAGCGCCACAAACGCCGCCGTCCCCATTCCCCCGCACAGATTTTCAAAGAATACCGCGGTCGCCATGGAATAGAGGTGCTTATCGGTAATCGACAGCAGCCAGTAGCCGGCGTTGGAAACCCCCTGCAGCAGACCGAAGATCAGCAGCGCCCGGAACAGCGTCAATCGCTGCATCAGGACGCCGCCGTACAGGGCGCCAAGAATGGTGGCGAACAGGCCTAAGGTTTTGTTCACCATTCCCACCTCGCCGGCGTCAAAACCGACGCCGCGGATGAGAAAGGTGGTGGTCAGACTCATGGCAAACGCATCGCCAAGCTTATAAAGAACGATGAGCAGCAGAATCAGCCAGGCGTTGTTACGGCCGAAAAAATCTCGCAGCGGTTCAGCTACCGCCTGCTCCAGCGACCGGGGAACCGGGATAACGTCGCTTGGCTCGGGCGCCAGCAGCGTGGCGATGATGCAGGGCACCAGCAGCGCCGCCATCAGCCAGTACATGCCCTGCCAGCCGAGATAGCGGTCGGCGATCCACAGGGCCAGACCACCGGAGACCAGCATCCCGAGGCGATAGCCCAGCACGCTGATCGCGGCGCCAGCGCCGCGCTCTTCCGCTGGCAGAACGTCGGTTTTCCAGGCGTCAAAAACAATATCCTGCGACGCCGAACAGAAGGCGATCACTACCGCCAGCGCCGCCATCCAGCGCAGCTGGGAGGCAGGTTCGAGAAAGCCCATCGCCGCGATGGCCAGCAGAAGCAGGACCTGGGTGGTCACCAACCAGCCGCGACGGCGCCCGAGAAACGGCGGCGTGTAGCGGTCCATCAGCGGGGACCAGAGGAATTTAAAGACATAGGCCTGGCCGACAAGCGAGAAAAAACCGATCGTTTTCAGATCGATGTTTTCCACCGTCATCCAGGCCTGCAGGGTACCGGAGGTGAGGGCCAGCGGCAGACCGGAGGCGAAGCCGAGGATCAGCAAAATCGCTGATTTAGGCTGCTGAAAAATGCGTAAGTAGTGACTGGACATAGCATAAAGCACGAACCCGGCGGAAGCCGGGTTCGTGGTGGCATTAACGCGCGTTTTGCTTGATGAAATCGTGGATGCTGGTGTCCTGCGCCATATCGGCGATGGTATCAGTCAGGACGCTGTTGACGGCATCAGCGATGTTTTTGTTCGAGGCCTGGAAGGCACCTTCTACCGAGTAGCTGGCGCGGTAGTTTTTGGTCATCTTCGTGCCGTTTGCCGCGGTGGCGATGATGGCGATATCGGCTTTGGTGGCGATGTTGTAGCGCACGTTGCCCTGGGAGACGTCAGCGTAGAGTTTGTTGACGATGATCTGCAGATCGACTGCGCCGTTCGGGCCAATCATGTAGCCGCGCGCGGTCATTTGTTTCTCCAGCACTTCCTGCAGCAGGAAGCGCAGATCGCGGGAGGCGGTAAGGGTGACCTGTTGGTTGTCGCGCGTCACTTTCGCCAGCGCCTGGTCCGGACGCTGGTCGGCGCCGTTGATGCTGACGGTCACGCCCATCAGGCTAGGATCCTGCTGCGGCAGCGTGATTTTCGGCGATACTTCAATGGTGGTCGGCGGCGTGGCGCATCCTGCCAGCATAAACATGGCGACCAACGGGAAAAGGATCTTCTTAAGCATGTTCAGGTCTCAACGCATGGTGTTGTTATAAGGAAAATTACCGCCATCATAGCATTGCCAACGGCAAGGGGAAGTGGCAACGCGTGTAAATCCATCGCCCTGGCGGTTTTCTGAGCGTCCCGCCACGGTTAATCGCTCTTTCCCCGGCGGATCTGGCGACCAGAGCCAGTAAACGTGATACTTTTGAATGAAAATATCAGAACAATGCTAATTTTTTGTTGTTTTCTCCTAATGGAAGCGGTAAAAGCGGCTAACATTTAAATGGAGTGGCGGCATCTCAGCGTTGTCGGAGGAGAAAATTCATGATGATACGTGAACAGATCGAAGCAAAACTTAGAGCAGCGTTCGACCCGATGTATCTCGAAGTCGTGGATGAAAGTTATCGTCACAACGTCCCTGCGGGCTCTGAAAGTCATTTTAAAGTGGTGTTAGTGAGCGATCGCTTCACTGGCGAGCGTTTCCTAAATCGCCACCGTATGATCTACGGCACGCTAACCGAGGAGCTGTCGAATACGGTGCACGCCCTGGCGCTGCACACCTACACGATTAAAGAATGGGAAGCGCTACAGGATACGGTTTTCGCCTCGCCGCCGTGCCGCGGCGCGGGGAGCATCGCCTAGAAATCCCATTTGCAACCGCTGGCGCTTTTCCAGTATGTTGCTTGCAGATTTAGCAAAAACGGCCTACGGGCCGTTTTGTTTTGCCTGGAAAATGCGCAAACTCAGCGCTTTTGCGGACAAAATTGAGCGGGAAATGTGAAAAATGCCGCAGCACCAGGCGACAACCGTTCTCGACTCACAAAAGTGATGCCGCTATAATGCCGCGTCTTATATATGAATGTCTTCGGGATGATTCTGACGACAGGGAATGTGTTTCTGATTTGAAGAGGGCATCCCGGTTCTGCGAAGCCACCTACACGCGCTTCCAGAGTTGACCGAGCACTGTGATTTTTTTGAGGTAACAAGATGCAAGTTTCAGTTGAAACCACTCAGGGCCTTGGGCGCCGTGTAACGATTACTATCGCCGCTGACAGCATCGAGAATGCTGTCAAAAGCGAGCTGGTCAACGTAGCGAAAAAAGTTCGCATTGACGGCTTCCGTAAAGGCAAAGTGCCGATGAATGTTGTTGCTCAGCGCTATGGCGCTTCCGTTCGTCAGGACGTGCTGGGCGACCTGATGAGCCGTCATTTCGTTGACGCGATCATCAAAGAAAAAATCAATCCGGCCGGCGCGCCGAACTACGTTCCGGGCGAATACAAACTGGGTGAAGACTTCACCTACGCGGTAGAGTTCGAAGTGTATCCGGAAGTTGAACTGCAGGGTCTGGAAGCGATCGAAGTAGAAAAACCGGTTGTTGAAGTGACCGACGCTGACGTTGACACCATGCTGGAAACCCTGCGCAAGCAGCAGGCAACCTGGAAAGAAAAAGAAGGCGCGGTTGACGCTGAAGATCGCGTAACCATCGACTTCACCGGTTCCGTAGATGGTGAAGAGTTCGAAGGCGGCAAAGCTTCTGACTTCGTACTGGCGATGGGCCAGGGTCGCATGATCCCGGGCTTCGAAGACGGTATCAAAGGACACAAAGCGGGTGACGAGTTCACCATCGACGTGACCTTCCCGGAAGAATACCACGCAGAAAACCTGAAAGGTAAAGCGGCTAAGTTCGTTATCAACCTGAAGAAAGTTGAAGAACGTGAACTGCCGGAGCTGACCGAAGAATTCATCAAACGTTTCGGCGTGGAAGATGGTTCCGTCGCTGGCCTGCGCGCTGAAGTGCGTAAAAACATGGAACGCGAGCTGAAAGGCGCTGTGCGTAACCGCGTGAAGTCTCAGGCTATCGAAGGTCTGGTTAAAGCTAACGACATCGACGTTCCGGCAGCTCTGATCGACAGCGAAATCGACGTGCTGCGTCGCCAGGCTGCTCAGCGTTTCGGTGGCAACGAGAAACAGGCTCTGGAACTGCCGCGCGAACTGTTCGAAGAGCAGGCTAAACGCCGCGTAGTGGTTGGCCTGCTGCTGGGCGAAGTGATTCGCACCAACGAGCTGAAAGCTGACGAAGAGCGCGTGAAAGGCCTGATCGAAGAGATGGCTTCTGCTTACGAAGATCCGTCAGAAGTGGTTGAGTTCTACAGCAAGAACAAAGAGCTGATGGACAACATGCGCAACGTGGCGCTGGAAGAGCAGGCTGTTGAAGCCGTGCTGGCGAAAGCCAAAGTGTCTGAAAAAGCCACTTCCTTCAACGAACTGATGAACCAGCAGGCGTAATTTCGCCGCGATTGTTCAAGGTTCGGGCAAAAACCCGTTGCCGAAAGGCGGCGGGTTTTTTTTTAGCTAATGATAGCCTCAGGCACGGTGCTAAAACGCATTTACCATGATAGCGTTACAGCAAAAGCTTGTTATGCTTGAAATATGGCAACGCCATCCCCATTACCGAGGGAGGCAACTGCATCCGCAATCGCACGCGTGTTGAAGAGGCGGTGACGCGTTCAGCGGATAGAAACTGTGGCTGATAATCCGTCCGTAAGGTTACAATCAGTGCAGCAGGTATTTTAAAATTACTCCAGGAGACGGAAATGTCATACAGTGGCGAACGAGACAACTTTGCACCCCATATGGCCCTGGTGCCGATGGTCATTGAACAGACCTCACGCGGTGAACGTTCTTTTGATATCTACTCCCGTCTGCTTAAGGAACGCGTCATTTTTCTGACCGGCCAGGTCGAAGACCACATGGCAAATCTGATCGTGGCGCAGATGCTGTTTCTGGAAGCGGAAAACCCGGAAAAAGACATTTACCTGTACATTAACTCTCCGGGCGGGGTGATCACCGCCGGGATGTCGATTTATGACACCATGCAGTTCATCAAGCCGGACGTCAGCACCATCTGTATGGGCCAGGCCGCGTCCATGGGCGCGTTCCTGCTGACCGCCGGGGCGAAGGGCAAGCGTTTCTGCCTGCCGAACTCCCGCGTGATGATCCACCAGCCGCTGGGCGGCTATCAGGGGCAGGCGACGGATATTGAGATCCACGCCCGTGAAATCCTGAAGGTGAAAGGACGCATGAATGAGCTGATGGCGCATCATACCGGCCAGTCTCTTGAGCAGATTGAGCGTGACACCGAGCGTGACCGCTTCCTGTCTGCTGCGGAAGCCGTGGAGTACGGACTGGTCGACTCTATTTTGACCCATCGTAATTGATGCCCTGGGCGTAAGGGTGCCGCTTTACGCTTCATCCTTCTCGCCACGTTTGCTGAGCGGTTGGCATTTTTCCGGACGCTTGCCGGGCAGGCAGGCGGCTGGTCGCTTCGCTACCGCCGCGATGTAGCGCGAAGGATTTTGTGTATATACTAATGAAGGGCGGCACAACGCTATATGGCGGCTTGCGCCTGAGAATGGCATTTGCGTCGTCGTGTGCGGCACAAAGAACTTAAAAAGAGGTTTGGACTCATGACAGATAAACGCAAAGATGGATCGGGCAAATTGTTGTATTGCTCTTTTTGCGGCAAAAGCCAGCATGAAGTGCGTAAGCTGATCGCCGGGCCATCCGTGTATATCTGCGACGAATGCGTTGATTTATGTAACGACATCATTCGCGAAGAGATTAAAGAAGTTGCGCCGCACCGCGAGCGCAGCGCGCTGCCGACGCCGCACGAGATTCGCCACCACCTTGATGACTACGTCATCGGTCAGGAACAGGCGAAAAAAGTGTTGGCGGTCGCGGTATACAACCACTACAAACGTCTGCGCAATGGCGATACCAGCAATGGCGTAGAGCTGGGTAAAAGTAACATTCTGCTGATCGGGCCGACCGGCTCCGGTAAAACGCTGCTGGCGGAAACGCTGGCGCGCCTGCTGGATGTGCCGTTTACCATGGCGGACGCCACCACCCTGACCGAAGCCGGTTATGTGGGTGAGGACGTCGAAAATATCATTCAGAAACTGCTGCAGAAGTGCGATTACGACGTGCAGAAAGCGCAGCGCGGCATCGTCTATATCGACGAAATCGACAAAATTTCGCGTAAGTCCGATAACCCGTCGATTACTCGCGATGTCTCCGGCGAAGGCGTGCAGCAGGCGCTGCTGAAGCTCATCGAAGGCACCGTCGCCGCCGTTCCACCGCAGGGCGGGCGTAAACACCCGCAGCAGGAGTTCCTGCAGGTTGATACTTCCAAGATCCTGTTTATCTGCGGCGGCGCGTTTGCCGGTCTGGACAAAGTGATTTCCCACCGTGTGGAAACCGGCTCCGGCATTGGTTTTGGCGCGACGGTTAAAGCGAAGTCCGACAAAGCGAGCGAAGGCGAGCTGCTGGCCCAGGTCGAGCCGGAAGATCTGATCAAGTTTGGTTTGATTCCGGAATTCATCGGCCGTCTGCCGGTCGTGGCGACCCTGAACGAGCTGAGCGAAGAAGCGCTGATCCAGATCCTGAAAGAGCCGAAAAACGCCCTGACCAAGCAGTATCAGGCGCTGTTTAGCCTTGAAGGCGCAGAGCTTGAATTCCGCGACGAAGCGCTGGATGCCATCGCCAAGAAAGCGATGGCGCGTAAAACCGGCGCCCGTGGCCTGCGTTCCATTGTGGAAGCGGCGCTGCTGGACACCATGTATGATCTGCCTTCGATGGAAGATGTCGAAAAAGTGGTCATTGATGAGTCGGTTATCGCCGGTCAGAGCAAACCGCTGCTGATCTACGGCAAACCGGAAGCGCAGCAGGCATCTGGCGAATAATTAGCCATTTCACTCAAGCAGTTAACAAAAAGGGGGGATTTTATCTCCCCTTTTATTTTTCCTGCATTCCCGCCGTTGAATGTGTGGAATACATCCCCATATACTGGATTACATATTAACGACGATGCAGTGGAGTGTGGCGTCGTCGGCTACCTGGCGGACTTTAAACTAAGAGAGAGCTCTATGAATCCTGAGCGTTCTGAACGCATTGAAATCCCCGTATTGCCGTTGCGCGATGTGGTGGTTTATCCGCACATGGTCATACCCCTGTTCGTAGGGCGGGAAAAATCTATCCGTTGCCTCGAAGCGGCCATGGACCATGATAAAAAAATCATGCTGGTTGCGCAGAAAGAAGCGTCGACGGATGAGCCGGGTGTAAACGATCTTTTCACCGTTGGAACCGTGGCGTCTATTTTGCAGATGCTGAAGCTGCCGGACGGCACCGTGAAGGTGCTGGTCGAAGGGCTACAGCGTGCACGCATTTCTGCGCTGTCTGATAATGGCGAGCATTTCTCGGCGAAAGCGGAGTATCTCGACTCGCCGGCGATTGACGAACGTGAGCAGGAAGTGCTGGTTCGTACCGCTATCAGCCAGTTTGAAGGCTATATCAAGCTGAATAAGAAGATTCCACCGGAAGTGCTGACGTCGCTGAACAGCATCGACGATCCGGCGCGCCTGGCGGATACCATCGCGGCGCATATGCCGCTGAAGCTGGCGGACAAGCAGTCCGTGCTTGAGATGTCCGACGTCAACGAACGTCTGGAATATCTGATGGCGATGATGGAATCGGAAATCGATCTGCTGCAGGTTGAGAAGCGCATTCGCAACCGCGTCAAAAAGCAGATGGAGAAATCCCAGCGCGAGTACTATCTGAACGAGCAAATGAAAGCGATTCAGAAAGAACTCGGCGAGATGGACGACGCCCCGGACGAAAACGAAGCGCTGAAGCGCAAGATCGACGCGGCGAAAATGCCGAAAGAGGCGAAAGAGAAAACCGAAGCGGAACTGCAGAAGCTGAAGATGATGTCGCCGATGTCTGCGGAAGCGACCGTCGTGCGTGGCTACATCGACTGGATGGTGCAGGTGCCGTGGAATGCGCGCAGTAAGGTCAAGAAAGACCTGCGTCAGGCCCAGGAGATCCTCGATACCGATCACTATGGTCTGGAGCGCGTGAAGGACCGCATCCTTGAGTATCTCGCGGTGCAGAGCCGGGTGAACAAAATCAAGGGGCCGATCCTCTGCCTGGTGGGACCGCCGGGGGTAGGTAAAACCTCGCTGGGGCAATCTATCGCCAAAGCGACCGGCCGGAAATACGTCCGCATGGCGCTGGGCGGCGTGCGCGATGAAGCGGAAATTCGCGGTCATCGTCGAACCTATATTGGCTCGATGCCGGGCAAACTGATCCAGAAAATGGCGAAAGTGGGGGTAAAAAACCCGCTGTTCCTGCTGGATGAGATTGACAAAATGTCTTCCGACATGCGCGGCGACCCGGCTTCTGCGTTGCTTGAGGTGCTGGATCCGGAACAGAACGTGGCCTTTAACGACCACTATCTGGAAGTGGATTACGATCTCAGCGACGTGATGTTCGTGGCGACTTCCAACTCCATGAACATTCCGGCGCCGCTGCTGGACCGTATGGAAGTGATTCGCCTCTCGGGTTACACCGAAGATGAAAAACTGAACATCGCCAAGCGTCACCTGCTGCCGAAGCAGATCGAACGCAACGCGCTGAAGAAAGGCGAACTGACCGTCGACGACAGCGCCATTATCGGCATTATTCGTTACTACACCCGTGAAGCGGGCGTTCGTAGCCTGGAGCGTGAAATCTCCAAGCTGTGCCGTAAGGCCGTTAAGCAGCTGTTGCTGGATAAATCGCTGAAACACATCGAAATTAATGGTGAGAATCTGCATGATTATCTCGGCGTGCAGCGCTTCGACTATGGCCGCGCCGATAGCGAGAACCGCGTCGGTCAGGTGACCGGTCTGGCGTGGACGGAAGTGGGCGGCGACCTGCTGACCATCGAAACCGCCTGCGTACCGGGCAAAGGCAAACTGACCTACACCGGATCGCTGGGCGAGGTGATGCAGGAGTCGATTCAGGCTGCGCTGACCGTGGTACGTTCGCGGGCGGACAAGCTGGGGATTAACGCTGACTTTTACGAGAAGCGTGATATTCACGTCCACGTACCGGAAGGGGCGACGCCGAAGGACGGTCCGAGCGCGGGGATTGCCATGTGTACGGCGCTGGTCTCCTGCCTGACCGGCAACCCGGTACGCGCCGATGTGGCGATGACCGGGGAGATTACGCTGCGTGGACAGGTGCTGCCGATCGGCGGTCTGAAGGAAAAACTGCTGGCGGCGCATCGCGGCGGTATTAAGACTGTTCTGATTCCTGATGAGAACAAACGCGACCTTGAAGAAATTCCGGATAACGTTATCGCTGATTTGGATATCCATCCGGTGAAACGAATCGAGGAAGTTCTGACACTTGCGCTGCAAAACGAACCGTTTGGCATGCAGGTTGTGACCGCGAAATAGTGATTCTGCGCAAATTGCGCTAATAAAAATAGGGCTGGTAAGTCATTTCGGACTTGCCAGCCTTTTTTTGTGTAGCTAACTTAGATCGCTGGCAGGGGGGTCATCGACAACTGCTGTTGTAAGGGCATGACAGTCCTGATATAACTGCTGCGCGGTCGCACTATGAAGGACTCTGGTGCGATATAAATTATAAAGAGAGGAAGAGAACAGTGAATAAATCTCAACTGATTGACAAAATTGCTGCGGGTGCGGACATTTCTAAAGCTGCAGCTGGACGTGCGTTAGATGCTTTAATCGCTTCTGTTACTGAATCTCTGCAGGCTGGGGATGACGTTGCGCTGGTAGGTTTCGGTACCTTTGCTGTTAAAGAACGTGCCGCCCGTACTGGTCGCAATCCACAAACAGGTAAAGAAATTACTATCGCTGCCGCAAAAGTGCCGGGCTTCCGTGCTGGTAAAGCGCTGAAAGACGCGGTGAACTGATCGGCTTTCCCGTCAGGGAATGTGACGAAGTACAAGGGCGCATCGTGAGATGTGCCTTTTTTATTGCCTTTTCAGACCACTTTATGTGTGTTTATCGCCACTTGTGGGCTGACAATCACCCTGTTTTCTTGTCAAAATACGTCCTCACGCGCGGCGGCCATCACGTGCTATGCTGCGCGAGCTAAAGTCATCTACAGCGGAGCGTTGTTACACCATGATGGACAACCTACGCACGGCCGCCAACAGCGTCGTGCTCAAGATTATTTTCGGTATCATTATCGTCTCGTTCATTTTGACCGGGGTGAGTGGTTACCTGATTGGCGGTGGCAAAAACTATGCCGCAAAAGTGAATGGCCAGGAGATTGGCCGTGGGCAGTTTGAAAACGCCGTCGCCAGCGAACGTAACCGTATGCAGCAGCAGCTTGGCGACCAGTTCTCCGAGCTGGCGGCGAACGAAAACTACATGAAAACCATGCGCCAGCAGGTGCTGAACCGCCTGATTGACGAGTCGCTTCTGGATCAGTATGCCCGCGAGCTGGGCCTCAGCATCAGCGATGAGCAGGTGAAGCAGGCGATCTTCCAGACGCAGGCGTTCCAGACGAACGGTAAGTTCGACAACCAGCGTTTCAGCGGTATTGTCGCCCAGATGGGGATGACCACCGATCAGTACGCCCAGGCGCTGCGTAACCAGCTGACCACGCAGCAGCTGATTAACGCCATTGCGGGTACCGACTTCATGCTGCCCGGCGAGTCCGATCAGCTGGCGGCGCTGGTGTCTCAGCAGCGTGTCGTTCGCGAAGCGACCATCAACGTCAACGCCCTGGCGGCAAAACAGACCGCCAGCGATGAGGAAATCAACGCTTTCTGGCAGCAGAATCAGGCCCGTTTTATGGCGCCGGAGCAGTTCCGCGTAAGCTACATCAAGATGGATGCCGCCAGCATGCAGGAAAACGCCTCTGACGAAGAAATTCAGTCATGGTATGACCAGCACAAAGATCAGTTCACTCAGCCGCAGCGTAATCGCTACAGCGTGATTCAGACTAAAACTGAAGCTGATGCGAAAGCGGTACTGGCCGAGCTGCAAAAAGGCGCCGATTTCGCCACGCTGGCAAAAGAAAAATCGACCGATATTATCTCTGCCCGCAACGGCGGCGATATGGGGTGGATGGAAGATGCTTCTACCGTGCCTGAGCTGAAAGACGCCGGCCTGAAAGAGAAAGGCCAGCTCTCCGGGGTGATCAAATCCTCGGTTGGCTTCCTGGTGGCCCGTCTGGACGACGTCCAGCCGGCGCAGGTCAAGCCGCTGGCTGACGTGCGCAATGACATTGCGGCGAAAGTGAAGCAGGAGAAAGCGCTGGATGCTTACTATGCGCTGCAGCAGAAGGTGAGCGATGCGGCCAGCAACGATAATGAATCGCTGGCGGGCGCGGCGCAGGTCGCCGGACTGCAGGTGGTGGAAACCGGCTGGTTTGGCCGCGATAATCTGCCGGAAGAGCTGAACTTTAAACCGGTCGCTGACGCTATTTTCAACGGCGGTCTGGTCGGCGTGAACGGTGCGCCGGGCAGCAACTCCGACATCATTACCGTTGACGGCGATCGCGCCTTTGTTCTGCGTATCAGCGAGCACAAAGCCGAGGCGGTGAAACCGCTGGCCGAAGTGAAGGCACAGGTCAGCGATATCGTTAAGCACAATAAAGCGGAACAGCAGGCGAAGCGGGATGCCGATAAGCTGCTGGCGGCGCTGAAAGACGGCAAAGGCGATGAGGCGATGAAGGCGGCTGGCCTGAGCTTTGGCGCACCGCAGACGCTTTCCCGTACCGGCCAGGATCCGCTGAGCCAGCTGGCATTTACTCTGCCGCTGCCGCAGCAGGGCAAACCGGTCTATGGCGTTGGCAGCAACATGCAAGGCGATGTGGTGCTGGTGGCGCTCGATGAAGTGAAAGCAGGCAGCATGCCGGAAGAGCAGAAGAAGGCTATGGTTCAGGGGATTACCCAGAACAATGCCCAAATCGCTTTCGAAGCGCTGATGAGCAACCTGCGCAAGGCGGCGAAAATTAAGCTGGGCGACAGCATCGACCAGCAGCAGTAATTTCGCATCATTTCGCAAAAATACGCAACACCATGTAATCCTCAAGGGCCGCTTTCGCGGCCCTTTCCATTTCTGTGATTTGCCTTTTGTCGGCCATCCGCACTGACGCTATCGTAGCCTTGCTGTCTATACACAAGGAGATATCAGCATGAAATATGGAATAAAAGCACTGATGGCCGCGGGCGTTCTGGTTTTCGCGGTAGGCGCACAGGGCGCGCTGGCTGCCCCCGCCAGCGGCAAAGCGGCGGTAACCAAAGAGCATGTCCAGGCGTCCTCTTCGGCGAAGGCGAAAGCGGAGCCCGGCGAGGCCAACAACGGGGCGACCAAAGTCAGCATTAACCACGCCAGCGCCGAACAGCTGGCGCAGGCTCTGAATGGCGTGGGGTTGAAAAAAGCCCAGGCGATTGTCAGCTACCGTGAGGAGTACGGACCGTTCAAAACCCTTGATGATCTGAAGCAGGTCCCGGGGATGGGCAGCGCGCTGGTGGAGCGGAATTTATCCCATCTGACGCTGTAAATTTTTTGCCAGCGCTTGCACAGCGGTGATTTTTTGCCAGGATAAAGAGGTTGCATCAAGTGGTGTGACCTCTTACCTCATAAACAACAATAACAGAAAGGCATTGATGCTATGCAGACACAAATTAAAGTTCGCGGCTATCATCTGGACGTCTACCAGCATGTGAATAACGCACGCTACCTGGAGTTCCTTGAGGAGGCCCGCTGGGATGGTCTGGAAAAGAGTCCGGCATTTCAGTGGATGACCGAGAAAAACATCGCCTTCGTGGTGGTGAATATTAATATTAACTACCGCCGTCCGGCGGTCCTGGGCGATGTGCTGACGGTGAGCAGCAAACTGGAGCAACTCAACGGCAAAAGCGGCACGCTCAGCCAGGTGGTCACTCTCAACCCCAACGGCGAGGTGGTGGCCGATGCGCTGATTACCTTCGTCTGTATCGATTTGAAAACCCAGAAGGCGCTGCCGCTGGAAGGGGAACTGCGTGAGAAACTCGACCAGATGAACTTGCGCTGACAACCGTCGCGTGCGTGCGTGCCGGGCGGTGGCGCACCTCGACCCACGGAAGGTGATGAACCCCTTGCCCCGGTAAGCGTAGCGCTACCGGGGAAGTTGAACTGAAGCTTTTGGAAGGAGGCTATGCCTGTATCAGCCCGGTTTTTTGCTTCATCACCGCCATTACCCCGACTTTATCGGCCAGATACTGGTTAAGCCCGTTAGCGCGCAGGTTGCAGGCGGCGCACTGGCCGCAGCCATCGCCCTTAATGCCATTGTAGCAGGTAAGGGTTTCCCGGCGCACCAGATCTAACTGACCCCAGTAGTCGGCCAGCGCCCAGGTCTCGGCTTTGTTCAGCCACATCAGCGGTGTTTCAAAGCGTATGTCTTTCGCCATTCCAAGGCTGACGGCGTGGTGCAGCGCTTTGACAAACTCATCGCGGCAGTCCGGGTAGCCGGAGAAGTCGGTCTCGCACACGCCGGTGATGATAGCTTCGGCTTTTACCTGATAGGCGTAGATGGCCGTCAGGGTTAAAAACAGAATATTGCGCCCCGGGACAAAAGTGTTGGGAATGCCCTCGGCATCAGGCTGATAGTCCGGTACCGGAATGTTATCGCGGGTCAGGCTGCTGACTGCCAGTTCATTGAGCAGGGTAACGTCCAGCACTTTATGCGCGACGGCGCCAAGTTTCAGGGCGAGTTCGCGCGCAACGTCGATTTCCGCGCGGTGGCGTTGGCCATAATCAAAAGTGACGCAATGCACTTCATCATACTGTTGCAGAGCCTGCACCAGACAGGTGGTTGAATCTTGTCCTCCGCTGAAGACAACTACGGCGCGTTTCATGGCAATTCCTGACTAAATGAGTAAAGGCGATATGGTAGCGCCAGACGCCCGCCACCACCAGCTCTGTCACGTCGACGCCGGCAGCCAGGCGCTGGCGAAGTCGAACCAGCCGCGGGCGTTGAGGCGCAAGCCATTGACTCCCGGCGGGGCGCTGATGCGATAGTTGTATTTAAACAGCGGCGTCATGATGGCGTCTTCCATCAGGCTGTTAAATACGTTGCGCAGCGCATCGTTGCGGCTGCGGGCTTCCGGCTGCGCCTGTACCGCGTCTAATGTCGCCTGCAGATGGGCATATTGCGCCCCGGTCAGCAAATTGGGCCACAGCATATCGCAGCGCAGCCACTGCTCCAGGGCATACTCCGGCGCTTCGCCGATCAGGCGGTCGCCCATCATCAGGTCGGCCTGCCCCAGATGTTGGCAGCCTTCCCAGTTTTTGGCGTCATGGAACAGCAGCGTCAGCTCGCAGCCGAGCACAGCCAGCCGCTGTCTCAGCTGTTCGGCCATGGCGTGGAGTTCGACCGGCAGATGGTAGAGCAGCGTGAGCCTGGCCGGCAGCGGCACCGCGCTGTTTTCCGGCCCCTGCGGGATGGACCATCCCGGCAACACCTCATGGCTTGGCGTAATCAGATCCTCGTCGAGCGGCAGCGTGTCCAGCAACGATGAGCGGTGAATTATCGATACCAGCCGCTGGGCCTGCGCTTTGCTAAGCCGAGGGCTGTGACGCAGGGTCAGATAGCAGAAGCCAAGACTGATGCTGTTGCTGACCTGGCGCAGGTTATGCAGCTCTTCGCGATCGCCAATAGTGATCTGCACCGGGTGGCGGCAGCTGGTCCCGAGATCGCGATCGAAGAGCTGGGGGGTGATCCAGTACTCCACCGCCTGGATCAGCGGATGCCGCAGGTGGTAGCGAGGATGGTTCTCCAGGCGGACGAGTTCTGGACTAAACCGCTTCAGGCGGAACGGTCCGCAGCCGATGGCCGGATCGTCAGGATGGGCCAGCACGCTGCAATAGCTGGCGAGGCGGAACGGCAGCCAGTAGTCAGGACGATGCAGCGTGATGGTCAGGCACTGGGCGTGAGTGACATCGATGCGGCTGATGCTGGCGAACAGAGTCCGCAAGGCGGGCAGATCCAGCAGCAGCAGTAAGCGCTGCCGCAGCTGTGCGGTTTCCACCGCATCGCCGTTGTGCCAGCACAGTGTGGAGCGGATATAAAACTGCCAGCGCAGGCCGTCAGGGGAGATCTGCCAGTGGTGCGCCAGATCGCCGATCGGCATATTGTCACCTTCGTCGAAGCGCGTCAGCCCGGCATAGATCTGCCCGGCCAGATGCTGCTCGGCGCGTCCGGGCAGAAAGCCGGGACGCAGCGGCTCCAGCGGGCGATAGTAGGGAATACGCAGCGTCGGGGTATTGTTTTGCCATTGACCGCCCAGAAAGGGGTGGAGCAGGGCTTTCAGCTCCACCGGGGCCAGCTGCGCCAGCTCCAGCGCGTTTTGCTGCTGACCTTTATGCAGCGCCTGCTCCATCATCTCATTGCGCAGACGTTCCGGCGTTTTGTAAAAAGAGAGCAAGCCGCGCTTGCCGCGCCCGGAGCTGGCCTGCCAGCTTAACCATCCAGCTTCCTGCGCCTGACGCAGTAGGGTACGGACGTGGCGTTCGCTGCAAAAACAGCGTTCCGCCAGCTCGCCGACGGTGACCTGCTGCGGCGCCCCGGCAGAGGGCTGCCACAGCCGCTGGTACTGGTTTAAACGGTGTAAGAGTCGCATAAGCGGTGTCGCCCACCGGGCCGCAATAAACCCGGAACAATTTATATTATCTATTCACTATTACTTCCGTATATCCCAGGTGATACTGCAACACAAGCGAAGCCCATCACACATCGGGGAAAACACCATGGCAAAACTGGCAGCATTTGATATGGACGGCACCTTACTGATGCCGGACCATCGTCTCGGAGAAAAGACGCTCACCGCGCTGAAACGGCTGCGGGAACGCGATATCACTCTGACGTTCGCCACCGGCCGCCATGCGCTGGAGATGCACCATGTGATGGGTGAATTTTCCCTGGACGCATTTCTGATCACGGGCAACGGGACGCGCATCCACTCGCTGGAAGGGGAGGAGCTGTACCGTCAGGATCTCAATCCCGAGGTAGCGGAAGACGTGCTGCATAGTCGATGGGATACCCGGGCCAGCATGCACGTGTTTAATGACGGCGGTTGGTTCACCGGCCAGGCAAGACCTGAGCTGCTGAAGGCGCATGTCTTCAGCGGGTTTCGCTATCAACTGTGCGATCCGAAACGTATGTCGGCGCATCATGTCACCAAGATCTGCTTCTGCGGCGATCATGACGATCTGCGCCGCCTGCGGATCCAACTGAATGAGGCGCTGGGCCAGCGCGCGTTTCTCTGCTTCTCGGCGATGGACTGTCTGGAAGTGCTGCCGGTTGGCTGCAATAAAGGCGCGGCGCTGGCGAGGCTGAGCCAGCACCTGGGACTCACCCTACAGGAGTGCATGGCCTTCGGCGATGCGATGAACGATCGCGAGATGCTTCGCAGCGTTGGGCGGGGGTTCATCATGGGCAACGCGATGCCGCAGCTGAAAGCCGAGCTGCCGCATCTCCCGGTTATTGGCGACTGCCGGCATCAGGCGGTCTCCCATTTTTTAACGCATTGGCTGGATAATCCTGATCTTCCTTATTCCCCCGAATAGAGAGACCCTTCCAGCAAGCCAGATAGCATTCTATCTGGCTTTTTTTATGTTCTGCCGACCAGCCGGGCGATCTCCGCCTGCCAGGGGGCGATATCGCCGATGTTGGCCGCCACCCACTGCGGGTTGTAATAGCTTTCCAGATAACGCTCGCCGCTGTCGCACAGCAGGGTGACGAGGGAACCCGTGCGTCCTTCCTCGCGCATCCGCGCGGCCAGCTGCAGCACGCCCCACATGTTGGTCCCGGTCGAGGCGCCGACTTTTCGCCCAAGCTGCGTTTCCAGCCACAGAGCAGTGGCCACGCTCGCCGCATCCGGCACGCGCAGCATCTCATCGACAACATCGGGAATAAACGATGGCTCGACGCGCGGGCGGCCGATGCCTTCAATTTTGCTGCCGATCGGGCTGCGCAGGCTGGCGTCGCGGGTCTGCCAGTAATCGAGGAATACTGAATTTTGCGGGTCGACAACCATCAGCTGCGTCTCGTAACCCTGGCTGCGAATATAGCGGCCAATGGTCGCCGAGGTCCCCCCGGTGCCGGCGCTCATCACGATCCACGACGGCTGCGGGTGCGGCTCATGGCTCATCTGGCGGAAAATACTGTCGGCGATATTGTTATTGCCGCGCCAGTCGGTGGCCCGCTCGGCGAAGGTAAACTGATCCATATAGTGGCCGTTCAGTTCACGCGCCAGCGTTTCGGAAGCCGCGTAGATTTCGCAGGCGCTCTGCACAAAATGGCAGCGTCCGCCGTAGAACTCGATCTGTTCGATTTTTCGTCTGGCGGTGCAGGAGGGCATCACGGCGATAAACGGCAGCCCCAGCAGGCGGGCGAAATAGGCCTCAGAAACTGCAGTCGAACCCGAAGACGATTCGATAATCGTGGTGCCTTCTTTGATCCAGCCGTTGCACAGGCCATAGAGAAACAGCGACCGCGCCAGACGATGTTTGAGGCTACCGGTCGGATGCGTACTTTCATCCTTCAGATAAATCGGGATCCCCGGAAAACCAGGCAGCGCCAGGCGAATCAGGTGTGTATCGGCGGAACGCTGATAGTCGGCGTTAATTTCACTAATGGCGTGTTTTACCCAGGCGCTATTCATCTCGGATTCCTGTTTGTCATTTTGTGCCCAGCTTAGCGGATTGTGCGGGAAAAATTGTTGCTATTTGGCCTTTCAATTACAATTGCGGGAGTAAATTATTCTCTCTGGTGGCCTTATGTTAGATAAAATTGACCGTAAGCTGCTGGCGCTGCTGCAGGAAGATTGCACCCTCTCTTTGCAGGCGCTGGCCGATGCCGTTAATCTGACCACGACCCCTTGCTGGAAACGCCTGAAACGACTCGAGGATGAGGGTATTCTCCGCGGGCGCGTCGCCTTACTGGATGCGGAAAAGGTGGGGCTGGGGCTGACGGCGTTTGTCCTGATCAAGACCCAGCATCACAGCAGCGACTGGTATTGCCATTTTGTGAGCGAAGTGACGCAGATGGCTGAAGTGCTCGGCTTCTGGCGGATGGCGGGGGAGTATGACTATCTGCTGCGGGTGCAGGTGGCCGATATGAAGCGCTATGACGACTTTTATAAACGGTTGGTGAACAGCGTGCCGGGGCTGTCGGATGTCACTTCGAGTTTTGCCATGGAACAGATAAAATACACCACCGCCTTGCCTGTCGAATAACGGTATTGCGCCGTAACCCATAACAAATCAGGATCTTACTGCTTGCGATTATTTGCACAACTCAGCTGGTATTTCCGCCGGGAGTGGCGCCGCTATCTTGGCGCAATTGCCCTGCTGGCCATTATTGCCGTCCTGCAGCTTGTTCCGCCGAAGGTGGTGGGCATTGTGGTCGACGGCGTGACGCAACAACATTACACCGCGGAGAAGGTGTGGATGTGGATCGGCGCGCTGGTGCTGATCGCGGTGATGGTCTACCTGCTGCGCTATGTCTGGCGCGTGCTGCTGTTCGGCGCCTCTTACCAGCTGGCGGTCGAACTGCGGGAAGACTTTTACCGGCAGCTGAGCCGCCAGCATCCGGCGTTCTATTTGCGCCATCGCACCGGGGATCTTATCGCCCGCGCCACCAACGACGTGGACCGGGTGGTGTTTGCCGCCGGTGAAGGGGTGTTAACCCTGGTGGATTCCCTGGTGATGGGCTGTGCGGTGTTGATTGTGATGTCGACGCAGATTAGCTGGCAGCTCACCCTGCTGGCGCTGCTGCCGATGCCGCTGATGGCCCTGGCGATCAAACGCAACGGCGATGCCCTTCACGAACGTTTTCGCGTCGCCCAGGCGGCCTTTTCCAGCCTCAACGATCGCACGCAGGAGAGCCTGACCAGCATCCGCATGATTAAGGCGTTCGGGCTGGAGGATCGCCAGTCGGCGCAGTTTGCCGCCGATGCGGCTGATACCGGAGCGAAAAATATGCGCGTGGCGCGAATTGACGCGCGCTTCGACCCTACCATCTATATCGCCATCGGGGCGGCGAACCTGCTGGCCATCGGCGGCGGCAGCTGGATGGTGATCCACGGCAGCCTGACGCTGGGGCAGCTGACCAGCTTCGTGATGTACCTTGGCCTGATGATCTGGCCGATGCTGGCGCTGGCGTGGATGTTTAACATCGTGGAGCGCGGTAGCGCGGCCTATGGTCGTATCCGCACCCTGCTCGAAGAGGCGCCGGCGGTGGACGACGGGACCGAGACGGTGCCGGCAGGCCGCGGCGTCCTGCAGGTCGCTATCCGCGATTTCATCTATCCGCAGGCGAGCAAACCTTCACTGGAACAGGTTAATTTTACCCTTCAGCCGGGGCAAATGTTGGGCATCTGCGGGCCGACGGGCGCCGGCAAAAGCACCATTCTGGCCCTGCTGCAGCGCCATTTTGACGTCACCAGCGGCGAGATCCGCTTTCACGATCTGCCGCTACCGCGTCTGCAGCTCGACAGCTGGCGCGAACGGCTGGCGGTGGTCAATCAGACGCCGTTTTTATTCTCCGATACCGTCGCCAATAATATCGCGCTGGGAAAACCGGACGCGACGCCGGAACAGATTGAGCGGGTGGCGCGGCTGGCCAGCGTGCATGACGACATTCTGCGTCTGCCCCAGGGGTACGATACCGAAGTGGGCGAGCGCGGCGTGATGCTCTCCGGCGGCCAGAAACAGCGTATCTCTATTGCCCGCGCCCTGCTGCTGGAGGCCGAAATTCTGATCCTGGATGATGCCTTATCGGCGGTGGATGGTCGCACCGAACACCAGATCCTGCATAACCTGCGCCAGTGGGGAGAGGGCCGGACGGTGATTATCAGCGCCCACCGCCTGTCGGCGCTGACCGAGGCCAGTGAAATTCTGGTACTGCAGCACGGACATATTGCCCAGCGCGGCCGCCATGAGGCGCTGGCCGTGCAGCCAGGCTGGTATCGCGACATGTATCGCTATCAGCAGCTGGAGGCCGCGCTCGACGAGGTTCCCCAGGAGCAAGAGGAGGCCCTGGATGCGTAGCTTTACCGAACTCTGGCCGACGCTTAAACGCCTGCTGGCCTATGGTTCACCGTGGCGTAAGCCGCTGGCCATCGCGGTGGCGATGATGTGGATCGCGGCGGCGGCGGAAGTGAGCGGTCCGCTGCTTATCAGCTATTTCATCGACAATATGGTGGCGAAACATACTCTGCCGCTGAAGCTGGTGGCAGGCCTGGCGGCAGCCTATATCGGTCTGCAGCTGCTGGCGGCGTTACTGCACTATAGCCAGTCGCTGCTGTTTAACCGCGCCGCGGTTGGCGTGGTCCAGCAGTTACGCAGCGATGTGATGGATGCCGCCCTGCATCAGCCGCTCAGCGAGTTTGATACTCAGCCGGTCGGGCAGCTTATCTCCCGGGTAACCAACGATACGGAAGTCATTCGCGACCTGTACGTGACGGTAGTGGCGACGGTGCTGCGTAGCGCGGCGCTGATCGGCGCGATGCTGGTGGCGATGTTTAGCCTCGACTGGCGGATGGCGCTGGTGGCGATCGCGATTTTCCCGGCGGTGCTGATCGTGATGATCATTTATCAGCGCTATAGCACGCCGATCGTGCGCCGGGTGCGCGCCTGGCTTGCCGACATCAACGATGGCTTTAACGAAGTGATCAACGGCATGGGGGTCATTCAGCAGTTCCGCCAGCAGGCGCGTTTTGGCGAACGGATGCGTGAGGCCAGCTACGCCCACTACCTGGCGCGGATGCAGACGCTACGCCTCGACGGTTTTCTGCTGCGTCCGCTGCTGAGTCTTTTTTCCTCGCTGGTGCTGTGCGGGCTGCTGATGCTGTTCGGCTTTAGCGCGGCGGGCACGATTGAGGTCGGGGTCCTGTATGCGTTTATCAGCTATCTCGGGCGCCTTAACGAGCCGCTCATTGAGCTGACCACCCAGCAGTCGATGCTGCAGCAGGCGGTGGTCGCCGGCGAACGCGTTTTCGAACTGATGGACCGTCCGCGCCAGGCGTGGGGCGCCGATGACGCGCCGCTGAGCAGCGGTCGAGTGGAAATCGACCATCTCTCCTTCGCCTACCGCGGGGATCGTCTGGTCCTCCAGGATATCACGCTGGATATCCCTTCCCGCAGCTTTGTGGCGCTGGTCGGGCATACCGGCAGCGGGAAGAGTACCCTCGCCAGTCTGATGATGGGCTATTACCCGTTAACCCACGGGGAGATCCGCATCGATGGCCGGCCGCTCGCTTCTCTCAGCCACAGCGCGTTGCGTCGGGGCATCGCGATGGTGCAACAGGATCCGGTGGTGCTGGCGGATACCTTCTATGCCAACGTCGCGCTGGGCCGGGACATCAGCGAAACCCAGGTCTGGGAAGCGCTGGAGGCGGTGCAGCTGGCGGCGGTGGCGCGCAGCATGAGCGACGGCCTGTACACCCAACTGGGCGAGCAGGGCAATAATCTCTCCGTCGGACAGAAGCAACTGCTGGCGCTGGCGCGCGTGCTGGTGGACACCCCGCAGGTACTGATTCTGGATGAGGCGACAGCAAACATCGACTCCGGTACCGAGCAGGCGATCCAGCAGGCGCTGGCGAAGGTTCGCCAGCATACCACCCTGGTGGTTATCGCCCATCGGCTGTCGACCATCGTCGAGGCGGATACCATTCTGGTTCTGCATCGTGGTCAGGCCGTCGAGCGGGGCAACCACCAGCAGCTGCTGGCGGCGAAAGGCCGCTACTGGCAGATGTATCAGCTACAGCTGGCTGGTGAAGAGCTGGCGGCCAGCGCCAGAGAAGAGTCGCTCAGCGCCTGATGCACCACCAGCAGGCAGCGAAGGCTGGGCGGCCTGTCGTGGTGCAAAAACGTTACATCAAATGCACCGCTGTGGTGCATTTTTGCCCGTTAAATGCCTTTACGCCGGCTAATGCCTGACCTCTCGCCTGTTTTTTGCCATCAAAGGGCCGCTCAGCGGCCTTTTTTCATTTCTGGCATAGCCCTTGCTTTATATCCATCGTGTTAGCTGCGGCCATTACCGAATACTGACTGGAGGGGACTTATGAAGCTGGTTACCGTGGTAATCAAACCATTCAAACTGGAAGACGTGCGTGAAGCCTTGTCTTCCATCGGCATTCAGGGCCTGACGGTCACTGAAGTCAAAGGATTTGGCCGTCAGAAAGGACATGCGGAGCTCTACCGCGGCGCCGAGTATAGCGTCAACTTTCTGCCAAAAGTGAAGATTGATGTGGCGATCGCCGACGATCAGCTGGATGAAGTTATCGATGTCATCAGCAAAGCGGCTTACACCGGAAAAATTGGCGACGGCAAAATTTTTGTCGCTGAATTGCAGCGCGTCATTCGCATCCGTACCGGCGAAGCTGACGAAGCGGCACTGTAATTTCCAGACCACACAGTGATGGGGAACGAAACAATGAAAATGGCAACAATGAAATCGGGTCTGGGGGCATTAGCCCTTCTTCCGGGGCTGGCGATGGCCGCGCCTGCGGTGGCGGACAAAGCCGATAACGCATTTATGATGATTTGCACCGCGCTGGTTCTGTTTATGACTATCCCGGGGATTGCGCTGTTTTACGGCGGTCTGATCCGCGGTAAGAACGTTCTTTCCATGCTGACGCAGGTGATTGTCACTTTTGGCCTGGTCTGCGTACTGTGGGTCATTTATGGCTATACCCTGGCCTTCGGCACCGGCGGCAGCTTCTTCGGCAGCTTTGACTGGGTGATGCTGAAAAATATTGAACTGAAAGCGCTGATGGGCACCTTCTATCAGTATATCCACGTCGCCTTCCAGGGCTCGTTCGCCTGCATCACCGTCGGGCTGATCGTCGGGGCGCTGGCTGAACGTATCCGTTTCTCCGCCGTGCTGATTTTCGTGGTGGTGTGGATGACGCTCTCCTACGTGCCGATTGCGCATATGGTCTGGGGCGGCGGTCTGCTGGCGACGCATGGCGCGCTGGATTTCGCCGGCGGCACCGTTGTGCACATCAACGCCGCGGTCGCCGGGCTGGTGGGCGCGTATATGATGGGCAAACGCGTGGGCTTCGGCAAAGAAGCGTTCAAACCGCATAACCTGCCGATGGTGTTCACCGGCACCGCTATCCTCTACGTGGGTTGGTTCGGTTTCAACGCCGGGTCTGCCAGCGCAGCGAATGAAATCGCGGCCCTGGCGTTCGTTAACACCGTCGTGGCGACCGCCGCTGCTATCCTGGCGTGGACCTTTGGCGAATGGGCTCTGCGCGGCAAACCTTCACTGCTGGGCGCCTGCTCCGGGGCAATTGCCGGTCTGGTTGGCGTTACGCCGGCGTGTGGTTATATCGGTGTCGGCGGCGCGCTGATCGTCGGTATCGCCTCTGGCCTGGCGGGTATCTGGGGCGTGACTGCGCTGAAACGCTGGCTGCGTGTGGATGACCCTTGCGACGTCTTCGGCGTTCACGGCGTCTGCGGCATCGTCGGCTGTATTCTGACCGGTATCTTCGCGGCGACTTCTCTGGGCGGCGTCGGTTATGCGGAAGGCGTCACCATGGGCCATCAGCTGCTGGTGCAACTGGAAAGTATCGGCATTACCGTGGTCTGGTCCGGCGTCGTCGCTTTTATCGGCTACAAAGTAGCGGATATGACCGTAGGGCTGCGCGTGCCGGAAGAGCAGGAGCGCGAAGGGCTGGACGTCAACAGCCATGGCGAAAACGCTTACAACGCCTGACAGAAAACCCTTCTCCATGTAGCAAAAAGCCTCCCGTAGGGGAGGCTTTTTTTATGCGTTGCGGTTGCGCATCACCCCTTCCTGCACCGTTGAGGCAACCAGCGTGCCATCCTGGGTGTAGAACTCGCCGCGGACGAAGCCGCGGGCGCTGGAGGCCGAGGTGCTTTCGACGCTGTACAGCAGCCACTCATTGATATTAAACGGCCGATGGAACCACATCGAGTGATCGATAGTGGCGACCTGCATGCCGGGCTCAAGGAAACCAACGCCGTGCGGCTGCAGCGCCACCGGCAGGAAGTTAAAGTCCGAGGCATAGCCCAGCAGATACTGATGAATGCGCAGATCGTCGGGAACGGCGCCGTTGGCGCGCAGCCACACATGACGCACCGGCTCGGCGATATGGCCTTTCATCGGGTTATGAAACTCCACCGGGCGGATCTCCAGCGGCTTATCGCAGAGGAATTTGTCTTTCACCTGCGGCGGCAGGAGATGCGCCAGCTTGCGGGCAATGTCGGTTTCCGAAGGCAGCCCATCAGGGGAGGGGGCGGCCGGCATCGCTTTCTGATGTTCATAGCCGTGCTCTGGCGCCTGGAAGGAGGCGGTCATATAGAAGATCGGCTTCCCGTTCTGGATGGCGGCGACCCGGCGGGCGCTAAAGCTGTTGCCGTCGCGCAGCACCTCCACATCGTAGACGATCGGTTTTTGACTGTCGCCGGGGCGCAGAAAGTAGCTGTGAAACGAATGCACCAGACGTTCAACGGGCACGGTCTCTTTTGCCGCATACAGCGCCTGGCCCACCACCTGGCCGCCAAAAACCTGGCGCAATCCCAGGTCTTCGCTCTGTCCACGGAACAACCCTTCCTCAATTTTTTCCAAATCTAATAATGCCAGCAGGTTAGAGAGTGCCTGACTCATACTTTTCCTCAGTTAACAATGGCGGCGCCGCGCGCGTAATGTGGCAAAGTATAACCTGGAATCGCAAGTGGTCCGATGGGTGTAATAATCTGAATAACAACCGGTCAACAGGAAGAAATCTGCGATCTGTGCCACACTTATTGACGACACGAAAGTTCCTGCCGGCGAAGCGGCGGAACATCCTCCTGGGTATTAAGGGATGATAAGGAGAACATCATGAAATTTGCCTATATGTTTAGTGCCTTAGCCGTCGCCGCGACGCTGACCGCCTGTGCTAATCACCACTCGAACAATTCTTCGACGCAGGCGGCTGCACCCGACCCTTACGGTATTGCGACGCTGAGCGTGGCGCAGCAGCAGCCGAGCGTCACGGGGACGATTAATATCCGCCAGAGAATCGCTTTGCCGCCGGATGCGGTGCTGACGGTGACCCTGTCGGATGCTTCTCTGGCCGATGCGCCAGCCCGCGTATTGTCGCAAAAAGCGGTGCGTACCGAAGGCAAGCAGGCGCCATTCAACTTTGCACTGCCTTACAACCCGGCAGATATTCAACCGAACGCCCGCATTCTGTTGAGCGCAGCGATTACGGTTAACGGCCAGCTGATGTTCATTACCGATACCGTGCAGACGGTGATCAACCAGGGGGGCACCCATGCCGACCTGACGCTGGTTCCGGTTCAGCAGACCGCCGTGCCTGTCGCACAGTAAGCTCGCTAAGCCCCCGAATGGGGGCTTTTTTTTGGTCTTCAGTAAACCCAGCGATAGCGCTGGAGATCGATATGGCCGCCGCCGGAGACCTGCACCCCTTCGGCCAGCAGCGCCTGACGCTGCCGCTGCAGATCGGGGCCGGTGAGGGAGATATCGCCATGGCGATTGACTACCCGATGCCAGGGCAGAGTGGACCCTTCCGGCAGACGCTTCAGCACACCGCCCACCTGGCGCGCCGCGCGCGGCGAACCGGCCAGCCTGGCGACATCGCCATAGGTCGTGACATACCCTTCCGGTATCGACGCCACAATGTGCCAGACACGTTGGGGAAATGTATCGTGCGGATCCATATTCAGTCCTGTTACCCGAAAAACGCCAGCATAAGCGCTGATCTTCAGGCTGTACAGCCTGCCCGATCAGGCGGGCTGTTCGACGGTGAACGTCAGAGCGAGGCCGAGGATCTGCATGCCATGGACATTGTCGGAAGGTGAACTGGCGATGAGGCTCTCAAGGAATTTTAACCGCTGCGAGGTCGCGTTGATGATCAGCTTCGCGCGCAGGCCCGGCATGGTCAGCGACGAGATGGGGTATACCACCCGACCGCTGATGTAGACCGGTAGCTTGCGCAGTTCCACCTGGCGCAGGACGCCGACGGTGGAATAGAGCAGCGCCAGCGGCGTGACCGCCCGCACCGGCGCCTGACTGATGGTCACGAAGTCGAGCATTTTTTCAGGGCGCAGATAATTCACCCCCTGAAAGGCGATGGTCATCCCTTCAATGGCGGGTAAAGGCAGAGTGATGGTCTGTGGTGATGAGTCAGTCATTCGATTACCGTCGAGACAAGGTGCTGATGATAAAAGGGGACGCAAGATGGCTAAGTATGGTGGATATCCCGACTGTGTGCTGAGCGCGCGCTCGCAATCTCACAGGTTGAGCGTGAGTGACTGGTTTTATTCGCATTATTGCGCAATAAACCAGCAGGTAGTCGGGGCGTGCTTGCAATTCACCAGGTCAGCAGGGATAATGCGCCAGCGCGTTGGGTAACAACGCTCTCAATGGGGGCTCTGTTGGTTCTCCCGCAACGCTACTCTGTTTACCAGGTCAGGTCCGGAAGGAAGCAGCCAGAGCAGACGACGTGTGTGCCGGGATGTAGCTGGCAGGGCCCCCACCCATTTCGGCCTTCGTAATTTTCCCCTTGTATTTGTGCGGTCTTTTCTGCTGACCAGAATTTATTTCTGATACAGATCACATATTATTTTTAGTTGCTAAAACACCCTCTACTTATTCCATAATATTTACTTGTCATAAATATGAAATGCTACTGAAATATTAATGTCATTTGTGTGTCATAAATAAAGCGCATCTTATTGGTGGGAATTTGTTGCCAGATCCATGCTATAAAATATATCTCTGGATCAGCATGTTAACTTCGTGTATTAATTATGATGATTTTATTGCACGGGAAGCGTAGCTATGACCACAGTGGTTTTGAATGTAAAAATTGACGCTGAGTTAAAAGAGAAGTTGCGTCATTATGCGGAAGTGAATAACGAGAACCTGGGTACGGCAACGGAAAAGCTGCTGCAGCTGGCTTTTCAGCTGGAGGCGTCAGCAGATGAGGCGGGGGTGACGGAAGAGGACATTGACAGCCAGCATACCGAAGAGGAAGCGACGCCATTAACCCCTAAAGAAATCAAAGCATTAAGAAAACTTCTGAAGAAGAAAAAATGAAACAACAATTCTCTACAGCCAGCAACTACAGCGAAGCCTGCGATATGTTGCGCTCAGGATACGTGAAACACGTTCGCCTGAACTGGAATATCGGTAGTGATGAGTTCTTTCGCATTGCCTCCGACTGGTGTGACACCGGCGCTAAAATTAAAAAAGATGAAGATGGCTTTATTATTTCCTTGAAAGGGTTTCCTATTCCGCGCCAGCATTAATGAAATTGCCTTATTTCCGTCACCGGGTTGCCATAACCAGATGGCAGGATACCCAGGCAATTTTATAAAAACATCTCATATACCTCATGGATGACGGACTTTTGACGGGCTGAAGCCAGCCCGTCGATATTTTCTTATATTATTTTCCGCAAACGCGTACTTTCCCGCTGTTCTGCAAGGCTGTGCCACAATGGTTGTAGCGTGGAGAAGGCCTGGCGCAATGCTTCATCCGGCAGCGTAAACGGCAGACGTAAATAGCGATCGAACGCGCCCTCCAGACCAAACCGCGTGCCGGTGCCGATATGGATCCCCTGGCTTTCCGCACGTGCAGAGAACAAAGTGGCTAGCATGTCAGGGAGTTCCACCCAAAAAGAGAGCCCGCCTTCCGGTGGCGTAAAGCGCCAGCGGGGAAAATACTCTTTCATCAGCTCTTCGCACATGTCCCGGCGCGCCTTCAGCATCTCCCGTCGCGGCGGCAGCAGCGTGGCGGCGTTTGCCAGCAGCCAGCTGCAGGCCAGCTGCTCCAGCAGCGGCGTACCCAAGTCCAGAGAGTCGCGGGCCTGAATAAGCGAGGCGATTGTTCGCGTGCTGGCGCGGATCCAGCCGATGCGCAGTCCCCCCCAGAAACTTTTCCCGGCCGAACCGATGGTGATCACCGCGGCGTCGGGATTAAAGCAGGCCAGCGGCGGCGGGGGCGGGGCGTTATACCAGAGGTCGACCATGGTCTCATCGATCACCAGCGTTGTTCGCGTCCTGGCCGCGATGTCCGCGACCCGCTGGCGGGTGAGGGCATCCATACAGCGCCCGGTGGGGTTGTGAAAATCCGGCATCAGCCATGCCAGACGCGGCGCGGTCTGCGCAATGATCGCCGCGAATCCATCGCAGTCCCACCCCTGCTGTGGGAGTGCGACCCCAATGGGCCGGCAGGAGGCGCCCTGAATGGCGCTGATGGCCATTGGATAGGTCGGGGCATCAATGACCACCCGGTCACCGGGGCCGGTGAACAGACGCAGGATTAGCGCGAAGGCGCTGAGCGCGCCGTTGACCACCATCACTTCATCGGGCCGCGTCGGCAGGCCACGTTCGCTGTAGCGCCGGGCAATCGCTTCCCGCAGCACCGGGAGCCCCTGCTGATCGTAACCGGTCTGGGCGAGATAGGGCGGCAGCAGGGTCATGGCATGCTGGAAGGCCTGATGGACCTCCGGACCGGCGCTGAGGGCGGCGGTAGAGAGATTGATCGTCGAGGGAGTCGCAGAGGGCGACGGCAGGTCGGCAGGGCGTTCCGGCAAAACAATGCGCGACCCGCTCCCCTGGCGGCTTTGGATAAATCCCTCCTCCCGCAGCTGGCCGAGGGCGCTGGCGATAGTCGTCCGGCTGACGTTGAGGGCCGCCGCCAGCTCGCGCTCGCCGGGCAGGCGCGTCTGTAGCGTCAGACGGCCATCGAGGATCAGCAGGCGGAGCGCTTCCGCCAGCTGGCGCCATAGCGGTGTGCGTGAACTGGACTCCTGCCAGTTGCCGAGCAGGCGTACCAGGGACTGTGTTCCAAAGCGTCGGGCTGACATAGCGATCCACTTTTCCAAAACTGGCCATTAATTATCAGTCCATTTTTGCTGATGATGAGGGCATTCGCAATGATGTTGAGGAAAAAATATGCTTCGTCGCCTGCTGCAGTTATATATCGGTCTGGTGCTCTACGGCGTGTCCACGGCGCTCTTCGTGCATGCTAATCTCGGCGCCGATCCGTGGGACGTCTTTCATCTTGGAGTGGCTAAACAGCTGGGGATCAGTTTCGGGACTGTGATTATTCTGACCGGCGCCGCGGTGCTGCTGCTATGGATCCCGATCCGGCAGATGCCGGGGCTCGGCACGGTGAGCAATGTGATCGTGCTGGGGTTGGCGGCGGACGCCACGCTGGCCGTCCTGCCGCCGCTGGAATCGCTGGTGGCGCGCAGTGCGCTGCTGGTGGTGGCGATTGTGCTGAACGCTATCGCCACCGGGATGTACATTGGCGCGGGGTTTGGCCCGGGTCCGCGAGATGGCCTGATGACCGGGCTGCACGCTCGCACCGGCTGGTCATTGCGCGGTATCCGGACGGCGATCGAGCTTTCCGTGCTGCTGATTGGCTGTCTGCTGGGGGGCAAGTTTGGCGTCGGAACCGTCATTTACGCGCTGTCGATTGGACCGCTTATCCAGCTGTGCCTGCCGTGGTTCAGTCAGCCCGTCAACCGCAACGCGGTCAGCCCTCCCCGGGAAATAGTCTCCTGAATTAACCCATCGCCCTCTTCATCACGGAGAGGGCCTTTCATCGCTTACAGGCCGCTCAGGCCATGAAGCATCATGTAGATCCCCACCACAATAATCAGTAAGCCTGAAAACCAGGGAGCCTTGCGCGAGAGGTCGTTAAGCCACGGCCAGCGGCGGGCGGCATGTTTAAGGCTCAGGGCGGCGATAGCCCCTGAAGCCACCAGCGTCAGCGCCAGACCGACGCTAAAGCCCAGCACCAGCGTGGCGCCCAGCGAGAATTTCTTCAGCTGTAAACAGATAAGCAGCACGGTAATGGACGCCGGGCAGGGGATCAGCCCGCCGGTCAGGCCAAACAGCACGATCTGCCCGGTCGTCACCTGACGGCCATCAAAGCGCCGGTTAATCTCCTGAGCATGGGCCCGCTGATGCGCATCCTGCCACTCTTCCGCCACCAGCGGCGCGGCGGATGAGGACGCATGGTGATGGTCATGGTGGTGATCATGTTCGTGGTGATGATCATGTTCGTGGTGGTGATCATGGTGCGTGTGGGGCTGCGATTCGCGCCAGGTGCGCCAGAGCATCCAGCAGGCAATCAGCACAATGACAATCCCTGAGACCAGCTGAAACCAGGGTTCAGAGGTTTGGGCGTTCCAGCCGCGGCCAAACCACAGACCGGCCATGGCGATCAGCCAGACCACCGCCGTATGCGAAACCGTGGCCGCCAGCCCCAGCAGTACCGCCTGTTTTAAGGTTCCTCGCACCGCCACGATAAAGGCGGCCATCATTGTTTTTGAGTGCCCGGGTTCGAGGCCGTGCAGCGCGCCGAGCAGTATTGCGCTGGGAATAAACAGCCAGGCATTGCCCTGCTGCAAAAGGGAAGTGAAATCGTTCATATCGGGATCCTTGCCAAAAGTGCGTTTATCCTACTCCCCCCCAGTAGTAAAATACTACCCCCCAGTAGATAAAGCGGCTAATAAAAAGGATCATGGTATGCTGGCAGGCGTTGCTGACCACGCAGGTCGGTAATCCCGGACAGAAAAAAACGGTGGATCGCGTAATGTCACACACAGTGAGAGACAAAAAGAAGTTACTGACCCGGCTGAAGAAAATTCAGGGGCAGAGTACCGCATTAGAGAAAATGCTTAATCGCGAGCATGAGTGCGCTGAGGTGCTACAGCAGCTGGCGGCGATCCGCGGCGCGGTCAATGGCATGATGCTGCAGGTTATCCAGGGACATCTCACCGACCATGTGGTGAAAGAGCCAGACGAGACGCAGCGTGAGGCGGATCTGGAGACGGTGATGCAGGTGATTAAATCCTATCTGAAGTAGCCTCCGGCAGAGGGCGGCGAAGAGGCCGCGCCCGCTGACCTTCTGCGCAGGCCGCCTGCCGCTTAATGCGCATGGAGGTTCTCTTCCGCCCACAGAATAAACGACTCTTTTGGCAGCGCTTTGCTGTACAGCCAGCCCTGGGCGTACTGAACGCCATGCTGTCTCAGCCAATCGCGCTGGCTTACGGTTTCCACCCCTTCGGCGACGGTGGCCAAATTGAGCGCCTTGGCCATTTCAATAATGTGCGGCGTCAGCGGCCGGTACTCGAGGGTATCGACAAAGGATTTATCGATTTTCAGCGTGTCGACGTCCAGCTTCTGCAGATAGCTCAGGCTGGAGTAGCCGGTACCGAAATCGTCAATCGAAATGCGGTGCCCGGCCTCGCGGTAGTGTGCGATCACCGGCATGGTGGTCTCCGGGTCAACAAACCCGCGCTCGGTGATCTCAAGGATAATCTGTTCCGCGGCGATCCCCCAGTGCTGCAGCTGATCGTGTAATAGCTTGGGTAGGGTGGGAGAGCGTAAGTCATCCACCGACAGGTTGATGGAGATATGCACTTCCGGCCGCTGCCTCAGCCAGGGACCCAGGTCGGCAAAAATTTTCCTGACGATATCTTCCGTCAGCTGGGTGATCAGTCCGGTTTGCTCGGCCAGGGGAATGAAGATATCCGGCGATAAAAAGGTGCCGTCGGGTTGCTGCCAGCGCGCCAGCGCTTCGGCCCCGGCGATTTTTCCGTCCTGCAATGAAATAATCGGCTGATAGTGAACCTGAATCGCCTGGGAATTGAGGGCGTCCAGCATACTGTTGCGCGGTGAACGCAGGTGTCTCAGCAGGCGCAGCAGCAGCCAGGTGGCAAGCAGGCTGGTGAAGATGCCGACAGGGAGCCAGAAGATCAGCTGCTGGCGAATACGCTGCTGTAGCGGCAGCGTGGATGACCAGGTCACAATGCCGGATCCCAGCTCGGGAATGCGCTGGATCCGGTAGACCGTATTATCCAGGGTCAGCATATTCAGGTGCGGATCTTTAATCCGTTGCCAGACCTTCGCCGGCAGCGGCTGGCTGCTGATCACCATTTTCAGATGGTCCAAACCAAACAGCATGGTATGGATCTTCTCCTCGCTGGCGGGCACCACATCAATGAAGGAGATGGGATCGATCATTACCATATGCTGCCGGCTGGCCATGGCCGTCATCTGGTGATTAAGGCCAAGATCGTTAATCGAGGTCAGCCAGGTGCGATAGCCGTCGGGGGCAATGTGGTCCGGTGGCGGGAAGGTCACCGCAACGCTATGGTCTTCCAGGGAGGAGCATTGCGGTACGGAATCTTCCAGCCAGAGCACTTCCTGCACGTAGCGATGGGTATAGGCGATCCGGCGGAGGGCGAGCAGATGCTCCGGGCTACAGGAAGCGGCAGAGTGTGAGTCGGCCTCCCGCAGTGCTTCCCGGGCCTGATCGGCGACCTGCAGCGTGCGGACGACAATACGGTTGGAATAATCATCCAGCTCACGATAGAACTGCATTTTGGCCTGCCGCGCCGCCTGCCAGATGCTGAGCGAGATAGGCAGGATGATGGCCAGTATCAGCACTCCTGTAAACAGCGCCATCAGATGCCGGGTCCTCATGCCTGTATCCTTATCGTTCGCCGGGTGTCATCAGTATATGCGAAAGATAAACCGGGCGCAGCGGGAGAAATCGTGCTGCGTGGGCAAAAAAACCGGCATCACAATAACCTGCGATGCCGGGAGAGAAGGATGATTCCGATGCAGCAGAATAAAAATGAGGGTGTGAATGCCGGGCAGTATGTTTTCCGGTATTCAGTCGCAGCATACGCTGCGCAGATGACAGCAATATGTTGGCTTAGTGGGCGTCCGGCGCCGTGATATCGGCGCTGATGCGCAGATCGTTCTCATCAAACACCATGCAGAAGCGGTCATCGAAGGCCAGATTAATCTTCTGCCACGGGCGGAAATGGACGTCGCCGGGCAGCAGAACCTTGACGTTATCGTGACCGTAGCACTGGCCGAACAGGTAGGTATTGTTGCCCAGACGCTCCACCACTTCACATTGAAACTCCACCACGGTACCGGTGGAGACTTCCGGCGTGAGGTGCTCTGGCCGGATCCCCAGCGTGACCGCGGCGCCGGGCTTCAGCGGTTGGGTGGCAACGTTCAGGGTGAGCTGATGGTCCTGGGCGAGGGTGACCGTTAAGCGCTCTGCCTGCCAGTCGCTGACGGTGGCCGGCAAAAAGTTCATCTTTGGCGAGCCGATAAAACCGGCGACGAACTTGTTGACCGGATTGTAGTACAGCGCCATCGGCGAACCCATTTGTTCGACCTTCCCGTAGTTCATGACTACGATTTTATCGGCGAGCGTCATCGCCTCCACCTGATCGTGCGTGACATACACCATGGTGGTCTTCAGCTCCTGGTGCAGTCGGGCGATATGCAGGCGCATATCGACGCGCAGCTCGGCATCGAGGTTAGAAAGCGGCTCATCGAACATAAACACCCGGGGATTACGCACGATAGCGCGGCCAATGGCCACACGCTGCCGCTGGCCGCCGGAGAGCTGTTTCGGTTTACGATCCAGCAGGTGAGAGAGCTGCAGCGTTTTGGCCACCATTTCCACCTGGCGACGGATCTCCGCTTTCGGCACTTTATTGACTTTCAGCCCATAGCCCATATTCTCCGCCACCGTCATGTGCGGATAGAGCGCATAGGACTGAAAAACCATCGCCACGCCGCGGCGGGCGGGGACCACATCGTTCATCACCTCATCGCCAATCAGCACTTCCCCGTCACTGACCTCTTCCAGCCCGGCAATCATACGTAACAGCGTCGATTTTCCACAGCCGGAAGGGCCGACGAAGACCGCAAACTCGCCATCTTCAATATCGAGATTGACCTGGTGCAGCGTCACCGTGCTGCCGAACCTTTTGGTGACATTCCTCAGTCGTATATTGGACATCCACATTCCCCGAAGTGAGTAGCCGTTGTTTGCCGTTGGCGTGTCGCTGATTTGAGTGTGTTTGTATTACGTGTAACAAATCAGCGTGACGATATTCAACAGCGCTAAAATCATGTCCTGACTATAACTTCCGCGGTTTTTGCGCCATACAGCGGCGTTTCATTTCTGCAAGGATGATCACACAACTGGCAGCTTATGGTAGTTTTATCCCCAATCAAAGCGTAGCGTATAACAAAAGCGAACCAGAGTCTGTTTTCTATGTAACAAGGCAGTTTGAAATGATTTTTTTTCTAACTGGCAGACGTAAGTCAAATAAAAAACCATTAAATTGTTATACCTTCACATGAGGTTGATAATGAAAAAGAACACGCTTGCTGCACTGATCCTTACCACCCTCGCGGCGGGGCAACTTACCAGCCTGCAGGCGCATGCCGCCGGGCAGCTCAACGTTTGGGAAGACATTAAAAAATCCACTGGCATCAAAACCGCGGTCAGCGATTTTGAGAAGCAGTACAACGTGAAGGTCAATCTGCAGGAGATGCCTTATGCCCAGCAGCTGGAAAAGCTGCGCCTCGATGGCCCGGCGGGCATTGGGCCGGACGTGCTGGTGATCCCGAATGACCAGCTCGGCGGCGCCGTCGTTCAGGGACTTCTCTCGCCGCTCAACGTTGAGCAGGCGAAACAGGATGCCTTTACGCCAGCCTCTATCAACGCCTTCCGCATGGACAACGCGCTGTATGGGATCCCGAAAGCGGTGGAAACCCTGGTGCTTATCTACAACAAGGACCTGATCGACAAGCCGCTGGACAGTCTGCAGGCCTGGCTGGACTACTCGAAGACCCAGCGCGAGCAGAACAAATACGGCCTGCTGGCCAAGTTTGATCAGATCTACTACAGCTGGGGGGCGATTGGCCCGATGGGCGGCTATATCTTCGCGAAGAACGACGGCGGCGGTTTTAATCCGCAGCAGGTGGGGCTCAATACGCCCGGCGCCGTGGAAGCCGTGACCTTCCTGAAAAAATTCTATGCCGAGAAGGCCTTCCCCGCAGGGATCCTCGGCGATAACGGGCTGAACGCCATTGATTCGCTGTTTACCGAGAAAAAAGCGGCGGCGGTGATCAACGGCCCCTGGGCCTTCCAGCCGTATGAAGCCGCCGGTATCAACTTTGGCGTGGTGCCGCTGCCGACCCTGCCGGACGGCAAGCCAATGAGCTCCTTCCTCGGCGTTAAGGGCTACGTGGTATCGACCTGGAGTAAAGACAAGGCGCTGGCGCAACAGTTTATCGAGTTCATCAACCAGCCGCAGTATGTAAAAGCCCGCTATGTCGCCACCGGCGAAATCCCGCCGCTGAAGGCGATGATTGACGACCCGGTGATTAAAAATGACGAAAAGGCCAGCGCCGTCGCCGTTCAGTCGGCTCGGGCGATGGCTATGCCGGGCATTCCGGAGATGGGGGAAGTGTGGGGGCCGGCCAATGCCGCGCTTGAACTGAGCCTCACCGGCAAGCAGGCGCCGCAGGCCGCGCTCGATAATGCGGTGAAACAGATCAAGATGCAGATTGAAGCGATGCAGGCCAGCAATCAGTAATTTACCGTCACGTGAAGTCACCGAGCGGGAGGGGGACCTCCCGTTTGTAGAAGGAGTCGAGTGTGAGCATCCATTCCAGCGAAAATTTTAGCGACGCGCGCGGGCCCGGGCGCCATGCGTGGTGCGGCCTGTTGCTGGCAATCGTGCCGGGTTTCGGCCAGTTTTATCATCGCCAGTGGCTGAAGGGGCTGGTCTTCCTGGTGCTGCTGAGCAGCTTTTTGGGTATTTTTTACGATTTCCTGCGCGAGGGGCTGTGGGGGCTCTATACCCTGGGTGAAGAGGTGCCCCGGGATAACTCTATCTTCCTGTTAGCGGAGGGGATTATCAGCGTGCTGATCGTCGCTTTTGGCGTGCTGATCTATTTTCTCTCGCTGCGGGACGCGTGGCTGAACGGCAAAAAACGCGATGAAGGGGTCGCGCTGAACAGCGTGCGTAAGCAGTACCAGATGCTGCTGAGCGACGGCTTCCCGTACCTGATGATCACCCCGGGCTTTATTCTGCTGGTCTTTGTGGTGATCTTTCCCATTCTGTTTGGTTTCGCCATCGCCTTCACCAACTACAACCTGTACCACACGCCGCCGGCGAAGCTGGTGGACTGGGTGGGGCTGAAAAACTTCGTCAATATTTTCACCCTCTCCATCTGGCGCTCCACCTTTCTGGATGTGCTGCAGTGGACCGTGGTGTGGACGCTGCTGGCGACCACCCTGCAGTGTACGGTGGGCGTGCTGTTGGCGATTCTGGTGAACCAAAAAGATCTGCGCTTTAAGCCGCTGATCCGCACCATCTTTATTTTGCCGTGGGCGGTGCCGGGGTTTGTCACTATCCTCGTCTTTGCCGGGATGTTCAATGACTCCTTCGGGGTGATTAACAACGCGATCCTGTCATTCTTCGGCATCAGCCCGAAGGCATGGCTAACCGACCCGTTCTGGACCAAAACCGCGCTGATCATGATGCAGACCTGGCTTGGCTTTCCGTTTGTCTTTGCCATGACCACCGGCGTGCTGCAGGCGATCCCGGACGATCTGTATGAAGCGGCGACGATGGACGGCGCCAGCGCCTTTACCCGCCTGCGCACCATCACCCTGCCGCTGGTGCTGTACGCGATCGCGCCGATCATCATCACCCAGTACACCTTCAACTTTAATAATTTCAACATTATTTATCTGTTTAACAACGGCGGCCCTGCGGTGGCGGGATCTAACGCCGGCGGGACGGATATTCTGGTGTCGTGGATCTATAAGCTGACGATGTCCTCGTCGCAGTACGCCATCGCGGCGACCATCACTATCCTGCTGTCGATCTTCGTCGTCGGCCTGGCGCTGTGGCAGTTCCGCGCCACCAAATCCTTCAAAAATGACGACATGGCGTAAGGGAAGCAACATGGCTCAATCACCCAGTATTAAACGCGAAAAGTGGATCCGACTCTCTCTCACCTGGCTGGTGGTTATCCTGGTCTCGGTGGTGATTATCTACCCGCTGGTCTGGACCGTCGGGGCGTCGCTGAACGCCGGCAATAGCCTGCTCAGTACCTCGATCATTCCGGAAAACCTGTCGTTCCAGCACTATGCCGATCTGTTCAATGGCAATGTGAATTACCTCACCTGGTACTGGAACTCGATGAAAATCAGCTTTCTGACCATGGTGCTGACCCTGATTAGCGTCAGCTTTACCGCTTACGCCTTCTCCCGCTTCCGCTTTAAAGGGCGGCAGAACGGGTTGATGCTGTTCCTGCTGCTGCAGATGATCCCGCAGTTTTCCGCGCTGATTGCCATCTTTGTGCTGTCGCAACTGCTTGGCCTGATAAACAGCCATCTGGCGCTGGTGCTGATCTACGTCGGGGGAATGATCCCGATGAACACCTGGCTGATGAAGGGGTATCTCGACGCGATCCCTAAAGATCTGGATGAGTCCGCCCGCATGGACGGCGCCAGTAGCTTTCGCATCTTTATTGAGATCATCATGCCGTTGTCGAGGCCGATCCTCGCGGTGGTGGCGCTGTTCTCCTTCACCGGCCCGCTGGGGGATTTCATCCTCTCCAGCACCATCCTGCGTACCCCGGATAAATACACGCTGCCTATCGGTCTGTATAACCTGGTGGCGCAAAAAATGGGGGCCAGCTACACCACCTACGCGGCGGGGGCGGTGCTGATTGCCGTGCCGGTCGCGATCCTCTATCTGGCGTTACAAAAATACTTCGTCTCCGGCCTGACCTCGGGCAGTACTAAAGGATAAGCACATGAAAAGATTTACACCCGCATGGCTTGCGGTTTGTCTGGCATGCAGTTTTTCCCTCCCTTCGCTGGCAGCGGACGCGCTTGAAACCCGCGCCTTTCAGGGTATGCCGGCGGACTTTATTAAAGGCGCGGATATCTCCACGCTGCTGGATGCCGAAAAGCACGGGGCAATTTTCTACGACCAGAATAACCAGCGTAAGGATCCGATCGCCATTCTGAAAGAGAACGGCGTCAACTATGTTCGCCTCCGCCTGTGGGTGGATCCGCAATCGGCAAGCGGCGAGGGCTATGGCGGCGGGAATAACGATCTGGCCACTACTCTGGCGCTGGCGAAACGGGCGAAAGCCCAGGGAATGAAGCTGCTGCTCGACTTCCATTACAGCGATTTTTGGACCGATCCCGGCAAGCAGTTCAAACCCAAGGCCTGGGAAAAGATGGATTATCCGCAGCTGAAAACGGCGATTCATGACTATACCCGGGATACCATCGCCCGCTTTAAGCAGGCGGGCGTCCTGCCGGATATGGTGCAGATCGGCAATGAGATCAACGGCGGTATGCTGTGGCCGGAAGGGAAAAGCTGGGGGCAGGGGGGCGGCGAGTTCGACCGGCTGGCCGGGCTGCTGAACGCGGCCATTGATGGTCTGAAGGCGAATCTGCGCAATGGCGAGCAGGTGAAAATCATGCTGCATCTGGCTGAAGGGACCAAGAACGATACCTTCCGCTGGTGGTTTGACGAAATAGAGAAACGTCATGTGCCCTATGACGTGATTGGTTTGTCGATGTACACCTACTGGAACGGGCCGATCAGCGCCCTGAAGGCCAATATGGATGACATCAGCAAACGCTATAACAAAGATGTCATTGTCGTCGAGGCGGCCTATGCCTATACCCTGGCTAACTGCGATAACGCGGAAAACAGTTTTCAGGCCAAAGAGGAAAAGGACGGAGGCTATCCCGCCACCGTGCAGGGGCAATATCGCTATATTCACGATCTGATGCAGGCCGTAATAGATGTTCCCGACCAGCGCGGCAAAGGTATTTTTTACTGGGAGCCCACGTGGATTGCCGTGCCGGGAAATACCTGGGCCACCCCGGCGGGGATGAAATATATCCATGACGAATGGAAAGAGGGTAATGCGCGGGAAAATCAGGCGCTATTTGACTGCCAGGGAAAAGTACTGCCGTCGGTAAAAGTATTTAATTAATTATTTGTCGTTCTTTTCAGGAAGTTTATTATGAATAAATTTGCACCTTTACATCCAAAGGTTAATACGCTGCTGCATGGCGCGGATTATAATCCGGAACAATGGGAGAATGACCCCGACATTATTGATAAAGACATTGCCATGATGCAGCAGGCAAAATGCAATGTGATGTCGGTGGGCATATTTAGCTGGGCGAAACTTGAGCCGCGCGAAGGGGTATTTGATTTCGCCTGGCTGGATACTATTCTCGATAAACTGTATGCCGCCGGCATTCATGTATTTCTGGCCACCCCGAGCGGCGCGCGTCCGGCGTGGATGTCTCAACGCTATCCGCAGGTTCTGCGGGTGGGGCGCGATAGGGTGCCGGCCCTGCACGGCGGCCGTCACAACCACTGTATGTCATCGCCGATCTATCGTGAGAAGACCCTGAAAATTAATAGCCTGCTGGCGGAGCGCTATGCTGCGCACCCGGCGGTGCTGGGCTGGCATATTTCCAATGAATATGGCGGAGAATGTCATTGCGAGCGCTGCCAGACCCGCTTTCGCGACTGGCTGAAGACGCGGTACCAGACCCTGGAGAACCTCAACCAGGCCTGGTGGAGCACCTTCTGGAGCCATACCTATACCGACTGGTCGCAGATTGAATCGCCTGCGCCGCAGGGTGAAACGTCGATCCACGGTCTCAACCTTGACTGGCATCGCTTTAACACCGCTCAGGTGACCGATTTCTGCCGCCATGAAATCGCCCCGCTGAAGGCGGCGAATGCCGCCCTCCCGGTGACCACCAACTTTATGGAGTATTTCTACGATTATGACTACTGGCAGCTGGCGGAGGTGCTGGACTTTATCTCGTGGGACAGCTATCCGATGTGGCACCGCGATAAAGACGAAACCGCGCTGGCCTGCTACACCGCGATGTATCACGACATGATGCGCAGCCTGAAGGGCGGCCAGCCGTTTGTGCTGATGGAGTCCACGCCGGGCGCGACTAACTGGCAGCCGACCAGCAAACTGAAGAAACCGGGCATGCATATTCTCTCCTCGCTGCAGGCGGTGGCGCATGGCGCCGACTCGGTGCAGTATTTCCAGTGGCGGAAAAGTCGCGGTTCGGTTGAGAAATTTCACGGCGCGGTGGTCGACCATGTCGGGCACATCGATACCCGTATTGGCCGTGAAGTCAGCAAACTCGGTGAGATACTGAGCAAGCTACCGGAGGTCCGGGGCTGTCGCACCGAGGCGAAAGTGGCGATTATCTTCGACCAGCAGAACCGCTGGGCGCTTGATGACGCCCAGGGACCGCGCAATCTGGGGATGGAGTATGAGAAGACGGTCAATGAGCACTACCGTCCGTTCTGGGAGCAGGGCATCGCCGTCGATGTGATTGACGCCGACGCTGATTTAACGCCATACCTGCTGGTCATTGCCCCGATGTTATACATGGTGCGCGACGGCTTTGCCGCGCGGGCGGAGGCGTTTGTCGCCAGCGGCGGCCATCTGGTGACCACTTACTGGACCGGCATCGTCAACGAATCCGATCTCTGCTATCTCGGCGGCTTCCCTGGCCCGCTGCGCAATCTGCTGGGCATCTGGGCGGAAGAGATCGACTGCCTGAATGACGGCGAGTTTAATCTGGTGCAGGGCCTGGCCGGGAATCAGTGCGGTCTGCAGGGCCCGTATCAGGTGCGCCATCTCTGTGAACTGATCCATACCGAAAGCGCGCAGACACTGGCCACCTACCGGGATGATTTTTATGCCGGAAGGCCAGCGGTGACGGTGAACGGCTTCGGGAAAGGTAAAGCCTGGCATGTGGCCTCCCGCAACGATTTGGCCTTCCAGCGCGACTTCTTTGCCGCCCTGAGCAAGGAGCTGGCGCTACCGCGGGCGATCGCGGCGGATTTACCGCCCGGCGTGGTGGCTACTGCGCGCACCGACGGTGAGAGCACGTTTGTCTTCCTGCAGAACTACAGCGCGCAAAGCCATACCCTGAGCCTGCCGTCAGGGTATCGGGATTGCCTGACCGACGCGGTGGTGTCGGCCCCGCTAACCCTGTCAGCATGGGATTGCCGTATTCTCCGTCGCCACGCCTAATCTTTTTTCTCCACGCCTGCTCTGACGAGCAGGCTTTTTTTTATCTATTACCCTGGAGTTTATGATGGTGAGTTTAAAATCTTTCCTGCACTATTTCTCTCCTGCACGTCCGGCACAGCCGTTAAGCGAAGCGGAAAAACAGCAAATCGAGGCGTTGGTTCAGGCCTTCGGCGGTGAAGCGAATATTACCCAAGTGGACGCCTGTATTACCCGTCTACGGGTAACGGTTCGTCATCTGGCAGCCGTGGACTCGGACGCATTACAGCAGCAGGGCGCGCTGGGTGTCATTATTCTTGGCCAGCAGGTTCATGCTATTTTCGGTAAGCAGTCCGATGCGCTACGTCAATTGCTGGATGACCATTTTGCTGCGCGGAAATAAATAAAACGGGATAACCTGAAAACAGGTTATCCCGAAAATAAGACAAAGACAGCAGTGGCAATAATGATTACCGGAGGGAAATTAATGACCTTACAGTTGGAGATATAAATAACGTATTTGTCTTACCAGCGCGATATTACCACCAGGCCTCAACCTGCACGCCGAAATTCCAGGTATTATTCGCCGTCTGGTCTTCAAACGGTTTACCATCTTCGGAATCATTCAGATACGACGCGAAAATACGTAATTCCGGGCGTGACATAAAGTCCGGCCCGTCCGCCAGGCCCAGCGCAATGGTATATTTCTCACCGGCCTGTTTGTAGCTGGTGCCATTGTTATAGCTGTCTTTCTGATAGAAACCGCCGACTTCGCCAATCAGGCGCACGTAGTCGGTGAACTGATACTGCCCGCGGGCGACCAGCGACAGCATCCGCGTTTTATCGGTATAGTCGGTAATGTCATCCGCCGAGCCCCAGGTCAGAACGTGGTTGATGGAGAACTTCTCGGTAATGGGGATCAGACCGGTGTTAATCACGCGATAGCCGGTGGCGTCGTTCACGTAGTTCCACATATCGTACCAGCCGCCGCCCTGGGAGACCATGTTCTGCGCCAGACCTTTGTTGGCATACTGCAGCACGGTTTTGTTATAGCCGCCCAGCATATCCTGACTGATTTCACCGGTCAGCATCACGCCATTTTCGGCATCGTACAGTCCGCCGTAGCTGTCCTGTTTTTTAGTGGTGTTCGGCATGGCGTAGTCGATGCCGAATTCGGTCCACGACCCGGACCACGGCTTCCATCCCGCGTAGCGTAAATCGATATAGTTGATATTGACGTTGCTGTCGCCATCGACGCGATAGTCAACGTCGTTGGCATCGCCGCGGATCCACGCCAGCGAGACGGCGCCCGGGCCAAGGGTGTAGTTTTCCACCCCGGCCCCGGAGCCGGAAATGTTCCAGTATTTAGTATCGATGATGTGCAGGTCGTGACGCTGGTAGTAACGTTTGCCGCCCCAGATCACCGCATTCGGATCGCCCGGGATCAGCCCTTTGATCTGCAGGTTCAGCTGACGTAAGCCGAACTGCGCGTCATCGTTCAGCGTGGTTTCATTATCGTTAGAGCCATCGGAGACCATGCTGACCATGCTGTCGAGATAGAAACTGACATCATCTTTTTTGTAGACCTCGGAGCCTAGCTCCAGCTCGCCATAGGTATCCGATTCGTTCCCCAACCGGCCCAGCTTGTTCTTTTGCCATTCCGCTTCGCTACCGTCGCCGGAGACCCCAACCCCGGCACGCAAATAGCCATGAAAATCAACGGTCGGGATCGCAGCGGTAGCCGCAAAGGCGGAAGGGGCGATTAGCGCAGCGGCTAATGCTGTGGAAAGGACGCGCAGTGTCGTATTCATCTCTATCCTCTTATTGTTTTGTATTACGTTCACATAACTGATGTCATAAAATGCCTAAATGTAAATTCAGGCAAATGAGATATGATTATTGTGTGACTAAGTGCAAATAATAACGCTGGTTTTTGTTGTGATGAGTGAAGTGTTTCACAATTAACCTGGTTGTGAACGTAATACTTTTTGTGGTGTAATTTTGCGATGAGAGGTAGCGGTGAGCGTTTTTTCAAATGGCCCCTGTTACAATCATGGGATAACAACATAAGGAACCGGACCATGAAGTCTAAAAGCGCTACTCTGGAAGACGTCGCTCGTCATGCGGGCGTCTCTTACCAGACCGTGTCCAGGGTACTCAACAAATCTGCCAATGTATCCGAAGCGACGCGCCGCAAGGTGGAGAAATCGATAGAGGCTCTGCGCTATGTGCCAAACCGGCTGGCGCAGCAGCTGGTGGGGAAGGAGAGCCAGACGGTCGGACTGGTGACGATTTCGCTGGCCTGGCATGCCCCCTCCCAGGTGGCGGCGGCGGTAAAACGCTATGCTAATCTGGAAGGTTACCAGGTCCTGATTTCAATGATTGATGAGAGCGTCAACCAAAGCATCCAGGATTCCATCAATGAGCTGAAGTCTCAGCGGGTGGATAAGGTCATTATCAACGTGCCGCTGGAGACCGAACAGGCGCAGAAAATCGCCGCTGACAATGATGATATCGTCTGCCTGTTTCTCGACGTTGATCCCTACAGTTCCGTGTTTAACGTTTCGTTTAACCCGGCGGACGGCACCCGGGCCAGCGTCAAATATCTCTATGAGATGGGGCATCGGGAGATTGCGTTGCTGGCAGGCCCGGACAGCTCCGTATCGGCGAAACTGCGGCTGAAAAGCTGGCTCGAGACCCTGGATGGCTACGGTCTGAAGCCGGTGACCGTCCTGCGCGGCAACTGGGATGCGCAGAGCGGCTACGCCGGCGCGCTGCAGATGCTGCGGGAAACGCCTAATTTCAGCGCCGTGCTGGTGGGCAATGACCAGATGGCGCTGGGGGTGCTCAGCGCCTTCCATCAGCATCAGGTGGCGGTGCCGGGAGAGAAGTCGGTGATTGGCTATGACGATACCTACGAAAGCTCCTTTTTCTATCCGGCATTGAGTACGGTCTCGCTGGACCTCGACCTGCAGGGGAAAGAGGCGGTGCGGCGGATCCTCGCCAGTACCAGCGGCGCGGCGCATACCTCATCCATCCTGCCGGCGCGCCTGGTGATTCGCCATTCCAGCGGCGCCAGAGTCGAGCAGGGGAAAGATCTTCAGGCCATCGCGGAGCAACTTCGCGCTATCGCCCACCGTCTGGCGCCCTGAAGCCAAAGGCGAGGAAACTCGCCTCTTTGTTATTACCCCTGATATGACCATGGTTGATCTTTGTCGTGGAACGGCGTATCTTAATTGTTATGTTATAACATAATGATGAGGTCATCATGAAAGCCCATATCCATCCTCCCTATCGCACGGTGGTGTTTCACGACACCAGCGCCAATGAATATTTTAAAGTTGGCTCAACCATCCGCACCGAACGCGTGATTGAGCTCGACGGTGAGACGTATCCGTATGTGACGATCGACGTCTCCTCGAAATCGCATCCGTACTACACCGGCAAACAAAAAACGTTCGCCAGCGAGGGTAGCGCGGCCCGTTTCCGCCAGCGCTTTGGCGGCTTCATTGATGCAAAAAGGAAGGCATGATGCAGGTCGTTAACTCATTACGCAGCGCCAAACAGCGCCACCCGGATTGCCAGCTGGTCAAACGCAAAGGGCGGCTGTACGTGATCTGCAAGAGCAACCCCCGCTTCAAAGCAGTGCAGGGGCGCAAAAAACGTCGTTAACGGAAGCTTTCCAGGGGACGGCGCTGCTGGCCGTCGGCGGTAAAATTGTCGGCGGCCAGCCATTGGCGCATGGCGCTATCCAGCTGCGGCCATTCGCCATCAATCACTGAAAACCAGTCCGTGTCCCGGTTGTGTCCTTTGCTCACCAGCGCCTGACGAAAACGTCCTTCGTACTGAAATCCCAGTCGCCTTGCCGCACGGCCTGACGGCGTATTGAGGCTATTGCATTTCCATTCATAGCGACGGTAGCCGAGCGTCTCGAACACATACTGCATCAACAGCCAGTGCGCTTCGGTGGCCATAGCCGTTCGGCTTAGCAGCGGAGAGAAATGGACATGCCCCACCTCGACCACGCCATGGGTGGCATCGATGCGCATTAACGCCAGCGAGCCGACCGCCGTTCCACGCTGCTGGTCAACGACGGCGAAATGGATCGGATCGGCCAGCGTCGCAACCTGCGCCACCCAGGCGCTAAATTCAGCCAGGCTGGTTTCCGGTTCGCGCAGCAGCTACGTCCAGCTGCGGGCGTCGGGCGCCAGCTGATGGGCAGCAAACAGATCGCTGGCGTGGGCGAGGGTGAGTGGTTCGAGCCGACAGCGGCTGCCCTGAAGTACCTGCCGGGTCGGCCAGGGGCGGGGTTGCCAGTCGGGCAGCGCGGCGCCGAGCGCCTGTCCAAACTGATTGTATTCACACATTGCGGTTTCCTTATTGGGGATGTACAGGCAGCGTACGCGCTGGCTGGTTCCATAAAAAGTGCCATTAGAGTATGTTTTTATGGATCCACGAGGAGGCGACATGAATATACCGGACGATGCGTTTTATGGGTTGGTGACGCAGGGGATGCGGCAGCGAACGGACGAAACCCTGCAGCGTGCCCTTTACCACACTTTGCGCCATGCCATCCTGCAGGGAACCCTGGCGGCCAGCTGCCGTTTGCCAGGATCGCGCGTGATTGCCGGTCGACTGCATCTGTCGCGTAATACGGTGAATGCCGCACTGGAGCAGCTGACGCTGGAGGGATACCTGACGCGAAGCCGTCAGGGGACGCAGGTGGTGCCGCTCGCCGCTAGCCGTCGGCAGGAGGTAATCGCGCCACCCGTTGTGCTGTCTGAGCGGCTGCAGGGGCTGCCAGCCGCTATGCGCCGTGACTCGCCGGCGCTGCCGTTTACGCCTGGCATGCCGGCGGTGAACTATTTCCCGCTGCCGCTGTGGCGGCGGTTAATCGATAAGGCATTGCGCGACGAAGGCAGCACGCTGCTGGGCTACGGTGAGGCCGCGGGCGATCCCCAACTGCGGGAGGCTATCGCCCGCCATCTGGCGCTCTCCCGGGGCATCCGGTGCGATATCCGGCAGATCGTCATCACCGAGGGGGCGCTGGAAGGGGTCAACTTATGCGCCTCGCTGTTGACCAACCCGGGCGACAGCGTGTGGCTGGAAGAGCCGGGGTACCTGGGTGCCAGGAGTGGTTTCCAGCGAGCGGGGCTGCGGGTCTGTGGGATGGCCGTCGATGGTGAAGGGATGTGTATCGACAACGGCGTGGCAGAGCCACCCCGGCTGATTTTCACCTCTCCCTCTCATCAGTATCCCCTTGGGAGCGTCATGAGCGCCGCGCGACGTCTGGCGCTGGTGGAGTATGCCCATCGGCACGGCGCGTGGATTGTGGAGGATGACTACGACAGCGAGTTTCGCCACAGCGGAGAGCCGATCCCGGCGATGCTGGGGATGGTCCCGGATGCCCCGGTGGTCTATCTCGGCACCTTCAGCAAAACCCTGTTTCCGGCGCTGCGTATCGGTTTTATGGTCATGCCGTCCGCGCTGGCGGATGCCGCTCAGGAGGCCATTGGCGCGCTGCTGCGCGGCGGGCACCGCGCTGAACAGCGTGCGCTGGCCAGCTTTATCGAGAAGGGACACTATGCGCGTCATCTGGCAGCGATGCGTCGTCTGTACCGCAAACGTCAGCAACAGCTGCGCGAGGCGCTGGCGCAAGAGATTACCGTGCCGTGCGAAGTCCTCGGTGGGGAAGGGGGACTCCATCTGACGTTGGCCATAGAGGGGATCGACGATCGAACGATTGCGCAGCAGGCGCGTCAGTTTCAGCTGGCGCCCGCTGCGCTAAGTCATTTCTATCTCGACCCGCGGCGGGGGCGGAGCGGGCTGGTGCTGGGGTATGGCAATACTTCGGCTTCCCGCTATCCGCTGGCGCTGCGGACGCTGAATCGTCTTATTGCGCAGTACCGGCGCGGGTCAGCGTAAAGACATCGTAAAAGGAGAGCTCGCCTTTGGTGTCGACCATTTTTTTAAGCTGTGCCTTCTGCTCGCTATCGACGTCCGGCGACTGCAGGATACGGTCGATCAGCTGTCGGGGGACAAAGCGGGTGTTGTACCATTCGCCGTTGTAACACACGCGAAAGTCGAGGACATCGATATCTTCGTAACGATAGCGTGGATAGACGTCAAAGAAGAAAAAAGCGTTGAACAGGATGAACAGCACCACCAACAACCAGACCGAATCCACCAGCGTTTCAGAGCGCAGCATGACCACCAGCGTCGCCAGAAACGCAGCATACATGGCAACAAACAGGCCCGGATGGTTGCGGATGAAACTGATGCTAAAACGCGGGCGATTATCGCGTTTTTCCTGCACGTTAAGTTCGTCAATGGTGTGAGTCAGCAGGCGTTGTATTTCTGTCATCTTGGTCCCCGAATTCTGCAATAAGCCCGCCCCGTGCGCCCGATGGATCAGGTGCGGCAGGCTCAGCCTGAAGGTTATTTTATGTTGCAGTATTCTGCGGAGAAAGTAACAGATCAGTTACAGAAAAGCATAACAGTTACGCATTCGGCGGCGGAAGGCGCTTGATGATCTGCGCCGGGTTGCCGCCGACAACGGTACTGGCGGGAACGTCTTTAGTGACCACCGCTCCGGAGGCGATGACCGCATTATCGCCAATGGTCACCCCGGGATTGATCACCGCCCGACCACCAATCCATACATTGTGTCCAATGGTCACCGGTTTGCCATATTCCTGGCCGCTGTTTCGGGCCTCAGCATCCAGCGGATGGGTGGCGGTATAGATATGGACGCCCGGAGCCAGCATGCAGTTATCGCCAATATGGATAGGGCAGACGTCCAGCATCACACAGTCGAAATTGGCGTAAAAACCGGCGCCGAGAAAGATATTGTAGCCGTAGTCGCAGCGAAAGCTTGGCTCGATATACGCATCGCCAGCGCGACCGAACAGCTCGGCCAGAATATGCTGACGCTCTTCCTGCGCATTCGGGGCGGAATGATTATAACGGTGCAGCAGCTGTCTGGCGCGCAGGCGATCGGCGCGAAGCGTTGGGTCGCCAGATAAATAGAGCTCACCGGCGATCATTTTGCGTTTTTCTTCACTCATTGGTCTTCCTTATACCTGACGTTAGAGGGTCGCAACAGTATAAAAAAGAAACCGGTTACAAGTTTGCTGTTGGCTGAATGCTGTGATGACTATCACAAAGATGTCCTGCTGAGGCTGGCGATTACCATCCGGTCAGCAGACCGCGTCGGGCGCACTAATTAGCGGATAAATTTCCAGACGGACGTCGGGATTTTATCGTACAGCTTATTCATAGTCAGTTCAGCCAGACGATGATCGGCGGCTGAGTAAAATACCGCCAGCTCATTATCAGAAAGTTCATATTTGTTTTTTTCAATGACGCGCTCCAGCGTGTCAATTGTCTGGCAACGACGTAAGCGCATCAAATAGTCTGTTTTAGTTAATGGCTTATCAGACATAATTCCACCTTTTGATTGTAATAATCCTAACACGAAAGACTGGCCGGATTTTCCCGGCTGGCGTTGACAAAACAACGAAATAACCGATTACCGGATTTTTTCCACTTTTGCAAATCCGTAGAGTTAATGCCGTAGTTACTGAACAACGTAAATGTGTCGTCCAGATATTCGTCAACCTGAGCGATCAGCTTATTATCCTCAGCGTACTTAATTTTATAATTAAGGGCGAATGTGGCAATGTGCTCGATCAGTTCATTTAACTGGAGATTGACAGCCGATGTCGGGTCGTTGACCCAGCCATGGTTGCTCTCTTCCAGGTTTGCAAGGCAGTCATGATACAGCGTTTCGCAGAGAAAGCGTAGTTGTGCGATATCATGTCTTTTTGGCGAGTATTCGTCCATAACGCATCCCCTTTTGAGTGGTTTAAACGACGACTAACAAACACCGTTGTGGGATGAACACGACTAACTGACCTGACACTAACTGAGTAATCCTGCTGATTTAACTATAATCCACTCTCCAGGAGATTTCATCGTGCTATTACGAAAAATTACAATTATCAGAGAGAAATTATCTTAAAAATAGACGAATTAATTTCTGCGGCCCGGGCGTGCAGCCTGAAAAATAGAGATGTCTTATCAATCATTGGTTTAAGACAGGCAGTCGTCGCGTTCAGAAACCGCCGGCCGTGAATGATGATATTAGGATTATTCCTGGTAAATGAGCGTAAGAAGATCCTAAGGGCTAAACAGCGCGATAGATATAGTCTGCAACACATCAATAGATATTAAATGCAGCGCGAAAAATAAACAATGGCAATATGTGCCCTGTCGGTAATGAACAAAAAAAGGGCCGCGGTGGCGGCCCTTTGTTCAGTAGTGCAGATTAATGATGCTCAACCTGATGGCTGTGCTCAATATCTTCCGTTTTCTTACTAAAGCGGCGACGAACCACCACAAAGAACACCGGCACGAAGAAGATAGCCAGGATCGTCGCGGTCACCATCCCGCCCATTACGCCTGTACCGACGGCGTTCTGCGCACCGGAGCCAGCACCGGAGCTGATAACCAGCGGCATAACCCCAAGGATAAACGCCAGGGAGGTCATCAGGATCGGACGCAGACGCATACGCACCGCTTCAAGCGTCGCCTCAATCAGCCCTTTGCCCTCTTTCTCCATCAGGTCTTTGGCGAATTCAACGATCAGTATCGCGTTTTTCGCCGACAGGCCGATGGTGGTCAACAGGCCAACCTGGAAGTAAACGTCATTGGTTAAACCGCGGAGGGTGGCGGCTAACAGCGCGCCGACCACACCTAACGGTACGACCAGCATGACCGAGAACGGAATCGACCAGCTCTCATACAGCGCTGCCAGACACAGGAAGACGACAATCAGCGAGATGGCATACAGGGCAGGGGCCTGGTTACCGGACAGCCGCTCCTGATAAGACATCCCGGTCCAGTCGTAGCCGATACCCGACGGCAGTTTACCCGCCAGCTCTTCCATCAGGCTCATCGCCTCACCGGTACTCTTGCCTGGCGCTGCCTGGCCAAGAATTTCCATCGATGGCAGACCGTTGTAGCGTTCCAGACGCGGCGAACCGTATTCCCAACGCGAGGTGGAGAAGGCGGAGAACGGCACCATCTGGCCATCGCTGCCGCGAACATACCACTTGCCGATGTCCTCAGGCAGCATACGGTATTTCGCTTCGGACATGATGTACACTTTCTTCACGCGGCCGCGGTCGATAAAGTCGTTGACATAGCTTCCGCCCCAGGCAGCGCCTAGCGTGGTGTTAATGTCGCTGATGGAGACGCCCAGCGCCTGGGCTTTTTCCTGATCGATATCGACTTTGAACTGCGGTGTATCTTCCAGACCGTTAGGACGCACGCCGGTCAGCACGTCAGGATGCTGCGCCACCATGCCAAACAGCTGATTACGTGCCTGGGTCAGTTTTTCGTGTCCCAGGCCGCCCTGATCAATCAGCTGGAAGTCAAAGCCGGTCGCGGTACCCAGTTCAACGATAGCCGGCAGGTTAAAGGCGAAGACCATCGCGTCTTTAATCTGCGAGAAGTAGCCCATCGCCCGACCGGTGATCGCTTCAACTTTGTTTTCTTCGCCCGGACGTTGGCTCCAGTCTTTCAGCGAGACGAACGCGATACCGGTGTTCTGGCCGCGGCCGGCGAAGCCGAAGCCGTTAACCGCAAACACGGATTCCACGTTGTCCTTCTCTTTGGTGAGATAGTAATTCGTCATCTCATCCAGCACTTTCTGCGTGCGCTCCTGGGTGGCGCCGGCAGGCAGCTGGGCCATACTCAGGAATACCCCCTGGTCTTCGTCCGGCAGGAACGAGCTCGGCAGACGAACGAACAGCCACGCCATGCCCACCACGATGATCAGATACAGCACCAGATAGCGACCGGTGCTGCGCAGAATGTTGCCTACGCTGTCGGTGTAATGGTGCGTGCTCTTATCGAACATGCGGTTAAACCAGCCGAAGAAACCGGTGGTCGCGCCGTGGCTGCCTTTCTGGATAGGCTTCAGCATCGTGGCGCACAGCGCCGGCGTCAGGATCAGCGCGACCAGTACCGATAGCGCCATTGCGGAAACGATGGTGATGGAGAACTGGCGATAAATGGCGCCGGTTGAACCGCCGAAGAATGCCATCGGGATAAATACCGCCGACAGCACCATGGCGATACCTACCAGCGCGCCCTGAATCTGCCCCATCGATTTACGCGTCGCTTCTTTCGGCGGCAGGCCTTCTTCGGCCATGACGCGCTCGACGTTCTCGACCACCACGATGGCGTCATCCACCAGCAGGCCGATGGCGAGCACCATCCCGAACATCGTCAGGGTGTTTATCGAGAAGCCAAACGCCGCCAGCACCGCGAAGGTCCCTAACAGGACCACCGGCACCGCGATGGTCGGGATCAGCGTAGCGCGGAAGTTCTGCAGGAACAGATACATCACCAGGAAGACCAGGATGATCGCTTCCACCAGCGTTTTAACCACTTCGTGAATAGAGATTTTCACGAACGGGGTGGTGTCATACGGGTAAACAATTTTCATCCCCGACGGGAAAAACGGCTCCATCTTCGCCAGTTCAGCGCGGATCGCGTTGGCGGTATCCAGCGCGTTCGCGCCGGTAGCCAGTTTAATACCCAGACCGGACGCTGGCTGGCCGTTATACTTCGCCACCACGTCATAGCTTTCGCCACCAAGCTCAATTTTGGCGACATCACGCAGACGAACCTGGGAACCATCCTGGTTCACCTTCAGCAGGATGTTGCCAAACTCTTCCGTATTGGTCAGACGCGTCTGTGCGACGATGGACGCGTTGAGCTGCTGGCCTTTCACCGGCGGCGTACCGCCTAACTGACCAGCGGCTACCTGGGCGTTCTGCGCTTTCAGAGCGCTGATCACGTCCACCGGCGTGAGCTGGAAGTTATTCAGTTTATTCGGATCCATCCAGATACGCATCGCGTACTGGGAACCGAAAAGCTGAACGTCGCCGACGCCGCTGGTACGGCTGATCGGGTCCTTCATGTTGGCCGCCACGTAGTCCGAAATATCGTCCTGGTTCATGGTGCCGTTGGTGTTAATAACGCCGACAACCATCAGGAAGCTGCTGGACGCTTTCTCAACGCTGATCCCTTGCTGCTGTACTTCTTGCGGCAGCAGAGGGGTGGCCAGGGCCAGCTTGTTCTGAACCTGAACCTGGGCGATGTCCGGATCGGTACCGGATTCGAAGGTCAGGGTGATGGTCGCCGTACCGGTGGAGTCGCCATTCGAGGACATGTACATCAGGTGATCGATACCGTTCATATTCTGTTCGATAACCTGAGTCACGGTGTTTTGCACGGTTTCGGCGTCAGCACCGGGGTACATGGCGGTAATGGAAATTGCTGGCGGCGCAATCGTCGGATATTGCGCCACCGGCAATTTGAGGATCGATAATCCCCCAGCCAGCATGATGATGATGGCGATCACCCATGCAAATATGGGGCGATCGATAAAGAAATTAGGCATGTCTTAACGGCTCCTGTTTAAGTTAAGACTTGGTTTGTTCTGATGGCGCGTTGCCTGCGGCTTGCTGTTTATCATCAGAAGCTACTTCCTGCGCTTTTACCTGCACGCCTGGTTTGATTTTTTGCAGGCCGGTGACGATAACGCGATCGCCGGATTTCAGACCGTCAGTGACCAGCCATTTATCGCCAATCGCTTGAGAAGCAGTGACCTGGCGGACTTCGACCTTATCGCCTTCACCCACTACCATGACGCTGGCATCGCCGCGCGGCGTACGGGTGACACCCTGTTGCGGCACCAGCAGGGCGTCAGGGTTAACCCCTTCTTCCAGACGGGCACGGACAAACATCCCCGGTAGCAGGGTGTGATCCGGGTTAGGGAAAATAGCGCGCAGCGTGATAGAGCCGGTGGTCTGATCGACGGTGACATCCGAGAATTCCAGCGTGCCGGCCTGCGGATACTTAAGACCGTCGTTAGTCACCAGCTCCACTTTCGCTTTCCCGTTTTCCTGTTTCAGACGGCCATCGGCCAGCTCCTGTTTCAGGCGCAGGAAATCATTGCTCGACTGGGTGACGTCGACATAGATCGGATCCAACTGCTGAACGGTTGCCAGGGCGGTTGTTTGACCATTTTGCACCAGCGCCCCTTCGGTCACTGCGGATTTACCAATGCGACCGCTAATCGGCGAGGTGACTTTGGTGTAGGCCAGATTGATGCGCGCGGTTTCAACGGCTGCTTTCGCCGCGACCACGGCCGCATTGCTCTGCTGCGCCGTCGCGACGGCGGTATCGTAGTCTTGTTGACTGATATATTTAGTGCCTAACAGTTTCTGATAACGCTTGACCGTCAGTTGATCCATGTTTGCCGCCGCCTGGGCTTTTGCCAGGTCGCCTTTGGCGCTGTCATAGCTGGCCTGATAGGTGGCTGGATCGATCTGATACAGGGAAACGCCGGCCTGGATATCGCTACCTTCCACGAAGTTACGTTTTAAAATAATGCCACTGACCTGAGGACGAACTTCCGCAATGCGATAGGCGCTGGTGCGGCCTGGCAGTTCGGTGGTTATTTGTAGAGGTGCGGATTTGAGCGTCACAATACCGACTTCCGGCATGTGCTGGGCTCCTTGTTGAGCCGGTTTATCGTCACATCCTGTTAGCGCTAAGCTGCCTGAGAGCATCAGAACGACCGCCAGAGGCGTTAACCCTCTGTTTTTGTTCATATGTAAACCTCGAGTGTCCAATTTCAAAATGTTCAGTGGCTCAAACAACCACAAACCCACTACAGTCTTTCTATTATGGTCGTGCTATGGTACATACATTCACAAATGTATGTAAACGTAACCTCTGTAAAGTCATTAACCTATGGCACGAAAAACCAAACAACAGGCACGTGAAACCCGGCAACTGATTCTGGATGTTGCTCTGCGTCTGTTTTCGCAGCAAGGCGTATCATCTACCTCGTTGGCAACAATTGCAAAAGCTGCGGGTGTAACGAGGGGGGCTATCTACTGGCATTTCAAGAATAAATCAGATTTATTCAACGAAATTTGGGAGCTGTCAGACGCCAGTATTAGCGATCTCGAAATTGAGTATCGGGCAAAATTCCCCAACGATCCACTCTCAGTTATCAGGGAGATATTAGTCTATGTTCTTGAAGCGACAGTGACAGAAGAGCGTCGTCGGTTGATGATGGAGATTATCTTCCATAAGTGCGAATTCGTCGGAGAAATGACCGTAGTGCAGCAGGCCCAGCGGCAGCTCTCCCTGGCGAGCTACGAGCGTATCGAGCAAACCTTAAAAGAGTGTATCGCGGCGAAGCTGTTGCCTGCCAATTTACTCACCCGGCGAGCGGCGATTTTAATGCGCAGCTACCTTTCAGGCCTGATGGAGAATTGGCTGTTTGCTCCCGACTCGTTCGACCTGCATGCGGAAGCGCGTGACTACGTCGCCATCCTGCTGGAGATGTATCAATTCTGCCCCACGCTTCGCGGCCCGGAGAGCCTGCCAGCTTAACGAAGCGTGCGGATGAGCGTGAATTTTTAGCGCGGTCCGCCGCTATTCGCCAGCGATGAGAAGTGCTATTCTGCGCGCTTGCGACGACCCCCGGTATTCTCCGGCATTTGCATTCATTCATATTAACTATGCTGCACACGATCTCCAGGCAACGCGCCACGTTCATCTTTACCATTATGCTGCTCTGTTTTATTGGCCTTTTCAGTCCAGTTCAGGGCCGCGCCGCAGACCTCCCTGACCGGGCGGAGGTGCAGAGTCAGCTCAACACATTAAACAAGCAAAAGGAACTGACTCCGCAGGATAAACTGGTCCAGCAGGATTTGACCCAGACCCTGGAAACGCTGGATAAAATCGATCGCATCAAGAGCGAGACGACGCAGCTCCGCCAGCAGGTCGAGCAAGCCCCGGCGAAGCTGCGCCAGGCGGTGGATAACCTTAACAACCTGAGCGATGTCCCGAACGACGACGCGACGCGCAAGACGCTGAGCACGCTCTCCCTGCGTCAGCTGGAATCACGCGTCACCCAAACGCTGGACGATCTGCAGAATGCGCAAAACGATCTGGCAACCTACAACAGCCAGCTGGTTTCCCTGCAAACGCAGCCGGAACGGGTGCAAAATGCGATGTACAACGCCTCCCAGCAGCTGCAGCAGATCCGTAATCGTCTGAATGGCACCTCGGTGGGCGATGAGACTCTGCGTCCGACCCAGCAGGTGTTGCTGCAGGCCCAGCAGGCGTTGCTCAACGCGCAGATCGAGCAGCAGCGTAAGAGCCTCGAAGGCAACACTATCCTGCAGGATACCCTGCAGAAGCAGCGTGACTATGTAACCGCCTGGAGCAACCGGCTGGAGCATCAGCTGCAGCTGCTGCAGGAGGCGGTGAACAGCAAGCGGCTGACGCTGACTGAGAAAACCGCCCAGGAGGCGGTCACGCCGGATGAAACCACGCGTATTCAGGCCAACCCGCTGGTCAAGCAGGAGCTGGATGTTAACCACCAGTTGAGCGAGAAGCTGATCCAGGCGACGGAGAATGGCAACCAGCTGGTGCAGCGCAATATCCAGGTAAAGAACTGGCTCGACCGCGCTCTGCAGTCTGAGCGGGATATTAAAGAGCAAATTTCCGTGCTCAAGGGCAGCCTGCTGCTGTCGCGCATTCTTTATCAGCAGCAGCAGACGCTGCCGTCGGCGGATGAGCTGCAGGATATGACTAATCGCATTGCCGACCTGCGGCTTGAACAGTTTGAAGTTAACCAGCAGCGCGACGCCCTGTTCCAGAGCGATGCCTATGTCGCTAAGCTGGAAGAGGGGCACAGCGCTGAAGTAACCGATGAAGTGCACGCCGCGCTGCTGGAAGTGATCGACATGCGTCGCGAGCTGCTTGACCAGTTCAATAAACAGCTGGGGAACCAGCTGATGATGGCCATCAACCTGCAGATCAACCAGCAGCAGCTGATGAGCGTCTCCAGCAGCCTGAAAGAAATCCTGACCCAGCAAATTTTCTGGGTGAACAGCAATAAACCGATGGACTGGGAGTGGATTAAGGCCTTCCCGGAAGCGCTGAAAGGTCAGTTTAAGGCGATGAAAATCACCGTGAACTGGGAAAAAGCGTGGCCGGCGGTATTTATCGCTTTCCTCGCCGGATTACCGCTGCTGCTAATTGCCGGCCTGATCCGCTGGCGTTTGCAGTGGCTCAAGGATTATCAGGCGAAGCTGGCTTCTCAGGTAGGCCAACTACGCAATGATACCCAACTGCATACGCCGAAGGCGATCTTTATCGACCTGATCCGCGCCTTACCGGTGGTGCTGGTGATTCTGGCGATTGGCCTGATCTTACTCACCATGCAGTTAAATATTAGCGGACTGCTGTGGGCGTACAGTAAAAAACTGGCGATGTTCTGGCTGGTGTTTGGCCTGTGCTGGAAAGTGCTGGAAAAGAACGGCGTGGCGGTCAGCCACTTTAATATGCCGGCGCAGTTGACCAGCCACTGGCGGCGGCAGATTGTCCGCGTCAGCCTGGCGCTGCTGCCGCTGAATTTCTGGTCGGTGATTTCCGAGCTGTCGCCGCTGAACCTGATGGACGATGTGCTGGGGCAGCTGGTGATTTTCTTCAACTTACTGCTGATCGCGGTGCTGGTCTGGCCGATGTGCCGCGAAAGCTGGCGCGATAAAGAGTCGCACAGCCTGCGCCTGCTGACGATCACGGTGCTGTCTATCGTTCCGGTGGCCCTGATGGTGCTGACGGCGACCGGCTACTTCTACACCACGCTGCGCCTGGCGGGACGCTGGATCGAGACGGTTTATCTGGTAATGATCTGGAACCTGCTGTACCAGACCGTGCTGCGTGGCCTGAGCGTGGCGGCGCGGCGTATCGCCTGGCGCCGGGCGCTGGCGCGCCGTCAGCATCTGGTGAAGGAGGGCGCGGAAGGCGCCGAGCCGCAGGAGGAGCCGACTATCGCCCTCGAGCAGGTTAACCAGCAGACGTTGCGCATCACCATGCTGGTGATGATCGCGCTGTTCGCGGTCATGTTCTGGGCGATTTGGTCGGATTTGATCACCGTTTTCGCCTATCTCGACAGCATCACCCTCTGGCATTACAACGGCACCGAGGCGGGGGCCAGCGTGGTGCGCAGCGTGACGATGGGCAGCCTGCTGTTTGCCATTGTGGCGTCGATGGTTGCCTGGGCGCTAATCCGCAACCTGCCGGGGCTGCTGGAGGTGCTGGTCCTGTCGCGGCTCAATATGCGTCAGGGGACTTCCTACGCCATCACCACCATTCTTAACTATGCGATTATCGCCATTGGGGCGATGACGGTATTCGGGTCGCTGGGCGTCTCCTGGGACAAACTGCAATGGCTGGCGGCCGCGCTGTCGGTTGGTTTGGGTTTTGGTCTGCAGGAGATCTTCGGTAACTTTGTCTCCGGCCTGATTATTCTGTTCGAACGTCCGGTGCGCATCGGGGATACGGTGACTATCGGCACCTTCTCCGGTACGGTAAGCAAAATCCGTATTCGCGCCACCACCATTACCGACTTCGATCGCAAAGAGGTGATCATCCCGAACAAGGCGTTCGTTACCGAGCGCTTGATCAACTGGTCGCTCTCCGACACCGTGACCCGCGTGGTAATCCGCCTCGGCGTCGCCTACGGTTCCGACCTGGATAAGGTGAAGGAGGTGCTGCTGAAGGTGGCGCACGATCATCCGAAAGTGATGCAGGAGCCAGCGCCGGCGGTCTTCTTCACCACCTTCGGCCCCAGTACACTGGATCATGAACTACGTCTGTATGTCCGTGAACTGCGCGATCGCAGCTACACGGTGGATGAGCTCAACCGCGCCATCGACCGTCTGTGCCGGGAGAATGACATCAACATTGCCTTTAACCAGCTGGAAGTCCATCTGCGAAATGAAAAGGGTGATGAAGTCACGGAAGTGAAGCGGGATGGAAAGGGCGACGATTTAGCACCCTCCGTCGCGTCTTAACTGAAGAGGGGCGGCGCAACGCCGCCCCTGTTGCATCAGGGCGCCAGCGCGGCGAGCTCCTCGTCGCTAAGCCCGGTGAGTTCCCGCACGATTTGTCTTTCGAGGCCGCGCGCCAGCATTCTGGCGGCGATGCTGCGAGTGGCTTCCTGCTCGCCCTCCTGCTGCCCCTGTTTACGGCCTTTCTCTTCCAGCCATTCGGCAATGGTCATCATCAGCTCCTTATGCCTGGGCGACTGCGCCGCCAGCGCGCGGATCAGCGCCCCCGGATGTTCCGTTGTACCCGCCTGCAACATATAGCGCAGCAGCGTATTCAACTGCGCTTCTGTCAGATAGCCTTGCGTCATCAGCGCAATCAGCGGCACCTGCAGCTCGGCCAGATCGCGATGGCGGATATGCTTTTGCAACAGCTCCAGCATGGCCATTCGCCGATGACGGACTATCTGATTATCTGGCATAACGGTGAGGTCCACCAGCGGAAAATCACCGCTATAGAGCGCCTTCGCCAGCGCCGGTTCGGCGAATAGCTTTTGCCAGTTGCGGGGCCAGGGCCAGGGGCTGACCTTGCCGTGATAAAACAGAATCGGCACCACCAGCGGCAGCGTGTCGTGGCCAGCGTCCAGATGACGCTGCATGGCGGCCAGCGCGTAGCGCAGCAGGCGAAACGCCATCAGCTTGTCCGGGGTACTCTGGTGCTCAATCAGCGCGTAAACATAGCCCGGTCCGTGGCGGGTGCGCAGTGAGTAAAGGATATCGGAATAGCTGGCGCGCAGGTCCTCTTCAACAAAGCTACCGGAGACCAGCTGCAGCGAATCCAGCTCGCAGATTGCCAGAAACGGCGCGGGCAGATACAGCTGCAGGAAATCCTTCGCCACCGCCTGATGCATCAGCATCTGGCGAAAAACCGCATCGTGCGGGGTTTGACTGACCTTTTCCATCAATATTGCCTCCATCGGCGTCATGCGCAGAGGACCACTCTGCCAGCACTCCGCCGTGGGCAACATCTTACTTCTGCGGCGTTTGCGAGGCGCTTTCCGCGTTTTTTAACTTGTTTGCATAATCCCGCCTGACAATTTCCAGCGCGTCCAGCACGGTTTGCGCCGGGATCTGATGTGATTCCAGCAACATGATTAAATCGACGGCCAGTTTGACCTCATCGGGGGCATTTTCCAGCGACATCGGACTCTCCTGTTAGCGCGTCAGCCGCGCCAGTACGTTTTCAATCTTATCCAGCGCCTGTCGGCAGCGCGCCAGCCGTCCACTGTAGACCTCGACTTCCCTGGCCAGCCGCTGCTGCTCGTCGAGGCTGGTAGCCTGCGTCTGCTGGCGCTGGCGTTGGTCGCGCATCGCCAGCAGGCGGCGCTCATACTCCTGATGCTGTAGGCGACGGCGCTGCCAGCGGCTCAGCGTTGGCGAGGCATGGTCCCAACTGCGCAGCGACCAGGTGGCGGTTTCGCGACGCAGCGCAGCGATTTGCGCCGCCAGACGCTCGGCGATCCAGGCTACCTGCGGCAACTGCTGGCGCTCGACGGCCTGGCGGAGTTGGTGAAAGTTGTGTTGGGCTTCCGCCAGATAGGCCTGCATCAGCGTGCTGCGGGTGTGGAAGAGCTGGCGGTCAAAGCGCGGGCTGAGGGTCGCGTGCTCCGCCAGCGGCGCCACCTGCGCGGCCAGCTCGCTGAGCTGATTGTTCAGCGTTTGTAAAAGTTGAGCTGTTTTCACCAACCCCCTCCATTCTCCATCAGCCAACTGTGCTACAGTAGCCGTATCTGTTTGATAACGATTCGCATTATGCCACCTGTTATTTTAACCATTATCGGCTGGCTGGCGGTAGCGCTGGGTACGCTGGGCGTCTTCTTACCGTTGCTGCCGACGACGCCGTTTATTCTGCTCGCTGCCTGGTGCTTTGCCCGCTCATCGCCGCGCTTTCACCAGTGGCTGCTGTATCGCTCATGGTTCGGCGGCTATCTTCGCCACTGGCAACAGTACCGCGCCATGCCTCGCGGCGCCAAACCGCGCGCCATTGCCATGATCGTGGCGACTTTTGCTATTTCGCTGTGGCTGGTTAAGCTTACGTGGGTGCGCATCATGCTGTTGGTCATTCTGGCCTGTCTGCTGATCTTTATGTGGCGCATTCCGGTGGTTGACGCAAAGCAACAAAAGCACTGATGCGCAATAATGCCTGTTGCAATTGTTGCTGACAGCCAGTAAATTCTGGCGTTTTCGAGCGCGGGTAAGCCTGGTCAAAGGTTAAACAAATGTTTCTTTGGCCCCTTTTGCACGCCCGTGGGTAACACCGTTTCAATCAGGCATACACTTATGACCGCAACTGCACAGCAGCTTGAATATCTGAAGAACAGCATCCAGAGTATCGAGGATTATCCAAAACCGGGCATTCTTTTCCGCGATGTCACCAGTTTACTGGAAGACCCGAAAGCTTACGCGCTCAGCATTGAACTGCTGACCGAGCGCTACAAAGACGCGGGAATTACCAAAGTGGTAGGGACTGAGGCGCGTGGCTTCCTTTTCGGCGCACCGGTTGCGCTGGCGCTGGGCGTGGGCTTTGTTCCGGTACGCAAGCCGCGTAAGTTGCCGCGTGAAACCATCGCTGAGAGCTATGAGCTGGAATACGGCACCGATCAGCTGGAGATCCACGTTGACGCCATCAAACCGGGCGACAAAGTGCTGGTGGTGGACGATCTGCTGGCGACCGGCGGAACCATCGACGCGACGGTCAAACTGATCCGCCGTCTCGGCGGCGAAGTGCAGGATGCCGCTTTCATTATCAATCTCTTCGATCTGGGCGGCGAACAGCGCCTGGAGAAGCTGGGGATCCACTGCTTCAGTCTGGTGCCGTTCCCGGGCCACTAAGCAAATCCCTCCACATAGCCTCGCCGATCGGGCGGGGCTGTGATAGCATGACCCCTTCGTGATTTCACCTTCCAGCGTTTCAGAGCCAGCCCATGAGTTATCAGGTCTTAGCCCGTAAATGGCGCCCACAAACCTTTGCTGACGTCGTCGGCCAAGAACATGTGCTGACCGCACTGGCGAACGGCTTGTCGTTAGGGCGCATTCATCACGCTTATCTCTTTTCCGGTACCCGCGGAGTCGGTAAGACCTCCATCGCCCGCCTGCTGGCGAAAGGGTTAAACTGTGAAACCGGCATCACCGCCACCCCCTGCGGCGTGTGCGATAACTGCCGGGAAATTGAACAGGGGCGCTTTGTCGATCTGATTGAGATTGACGCCGCCTCACGCACCAAAGTCGAAGATACCCGCGACCTGCTGGATAACGTCCAGTACGCGCCGGCCCGGGGCCGCTTCAAGGTCTATCTCATCGACGAAGTTCATATGCTGTCGCGCCACAGCTTCAATGCGTTATTAAAGACGCTGGAGGAGCCGCCGGCGCACGTCAAATTCCTGCTGGCGACGACGGATCCGCAGAAGCTGCCGGTGACGATCTTATCCCGCTGCCTGCAGTTCCACCTGAAGGCGCTGGACGTTGAACAGATCCGCCATCAGCTGGAGCATATTCTTGGCGAAGAGCAGATTGCCTTCGAGCCCCGCGCGCTGCAGCTGTTGTCGCGCGCCGCCGACGGCAGCCTGCGCGATGCCTTAAGCCTGACCGATCAGGCTATTGCGAGTGGAGAAGGGCAACTGACGGCGGCGTCGGTGAGCACCATGCTCGGCACCCTCGATGACGATCAGGCACTGTCGTTGATTGAAGCCCTGGTCGCTGCCGATGGCGAGCGAGTCATGGCGGGCGTCAATGACGCCGCCGCGCGCGGCGTTGAATGGGAGGCGCTGCTGGTGGAGATGCAGAGCCTGCTGCACCGCATCGCCATGGTTCAGCTGTCCCCTTCGGCGCTGGGCGCCGACATGGCCGCGGTCGAAGTGCGGATGCGCGAACTGGCGCGCACCGTACCGCCGGGCGACGTTCAGCTCTACTACCAAACGCTGCTGATTGGCCGCAAAGAGCTACCCTATGCCCCGGACCGGCGGATGGGCGTCGAAATGACGCTGCTGCGCGCCCTGGCGTTTCATCCGCGTAAGCCGCTGCCGGAGCCCGAGGTGCAGCCGGCGCAGGCCGCCGCGCCCGCGCCGCGCCAGCCGGTTTCCCCCGCAGCGCCGCCGCCACAGCCGCCGCAGAGTTTGCCGCCGACCACCAGCCAGGTGCTGGCGGCCCGCAGCCACCTGCAGCGCAGCCAGGGAGCAACCACCCCAAAAAAGAGTGAACCGGCAGCCGCTTCCCGCGCGCGGCCGGTGAATAACGCTGCGCTGGAGCGACTGAGTTCGATTACCGAGCGCGTCCAGGCTCGTCCGGCCGCGGCGGCGCTGGAGCAGGCCCCGGCGAAGAAAGAGGCTTATCGCTGGAAGGCGACGACGGTGGTTGAAGAGACCAAAGTCGAAGTCGCCACGCCTAAAGCGCTGAAAAAAGCGCTGGAGCATGAAAAAACGCCTGAGCTGGCGGCCAAGCTTGCCGTTGAAGCGGTCGAGCGCGACAGCTGGGCGGCGGAAGTGAGCCAGTTGGCAGTACCGAAGCTGGTCGAGCAGGTGGCGCTCAACGCGTGGAAAGAGCAGGAGGGCAATCGCGTCTGTCTGCATCTGCGCTCCAGCCAGCGCCACCTCAATTCCGCCGGCGCACAGCAAAAGCTGGCTGAAGCGCTGGGGGTGTTGTACGGTACGCCCGTTGAATTGACCATCGTGGAAGACGATAATCCCGCGATGCGCACGCCGCTGGAGTGGCGGCAGGCTATTTATGAAGAGAAGCTCGCGCAGGCGCGCGAAGCGATTATTGCGGATAATAACATTCAGACCCTGCGTCGTTTCTTTGACGCCGATCTGGATGAAGAGAGTATCCGCCCCATTTGACTGCAAGTTTGACTTGCAGTCAGTACCTTTAATGATGACTGACTGAGAGAGAAGCCTATGTTTGGTGGAAAAGGCGGCCTGGGTAACCTGATGAAGCAGGCCCAGCAGATGCAAGAAAAAATGCAGAAGATGCAGGAAGAGATCGCTCAGCTGGAAGTGACCGGCGAATCCGGCGCGGGTCTGGTGAAAGTGACCATTAACGGCGCGCACAACTGCCGCCGCGTGGAGATCGACCCAAGCCTGCTGGAAGATGACAAAGAGATGCTGGAAGATCTGGTGGCTGCCGCGTTCAACGACGCTGCGCGCCGTATCGAAGAGACCCAGAAAGAGAAGATGGCTTCCGTCTCTGCCGGTATGCAGCTGCCGCCAGGCTTCAAGATGCCGTTCTGATGCAAACCAGCCCGCTGTTAACTCAGCTTATGGAAGCACTGCGCTGTCTGCCGGGCGTCGGCCCGAAGTCGGCGCAGCGCATGGCGTTTACCCTGCTGCAGCGCGATCGCAGCGGCGGGATGCGTCTGGCGCAGGCGCTGACGCGCGCGATGTCGGAGATCGGCCACTGTGCCGATTGCCGCACCTTCACCGAGCAGGAGGTGTGCAATATCTGCAGCAACCCGCGTCGCCAGGAAAACGGTCAGATCTGCGTGGTGGAGAGTCCGGCGGACATCTACGCCATTGAGCAGACCGGGCAGTATTCCGGCCGCTACTTCGTGCTGATGGGGCACCTGTCGCCGCTCGACGGCATCGGGCCTGATGACATCGGGCTCGATCGCCTGGAGCAACGGCTGGAGGCGGAGTCGATCACCGAGGTGATCCTTGCCACCAACCCGACCGTTGAGGGCGAGGCGACAGCCAACTATATCGCGGAGCTGTGCGCGCAGTATGGCGTCGACGCCAGCCGAATCGCCCACGGCGTGCCGGTGGGCGGCGAGCTGGAGATGGTCGACGGCACCACGCTGTCCCACTCGCTGGCCGGTCGCCACAAGATTACTTTCTGAACAAATGGAGGCGGCTATCGCCGCCTCCGCTTGAAAAATTTCCCCGCTGTCCCCATCTCCCACTCAACGGTTTTTTACCCATTTAAAATGGCATTGTTGAGGTTGAATCAGATGAAAGGACAAGAAACTCGTGGTTTTCAGTCAGAAGTAAAACAGCTTCTGCACCTGATGATCCATTCCCTCTATTCCAACAAAGAAATCTTTCTGCGTGAGCTGATTTCCAACGCCTCTGATGCGGCCGATAAGCTGCGTTTCCGCGCGCTGTCGCAGCCGGATTTGTATGAGGGAGACGGCGAGCTGCGCGTGCGGGTTTCGTTTGATAAAGACAACCGTACCCTGACCATTGCCGATAACGGTATCGGTATGAACCGGGAAGAGGTTATCGACCATCTCGGCACCATCGCCAAATCCGGCACCAAAGCGTTCCTCGAATCGATGGGTTCCGACCAGGCAAAAGATAGCCAGCTGATTGGCCAGTTCGGTGTCGGCTTCTATTCGGCCTTCATCGTGGCGGATAAAGTGACCGTCCGTACCCGTGCGGCAGGCGATAAACCTGAGAACGGCGTGTTCTGGGAATCCGCCGGCGAAGGGGAATATACCGTGGCCGACATCACCAAAGCCGATCGCGGGACCGAAATCACCCTGCATCTGCGCGAAGGTGAGGACGATTTCCTCAACGACTGGCGCGTGCGCTCCATCATCAGCAAGTATTCCGACCATATCGCGCTGCCGGTTGAGATTGAGAAACGGGAAGAGAAAGACGGCGAAACCGTTATCAGTTGGGAAAAAATCAACAAGGCGCAGGCCCTGTGGACTCGCAGCAAGTCTGAAGTTAACGACGACGAATACAAAGAATTCTACAAGCACATTGCCCATGACTACAGCGACCCGCTGACCTGGAGCCACAACCGCGTGGAAGGTAAGCAGGAGTACACCAGCCTGCTGTATATCCCGTCGCAGGCGCCGTGGGATATGTGGAACCGCGATCATAAACACGGCCTGAAGCTGTACGTTCAGCGTGTGTTCATCATGGACGACGCCGAGCAGTTTATGCCGAACTACCTGCGTTTCGTACGCGGCCTGATAGACTCCAACGATCTGCCGCTGAACGTCTCCCGTGAAATTCTGCAGGACAGCAGCGTGACCCGCAACCTGCGCACCGCGCTGACCAAACGCGCGCTGCAGATGCTGGATAAGCTGGCGAAAGACGACGCCGAAAAATATCAGACCTTCTGGAAACAGTTCGGCCTGGTGCTGAAAGAGGGGCCGGCGGAAGATCCGAGCAACCAGGAGGCGATCGCCAAACTGCTGCGCTTCGCGACCACCCATACTGACTCCTCCGCGCAGACCGTGTCGCTGGAAGAGTACGTCTCGCGCATGAAAGATGGTCAGGAGAAGATCTACTACATCACTGCCGACAGCTATGCGGCGGCGAAGAGCAGCCCGCACCTCGAGCTGCTGCGTAAGAAAGGGATCGAAGTGCTGCTGCTCTCCGATCGCATCGACGAGTGGATGATGAGCTACCTGACCGAGTTCGACGGCAAAGCGTTCCAGTCTGTCGCTAAAGCCGACGAGTCGCTGGACAAGCTGGCGGATGAAGTGGACGAGTCCACCAAAGAAGCCGAAAAAGCGCTGGAGCCGTTCGTTGAGCGTGTGAAAAACCTGCTTGGCGACCGGGTCAAAGAGGTGCGTCTGACCCATCGTCTGACCGATACCCCGGCGATTGTCACCACCGATGCCGACGAGATGAGCACCCAGATGGCGAAGCTTTTCGCGGCTGCGGGCCAGGCGGCGCCGGAAGTGAAATACATCTTCGAACTGAACCCGGCGCATCAGCTGGTGAAACGCGCAGCCGATACCCAGGATGACGCGCAGTTCGGCGAATGGGTGGAACTGCTGCTGGATCAGGCGCTGCTGGCCGAGCGCGGCACGCTGGAAGATCCGAACCAGTTTATCCGCCGTATGAACCAGCTGCTGGCTTCCTGACGCGAACCTGAACGAGTAGCCCGGCCGAGCGACGCGACGCCGGGAACGGGATAAATGCCCCGTCTGAGCGATTTGCTCAGACGGGGCATTTCACATTGGATTGCATAAAATATCTCACCATTAACCGTTTCAGCCGCACCGCCTTCCTTGAGCCATCGCCGTTCTGGTGGTATGGTTTAGCGTTTTTGAAAAATTGAATCGACTTTTGAGGGGATTTTCGTAATGCGTATTATTCTGCTTGGCGCTCCGGGCGCGGGTAAAGGAACTCAGGCTCAGTTCATCATGGAGAAATACGGTATTCCGCAAATCTCCACCGGCGATATGCTGCGCGCTGCGGTAAAATCCGGCTCTGAGCTCGGTAAGCAGGCGAAAGACATCATGGACGCCGGCAAGCTGGTGACCGATGAGCTGGTTATCGCGCTGGTTAAAGAGCGTATCGCCCAGGAAGATTGCCGTAACGGCTTCCTGCTGGACGGTTTCCCGCGCACTATTCCGCAGGCTGACGCCATGAAAGAAGCGGGCATTACCGTTGATTACGTGCTGGAATTCGACGTGCCGGACGAACTGATTGTCGACCGTATCGTTGGCCGTCGCGTTCACGCGGCATCCGGTCGCGTATACCACATCAAATTCAATCCGCCGAAGGTGGAAGGCAAAGACGACGTGACCGGCGAAGAGCTGACCACCCGTAAAGACGACCAGGAAGAGACCGTGCGTAAGCGTCTGGTGGAATATCATCAGATGACGGCGCCGCTGATCGGCTACTACACCAAAGAAGCGCAGGCGGGCAACACCAAATACGCCAAAGTCGACGGCACCAAAGCGGTGGCTGACGTGCGCGCCGAACTGGAAAAAATCCTCGGCTGATAAAGCCTTTTCTCATCCTGCTGCGGCAGGATGAGAACTCCTCTCATTCCTACCTTTTGCTATGATTGGTTCCGTTTAGCGCCATTTCAGCTACAATTGGCTGCGATTCAAATGGTTAAGAGGCGGTAATGCATCAGACGAAAACAGGTATCTTGCTGGCCAATTTAGGCACTCCCGATGCGCCCACCCCCGGTGCGGTGAAGCGTTATCTGCGACAATTCCTCAGCGACAAACGGGTGGTGGATACGTCTCGTCTGCTATGGTGGCCGCTGCTGCGCGGCGTCATACTGCCGATTCGCTCTCCCCGCGTGGCTAAACTCTATCAGTCCGTCTGGATGGAAGAGGGGTCGCCGCTGATGGTATACAGCCGTCGCCAGCAGCAGGCGCTGGCTGCCAGACTGCCGGATACCCCGGTGGCGCTGGGCATGAGCTATGGAACGCCGTCGCTGGCCAGCGCGGTGGATGATTTATTGGCGCAAGGGGTGGGGCACATCGTGGTGCTGCCGCTGTATCCGCAATATTCCTGCTCGACGGTGGCTGCCGTCTGGGATGAGCTGGCGCGGATCCTCGCGAAAAAACGCGCCATTCCCGGTATCTCGTTTATTCGCGATTACGCCGGGCACCCGGACTATATCCATGCTCTGGCGGCCAGCGTGCGCGCCTCGTTTGCCGTTCATGGGGAACCGGATCTGCTGCTGCTTTCCTATCATGGGATCCCGCAGCGCTATGCCAACCAGGGAGATGATTATCCTCAGCGCTGTCGTGATACCACGCGGGAACTGGTCTCCGCGCTGGGGCTGCCACCGGAGCGGGTGATGATGACCTTCCAGTCGCGCTTTGGCCGGGAACCCTGGCTGACGCCGTACACCGATGAGACGCTGAAGATGCTCGGCGAGAAAGGGACGAAGCATATTCAGGTGCTGTGCCCGGGCTTTGCCGCCGACTGTCTCGAAACGCTGGAAGAGATCGCCGTCCAGAACCGGGAAATCTTCCTCGAAGCGGGTGGCAAGCAATATGAATACATTCCGGCGCTTAACGCGGACGCCGCGCATATTGAGATGATGGTCAACCTGACGGCGCCTTATCGCTGATCGCGCGCAGGGCGGGGAATATGCTACTATTTCCCGCTTGTTCCCTGTTATTTAAGCGCCACTATGAAATTTCCCGGTAAACGCAAATCCAAACACTATTTTCCCGTTAACGCCCGCGACCCGCTGCTGCTGCAAATTCAGCCGGAGAATGAATCCAGCGTCTCCTGGGTGGTGGGTATCGACCAGACGCTGGTGGATATCGAAGCGAAAGTGGATGAGGCGTTTATCGTGCGCTACGGCCTGAGCGCGGGCCACTCTCTGGTGATTGAAGATGATGTCGCCGAGGCGCTGTACCAGGAGCTGGTGCGCAATAATCTTATTACTCATCAGTTTGCCGGCGGCACGATCGGCAATACCATGCACAACTACTCGGTGCTGGCGGACGATCGCTCGGTGCTGCTTGGCGTCATGTGCAGCAATATCGAAATCGGCGGCTATGCCTATCGCTACCTGTGCAATACCTCCAGCCGTACCGATCTGAACTATCTGCAGGGCGTTGACGGCGCCATTGGCCGCTGCTTCACCCTGATCAGCGATAGCGGCGAGCGCACCTTCGCCATTAGCCCGGGTCATATGAACAAGCTTCGCCCGGAAAGCATTCCGGAAGCGGTGATCGCTGGCGCCTCGGCGCTGGTGCTGACCTCCTACCTGGTACGCTGCAAGCCGGGCGAGCCGATGCCGGACGCGACGATGAAAGCCATCGAGTATGCCAAAAAGCATGATGTGCCGGTGGTGTTAACTCTTGGTACCAAATACGTGATTGCCGATAACCCGGCGTGGTGGCAGCAGTTCCTGCAGGATCATGTCTCGATTCTGGCGATGAATGAAGAGGAAGGGGAAGCGCTGACCGGTTTTGCCGATCCGCTGTCGGCGGCGGACAAAGCGCTGGACTGGGTCGACCTGGTGCTGTGCACCGCCGGACCGGCGGGGCTATATATGGCGGGCTTCACCGAAGAAGAGGCGAAGCGTAAAACCCAGCATCCGCTGCTGCCGGGGGCGATCCCGGAATTTAACCAGTTTGAATTCAGTCGCGCGATGCGTCACCAGGACTGCGTCAATCCGCTGCGTATTTATTCGCACATCGCGCCGTATATGGGCGGCCCGGAGAAGATCATGAACACCAACGGCGCAGGCGACGGCGCGCTGGCGGCGCTGCTGCATGACATCACCGCCAATAACTACCATCGCAATAACGTACCCAACTCCAGCAAACACAAATGCAAATGGCTGACCTACTCCTCGCTGGCGCAGGTGTGTAAATATGCCAACCGCGTGAGCTATCAGGTGCTGAACCAGCACTCGCCGCGTTTAACCCGCGGTCTGCCGGAACGTGAGGACAGCCTGGAAGAGGCGTACTGGGATCGATAAGCGAGTCCCTCTCCCGACGGGAGAGGGCTGTACATCAGCCAGTGACCACTTCACCGGCGGGTGGCGTTTCCAGAAGCTGCAGCATGGCGCGGGCAATTTCCCGCTCGCCCATCACCACCTGATTGGCCCCACGGTCGATAATGTAATCCACTTCATCATCGTAATGGGCGCGGGCGATAATCTCGATATTCGGACATTTTTCCCGTGCGGAGGCGACAATCTCGCCGGCCTCATAGCCGTTGGGAATGGTCAGCAGCAGCCAGCGAGCGCAGTCGAGATGCGCCAGCTCCATGATCTCTTCATTGGCGGCATTGCCCAGCACCGCGCTGATCCCGCGCTCGCGTAGCTCATCCACGCGGGTGCGCGAGGTTTCAACCACCACCAGCGGGATCCCCTGTGCCATCAGCTTCTCGCCCAGCAGGCTGCCGACGCGGCCGAAGCCGACCAGCAGCGCGTGGTTGCAGATATCGACCGGCACCTGCTTCTCGTCTTCCAGCACCTCTTCCAGGGTCTGCTCGTCGAGGGTTTCGGTTTTATCGAGATATTTTTCCAGCAGGGTAAACAGCACCGGGTTGAGCATAATCGAGATGATCGCCCCGGCCAGCACCAGGTTTTGCCCAGCCTGCGGCAGCAGGTTAAGCGCCATCCCCAGGCCAGCGAGAATAAAGGCAAATTCACCAATCTGCGCCAGGCTGGCGGCAATCGTCAGTGCGGTACGCGGCGAGTGGCCAAACATACGCACGAGGAAAAAGGCGGCTGCGGATTTACCAAAGATAATGATCGCCAGCGTCGCCAGCACCGCCAGCGGCTGCTGGACCAGCACCATTGGGTCAAACAGCATGCCGACGGAGACAAAGAACAGCACCGCAAAGGCGTCGCGCAGCGGCAGGGTGTCATGGGCGGCGCGGTGGCTCAGCTCGGATTCATTAAGCACCATGCCGGCAAAGAAGGCGCCGAGGGCGAAGGAGACATCAAACAGCTCCACGGCGCCGAAGGCGATGCCCAGCGCCAGGGCCAGCACCGACAGGGTGAACAGCTCGCGCGAGCCGGTGGCCGCGCTGCGGGACATGATCCACGGCACCAGCCGACGGCCGACCAGCATCATGATGGCGATAAAGGCCACCACTTTGCCAATGGTGATCCCGAGGTCGAGGGCGAGGGAAGCGAAGCCAACGTTGCCTTTCTCCGCCATACCGGCCACTGCCGGCAGCAGGACCAGCGTCAGGACCATCACCAGGTCTTCCACAATCAGCCAGCCGATGGCGATCTGCCCGCGCTGACTGTCAATCAGCTGTCGTTCCTCCAGGGCGCGCAGCAGCACCACGGTACTGGCGGTGGAGAGACACAGGCCAAAGACGATGCCGGTCATCAGCGACCAGCCAAGGGCGGCGGAGAGCGCCATACCCAACAGCGTCGCCACAGCTATCTGGGCGATGGCCCCGGGAATGGCGATCGACTTTACCGCCATCAGATCCTTGAGGGAAAAATGCAGCCCGACGCCGAACATCAGCAGGATCACGCCGAGTTCCGCCAGTTCCGGAGCCAGTTTGGTGTCAGCAACAAAGCCAGGGGTGAAAGGTCCGGCCAGCACGCCCGCTAAGAGATATCCCACCAGAGGAGAAATACGTAGCTTATTGGCAATCATGCCGAGAATAAAGGCGAGCACGAGGCCGCCGACAATGGTGGTGATTAGCGGTGTTGCGTGGTGCATTCCGTCTCCTTTCCAGTGGTGAATCGGTCCATTTTGCTACCCTGTCCGCGTAATAGTTTATGACAAAAACGTTCACTTTGTTTATGAATAATTCTTGAATTGTGCAAAAAAATGCAATTAGGGGATGAAAAGGCACAGAAGGGAAAATCGAGGGAGGAATGCGCGCATCAGGCCGATGGCGCAAGGGGTAACGGCGGCCAACGTTACACTTTGGCCGCCGGATAATCAGGCTTTTTGCCGGTTATCAGGAAGAAATATCGTCAGGAATCCCAGCAGCGGCAGGAAGGCGCAGATTTTATACACCAGGTCGATACTGGTATGGTCCGCCAGCAGGCCCAGCACCGCGGCGCCAAGGCCGCCCATGCCAAAGGCGAAGCCGAAAAACAGACCAGAAACCATACCGATACGTCCCGGCAGCAGCTCCTGGGCATAGACCAGGATAGCGGAGAAGGCCGAGGCGAGGATAAAACCAATGATCACCGTTAAAATCCCGGTCCATTCAAGGCTGGCATAGGGTAAAACAAGGGTGAAGGGCGCCACGCCGAGGATAGAGCCCCAAATAACATATTTTCGCCCAATCTTATCGCCAACGGGCCCGCCAATCACCGTCCCGGCGGCCACCGCGAACAGGAAGGCAAACAGATGCAGCTGGGCATTTTGCACCGATAAGCCGAATTTATGCATCAGATAAAACGTGTAATAGCTGCTGATGCTCGCCATATAGAAATATTTCGAGAAAATCAGCATCAGCAGAATACCTACCGCCAGAATCACCTTATTGCGCGGCAGCGGATTGACGATCGCCGGCTTCGGTTTGCCCTTATTCATCCGGTGCTGTGCGGCGTACCAGCGGCTGATTTGCGACAGCACGACGATAGCCAGCAGGGCGGCCAGTACGAACCAGGCGACGTTGCCTTTACCATACGGGGCGATGATCACCGCCGCCAGCAGCGGACCAAGCGAACTGCCGAAGTTGCCGCCGACCTGGAACAGCGACTGGGCCAGGCCGTGACGGCCGCCGGAGGCCATCCGCGCTACGCGGGACGATTCCGGATGGAAAACCGAGGAGCCGGTACCCACCAGCGCGGCGGCCAGCAGCACCATACCGAAGCTACCGGCCAGCGCCAGGAGGATCAAACCGCAGAGGGTAAAGCACATGCCCACCGGCAGCGACCACGGCATCGATCGTTTATCGGTAATATAGCCAATCACCGGCTGGAACAGCGATGAGGTGAGCTGGAAGGTGAGAGTGATCATCCCGATCTGCACAAAGGTAAGGGAGAACTCGGCCTGCAGCAGCGGGTAGATCGCGAGAATGAGCGACTGGATCATATCGTTAAGCAAATGGGACAGGCTGATCGCGCCTAAGATGCCAAACGAGGTGCGCGCTTTTTGCGGCGGCGCAGCGGGGCCGGACACGGGTTGAGCGGTCTGATTGATTGCCATAGGTTCACGTCACTTTTTTATATAGCTTTCGTTATTTGTACGCCATGCGACTGCCCTGATTTTCCCGGCTACTGCATGGGAAATATGACGAACGGGCTAACGCACTGCCATACAACGCGAAGGCGTATAGAGGATGCAGGTGGAATTATTATCCAACTAACATACCTGCTGACAAGGTTTGAAGGAAGTCGCAATTCTGAAAACATATTTGTCAATGCGACTAACTCGCTATACTTTCGGCACTTGGGATTAAGTCAGGGAGTGAAGCATGCATTGTTTAAAACACAGCGTGGCGCTGGCGTTATTCGCCGCGTTATCGCTGGGCAGCCTGTCCGCGCAGGCCTATGAGCAGGATAAAACCTATAAAATTACCATCCTGCACACCAACGATCACCACGGCCATTTCTGGCGCAATGACTACGGCGAATATGGCCTCGCGGCGCAGAAAACGCTGGTGGACGGTATTCGTAAAGAGGTGGCGGCTGAAGGCGGTAGCGTTCTGCTGCTGTCCGGCGGGGATATCAATACCGGGGTGCCGGAGTCTGATTTACAGGATGCAGAGCCCGATTTTCGCGGCATGAACCTGATCGGCTACGACGCGATGGCGGTGGGGAACCACGAGTTTGATAATCCGCTGAGCGTGCTGCGCCAGCAGGAAAAGTGGGCGAAGTTCCCGTTCCTGTCGGCCAATATTTATCAGAAAAGCACCGGCGAACGGCTGTTCAAACCCTGGGCGCTGTTTAAGCGCGGCGGGTTAAAAATCGCGGTGATTGGCTTAACCACTGACGATACGGCCAAGATTGGCAATCCAGAATATTTCACCGATATCGAATTCCGCAAACCGGCGGAAGAGGCGAAGCTGGTGATCCAGGAGCTGCAGCAGAATGAAAAGCCGGACGTGATCCTGGCCACCACCCATATGGGCCACTATGACAACGGCAACCACGGCTCTAACGCGCCGGGGGATGTCGAGATGGCGCGGAGTTTACCCGCGGGCTCGCTGGCGATGATCGTCGGCGGTCACTCGCAGGATCCGGTGTGCATGGCGTCGGAAAATAAAAAGCAGGTCGACTATGTGCCAGGGACGCCGTGCGCCCCGGATCGTCAGAACGGCATCTGGATCGTCCAGGCGCATGAGTGGGGCAAATACGTCGGCCGCGCCGATTTTGAGTTCCGCAACGGCGAGATGAAGCTGGTGCACTATCAGCTGATCCCGGTCAACCTGAAGAAAAAAGTGACTTACGATAACGGCCAAAGCGAGCGGGTGCTGTATACGCCGCAGATCGCGGAGAACCCGCAGATGATGTCGCTGCTGACGCCGTTCCAGAACAAAGGTAAGGCGCAACTGCAGGTCAAGATCGGCAGCGTGAATGGTCATCTGGAGGGCGATCGCAGTAAAGTGCGTTTCGTGCAGACCAATATGGGCCACCTGCTGCTGGCGGCGCAGATGGCGCGCAGTAATGCGGATTTCGCGGTGATGAGCGGCGGCGGGATCCGCGACTCCATTGAGGCGGGCGATATCACCTACAAGGATGTGATGAAGGTCCAGCCGTTTGGCAATGTGCTGACCTATGTCGATATGAGCGGCAAGGAGGTGGTGGATTACCTGACCGCCGTCGCGCAGATGAAGCCAGATTCCGGCGCCTATCCGCAGTTTGCCAACGTTAGCTTTGTGGCCAAAGACGGCAAGTTGAACGATCTGAAAATCAAAGGCGAACCGGTGGATCCGTCGAAGACCTATCGGATGGCGACGCTGAGCTTTAACGCCACCGGCGGCGATGGTTACCCGAACATCGCCGATAAACCTGGGTATGTGAATACCGGCTTTATCGATGCCGAAGTGCTGAAAGAGTATATCGAGAAGAACTCGCCGCTGGATGCCGCCGCCTATGAGCCGAAAGGCGAGGTGAGCTGGCAGTAAGCCTGGGTTTCGGGTGAGCTATTTCCACGGTGGCGCTACGCTTACCGTGGCTATGAGTTGGGGAGCCCGGATAAGGCGCGTGCGCCGTTATCCGGGATAGTGTTATCAATCGCGGCGGGCGATATCGGCGAACTTCGCATCCAGAAGCTGCGCCAGATCGCTGGCCGCCAGCTCAATATCCAGCCCGCGTTTGCCGCCGGAAATATAGATAGTGGCAAATTCCTGCGCCGGGGAGTCAATCACCGTCGGCAGGCGCTTCTTCTGCCCCAGCGGACTGATACCGCCCACCAGATAGCCGGTGATACGCTGCGCCACCATCGGGTCGGCCATGTCGACTTTCTTGGCGCCCAGCGCTTTCGCCACTTTCTTCAAATCCAGTTGCCCGGCGACCGGGGTGACGGCGACCGCCAGATGCTTCATATCGCCATTAACGGCGACCAGCAGGGTCTTGTAAACCTGATCGGCATTGAGGCCGAGCTTGCGCACCACTTCATCACCGAAGTTGGTCTCATTGGGATCGTGATCGTAACTGTGGATCTGAAAGGGAATTTTGTTTTTTTCGAGTAATTTAACGGCGGGAGTCATAGCTATCCTTCTTACCAACCGGTTTTGCGTGACGTCAGAATACGCCCGCAGGTTGTCTAAAAAATAGTACCATCTTGCGCAATAGTGTTGGCAGTGATGGTCACTTTGAGCGACAATCAGACGATCCGGGATACAAATCCCGGGATAATAATAATGATGAAATTCCTCTTTGACGGGCCAATAGCAATATTGGCCATTTTTTTATGTCAGCATATCCGGCAGATTCCCTTCGCCATACAGATGCAGCGCGCCGACGGCGACCACGTAGCGCCCCGGCGGCAAGGCCAGCAGCGTCTCGCGCCAGGCGAGATTGCGCTGATGCATCAGCACATCATATAAAGACTGGCTGAAGGTCGTCGGCAGCGATACCGCACCGCGCGACGGCGGTTGCTCCAGCCACCAGCCGATCATGACCTGCAGTAAACGGGCGTTGGTGCGCCAGTGGGTCAGCGTATCTTCCAGCAGCGCCATTCCGCCATCGGGCAGGTCGCGCAGCAGCGCGATCTGGCTGTCGGCGCCTTCCAGCTCCATCACCGCTATGTTGCTCTCGCGGGCGGCCATCAGCAACTGATAATCGATACCGTAATCCGGCCGCAGCCCCAGCTTCTGCGCCTGGGTGGCCTGCAGAACCATCGCCACCTGCCACAGCGGCTGGCTGTCGAACAGCTCGACCGACAGGCCCAGCTCGCCGGCTCGCGCTTGTAGCTCGCTCAGCTGCGCGTCGCTCAGGCGCTCCGCCAGCGGCGGATAAGCGGGGAGATTGCTAAACGGGGTTTCATTGCCGCTGATATCGGCCTCGACGATTAACGCATCGGCCTGGCGTATTTTTTTCAGCAGTTTCGCTGGCGGCGGCGCCATGTCGCGGGTGCCCATATGGATGCTGCCGACGAGGTGCAGATAGCGTTTGCCGGGCAGGACGATATCCATCGCAGGCCAGGAATAAGACGAGCCGACGGCGGCTCGCCACAGCATTTTTATCCGGTTTAACAGGCCCATACGCGCTCCGAAGTGTGAGGCATTCATGCTAGCGCATATGGTGATACACGTCACCCTTCCGGCGGGCTTTTCTTGTCCCGGAAAAAAAGCGGGCGCCGATCCTGTCAGCGTCCGCTTTCCTGCAACAGCGTTTACTCTTTTGGTTTAAAGCGCAACAGGCGGTTAGCGTTACTCACCACGGTGATCGACGACAGCGCCATCGCCGCGCCGGCGACCACCGGATTGAGCAGCGTGCCGGTCAGCGGCCAGAGGATCCCGGCGGCAATCGGGATGCCCAGCGAGTTGTAGACAAAGGCCCCCAGCAGGTTCTGCTTCATATTGCGTAAGGTCGCCTTCGAAATCGCCAGCGCATCGGCCACGCCGTGAAGACTATGGCGCATCAGGGTGATCGCCGCGGTTTCAATAGCGACATCGCTGCCGCCGCCCATGGCGATCCCGACATCCGCCTGCGCCAGCGCCGGGGCATCGTTAATCCCATCGCCAACCATCGCCACTTTGTGCCCCTGGCTCTGCAGACGCTTAATGGCGTCGGCTTTACCGTCCGGCAGCACGCCGGCAATCACTTCATCAATGCCGGCTTCTTTGGCGATGGCATTCGCGGTAGTGGGGTTATCCCCGGTGAGCATCACCAGGCGGTAGCCCTGACGATGCAGGCGCGCCAGGGCGTCGACGCTGTCTTCGCGCAGCGGGTCACGGATGGCGAACAGCGCGGCCGCCTGACCATCCACCGCCAGCAGCACCGGCGTAGCGCCGCGCGAGGCCTGCGCCATCATCTCGCTTTCTATATCGCTGGTGGCGATATGCTGCTCGTTGAGCAGCGCCTGGTTGCCGAGCAGCAGGCGATGACCTTCCGCCTCACCGCTGACGCCAAGGCCGCGCAGGGTGCGGAAGCCGCTCACTTCCGGCAACGGGCTGTCTCCGGCTTTATCGAGGATCGCTCGCGCCAGCGGATGGCTTGAGCCCTGCTCGAGCGCGGCGGCAAGACGCAGCGCGGTAATCTCATCAACGCCAGCGAAAGTTTTCACCGCCACCACTTGCGGCTTGCCTTCGGTCAGGGTGCCGGTTTTATCGAACACCAGGGTGTCGAGTTCACTGGCGCGCTGCAGAGCATCGGCGTCGCGCACCAGTACGCCGTATTCCGCCGCCCGGCCAACGCCGGAGATGATCGACATTGGCGTCGCCAGCCCTAAGGCGCACGGACAGGCGATAATCAGCACCGTGGTGGCGATCACCAGGGTATAGACGATCTGCGGCGCCGGGCCGAAGAAGTACCAGATCGCCGCGCTAATCAGCGCAATGGCGACCACCGCCGGGACAAACACCGCGGAGATTTTATCCGCCAGCTGGCCGATCTCCGGCTTGCTGCTCTGCGCCTGGCGCACCATGCGGATAATACGTGCCAGCGTGGTCTGGCTGCCGACGGCGCTGGCGGTGAACAGCACGCTGCCGTCCTGCACCACGGTGCCGGCGTGAATGGCATCGCCATCGCCTTTTTGCTGTGGTACCGGTTCGCCGGTGAGCATCGCTTCATCAAACCAGGCTTCGCCCTGGCTTATCACGCCGTCAACCGGAACGCGATCGCCAGTGGTCAGGCGCAGCGTCATGCCGGCCTGAACTTCAGCGAGCGGCAGATCCTTTTCTCCCTCAGGGGTCACCACGCGGGCTGAAGGCGGCGTCAGGTCGAGCAGTTTTTCCAGCGCTTTTGAGGAGCGCTGGCGGGCGCGGGCCTCCAGCATATGGCCGAGGTTAATCAGGCCGATAATCATTGCGCTGGCTTCGTAATAGAGATGGCGGGCTTCCATCGGGAACCACTGTGGCCACAGGTTGACGCTCATCGAGTACAGCCAGGCGACGCCGGTACCGAGGGCCACCAGCGTATCCATGGTGGCGGTGCCGTTTTTCAGGCTTTTCCACGCGCTGCGGTAGAAGTGCCCACCGGCGAAGACCATCACCGCAAGGGTGACGAGGCCGATGACCAGCCACAGCGAACGGTTGTCGTCGCTGACCATCATGTTATCGCCGATCATGCCCCAGACCATCACCGGCACGCCGACCAGCAGGGCGACAATCGCCTGCCAGCGAAAACGTTTCATGGTGGCGATGGCGGTTTCCTGCTGACGTTCGCGGCGTTCCAGATCGTCCTCGATCGCCTCCGCGCCGTAGCCCGCTTTCTCCACCGCCTGCACTAATTCTGCGGCGGACGCACTGCCCATCACCAGCGCCGTGCGTTCCGCCAGGTTAACCCGCGCCTGTGAGACGCCCGGCACCGCGGCAAGCGCGTTCTGTACCCGGGAGACGCAGCTGGCGCAGCTCATGCCGTTGATCAGCAGCTGTTGACTGTCATCTTCGTCATGGGCTGCCGGAAGCTCAGGAGTGGCCGCTGTCAGTGCTTCCGACGGGATTGATGATTCTGCCAGCGGTTTAGCCTTTGGGTGGCTGAGCTCCGCGCCGTATCCGGCTTGTTTAACGGTTTCAATCAGCGCTTGTGCGCTGGCGCTGCCCGTCACATGGGCTTCAGTGAGGGTGACTTCCGCTTGCTCAACGTCAGGACGCTGCTCCAGACTCTCTTTCACGCGTTTGACGCAGTGGCCGCAGGAGAGGCCATCCAGCGTCAGGTCGATAGTGTTAGACATAAATAACTCCTGAATAATTTTCCGGTCAACGATTGACCAGAACCACTCTTTCATCGAGTATTAAGAAGGTTAAACCTTCCAGCAAGGGGAAGGTCAAGGAGAAAAAATGAATATCAGCGATGTGGCGAAAAAAACCGGCTTAACCAGCAAAGCGATTCGTTTTTACGAAGAAAAGGGGCTGGTGACGCCGCCGTTGCGCAGCGAAAACGGCTACCGCACCTACGGTCAGCAGCATCTCGATGAACTGACGCTGCTGCGCCAGGCGCGGCAGGTGGGGTTTAACCTGGAAGAGTGCCGCGAGCTGGTGGCCTTGTTCAACGACCCGTCGCGGCACAGCGCCGATGTGAAAAAACGCACGCTGGAGAAAGTGGCGGATATCGAGAACCATATCCGCGAGCTGCAAAATATGCGCGCGCACCTGCTGGCGCTGGCCGAATCCTGTCCCGGCGACGACAGCGCGGAATGCCCGATTATCGATAATCTTTCCGGCTGCTGTCATCGCAAGGCGCAGGCTTAACGAACGACGGGTCTGATCCGTAGCGTAATCCCTTCCACGGCGACCACTTCGACTTGACTGCCTGGGGTGAGGTCCTCGTCAGCCATCACCGGCCATGAGCTGTCGCCCACGCGCACGTGGCCGCGGCCGTTTACCAGCGGGGCATCCAGCGTCAAACGGCGGCCTATCAGCTGCTGCCCGCGCTGGTTGAGTTGAGCATCGGCAGGACGCTGCAGTTTGACGCGCTTGCGCAGCCACTTCGACCACAGCCACGCCGCCAGCAGAGTGAGGACGGCAAACAGCGTGCCTTGCCATTCCCAGCTCAGCGGCAGGAGCCAGGTCAGGGCGCCGGTCACCACGCCGGCGACGCCGCTCCACAGCAGGTATCCGCTGCCGCCCAGCATCTCGGCCGCCAGCAGCAGCCCGCCGAGGCTTAGCCAGAACAGATGAGGGTGGGCGAGGATCATGTCGATCATGATTTTTTCCGATCGCCAGCGCCTTCTTTGATCAGCTCGCTGATCCCGGCGATCGATCCCATCAGGCTGCTGGCATCCAGCGGCATCAGCACCACTTTACTGTTGTTGGCGGCGCCAATCTGCTGCAGCGCATCGGTGTATTTCTGCGCCACGAAGTAGTTGATCGCCTGAATATCGCCTGAGGCGATCGCCGAGGAGACCATCTGGGTGGCGCGGGCTTCCGCTTCAGCGGAACGCTCGCGGGCCTCCGCCTGCAGGAAGGCGGACTGCCGCTCGCCCTCCGCCTTGAGGATCTGCGACTGCTTTTCCCCTTCCGCTTTCAGAATTTCCGCCTGACGCACCCCTTCGGCCTCAAGGATATAGGCGCGTTTGGTACGTTCGGCTTTCATCTGGGCGTTCATCGAGGCGATAAGCTCCGCCGGTGGGCGAACGTCGCGAATTTCGACGCGGGTGATTTTCACCCCCCACGGGTTGGTGGCGTCGTCAACGATATGCAGCAGGCGGGTGTTAATGCTGTCGCGCTGGGAGAGCATTTCGTCCAGCTCCATCGAGCCGAGCACGGTACGAATGTTGGTCATCGTCAGGTTGACGATCGCCTGCTCAAGATTGCTGACCTCGTAGGCGGCCTTTGGCGCGTCAACCACCTGAATAAAGCAAACGGCGTCGATGGTGACGTTGGCGTTATCTCTGGAGATAACCTCCTGTGAGGGGATGTCGAGCACCTGCTCCATCATGTTCACTTTGCGGCCGATGCGGTCCATAAACGGCACGACTAAGCTTAATCCCGGCTGCAGCGTCTGGGTAAAACGCCCGAAGCGCTCCACCGTCCACTGGTAGCCCTGCGGGACGATTTTCACCGCCGCGGCCACAATGACCAGCGCGACGAAAATAAGGATAGGAATAAAAATCAGCATCAAAAACCTCCTGTCTTGTTGCCTGGTGAAGCGCTACAAAGAAATAGCGCGTGTTTAAACTGAGTATATCTTTCTCCACCACCGGGAGAAAGGAAAGTGCGGTAAACTAGCGGTGTTTCAGAAAATAATCAGGAAGCCTCATGAAGGAAAATAACGCGCTTTTGCGTCTCGAGGGTGTGGGATTTAAGACCGACGACGCAGTTATTTTACACAATATCAATCTTGAGCTCAGACCCGGGGAATTTAAGTTGATTACCGGGCCTTCCGGCTGCGGGAAAAGCACCTTGCTGAAAATTATCGCCTCGCTGCTCAGTCCGACCTCCGGACGCCTGTTTTTCGACAATGCCGATGTCGCGACGCTGTCGCCGGAAAGGTATCGCCAGCAGGTCTCTTACTGTGCGCAGACGCCGGCGCTGTTCGGGGATTCGGTTTACGATAACCTGATTTTTCCGTGGCAGATCCGCAATAAACAACCGGATCCGCAGGCGCTGGTGGCCGACCTGCAGCGCTTTGGTCTTGGCGAAAATATGCTGGAAAAATCGATTAATGAACTATCCGGCGGGGAAAAGCAGCGCGTCTCGCTGATCCGCAATTTACAATTTCTGCCGCGCGTGCTGCTGCTGGACGAAATTACCAGCGCGCTGGATGACAGTAATAAACAGAATGTGAATGACATTATTCATGGCTATGCGACGGAAAAGCAGGTCGCTGTTCTGTGGGTCACCCACGATCGCAACGAAATTTCGCATGCCGATGAAGTGATTACCTTGCAGCCTGCCGGCGGAAACATGCAGGAGGTACGGCATGAACGGGCATAACATTACGAACGAATCGCTGGCGCTGTCGATGGTGCTGGTGCTGATCGCTATTCTGGTGAGCTATCGGGAAAAGCTGGCGCTGGAAAAAGATATTCTCTGGAGCATCTGCCGGGCGATCGTGCAGCTGATTATCGTCGGCTATGTATTGAAATATATCTTTAACGTCAATCATGCGGTTCTGACGCTGTTGATGGTGCTGTTTATCTGCTTTAACGCGGCGTGGAATGCCAAAAAGCGCAGCAAGTATATCGATAAGGCTTTTGTCTCGTCATTTATCGCCATCACCACCGGCGCCGGGCTGACGCTGGCGGTGCTGGTGTTCTCTGGCTCGATAGCCTTTGTCCCGATGCAGGTGATCCCGATTGCCGGGATGGTAGCCGGGAACGCCATGGTAGCGGTGGGACTGTGCTACAACAATATGGGCCAGCGCTTCAGCAGCGAGCAGCAGCAGATTCAGGAGAAGCTGAGCCTCGGCGCGACGCCGAAAATGGCCTCGGCGCGGCTGATTCGCGACAGCATTCGCGCGTCATTGATACCCACCGTCGATTCAGCGAAAACGGTCGGCCTGGTGAGCTTGCCAGGGATGATGTCGGGGCTAATTTTTGCCGGTATTGACCCGGTAAAGGCGATTAAGTACCAGATCATGGTGACCTTTATGCTGCTGTCGACCGCCAGTCTGTCGACGATTATCGCCGGCTATCTGACCTACCGGAAGTTCTTCAACGCCCGCCATCAGCTGGTGGTGACGCAGCTGAAAAAGCGCCCGTGAACGATCCCGGGTTGCGGCGTTCACACCTCACCCGGGCGACTAAGGCTAGGTTCCGCATCGTTCGCGTAGCCCGGATAAGCGCAGCGCTATCCGGGGCTGGCAACGGATTAGTACAGCAGCGAATAGAGCTGACGGCGGTATTTGGCGGCCAGCGCATCGCCGGTACCGAGGGCGGCGAGGATCTCCTGCAGCATCTTGCGCGCCTGGCCGTCGCCAGCGCCTAAATCCTTCTGCAGATGGCTGAACAGCAGCGCCAGCGCTTCTTCGTTACGCCCGACCTGATGCAGCTGTAGCGCCAGCTGGGAGGCCAGCTGCGCGTCCTCCGGATTCTGTTCCACCTGCTGCTGCAGCTGCTGGATTTCCGGCGTGTCGGCGGCCTGTTTGAGTAGCTCAATCTGCGCCACCAGACCCTGATAGTGGGTATCCTGATCCTGCAGCGGAATAGTCTTCAGTACGTTTTCCGCTTCATCGGAACGGTGCAGAGCAATCAGCGTTTCCGCCAACAGCAGGCCAATCTGGCTGTCCTGATTCGACAGCTGCCAGGCTTCCTTCAGCAGCGGCAGGGCATCGGCGTATTTTTCTTCCTGCATCAGGGCCAGGGCCTGCTGCGCTTTCAGCTCCTCTTCGCGGGGCAGGACTTTATCCAGCAGGGCGCGGATCGCTTCTTCCGACTGCGGGCCTTCAAAACCGTCCACTGGTTGGCCGTTCTGGAACAGATAAACCGTAGGGATGGCGCGCAGACCAAACTGTGAAGCGAGCATCTGCTCGGCGTCGCAATCGACCTTCGCCAGCGTAAACTGGCCGTTGTATTGAGCGGCCAGGCGCTCAAGAACCGGGGTCAGCTGTTCGCAGTGCTGGCTGCGGGCAGACCAGAAGTAAAACAGCACCGGGACGTTCATGGACTGCTGTAGCGTCTGCTGCAGGTTCGCTTCGCTAATGTTGACAATATTCTGTTCGGACATGGGCATTTCTCGTTAGTCGATTTCTGTTTTACATGGGGGCGGCATGCCGCGCTTCAACTCAGCCGTGGATAATTTTGTCCATCGCGCGGGCTGGCAGCAGGCGTTTGAGCAGCGCCACCGCGTGGGTGACCAGGGTGACCGGGTAGCGCAGCTTCGGCTTATCGCTGATAAAAGCGTGGCGCACTTTTTCCACTACCGCCTCCGGCCCGAGGGTAAAACGGGCGGCGATGCCCGGGTTTTCAACGGGCTTGTCGCTTTGCGTCTGGTTGACGTTATCGGTAAAGCGGGTGCGGATCGGGCCCGGCTCAATCAGGCTGACCTTGATACCGCTGTGACGCAGCTCCATGCGCAGTGCGTCGGACCATGCCTCGAGGGCGTATTTACTGGCGGCGTAGGCGCCGCGGCCGGGGCTGGCGATAAGCCCCATCACCGACGAGGTCATCACGATGCGACCTTCGCCGTGCGGCGTCATCGCTGGCAGCAGCAGCATGGTGAGCTGATGGGCACCGAAAAAGTTAGCGGAAAACTGCTGTTCCATCTGCAGGCGGCTGATGGTGTTCAGCGGGCCATAGACGCCGTATCCGGCGTTATTGAACAGGCCGTAGAGACGATTATCGGTCAGCGCAAGCACCTCCGCCGCCGCGCGCTCCACGCTCTGCGGGTCGTCCAGATCGAGCAAAATACCGGTTAGCCCCAGCTCCTGCATCCGCGCCACGTCCTCTGCCTTGCGGCAGGCCGCCAGCACGCGAAAGCCCTGGCGGGTTAAATCCAGTGCGCTTTCCAGACCAATTCCGCTGGAACAGCCTGTCACTAAAACCGTTTTTTGCATAACTTTACCTGTCAGCGACCCCTGGCGTTCAGGAGTCATGATTAACTAAGGGAGCCAGCCGGTTCGCCATCCACTCGGCGATAAACGGCTGCGCGTCGCGATTCGGGTGAATGCCGTCGTCCTGCATCCACTGGGGTTTCAGATACACCTCCTCCATAAAAAAGGGCAGGAGAGGAATAGCGAACTCTTTGGCCAGGGCCGGGTAAATCGCGCCGAAGGCTTCATTATAGCGGCGGCCATAGTTCGCCGGCAGGTGAATTTGCATCAGCAGCGGCTCGGCGTTGGCCGCTTTGATATCCTTAATAATGGTGCGCAGCGTCTGCTCGGTCTGCTGCGGCGGAAAGCCGCGTAGCCCGTCATTGCCGCCGAGCTCAACCAGCACCCAGCGCGGCTGATGCTGTTTAAGCAGCGCAGGCAGACGGGCCAGCCCTTGCTGGGAGGTATCGCCGCTGATGCTGGCGTTCACCACTGGCGTTTTCGCCTGCCACTTCTCATTGAGCAGCGCAGGCCACGCGGCGTTGGCCGCCATCCGATAGCCAGCGCTCAGGCTGTCGCCGAGGATCAGCAGCGTATCCGCCGCCATCGCGCGGCAGGTAAACAGGAACAAAAACAGGAAAGGCACATGCCAGCGGAAAACATACTTGAAGTTCATCATCTTAAGAAGTCCGTCGGTCAGGGGGAGCATCAGCTCTCCATCCTTACCGGAGTTGAGCTGGTTGTCAAACCGCGGCAGACCATCGCCCTGATCGGCGAGTCGGGCTCCGGTAAATCGACCCTGTTGGCGATCCTCGCCGGCCTGGACGATGGCAGCAGTGGGGAAGTATCGATGCTGGGCAAACCGCTGCATCGGATGGATGAGGAGGCGCGGGCGGCGCTGCGGGCGCAGCACGTCGGTTTTGTCTTTCAGTCGTTTATGCTGATCCCGACGCTCAACGCCCTGGAGAACGTCGAGCTGCCGGCGCTGCTGCGTGGCGCCAGCGATAGCCAGAGCCGGGGCGATGCCCGCGCGCTACTTGAGCAGCTGGGGCTTGGCAAACGCCTGCACCACCTGCCGGCACAGCTCTCCGGCGGTGAACAGCAGCGGGTCGCGCTGGCCCGGGCCTTCAATGGTCGTCCGGCCATTCTGTTCGCCGATGAGCCCACCGGCAACCTCGATCGCCAGACCGGGGATAAAATTGCCGATCTGCTGTTCTCGCTTAATCGCGAACACGGCACCACCCTGATCCTCGTCACTCACGATCCGCTGCTGGCGGCGCGCTGCGACCGTCGTCTGCGCCTGGTGGATGGCCAGCTGCGGGAGGAAGCATGATCGCCCGCTGGTTCTGGCGCGAATGGCGCTCGCCGTCGCTGCTGATCGTCTGGCTGGCGTTAAGCCTCGCCGTGGCCTGCGTGCTGGCCCTGGGGTCGATAAGCGATCGGATGGAGAAAGGCCTCAGCCAGCAAAGCCGTGAGTTTATGGCAGGCGACCGCACGCTGCGCAGTTCGCGCGAGGTGCCCGCTGAGTGGATCGCGCATGCGCGCCAGTCAGGGCTGAGCGTCAGCGAACAGCTGAGCTTCGCCACCATGACCTTTGCGGGCGATACGCCGCAGCTGGCGGACGTCAAGGCGGTGGATGACCGCTATCCGCTGTATGGCACTCTCGAGACGCAGCCGCCGGGGCTGAAGCCCCAGGCGGGCAGCGTGCTGCTGGCGCCAAGGTTGATGGCGCTGCTGAACCTGAAAACCGGCGATACGATTGACGTTGGCGACGCCACGCTGCGCATTGCCGGGGAAGTGATTCAGGAGCCGGATGCGGGGTTCAACCCCTTCCAGATGGCGCCGCGGCTGATGATGAATATGGCCGACGTGGCAAAGACCGGCGCCGTGCAGCCCGGGAGTCGCGTCGCATGGCGCTATAAGTTCGCCGGCGACGCTGAACAGCTGGCCAATTATGAGCAGTGGCTGCTGCCGAAACTCGGCCCGGAGCATCGCTGGATTGGTCTTGACCAGGACGACAGCGCGCTGGGCAAATCCCTCGAACGCTCGCAGCAATTCCTGTTGTTATCCGCGCTGCTGACGCTGCTGCTGGCCGTCGCGGCGGTGGCCGTGGCGATGGGCCACTACTGCCGCAGCCGCTACGATCTGGTCGCCATACTCAAGACGCTGGGCGCCGGACGGGCGCAGCTGCGCAAGCTGATTGTCGGCCAATGGCTGCTGCTGTTGACTCTGTCGCTGATAACCGGCGGGGCAGCAGGGCTAGCGCTGGAGCGTCTGCTACTGCTGGTGCTCAAACCGGTTCTGCCCGCCGCGCTCCCGCCGGCCAGCGGCTGGCCGTGGCTGTGGGCGGTGGGCGCGACCGGCGTGATTTCCCTGCTGGTGGGCCTGCGCCCCTATCGGCTGCTGCTGGCGACCCTGCCGCTGCGGGTGCTGCGCCAGGACGTGGTGGCTAACGTCTGGCCGCTGAAAATCTGGATCCCGACGGTCAGCGCCGTGGTGGTGGGCCTGCTGGCGTGGCTGATGGGCGGCAGCCCCCTGCTGTGGTCGGTGCTGGCCGGGGCGGTGGTGCTGGCGCTGCTGTGCGGCCTGGTGGGCTGGGGATTGCTGTGGCTGCTCAAACGCCTGACGCTCAGCGCCTTGCCGCTGCGTCTGGCGGTGAACCGCCTGCTGCGCCAGCCGTGGTCGACCCTCAGCCAGCTGGCGGCGTTTTCCCTGTCGTTTATGCTGCTGGCGCTCCTGCTGGTGCTGCGCGGCGATCTGCTCGACCGCTGGCAGCAGCAGCTGCCCCCGGAGAGCCCAAACTACTTTCTGATCAATATCGCCCCTGAGCAGATAATGCCGGTGAAGACTTTCCTCGCCGAACACCAGACGCGGGCGGCGGAATTTTATCCGATCGTCCGGGCTCGTCTGACGCAGATCAACGGCCACTCCACGGACGGGAACAAAGACGAAGCGCTGAATCGCGAGCTTAATCTCACCTGGAGCGAACAGCGTCCGGATCATAATCCACTGGTGGCCGGCAGCTGGCCGCCGAAGCCGGGCGAGGTATCGATTGAAGAGGGACTGGCGCAGCGACTGGGGGTGAAGATCGGCGATACGGTGACCTTTACCGGCGATACTCAGGACTTCAGCGCGAAGGTGAGCAGCGTGCGCAAAGTCGACTGGGAGAGCCTGCGGCCCAACTTCTTCTTTATTTTCCCCTCCGGGGCGCTGGACGGGCAGCCGCAGAGCTGGCTCACCAGCTTCCGCTGGGATAACGGTCCCGCGATGTTGACCCAGTTGAACCGCGAGTTTCCCACCGTTAGCCTGTTGGATATCGGCGCCATCCTGCGTCAGGTCGGCCAGGTGCTCTCCCAGGTCAGCCGGGCGCTGGAGGTGATGGTGGGCCTGGTCACGGCCTGCGGCGTGCTGCTGTTGCTGGCGCAGGTCCAGGTCGGTATGCGCCAGCGTCATCAGGAGCTGGTGGTCTGGCGCACGCTGGGGGCCGGAAAATCGCTGCTGCGCGCCACGCTGTGGGCGGAGTTTGCCCTGCTGGGGCTGGTTTCCGGCCTGGTGGCGGCGATAGGCGCCGAAGTGGCGCTGGCGATGCTGCAGACGAAAGTCTTTGATTTCCCCTGGACGCCGGACTGGCGGCTGTGGGTGATGCTGCCGCTGACGGGGGCGGTGTTGTTATCCCTGTGCGGCGGCGGGCTGGGGCTGCGTTTGTTAAAAGGGAAAGCGTTGTTCCGTCAGTTTAGCCAGTAAGATTATTGCATTTTGATGATGCGCCGCCGTTTTTGGCGGCGCTTTTATTTTAAGCGCACAAATTGATAACTCGTTGATTTTTAAGCGCACAAAACATTAAAAAACCGACAACACGCTGTACTGATTCGCGGTTAATATTCAGCTGGTAAATATAAGGTTGCTTATTAATCAAGGAAAAACTATGGCACATAAAATAAAAGCGCTGGCGATCTCGATCGGCGCAACACTGGTGTTCACTTCATTTGCTTCCCACGCGGAGATCACGCTGCTGAAACAAGATCCGCAGGCGGGCGATCCGTTAAGCCGGCTTAACTTTACCGTCGGCGGGAGTATTCGTCCGCAATTCAACATGATGACCGGCGATGGCGATAAAGGCTCCTATAAGCGTAACGGTTTCGACGGCGGCACCCGTTTCCGCTTCGCGGCAGATTACTACCTGTTCGATGATATTAGCTGGATCAGCTACTACGAACTGGGGGTGAACATTCCGGCGCTGTTCGACTGGGATAACCACTACGCGGAAGGGGCGAACAATACTACCCGCCGCATGCTGTATACCGGCCTGAAAAGCGATACCTGGGGGACGTTAACCTACGGGCAGCAGAACAGCATTTACTATGATGTGGTGGGGGTGAAAACCGATATCTGGGACTACGACATGATCGGCCAGGCCCCGGGCAACGGTATTAACGGCGATTACGATGGTTCTTATCGTTCACGTAATATGCTGAAATATAAGAAAACCGTTGGCGATGTCGATCTTTACGGCTCTTATCTGTTCGAAGACAGCGAATACCTGCCGGGTAACGGTCTGCGCTATAAACGTAAAGGCGGCGGTTCTGTTGGCGCAGACTACCACATCATGAAGGATCTGACCTGGGGAACTGCGTGGAACTACACCCGCGCCGAAATGCGCGACCCGTCAACTTCCGACAGCAAAACCTATGACCAGAACATCGTCGGTACCGCGCTGAGCTGGACCCCGGATAACTGGACCTTCTCCTTCGGCGGCGGCTGGTATCAGAACTTCCTCACCACCAAAAAAACCGATGTGCATAATTACTTCGCCGGCGACGCCTGGGGGATTGAATATTTTGCGGGCTATAAATTCCCGATCAATCAGTATGCCGTTAAATCTATTCAGCCGTACTTTATGGGCGACCGCCTGCAGTACGTGAATGGCCGCAACTACCAGCGTATCGATAACGGTCTGGGGATTAGCTTCCAGCTGGATTACGGTTTCCGCGTTGACTACGAGCACGTGTTTACCTCCAGCACCGACAATCTGGGCGATATGAACCTGGTGCGTCTGCGCTACGACTTCTAAGCGGTCACATCTCCCCGGTCGCGATGCGCTCACCGGGGCTACAAATCATGCCGACCGGTAGCCCGGCTAAGGCGTTTACGCCGCAAGCCGGGACAATCGAGCATGCGATTACTTCGCCAGCCAGGCGGCGACCTCTTGCCAGCTGCCGCGAAAAATAATCTTCCCGGCTTTTTTCCCCAACTGATAGCGATACATCGGGTCGTAGTATTCTTCCAGTAGCGGCACCAGCCAGGCGAAGTGCGCCTCGGTGCTGGCGGTGCGCTGCTGCTGCGCCAGCGCCTCATCGAGGCGTTCAGTGAGCTGGGCAAAACGCTGCAGCCCCAGGCGACGGCGGATGGCAAACAGGCCGTGATGCAGATACTCGCCGTATGCCTGCCAGCCTTTCTCTTCGCCATAGGCGGCGATAAAGTCGCGATACATGCGATCGAAATACTCCTCGCGCAGCCGTTCGAGGCGAACGTCAAACGGATCTTCCACCACCGCCAGCGGCGATTGCGCCATGCGGATGCGCAGGCACTCCGGCAGATGGTTGGCGCCGATCATATGGCCTTCATCTTCCAGCACCCAGCGCGTCTGCTGTTCGGCTTTTTTGAGCAGGCTGACCGCCAGGTGGTTTTCAAAGGTGGCTTGCGGATGCTGCGGCTGTAGCGTGCGGCCAAACGAAGAGCCGCGGTGGTGGGCATGGCCCTCCAAATCGATACCGTCCGGTCGCGAGCAAACCAGCTGGGTTTTGCCGTTGCCGGTGCAGCCGCCAATCAGCACGATCGGCCGCTGTACCAGCGCGTCGGTAGCCTGGATCGCCGCCTGGCGCAGCGCTTTATAGCCGCCGACGATCAGGGGGTAATCCACGCCAGCTTCTTTCAGCCACTGCTGGACAATATGCGAGCGCTGGCCGCCGCGGGCGCAGCACAGGTAACCGTGCGGGTAACGGGCGCATGCTTCCAGCCATGCCCGGATCCGGCTGGCGCGCAGATCGCCCTGAACCAGCTTATGGCCGAGCGCCAGCGCCGCTTCCGGCCCCTGGCGCTTGTAGCAGGTGCCGACCGCGGCGCGTTCTTCATCATTCATCAGCGGCAGGTTGATCGCCGCCGGCATCGCGCTTTGGCTAAACTCCACCGGGGCGCGTACGTCAATCAGTGGCGTATCGCTGGCGAGGATCTGCAGAATATTTTTTAGTACTGATTCCATCATTTAAACCGTTAGGCAATCCAGACGCGTCGCTCGACGCGATAATTCTCCTATTGTACGCGGTGAGCGCTCGGGAGGATTGATTTTTCACGGTGTATTGCTGAATAGCGTCAGGAACCCCGTTATTTCCGGCGCAGAATGGCTGAACAGCGAGGCGATATCCTGCACCGCTTTACCATGATGATCTTTGCGCCAGGCGAGACTCAATGGCGAAGGGGGACGCATGGTCGGAATGTGTCGGGCGATCAGCTTGCCCTGAGCGATAAGCGGCAGGCAGAGCGGTTCCGGTAAAAAGCCGATGCCGACGCCGGCGAGATGGGCGGCAACTTTGGTTTCGATATCGGGAACCACTATCTCTTTTTGCCCGGGCAGACGCCAGGCGACGCGCTTCGTCAGCCGTCGGGCGCTGTCCTCAATATTCACCGCCGGATAGCGCCGCAATTGCGCCTCTGATAGCGGGTCGGGTTGCTGGCTTAGCGGGTGATGCGGCGACATCACGAAGAGCCAGGTCACCTCACCCAGTGGGTAGACGGCCATGTTTTCCGCTAACGGTTCGGTGCCGGTCACGCCAATCGCCAGGGAGAAGTCGTCATGCAGCAGCGTATCCCAGACGCCCATATAGATTTGTCGTGAAAAATGAAATTGCGTAAAAGGGTAGCGCTGGGTGAGCCAGGCTAGCAGCCGGGCAATGGCCTGCGGGTCGTACATCAGGTTATTCACCACAATATTGACCTGGCGCTCTACCCCGTCGTTTATCTGCTGAAGCTCACCGGGCATACTATCAATCCACCCCAGCCACTCTCTGGCTTGCGCCAGCAGGTGCATCCCGGCCGGCGTCAACAGTACGCTGCGCGTTGTGCGGGAAAAGAGTGCGACACCGGTGTTGTCCTCCAGTAATTTGATGCGATAGCTGATGGTGGCGGTTGTTTTATAAAGTTTTTCCGCTGCTCTTGAGAAGCTGCCGGTCTCAGCGACGCTGACAAAGGTGCGTAATGTTTCGGGATCGAGCATCGCCATATTCCTCGTTATTTAATAATTCACCCATGATTTTTAAGTATTTTTTCATAATAACCTTTTCAATAATGTGGGTTAAATCAGATTTTGGAAAATTATTCCAACTTATAGTGTTGTCACGCTTAGATGGCTGTGGATTGTGCAGCTTCTCTACCCCCTTCAACGTTAGGAAGGGGAACGGTTTTAAATGAATAAGGAACAGCTCATGAAGCTTGAAGTATTGCCCCTGACGCGAGATGCATTCCGCCCGTATGGGGATGTTATCGAAACGGAAGGACAGGATTTTTTTCACATCAATGATGGAAAAGTACAGCGTTTTCACGATCTGGCGATGGTGGAGACGTTACAGCAGGATCGTACGCTCATCAGCATTAATCGTGCGCAACCCGCCGCGCTGCCGATTATTGTCACCGAACTGGAGCGCCATCCGCTGGGTACCCAGGCGTTTGTGCCGATGCGGGGGGAGGCCTTTGTCGTGGTGGTCGCGGCAGGCGGCGATGAGCCGGACATGAACACGCTGCGTGCGTTTATCTCAAATGGCCGTCAGGGGGTGAATTACCACCGTAATGTCTGGCACCATCCGCTGTTTGCCTGGCAGACGGAAACCGATTTTTTAACCGTCGATCGCGGCGGAAAAGACAACTGCGATGTCGTAAAGATCCCGACCGTGGAGCTGAGCTTTGCGTGAGGTTACACGTGACGCTGTCGATTATCTTGCATAACATGTGGGCGCTTACACACTATTTATGCTCAGGTTTTGAGCCGGAGATAATCGAGGTATGACAGAAGTGAGAAGGCGTGGAAGGCCTGGCCAGCAGGAGCCTTCCGCGCAAAAAGGCGCACAGGCGCTGGAGAGAGGGATCGCGATATTGCAATACCTGGAAAAGAGCGGCGGCAGCTCGTCGGTTAGCGATATTTCCCTGAATCTGGACTTACCGTTATCGACCACCTTTCGCCTGCTAAAAGTGCTGGAAGGCGCGGATTTTGTCTATCAGGACAGCCAGTTAGGTTGGTGGCATATCGGTCTTGGCGCGTTCAATATCGGCTCGGCCTACATCCATAACCGGGACGTTTTATCCGTCGGCGGGCCCTTTATGCGGCGGCTGATGCTGATGTCGGGGGAGACAGTCAACGTGGCGATTCGCAACGGCAACGAAGCGGTGCTGATTGGTCAGCAGGAGTGTAAGTCGATGGTGCGAATGTGCGCGCCGCTCGGCAGTCGACTCCCGCTCCATGCTTCAGGCGCCGGGAAAGCGCTGTTGTATCCGCTCCCTGCGGAAGAGCTGGTGGATGTGATTGTGAAGACCGGCCTGCAGCGGTTTACGCCGACGACGATTGTGGATTTGCCGGTCCTGCAGCGAAATCTGGATGAGGCGCGAGCCTGCGGCTACAGCATTGACCAGGAGGAGCATGTGACAGGATTAAACTGTATTGCTTCAGCGGTTTACGATGATGTGGGCTCTGTGGTAGCGGCAATTTCGATTTCCGGACCTGCGTCCAGGCTAACCCCGGACCGTTTTGTCAGCCAGGGCGAGCTGGTAAGGGAGACGGCAAGGAATATCAGTACCGCACTGGGCCTTAAACCCCAGGCCGACTGATCGCCGATCCAACCCGCTCTCTTGAGCGGGACTTTTTTGGTTATGTTTAAATTTGGAAAAATTTTCCAATACAGTGAGGTTGTAAAAATGGCAAAAATGAGAGCCGTTGACGCGGCAATGTATGTTCTGGAAAAAGAAGGGGTTAACACAGCATTTGGCGTGCCTGGCGCGGCTATTAACCCGTTCTATTCTGCGATGCGTAAGCACGGCGGGATCCGCCATATTCTTGCCCGCCATGTTGAAGGCGCGTCTCATATGGCTGAAGGCTATACCCGCGCGACTGCCGGTAATATCGGTGTCTGTCTGGGGACCTCCGGCCCGGCCGGTACGGATATGATCACCGCTCTGTATTCTGCCTCCGCGGACTCGATTCCCATTCTGTGCATCACCGGCCAGGCGCCGCGCGCGCGTCTGCATAAAGAGGACTTTCAGGCGGTGGATATTGAATCCATTGCTAAACCGGTCACCAAGATGGCGGTGACGGTGCGTGAGGCGGCGCTGGTTCCGGGCGTGCTGCAGCAGGCTTTCCATCTGATGCGCTCCGGCAGACCGGGACCGGTGCTCATCGATCTGCCTTATGATGTCCAGGTGGCAGAAATCGAATTCGACCCTGAGCTTTACTCGCCGCTGCCGGCTTATAAACCGGTCGCCACGCGTCCGCAAATTGAAAAGGCACTGGCGCTGTTAGTCCAGGCGGAACGCCCGGTGATTGTTGCCGGTGGCGGGGTGATTAACGCCGATGCCGCCGCGCTGCTGCAACGATTTGCGGAAATCACCCATGTCCCGGTGATCCCGACCCTGATGGGCTGGGGCTGTATACCGGACGACCATGAACTGATGGCCGGAATGGTCGGCTTACAAACCGCGCATCGCTACGGCAACGCCACGCTGTTGGCCTCAGATCTGGTGTTCGGGATCGGCAACCGCTTTGCTAATCGTCATACCGGCTCGGTCGAGAAGTACACCGCAGGCCGCAAAATTATTCATATCGACATTGAACCGACGCAGATTGGCCGTGTACTGTGCCCGGACTTAGGCATTGTCTCCGATGCCAAAGCGGCGTTAATTCAGCTGGTAGACATTGCGCAGCAGATGCAAAAAGAGGGTCGCCTGCCACGTCGCGAGAGCTGGGTTAGCGAGTGCCAGGCACGCAAGCGTACGCTGCTGCGTAAAACCCACTTCGATAACGTGCCGGTTAAACCGCAGCGCGTCTATGAAGAGATGAACAAAGCGTTTGGCCGGGACGTATGCTATGTCACCACCATTGGCCTGTCGCAAATCGCCGCCGCGCAGATGCTGCATGTGTTCAAAGACCGCCACTGGATCAACTGCGGTCAGGCGGGGCCGCTGGGCTGGACGCTTCCCGCCGCGCTGGGCGTTTGCGTTGCCGATCCTGAGCGCAACGTGGTCGCGATTTCCGGCGACTTCGACTTCCAGTTTCTGATTGAAGAGCTGGCGGTAGGCGCCCAGTTCAATATTCCCTATATCCATGTCCTGGTGAACAACGCCTATCTCGGCTTGATCCGCCAGTCGCAACGTGCCTTTGACATGGACTACTGCGTTCAGCTGGCGTTTGAAAATATTAACTCCAGCGAAGTAAACGGCTACGGCGTCGATCATGTGAAGGTCGCGGAGGGACTCGGTTGTAAGGCAATTCGCGTCTTCAAGCCTGAGGATATTGCCCCAGCGTTTGAGCAGGCCAAAGCCTGGATGAAAGCCTATCGCGTGCCGGTCGTTGTGGAAGTGATTCTCGAGCGCGTAACCAATATCTCCATGGGCAGCGAACTGGATAACGTTATGGAGTTCGAAGACGTTGCCGATAGCGCCATTGACGCACCAACCGAAACTTGTTTCATGAAATATGAATAAATGAGGTGACATTATGTTGCGCTTTTCTGCCAACCTTTCCATGTTATTTCAGGAATATGATTTTCTGGATCGTTTTGAGAAAGCGGCGGCCTGTGGTTTTCGCGCTGTTGAATTTATGTTTCCCTACGACTATGCGCCTGAGCTATTAAAGCAAAAGCTGAGCGACAACCAGCTGGAGCATACTTTACACAATTTACCCGCTGGCGACTGGGCGGCAGGGGAACGCGGCATCGCCTGTATTCCAGGCCGGGAAGCGGAGTTTCGCGAAGGTGTCGACGCCGCAATCCGCTACGCCAAAGCGCTGGGCAATCGTAAAATTAACTGTCTGGTCGGCAAAACTCCGGTGGGCTATCGCGAAGAACATATTCGCTCAACGCTGGTGGCGAATTTACGTTTTGCTGCCGCCGCGCTGGCCCAGGAAGGTATTCTACTGCTAATTGAGCCAATCAATTACTTCGACATGCCGGGCTTTTATCTGAATACCACGCATCAGGCGTTGGCGCTGATTGATGAAGTGGGTAATGATAATCTGAAAATTCAGTACGATATTTACCATATGCAACGTATGGAGGGGGAATTAACCCATACGATGCAAACATATGCTAATCGTATTGGTCACTTACAGATCGCCGATAATCCGAATCGCGGCGAACCCGGGACCGGTGAAATTAATTATGAGTATCTTTTTAATTTCATCGATAAATCAAACTATGACGGTTGGGTAGGTTGTGAATATAAACCATTGACCACCACCGAAGCGGGACTGACTTGGTTTAATCGCTACCGCTAATTTTAAATTTATCGTTGGGCAGTATTTATTATTCCAGACTCAGGGATTTTATTTCCTGACAACAGGAAGGGATAGCTATTGCCCAGATAAATCGAAATACACATCGTGAGAGGACACTTATGAAGCTGGGATTTATTGGTTTGGGGATTATGGGCACCCCGATGGCGCTCCGTCTTGCTAAAGCAGGGCACGCACTGCACGTTACCACCATTGGGCCTGTTGCTGATGAATTACTCAAGCACGGGGCACAACATCTGGCCTGCGCGGAACAGGTGGCGGAGCAGTCAGACATTATTTTTATTATGGTACCCGATACCCCGCAGGTTGCCGAGGTGCTGTTTGGCGAACATGGTTGTGCTAAAGCGGCGCTGAAGGGCAAAATTATCGTGGATATGAGCTCTATCTCACCGATAGAAACCAAACGTTTTGCGCAGCAGGTGCGGGATCTGGGCGCCGATTACCTTGATGCCCCGGTCTCCGGCGGCGAAATTGGCGCACGTGAAGGCACCCTCTCCATTATGGTTGGCGGCGATGAAAACATCTTTGCCCGCGTAAAACCGCTGTTTGAGATTTTGGGTAAAAATATCACCCTCGTCGGAGGAAACGGCGACGGTCAGACCTGTAAAGTCGCCAATCAGATTATCGTCGCGCTGAATATTGAAGCGGTGTCCGAAGCGCTGGTTTTTGCCTCTAAAGCCGGGGCGGACCCCGCTCGCGTTCGTCAGGCGTTGATGGGCGGTTTCGCTTCCTCACGTATTCTGGAAGTGCATGGTGAAAGAATGCTTAACCGCACCTTTAATCCAGGCTTTAAAATTTCTCTGCACCAGAAGGATCTCAATCTGGCTCTGCAGAGCGCTAAAGCCCTGGCGCTTAATCTGCCGAATACAGCTACCTGTCAGGAGCTATTTAATACCTGTGCCGCGAATGGCGGCAGCGAATTAGATCACTCGTCTCTGATTCAGGCTCTGGAATTAATGGCAAATCATCAAATAGCATAATAAGCGTAAAGCTGCCGAAATCGGCAGCTTTATTTGAACCTCACAGGTGACTTTATGGATACGATCAATAAAAAAGGTGTCGACTATTGGAAACAAATAGTCGTGGTAATGAGTCTGGGCTGGGTGGCAATTTGGATCTATCGTACCGTGTTAACGCCGATTTATCCGGAGATTCAGGCGTCATTGGGTAACGTCAGTAATGCTGAAATTGGCGCGATTGCCAGCTTCTATTTTCTGGCCTACTGCGGCATGCAGATCCCTTGCGGCATTCTGGTGGATAAACTGGGCCAGAAAATTATGCTGATGTGCGGTTTTTCGCTATTTATTATCGGTACCCTGAGTATCGCTAATGCCGGAAATCTGACGCTGATTTATATCGGCTCGCTACTGGCCGGCGCCGGTTGTGCCTCCTTCTTTAGTTCCGCCTATTCGCTCTCCTCGGCCAACGTGCCGCAGGAACGCCGGGCGCTGGCGAATGCCATCATCAACAGCGGCTCTGCCATTGGCATGGGGATTGGCCTGATTGGCTCAAGTATTCTGGTCAAGAGCATGCACATGGCCTGGCAAAATGTGTTGTTTATCGTCGCTGCGATTTTACTGGTGATGCTCTGCGTGTTTACCCTGGTCATTCGCCGCAAACTGAAAGAACCCGCCACGGCGGAAAATAAAACGAGCGCAGCGGCGTCAGCGCCGGTTGCGGAAGAGAAATCGGCGCCGCTGTTCTCGCCATTACTGTGCAGCGTGTACTTTCTCTATTTCTGTACCTGCTACGGCTACTATCTGATTGTAACCTGGCTGCCCTCTTATCTTCAGACCGAACGCGGGTTTGACGGTGGGGCGATTGGTTTTGCTTCCGCGCTGGTGGCGGTGGTCGGGGTACCGGGCGCGCTGTTCTTTAGCCATCTCTCGGATAAATTCCGTGACAGTAAAGTCAAAGTTATTCTCGGGCTGGAGATAGTCGCAGCGGCCATGTTGATGTTTACCGTTCTGTCGCCGAATACCACCATGCTGATGATTAGCCTGGTACTGTACGGGCTGCTGGGCAAAATGGCCGTTGATCCGATTCTTATCTCGTTCGTCTCCGAGCAGGCGTCAGCGAAAACGTTAGGCCGCGCCTTCAGCTTATTTAATTTCTTTGGTATGAGTTCTGCGGTAGTTGCACCGACGCTCACCGGCTTTATTTCCGACCTGACCGGATCGAAAGAAATTAGTTTTGTGATGTCTGCCGGATTGGTTGTTACCGGGACGATACTTTTTGCTCTGATCACCTTGCGCAAGAATAAAATACCGTCAAAGACCATCACCGTATAATAAAAATAAATAATAAAAATTGTTGTTCCACATAGCTAAACCTACAAACGTAATCCGATGCGTATTAAGAGGGAATTATGGAACAAACTCAAGACCTATACAAAACCAGGGGCTATAGTGATGATCTATTGCCGAAATCAGACACTCAGCGTAACTGGAAAACATTCAATTATTTCACGTTGTGGATGGGTTCTGTACACAACGTACCAAATTATGTGATGGTGGGTGGTTTTTTTATCCTTGGACTTTCCACTTTTAGCATCATGATGGCGATAATATTAAGTGCCTTTATTATTGCCCTGGTCATGGTGTTTAATGGTGCTGCCGGAAGTAAATATGGCGTACCCTTCGCGATGATATTAAGAGCCTCATATGGAGTACGCGGTGCATTATTGCCCGGACTGCTCAGAGGCGGTATCGCGGCGATTATGTGGTTTGGCTTGCAATGCTACGCCGGATCGCTGGCATTTCTGATCTTATTAGGCAAATTATGGCCTGCGTTTCTGACGCTTGGCGGTGATTTTAAGCTGCTGGGGCTGTCGTTGCCGGGGTTGATCGCCTTTCTGGTGTTCTGGTTGATTAACGTCGGGATTGGCTTTGGTGGCGGAAAAGTGCTGAATAAATTTACCGCAATCCTCAACCCCTGCATCTATATTGTCTTCGGCGGCATGGCTATCTGGGCCATTTCGCTGGTAGGATTCGGCCCGATCCTCGACTACCTGCCTACCGGGGTGGCAAAAGCGGAACATACCGGTTTCTTGTTCCTGGTGGTGATCAACGCGGTGGTGGCCGTCTGGGCCGCTCCGGCTGTCAGTGCCTCGGATTTCACCCAGAACGCGCGCTCATTTCGCGAGCAGGCTATTGGTCAGACGCTTGGACTCGTGGTGGCCTATATTCTGTTTGCGGTCGCCGGCGTCTGTATTATCGCCGGGGCAAGTATCCACTATGGTATGGATACCTGGAACGTGCTGGATATTGTGCAGAAATGGGACAGCCTGTTTGCCTCGTTCTTTGCGGTGTTGGTGATATTGATGACCACGATCTCCACCAATGCTACCGGTAATATTATACCGGCAGGTTATCAGATCGCGGCGATCGCCCCAGCCAAACTGACCTATAAAAATGGCGTGCTTATCGCCAGTATTATTAGCTTGCTGATTTGTCCATGGAAATTAATGGAGAATCAAGACAGTATTTATCTCTTCCTCGATATTATTGGCGGGATGTTAGGGCCGGTTATTGGTGTAATGATGGCGCACTATTTCATCGTTATGCGTGGGCAAATAAATCTTGATGAACTTTATACCGCGCCAGGAGATTATAAATATTTTGATAATGGTTTTAATGTTACCGCATTCCTGGTAACCATTGTGGCGGTCATTTTATCGCTCGGTGGAAAGTTTATTCCTTTGCTGGAACCCTTCTCCCGTGTGTCATGGTTTGTCGGTGTTATTGTCGCTTTTGTTGCGTACGCGTTGCTGAAGAAACGGGCGCAACCCAATAATCTGACACGGCCAAATACGGTTAGTTAAGTTAATTTTAACCAGGAAAGTTTATTTCATGGATGAAGCATTACCGGCCAAAGCCATTGTTATTGCGGCACGCAATGTCGCAGCAGAAGTATGGCGGCTGACCCATCTGTACACATACAAGGAGTTATTATGTCTTTTGATTTAATCATTAAAAACGGCACTGTTATTCTGGAAAACGAATCCCGGGTAGTCGATATCGCGGTGAACGACGGCAAAATCGCCGCTATCGGTGAACACCTGGGCGAGGCGAAGCAGGTCATGGATGCCACGGGCCTGATCGTTTCGCCGGGCATGGTCGATGCGCATACGCATATCTCTGAACCTGGCCGTACCCACTGGGAAGGTTACGAAACCGGGACCCGCGCTGCGGCAAAAGGCGGCATCACCACGATGATTGAAATGCCGCTGAATCAGCTACCGGCCACCGTCGACCGGCAGACCATTGAGCTGAAATTCGACGCGGCGAAAGGCAAATTGACCATCGATGCTGCGCAGCTTGGCGGCCTGGTCTCTTATAACCTCGACCGACTGCATGAGCTGGATGAAGTGGGGGTAGTGGGATTCAAATGCTTCGTCGCCACCTGCGGAGACCGCGGGATCGATAACGACTTCCGCGACGTCAACGACTGGCAGTTCTTCAAAGGCATACAAAAGCTGGCCGAAATGAAGCAGACCGTGCTGGTGCACTGCGAAAACGCGCTGATCTGCGACGAGTTGGGCGAAGAGGCGAAAAGGGAAGGCCGCGTGACGGCGCATGATTACGTAGCCTCTCGTCCGGTCTTCACCGAAGTGGAAGCCATTCGCCGCGTTCTGTATCTGGCGAAAGTCGCTGGTTGCCGCTTGCACGTGTGTCATGTCAGCAGCCCGGAAGGGGTCGCCGAAGTGACCCGCGCCCGTCAGGAAGGGCAGGACGTCACCTGTGAATCCTGCCCGCACTACTTTGTGCTCGATACCGATCAGTTCGAAGAGATTGGTACCCTGGCGAAGTGCTCTCCGCCGATCCGCGATGCGGAAAACCAGAAAGGCATGTGGGAAAAGCTGTTCAACGGAGAAATCGACTGCCTGGTCTCCGACCATTCGCCGTGCCCACCGGAGATGAAGGCTGGCAATATCATGCAGGCCTGGGGCGGGATTGCCGGTCTGCAAAACTGCATGGACGTGATGTTTGATGAAGCGGTGCAGAAACGCGGTATGTCTCTGCCGCAGTTTGCCCGTCTGATGGCGACCAACGCCGCCGATATTTTCGGCCTGAAGCATAAGGGCCGCATTGCCCCGGGTAAAGATGCCGACCTGGTGTTTATTCAGCCGAACAGCAGCTACGTCTTACGAGCAGAAGACCTCGAATATTGCCATAAAGTCAGCCCTTACGTTGGTCGCAAGATTGGCGCTCGGATTGCTAAAACCATCCTGCGCGGCGAGGTGATCTATGACATCGAACAGGGCTTCCCGCGCGCACCGAAGGGGAAATTTATCCTTAAGCATCAGCAGTAACGGGTGAATAAACAGTTGGGATGGTTTTCTCCCTCTCTCTTTGGGAGAGGGCCGGGGTGAGGGCATAGGTGGGTACATTTCGCCTCACCCTATCCCTCTTCCCAAAAGGGAGAGGGGACCGTTTCTCGCCCCATTCCATATTTAGCGCCTGTTTAACGGCAGGCGCTTTTTCAGGATTTCATCATGGTGGTATTGCCGCTAAATAAACGTAACACCCTGGCGGGGTTTCAATGGTTCTTCTTTATTTTCTGCAACACCGTTGTGGTACCGCCAACATTACAGTCTGCTTTTCAGCTCCCTGCCAGCGCGTTAATTACGCTTACCCAGTACGGGTTTATCACCACCGGGTTGGCCTGTCTGGCACAGGCGTTACTGGGACATCGTCGGGCGATTATGGAAGGACCGACGGGCCTGTGGTGGAGCACCATTCTGACGGTCACCGTGGGCGAAGCCGCACGGGGGACGCCGTTCGACAGCATCGCCTCCAGCCTGGCTGTCGGCATATTTTTCTCGGCGGTGCTCACCATCATCATTGGCGTAAGCGGCATTGGCCATCGCCTGGCTAAGCTCTTCAGCCCAACGGTAATGGTCTTTTTCATGCTGCTGCTGGGCGCGCAGCTGACTACCATCTTTTTTAAAGGCATGCTTGGGCTGCCCTTTAGTTCGACGCAGGTTAATCCGGGTATTCAGCTGGCGCCATTTTGCCTGGCGCTGTCGGTGATGATTCTGGTGCTGGGAATGATCATTTTTCTCCCGGATGGTATCGCTCGCTACGCCCTGCTGATCGGCACTCTGGCGGGCTGGGCAGGCTGGTATCTGCTGTTTCGCATACCTCCCGCTACGGTAGCCTCAGGCCCCATTCACTGGCAGTGGTTCCCGCTGGGTTATGGCGGCCAGCTACGACCCGGCATCATTTTAACCGCCCTGCTGGCGGGACTGGTTAATATTACCAATACCTATGGCGCCATTCGCAGCACCGATGTTTTTTACCCCCAACAGGGGGCCAGTAATACCCGCTATCGACGCAGCTTTATGATCTCCGGTTTGATAACATTAATAACGGTTCCGCTCAACGTGGTGCCATTTTCCCCGTTTGTTTCGTCGACAGCTTTATTAACTCAAACGGGCGACACCTCGCGCCGGCCATTTATTATCGGCTGCTTGTGCTGTCTGCTGGTTGGATTATTTACGTCGCTGACCCACTTTTTTACCACCCTGCCTTTACCGATCAGCAGTGCGGTTATGCTGGTCTCTTATCTGCCGTTGTTATATTCCAGTTTATCTTTCAGTAAGCAAATTACCTTTACCGCGCGAAATATCTATCGGCTGGCTCTACCGTTATTTGTCGGCATTTTTTTGATGGGACTACCGCCGGTTTATCTCCAGACGTTGCCTCTGACAATCAGACCCCTCGTAGGTAACGGCTTACTAATCGGGGTGCTGCTGGCGGTAGCCATGGAGAATCTCATTCCCTGGGATCGTATTAAGTCATGACATTAAAAGGATGAACAATGAAAATTATTATTGCACCAGACTCGTTCAAAGAAAGCATCAGCGCCAGTCGCTGCGCTCAGGCGATTAAGGCGGGCTTCGTCTCCATTTTCCCTCAGGCGGAGTGCATCTGCCTGCCGATCGCCGACGGCGGCGAGGGGACGGTTGAGGCAATGGTTGAGGCGACCGACGGCAAAATGGTGATGCTGCCGGCGATGGGGCCGCTGGGGGAGGTGGTAGGCGCCTTCTATGGCCTGAGCGGCGACGGGCAAACCGCGTTTATTGAAATGGCGGCAGCCAGCGGGCTGATGCTGGTTCCCGCCGGGAGACGCGATCCCTTGCGGGCCACCAGCTTCGGGACCGGGGAGTTGATTCGCCACGCGCTGGACGCCGGCGTTCGCCATATTATCCTCGGTATAGGCGGCAGCGCCACGGTAGATGGTGGAATGGGCATGGCGCAGGCCCTGGGGGCACGTTTTCTTGACGAGCGCGGCGAGAGCGTAGGATTCGGTGGCGGCGCGCTGGCTCGGTTGGCGAGCATTGACTTACGCGACCTCGATCCGCGCCTGCGCAAATGCCGGATTGATGTGGCCTGCGATGTGGATAATCCACTGCTCGGCGAACGCGGCGCGGCGGCGGTCTTTGGCCCGCAAAAAGGAGCCAGCGCAGAGATGGTCGCTGCCCTCGAGCGCGGTTTGCAAAATTACGCGCAGGTGCTGCTCATGGCAACGGGTGCGGAGGTGACGAAGATTGTCGGCGGCGGCGCGGCGGGCGGAATGGGCGTGGCGGCCTGCGTATTCCTTAACGCGGCGCTGAAGCCGGGTATCGATATCGTGATTGAGGCGATGCAACTGGAGGAGGCGCTGCGCGACGCGGATCTGGTGATTACCGGTGAAGGGCGAATGGATTCGCAAACCGTCGGCGGCAAAGCGCCGATTGGCGTGGCGCGGCTTGCGAAAAAGCATGGCATCCCGGTGATCGGTATCGCTGGCGTTCTGGGGGACGGCGTGGAAGCGGTGCATCAGCATGGCATTGATGCGGTATTCAGCATTCTGCCCGCGCTGGCGCCGCTTGCCGAAGTGCTGGATCGCGGTGAGCAAAATCTGTATGCCTGCGCGCGCAATATTGCCTGTGCTATCAAGCTCGGCCAGAACATTCCCGCCTGAATAAAAAATGCCACGGTTCTCACCGTGGCAAAATCCAACATAGCTAAACAAAAAAGAATGTTATGTGATGGGTAACAAATCCGCCTTTACCGTTGTGTCCGCATTTCACCGGGTGGCGGATGACGCCTTACCCGGCCGACGAAAGCGGCGAGATGTACCCGTAGGAACACGCAAGCAAAGCGCCGCCGGGCAATACCAACGAGCGCAGATTGTTAGCAATCAGATCTCAACGTCACGGTTGCAATCTTTCGAGTAGATATAGCTGAACGCCTCGCGCCCAACGCCGTATCCCGCCTGTAGGGAATAAGCGCCCATAAAGATATAGTCGCCTTTCTTCACCGGAACCCAGTTGTTATCGAGGTTATACACGCCCTGGCCGGAAAGAATATAGGCGCCGTGCTCCTGCACATGAGTTTCGATATAGCCGTGGCTGGCGCCCGGCTCGAAAGAGAGGATATGCATATTCATATCGAAGCCCAGCTCTTTTGGCAGGAAGTCGATCAGAATAACGTCTTCCATTCCTTCATAATTAATACGCTCCAGCTGGCTGACGTTGCCGGTGACCAGATAAGGCGCATGGCCCTCTGTCGGAATATAGCGGCGCTTATAGAGAAATAGCTGACTGTCGGCTGAATGGCTATTACTGAACGTCATCCGTTCACCCGGTGGGCAGTAAAGATAGCCGCCTTCGGTCAGCGCAAAGGTTTTACCCTGCGCCCCGGCGGTGATTTCCCCCTTTATGACATACAGGAAGGTTTCAATGCCTTCGCCGCCAAACCCGCTTTGATTGCCGCCGTTTTCATGCAGCGTCACCAGATAATCAACGAAGGATGCGCCTAATTTCGGCGTCGACAGAATAGTCACATCACAGTTAGCAAAACCCGGAATAATATTTTTGACCAGACCGTCCGGCGTCAGCAGGGCATAATTACCGTGGCGCACGATGGAACGGCTGGCCAGTAAATCATCGCGATAACCCACGACATTATTTAAATATCCCATTATCTTTTCCTTATTCAGTCCAGGCCAGTTGGTGCAGCATTAAGGCGAGCGTTTTTACGCCTTCCGCCAAATCGTCGATATGCGTACTCTCCGCCGGGTTATGGCTAATACCTTTAATGCTCGGCATAAAGATCATGCAGGTCGGGAAGCAGGGGGCGAAAATTTGCGCGTCGTGCCCCGCGCCGCTGTGCATCACGCGGAAATTCACCTTCTCCTTTTCGCACAGGGCAGTGAGCTGGGCGACCAGCCTCTTGTCCATGGGAACCGGAGCTTCATCCATCCACAGGTCGATTTCAATGCCAATATCCATTTCCTTGCAGATCCGCCGCATATCGCCTTCGATCACTTCAGTAAATGCCGTTAATGCAAGGGCATCGGTGTGGCGGCAATCCATGGTAAAGACCGTTTTACCCGGCACCACGTTGACCGTATTCGGCTGCGGGTCGACTTTACCGAAAGTGAGCACCAGCGGGTCGCCGTGGGCTTTCGCTTTGGCGATAGATTCGCAGCAGATGCGGCTGAAAGCATGGACGGTGTCGCGGCGGTAGCCCATTGGGGTGGTGCCGGCATGGTTAGACTCGCCGTTGAGGGTAATGGTGTAGCGGCGCTGACCGACGATGGCGTTGACCACACCGATGGACTGCTTGTTGGTTTCCAGCACGCGGCCCTGTTCGATATGCAGTTCAACGAAGGCTTTAATATCCCGGCGCGGCGCCAGCGGGGCGGCGGGCAGGCTGAAACCGCACTGCTTCATCGCATCGACAAACGCCACGCCTTTGGCGTCTTTAATCTCACGCACGTCCGCCGGGTTAGCGATGCCGACGATATTTTTGCTGCCCCAGAAGACGTAAGGGAAGCGGCTGCCTTCTTCTTCCGCTAACGCCAGCACCTCCACGGTACGCAGCGGCGCCCCGTAGGTCTCTTTTAGCCAGCGGACCGCCAGCCAGGCCGCCAGCGCGCCAAACTGACCGTCAAGATTACCGCCGTTGACGACGCTATCAATATGCGAGCCGCTGAGGATAACGTCGTCGGGAAAACGGCTACCGGGCAGGCGGCCATAAAGGTTACCCACTTCATCGAAGCGTGTTTCCAGCCCGCTGTCGCTCATCTTTTGTTTAAACGCCTGCTGCGCCTGCAGCCACTCCGGCGAATAAAGCAAGCGGGTGAGTCCGCCGGTAGGATCGGCGCCGAAGGATGAAAGCCAGGGCAATGTTTCTTCAATTGCCTGTCGAAAAGAATGAGTCATACATAACTCCTGTTACTTATTTTATTGAGCAAAAGGGGAATTGGTTTCATAAGAGCGGTTATATAAAGCGTCTGAAACCAGATAGTCATAAATCTCATCAACGATTTCGATCCCGTTGACCGCGCTGTTTTTCTCATTGATATCCAGATTCTGCCCCGGGTAATAAACCTGACTAAATCCAGGCGCTGGCGTAATGGCGCTTAATTCGCGCATGGTGTCGCTAATGTGCTGGCGAAATAAGGCGCTGGAGGAGAAAAAGTCAGGATTAATCACAATATGCAATTGTCCTAACTCACGCCCCTGGCTCAGGTTGTCGTACATCGAGCTGACCTGGCGACCAAAAGGAAGGTTGAGCAAAATGCCGGATAGGACGTCAATCATCATCATCAGCCCGTAACCTTTCGGGCCGGCGGCAGGAAGCAGAGCATGGACGGCAAAGGGATCCGTGGTTGGGGCGCCGTTTTTGTCCACCGCCCAACTATCGGGAATGCTTTCATGGCGAGAACGAGCATCAAGGATCTTTCCCCACGCCTGGACGGTGGTGGCCATATCGAAGGTGATGATATCGTCGCCCTCGCCGGGGGCGGCGAAGGCCAGCGGGTTTGTGCCGTAGTAGATCTCCGCCCCGCCAAAAGGGACGACCATCGGGTCTGACTGACACAGCGAGAGGCCAATCAGCCCGGCGCGAGCCGCCTGCTGTGTGAAGTACGAGATGGCCCCGCTGTGTCCCATGCGGCGGATACCCACTACGGCTACGCCATTTTGCCGGGCGATCTCAATGGCATGTTCCATGCCCATTTTGGCGGCGACCTGGCCGGCGGCGTTATCGGCATGCAAAATGCCGCTGCAGGGGCCGGTTTTTTCAAAGCTAAAGGTGGGATGACGATTGGTGCCGCCTTTTGAAATTCGTTCAGCATAATATTCAACACGAACCGCGCCGTGCGAATGAATGCCTCTGGCATCAGCATAAACCAACACATCGGCAATAATATCCGCGTGATTATGAGTAAGTCCTGCTGCGTTCAGCTTATTAGCAATAAGCTGATGAAGTGTTTCCCGACTGACTTTCATCTGTCTTCCTTTTAACGACGGTGTAGAGCCTGACTGCTGATTAAAATACGGGGAAAAGAAACTGAAATTGTGATCTGTATAGTTAAATGACCAGTGTTAGATTTTATTTGATAATCGTAACGGATTTATCATAAATGGCCGTGTAATCGATTTATTAAAAAATCACTGCTAATGTCAGGTGGTTTGTTTGAAAGCCTGTGGTAATAATCCTCATGTGATTTTGGTCACGCCATTAAGAATTTCATCTCGTTAGCCTGATGGCAGATTAACCATGCTCATTCAATTGCAATGGGTGCAATTATTGGGGAGTTATTATGATCCATGCCTTTATTAAAAAGGGCTGTTTTCAGGATTCAGTCAGTTTAATGATTATTTCACGCAAGCTGAGTGAGTCAGAAAATGTCGACGATGTTTCGGTCATGATGGGCACGCCGGCAAATAAAGCGCTGCTGGAAACTACCGGTTTTTGGCATGACGATTTTGCCACGGCGACGCCGAATGATATTTGCGTGGCGATCCGTACCGATTGCGCAGATGCGTCGGTGACGGAAATGATTATCGCCCGTCTGGATGACGCCTTATCCGCCCTGGCGCAGGGAAGCGGACAAAGTCAGAGTCTGAACGTGGTTCGCCGCTGGCAAAGTGCGATGCAAAAACTGCCGCAGGCCAACATGACCTTAATTTCCGTTGCCGGAGAATATGCCGCGGAGCTGGCCCATCAGGCGCTCAGTAGCGAGAAAAACGTGATGATCTTCTCCGACAACGTCACCCTGGAAGATGAAATTGCCCTCAAAACCCGCGCCCGTGACAAAGGATTGTTGGTGATGGGGCCGGACTGCGGCACCGCCATGATCGCCGGCACCCCGCTGGCCTTCGCCAACGTCACACCGGAGGGCAACATCGGCGTGATTGGCGCTTCCGGTACCGGTATCCAGGAACTGGTCTCGCAAATTGCCCTCGGCGGCGAAGGGATCAGCCATGCGATTGGTCTCGGCGGCCGTGACCTGAGCGCGGAAGTGGGGGGGCTTAGTGCGCAAACGGCGCTGGAAATGTTAACCCAGGATGCACAGAGCCAGGTACTGGCCTTTGTTTCCAAGCCACCTGCTGAGGCGGTGCGCCTGAAGATAATTAACGCAATGAAACGCAGTGCTAAACCGGTGGTGGCGCTATTTCTTGGCTATGTCTCGCCAGTCAACCGTGATGAAAACGTCTGGTTTGCCCGCACGCTTGACGAGGCCGGTCGGCTGGCGTGTCTGTTAGCCCGAGTGGTACGCCATCAGGAAAATCTGACCGCAGCCGCGGGTAAGCATATCCGCGGTTTATACACCGGCGGCACGCTGGCGGCGGAATCCGCCGGGCTGCTGGCTGAGCGCCTGAACATCACTCCCGATGAGCATCACCCGCAGGGCATGATGCTCAACGCTCTGGGCCACCAGGTCGTCGACCTCGGCGATGATTTCTACACCGTCGGTCGTCCACACCCGATGATTGATCCCTCCCTGCGTAACCAACTGATTGCTGAACTCGGCGAGCAAACGCAGGTGGGCGTATTGCTGCTGGATGTGGTGATTGGCTATGGCGCCACCGCCGACCCGGCGGGATCGCTGGTGGAAGCATGCCGGCGGGCCTGGGCATTGAGGAGTGAAAGCCATCCGCTGCACGTTATCGCGACCGTGACCGGTACCGAAAATGACCCGCAGTGTCGTTCCCGTCAGATTGCCGAGCTGGAAGATGCCGGCGTGGTGGTGGTCGATAGCCTCCCGGAAGCCGCGCTGCTTGCTGTTGCGCTGATTAGCCCTCAGCGGATGGCGGAGCCCGCACCGCGTTCCAGTCTGCTGGACGGGGTGGCGGTAATTAATGCCGGTCTGCGCAGTTTTGCGATCGATTTACAGTCCGCCGGAACGCCGGTTGTTCACTATCAGTGGGCGCCGATTGCCGGAGGAAATAAAAAACTGGCTCGTTTATTAGAGCGTTTGCAATAAGAGGTCCCTATGTTTACATCAGTGGCGCAGGCCAATGAGGCAGTAATTGAACGAATTCGGAATGCACGTCCGCACTGGCTGGATGTGAAGCCGGCAGGTGCGCTAATCGGGGCGCTGAATCAGAACAAAACGTTGCTCCACGCCGGGCCGCCGATGCGCTGGCAGGCGATGACCGGCCCAATGAAAGGGGCCTGCATTGGCGCATGCCTGTTCGAAGGCTGGGCGCAGGATGAAAAAAACGCCCATGCGATGCTGGAAAGCGGCGAAATTACCTTTATCCCATGCCATCACGTTAACGCCGTGGGGCCAATGGGCGGCATTACTTCGCCGAACATGCCGATGCTGGTGGTGGAAAACATCGCTGAAGGCAACCGCGCCTATTGCAACCTGAACGAAGGGATTGGCAAGGTGATGCGTTTCGGCGCTTACGGTGAAGATGTGCAGCAGCGCCTGCGCTGGATGCGCGATGTGCTGATGCCGGTGCTTAGCGCGGCGCTGAAGCAGATGGAGCGCGGCATCGATTTGACGGCGATGATGGCGCAGGGCATCACCATGGGGGATGAGTTTCACCAGCGTAATATCGCCACCTCCGCGCTGCTAATGCGCACGCTGGCGCCGCATCTGGCGCGCCTAAATCACGACAAACAGCAGATAGCTGAAGTGATGGATTTCCTCGCCATTACCGACCAGTTCTTCCTCAACCTGGCGATGGCCTACTGTAAATCGGCGATGGATGCCGGGGCGCAGATCCGCGCGGGCAGTATCGTCACCGCGATGACCCGCAACGGCGATATGTTCGGTATTCGCGTCAGCGGGCTGGGCGACCGTTGGTTTACCGCGCCGGTCAATACGCCGCAGGGGCTGTTTTTCACTGGCTTCTCGCAGGAGCAGGCCAACCCGGATATGGGCGATAGCGCCATTACTGAAACTTTCGGCATCGGCGGGGCGGCGATGATCGCGGCCCCGGGCGTGACTCGCTTTGTCGGCGCGGGTGGGATGGAGGCGGCGAAATCGGTCTCCGAGGAGATGGCGGAAATCTTCCTTGAACGCAATATGCAACTGCAAATTCCGGGCTGGGATTTCCAGGGTGCCTGTCTGGGGTTGGATATTCGCCGGGTGGTTGAAACCGGCATTACACCGCTTATCAACACCGGTATCGCGCATAAAGAGGCGGGGATCGGCCAGATTGGCGCCGGAACCGTCAGAGCCCCACTGGCCTGCTTTGAACTGGCGCTGGAAGCGCTGGCGGACGAGCTGGGCGTGAGCTGAGGCACACAATGGATAAGATCCGTCCGCTGACAGGCAGCATTGACGCGCCGGACCATCGCCAGCCATGGCGAACCGGCGGCCTCTGGCAGCGCACCATCAATCTCTATGTTGCAGACGGCGCGCTGCTGACGCTGCATCATCGGGGACAAGGCGTGAGCCCCGGCGGATGGGTATTACGTCACCATGATTTTATCCGTTTACACGCGGCGCTGAAGGCGGGGGGGCTGCCGATAGCACGGGATGACGGCATTCAGGTCGATAACCTGTTGCTGTTACCACCGCGAAGGCGCTGCTCCCTGCGGCCTCGATATCAGCCTGGTGGCCCTTATCTACCGACAGCGCTCATGAAGCGCCCGGAAGAGACGGGCCTGTTCGGGCCGCTGTCACAGGCTATCCATCTGCCGCATCATCCTGAGTTGCGGCAATTACGCCACTGTTTTGCTTCTGCGTTGGCCGGGAGCGCCGTTGACTGGCGGCTGTGGCTGGGGAAGGGGCCAGGCCTGACGCCGAGCATGGACGATATGCTGATCGGCATGATGCTGTCCGCGTGGTGTTCTGGACAGATGTCGTGCAACAGCGGACACCATTTCTTTCGTGCCTCCGGCGATCTGCATGCCGCCACAACGCAGGTCAGCGTCAACTATTTACGCTACGCCAGTAAGGGATGCTTCGCTTCACCGCTACTGCATGTTGTTAACGCGCTTCAGTGCGGACGACGAATTGAACCTGCCGTCGAAGCCCTGCTGGCGATGGGGCACACCTCTGGTGCCGACACGCTTCTGGGGTTCTGGCTGGCGCAACAAATAATGTAAGGACTTTTATGAAAACGCTGGTTGTTGCCCTCGGGGGTAACGCTTTATTACAGCGCGGAGAAGCGCTGACGGTAGAAAATCAATATCGCAATATTCACAGTGCCGTTCCCGCGCTGGCGCGTCTGGCGCAGCATTACCGTTTGGCCATTGTGCACGGCAACGGGCCGCAGGTAGGCCTGCTGGCGCTGCAAAATCTGGCCTATAGCGACGTCGAACCTTACCCGCTGGACGTGCTGGTGGCGGAGAGCCAGGGCATGATTGGCTATATGCTGGCCCAATGCCTGGCGCAGGAATCGTCGGTACCGCCGGTATCGACAGTGATGACGCGTATTACTGTGGCATCGAACGATCCGGCCTTTTCGGCGCCGGAGAAATTTATCGGTCCGGTCTATGACCCTGAGTTGCAGCAGCAGCTGGAAGAGGAGTACGGCTGGACGATGAAGCGCGACGGCAAATACTTGCGTCGGGTTGTCGCCTCGCCAAGGCCGGTGAGAATTGAGGAGAGCGACTCGATTGAGCGTCTGCTGAATGAGGGACATGTCGTGATCTGCTGTGGCGGCGGAGGCATTCCGGTGCTCGAGAGCGGGCAGGGCGCAGAGGCGGTTATCGATAAAGATTTGGCCGCAGCGCTACTGGCGGAACAGATTGATGCCGATGGTCTGGTGATCCTCACCGATGCGGATGCGGTATATGAACACTGGGGCACCCCAATGCAGCGACCGATCCGTGAAGCGACCCCGGAGGCGCTGGCGCCTTTTGCTCGCGACGATGGCGCGATGGGGCCGAAAATTTCGGCAGTCAGCAGCTATGTTCGCCGCAGGGGCAAGCGGGCGTGGATTGGCGCGTTATCACGCATTGAGGAGACTCTCGCCGGTCGGGCGGGAACCTGTATCAAGCCCTGACGGGGGACTACTGTCGGTGAGGATGCCTGAATATCGTGCATTCTGCCCCGGGACGGCGACGCGTTGCCAGGGCGACGAGTTCTGAATAGCTGGGCTTTTATCGGCCGGGCAAGCGTCAGCCGCCGCCCGGCAAGACAAAGGTGAGGCGTTACGCCAGTTGCGATTGCGCCCAGAACAGACCGCTGGTGTACTCCGCTGGCAGCAGCGGCTTGATCGCTTCCAGCGTCGCGCTCAGACGGTCAGTATCGCTGTCGGTCAGGTTCAGGTGGCCGACTTTACGACCCGGGCGCACCTCTTTATCGTACCAGTGCAGGTGGACCAGCGGCAGCTTCAGCCAGTCGTAATTGAGATCGGTGCCGATCAGGTTGATCATTACCGACGGGCTGTTAACCACTGGCGGCGGCAGCGGCAGGCCGGTAATCGCTCGCAGATGCAGCTCAAACTGGCTGATGGAGGCGCCATTTTGCGTCCAGTGGCCGCTGTTGTGCACGCGCGGCGCCAGCTCGTTGATCAGCAGTCCCTCGGCAGTGACGAAGCACTCCATCGCCATCACACCGACGTAGTTCAGCTCGTTCATGATCGCCGTCAGCATGCTTTCCGCTTGCTCCTGCTGGCGGACATTGGCCTGCGGGAAGGCGACGCTGGCGCGCAGAATACCGTCCTGATGCAGGTTGCGGGTCAGCGGGTAGAAGACGGTGCTGCCGTCATGGGCGCGGGCACCCACCAGCGACACTTCGCCGGAGAAGTTAATCCCCTGCTCGACGATGCACTCGCCGTAGTTATCGGCCGGTAGCTGATCGATCTCGTTTTCCCGCAGACGCCACTGGCCGCGGCCGTCGTAACCGCCAACGCGACGCTTAACGATCGCCAGTTCGCCAAGGCGGGCAAACACCGCCGGCCACTCGCTTTTATCCGCCAGCAGCTGCCACGGGGCAGTGGCGAGACCAAGCTTGTCAAACAGCTGCTTTTGCGTCAGGCGATCGGCGATAATCGGGAAGACGTCGCGGTTGACGAACGCCGGGTGGCGGGCCAGCTCGCGGGTGAGGGCGGTTTCCGGCCAGCGTTCAATTTCTGCCGTGATGACGCTCTGCTGGAATGGCACCGCTTCCGGATCGGCTTCCAGCCCCACCGGCCAGACGGCGATACCCAGCGGCTCGCCGGCCTGGCGCAGCATGCGGCCTAACTGGCCGTTGCCGAGTACGCATACCTGTTTCATGCCGCACCCCGCGGGTCCGGGTTATCCAGCACTTCATCGGTTTGCGCCTGGCGCCAGGCGCTCAGGCGCTGGTGGAGTTCAGCATCATGCTGGGCGAGGATCTGCGCGGCAAGCAGACCGGCGTTCGCGGCGCCGGCTTTGCCGATGGCCAGTGTGCCGACCGGAATACCGCGCGGCATCTGAACAATGGAGTAAAGGCTGTCGACACCGCTTAAGGCTGCGCTCTGAACCGGTACGCCGAGCACTGGCACCAGGGTTTTCGCCGCAATCATGCCCGGCAGATGCGCCGCGCCGCCTGCCCCAGCAATAATCACCTGATAGCCATTACTTTCGGCGCTTTCAGCGAAGCTGAACAGCTTATCGGGCGTGCGATGGGCGGAGACCACTTCGACATGGTACGGAACGTTCAGGGCATCAAGAATTTCTGCGGTAAATTGCATGGTAGCCCAGTCGCTTTTGGACCCCATCACGATGGCGATACGCGCCGAATTATTGCGGGAAGACATGCGTCTTAAAACTCCTGTGGGTGTGTTTCACACTGCTTTAGAGGCCACAGAGAATAGCATGAACTGCCGGCAAGGAAAACGGTTGCGTGTGCATGGTTAGCCGTCTTTTGTCTCGCTCTGCGATGACGACGATCGCGGCTTATTGGCCTTGATCTCATTCATGCAACAAGTGATAAGCAGTACTAACCCCCAGGGGAGCATCAGGGTACCCATCATCAGTAAATAGATTTGTACCAGTCGGCTCTCGTGAGGGCGGGTACAGAGCAAATAAATGGCATAGAAATAAATAGCCCACGCCAGCATCGCACACCAGACAAACGTCAGCGTGTTGCCGAGAGCGACGCCGATTAAGGCGATATAACTTATCCCTAACGGATTGAGGATCGTGATGATCATTCCCCAGATCAGCGGCTGGCTCCACTTTTTCCTGCTCATGCTCGTTCCTTGAGAGTGATGTTGTGGAAGACTAGCATGCGCAATGCCGGCAGGAGCATACCTCCGTCCAGGCAAGAGGGGATTTCAGAATTGTGCTCGCGCAGGAATTAGAACGGGAAATGGATCAGTTCGACGTCGTCCGGCGTCACCTTCACCATCGAACCTTCGCTGTGCCAGGCGCCGAGTACCACGCGCCATGCGGGCTGGCCGTTGGCCTGCAGGTCATGGACCGCCGGGCGATGGGTATGGCCGTGGATCAGCCACTGCACGTGATGCCGCTCCATGGCGTTAACCACCGCCTGTGGATTCACATCCATAATTTCCATTGATTTGCTGCTGTTGGCGGCTTTGCTGTCGGCGCGCATGCGGGCGGCGATGCGGCGGCGGACAAACAGCGGCAGAGCCAGGAACAGACGCTGGATCCACGGGGTGTGGACTTTCGCGCGAAACGCCAGATAGCCTTGGTCATCGGTGCACAGCGTGTCGCCATGCATAATCAAGACGTCACGGCCATAGAGGTCCAGTCGCTCTTCTTCGGCGAGCAGGATCATCCCGCTCTGACGGGCGAAGCGCTGGCCGACGAGAAAATCGCGGTTGCCGTGAATGAAGTAGCAGGGCACGCCGGCGTCGACGACGGCTTTGATTGCCGTAGCGATTTGCTGATGCAACGGGTTGGGATCGTCATCGCCGATCCACGCCTCAAACAGATCGCCAAGGATATACAGGGCGTCCGCCTGACGGGCTTCCCCCTGTAAAAAACGCAGAAAACCGGCGGTGATCGCCGGTTCTTCTGTTTGCAGGTGCAAATCTGCAATAAAAAGTGTCGCCACGAATTACTCGCTGACGGTGACGCTTTTGATAATCACATCGTCTTTCGGCACATCCTGGTGCATGCCGCTGCGGCCGGTGGCAACCGCTTTGATTTTGTCAACCACGTCCATGCCTTCAACCACTTCCGCGAAGACGCAGTAGCCCCAGCCCTGCAGACTTTCGCCGGAGAAGTTCAGGAAGTCGTTGTCAACCACGTTGATGAAGAACTGCGCGGTGGCAGAGTGCGGCGCCTGAGTACGGGCCATCGCCAGCGTGCCGCGGGTGTTTTTCAGACCGTTGTTTGCTTCGTTCTGAATCGGAGATTTGGTCGCTTTTTGTTTCATGCCAGGTTCAAAACCGCCGCCCTGAATCATGAAGCCGTTGATAACACGGTGGAAAATGGTGTTGTCGTAGAAACCTTCGCGGCAGTAGTCCAGGAAGTTTTTAACTGTTTCCGGCGCTTTGTCGTCAAACGTTTTGATTACGATATCGCCATGATTGGTGTGGAAAGTAACCATTTTTGCATCCTGTTCCGATGAGTGTGGTGCCAGCACCCGGTGTCGGGTGAGATATAGGGGGGTGTTATAGCATAACCGCGGGGGTCGATGCACCTTGCAATGTGTGCTGCGTCCTGTCTGAATTATGGGTATTATAGAGGCTTCATTACCCACACACGTCTACACGGAATCTTCGATGTTAAAAATTTTTAATACACTGACGCGCCAGAAAGAGGAATTTAAACCTATCCATGCCGGGGAAGTCGGCATGTACGTGTGTGGTATTACCGTTTACGATCTCTGTCACATCGGCCATGGGCGTACCTTCGTCTCCTTTGACGTTGTGGCGCGTTATCTGCGTTTTCTCGGCTATAAGCTGAAGTACGTGCGCAATATCACCGATATCGACGACAAAATCATTAAGCGCGCTAATGAAAACGGCGAAAGCTTTGTCGCGCTGGTCGATCGGATGATCGCCGAAATGCACAAGGATTTTGACGCCCTGAATATTTTGCGTCCCGACAGCGAGCCGCGCGCGACGCATCATATTGCGGAGATCATAGAGATTACCGAGCAACTGATCGCCAAAGGCCATGCCTATGTGGCGGATAACGGCGACGTAATGTTCGATGTGCCGACAGACCCGAACTACGGTTTGCTGTCGCGTCAGGATCTCGATCAGCTGCAGGCTGGGGCGCGCGTCGACGTGGTTGACGTCAAGCGTAATCCGATGGACTTCGTCCTGTGGAAGATGTCGAAAGAGGGCGAGCCAAGCTGGCCGTCGCCGTGGGGCGCAGGCCGTCCGGGATGGCATATCGAGTGCTCGGCGATGAACTGCAAACAGCTGGGCAACCATTTTGACATTCACGGCGGCGGTTCCGATCTGATGTTCCCGCATCACGAAAACGAAATCGCTCAGTCCACCTGCGCCCATGACGGCGAGTACGTTAACTACTGGATGCACTCCGGCATGGTGATGGTCGACCGCGAGAAGATGTCGAAATCGCTGGGCAACTTTTTTACCGTCCGCGACGTGCTGAAGTATTACGATGCCGAGACCATTCGCTACTTCCTGATGTCCGGCCACTATCGCAGCCAGCTGAACTATAGCGAAGAGAACCTCAAGCAGGCGCGTTCGGCGCTGGAGCGTCTGTATACTGCGCTGCGCGGTACCGACAAATCCGTCGATGCGGCGGGCGGCGAAGCCTTCGAAGCACGCTTTATCGAGGCGATGGACGATGACTTCAACACCCCGGAAGCCTACTCGGTGCTGTTCGATATGGCTCGCGAAGTGAACCGTCTGAAAACCGAGGACGCGGCCGCGGCGAACGCCATGGCGGCCCACCTGCGTAAGCTTGCGTCGGTGCTGGGGCTGCTGGAGCAGGAGCCGGACGCCTTCCTGCAGAGCGGTGCGCAGGCTGACGACGCGGAAGTGGCGGAAATTGAATCGCTTATCCAGCAGCGTCTGGACGCGCGTAAAGCGAAAGACTGGGCGGCGGCGGATGCGGCGCGCGATCGTCTTAACGAGATGGGTATCGTGCTGGAAGATGGCCCGCAGGGCACCACCTGGCGCCGGAAGTAAGCCATAAAAAACGCCCGCTTAAGCGGGCGTTTTCCTTTTCGCTGTCAGGCCGTGACGGTGACGCTCTGGCCTTCAAAGCTCACTGTCTGACCGGCGACGATTTTGCAGCGTTTGCGAGTTTCCACCGCGCCGTCGACTTTTACCAGCCCGTCGGCGATGGCGATCTTCGCCTGGGCGCCGCTTTCGCTCCAGCCTTCGAGTTTCAGCAGATCGCACAGCTCAACGTGCGGGTGTTTTCCTAAGGAAAATGTCGCCATCTCAGGCCTCCTCAACGTCGTGGTACTCTTCGCACGCCTGCAGCGTGTTCTGAATCAGAGTGGCGACGGTCATCGGGCCAACGCCGCCGGGAACCGGGGTGATGTAGGACGCGCGTTCAGCGGCATCTTCATACACCACGTCGCCGACCACTTTGCCGCTTTCCAGACGGTTAATGCCGACATCGACCACAATCGCCCCTTCTTTGATCCATTCGCCAGGAATAAAGCCCGGTTTACCCACCGCGACGATCAGCAGGTCGGCGTTTTCGACATGATGGCGCAGGTTTTTGGTAAAGCGGTGGGTGACGGTGGTGGTGCAGCCGGCCAGCAGCAGCTCCATGCTCATTGGGCGGCCGACGATATTGGAGGCGCCAATGACCACCGCATTCAGGCCGTAGGTGTCGATATTGTAGCGTTCCAGCAGCGTCACGATACCGCGTGGGGTGCACGGACGCAGGCGCGGCGCCCGCTGGCACAGGCGGCCAACGTTGTAAGGATGGAAGCCGTCAACGTCTTTATCCGGCGCGATGCGCTCAAGAACTTTGACGTTATCTATCCCTGCAGGCAGGGGCAGCTGAACCAGAATACCGTCGATGGTCTTATCGGCATTCAGGGTGTCGATAAGCTCCAGCAGCTCGGCTTCGCTGGTGGTTTCCGGGAGATCGTAAGAGCGGGAGACGAAGCCCACTTCTTCACATGCTTTGCGCTTGCTGCCGACATAAATCTGCGAGGCCGGGTTGCTGCCGACCAGCACGACGGCCAGCCCAGGGGCGCGTTTTCCGGCCGCAACGCGAGCCTTCACTTTTTCCGCAACCTCAGAGCGTACCTGCTGCGCAATCGTTTTACCGTCAATAATTTTTGCTGCCATCAGAGAGAGGATTCCATCTGTATCTTTACGAAAGGGGGATGAGGATATTTTGTCAGAAGCCGGCCTCGCTGTCAGTCCTCGTTTGCTGTTTTATCCTGTCTGCGGTGAATTTAGCCTGTTTTGACCCTGATTATCACATGGTTATTGGTGCGTTGCGCCTGGCCACTCAGTCGATTTACTGGCGTAAGAGCCCCGCTGGTACGCTTCTTGTACAGTTGGTGGAGGATATTTCGCCAGCGTCGTATAAGCTCCACAGTTTCCTGGCAAAATGGATTGACTCAACCGACGTGGACCGTATAATTCCAGGCGTTTCACTCCGCGAAGCACTCGCTTCTCAGGGCGCCCTTAGCTCAGCTGGATAGAGCAACGGCCTTCTAAGCCGTAGGTCACAGGTTCGAATCCTGTAGGGCGTACCATTTTCATTTCTCTTAACGTCTCTCGAAGTCTACTAAATCCAGCATATACGCGGCATTCGCCAATATCTCATTATCTCAACGTCTACTATAGTCTATTGAAATCCACATTCATGTGGGGGTACATTTGGGGGTAGATTCCTGTTCAATGAAATGAGATACCCCCAAAATGAAGCTCACAGCCCGCCAGGTCGACACATCCAAGCCCAAGGACAAACCCTATAAGCTGTCTGATGGCGGCGGTCTTTACCTGTTGGTGAACCCCAATGGCTCGCGATACTGGCGCCTGAAGTACCGCATCGCTGGTAAAGAGAAGTTACTGGCGTTGGGGGTATATCCTGATATCACTCTGGCGGAAGCCAGACAGAAGCGCGCTGATGCAAAGAAAGTCCTCGCTGCTGGTGGTGATCCGGGACAGGAGAAGCAGGAAGAGAAACAAGCGAAAGAGCAGGCTGTGGCAAACAGCTTTGAGCGCCTGGCCATGGAATGGCATTCCCATAAAAGCACATCGTGGTCAGAAGGCTATGCCGAGCATCTTCTGATGTACCTGAAGAAAGACATCTTCCCCTTCATCGGGCAAAAGGCGATTACGGATATCAGCCAGGTTGAAATGCTTAACGTCCTGCGAAAGATGGAACAACGTGGCGTTCTGGATAAACTCAAGAAAACCCGTCAGGCCTGCCGGCAGATATTCACCTATGCCATTATTACCGGTAGAGCGGAGCACAACCCTGTATCCGATCTGGCTGGCGCGCTGAAGTCGCCCAAGCAACAGCACTACCCACACCTTTTAGTCGACCAGATCCCGGATTTTCTCCGTGCGCTAAGTGAATACAGCGGCAGCACCATCACCCGCAACGCCACTCGATTGTTAATGCTTACAGGGCTCAGGACAATTGAGCTCCGTGCCTCTGAATGGGTTGATATCGACTTTGACAAAGGCGTCTGGAACGTCCCCGCAGAGCGAATGAAGATGCGGCGCCCACATCTCGTTCCTATCTCAACTCAGGTTCGCGAACTGCTTGAAGAAATCCACCAGCTTACCGGGCGAGGGAAGTATGTTTTCCCGGGTCGAAATGATGCTGGTAAGCCAATGAGTGAGGCCAGTATTAACCAGGTGATTAAGCGTATTGGCTACGACGGTAAAGCGACCGGGCACGGCTTCAGGCATACCATGAGTACCATACTCCACGAACAGGGCTATAACACCGCCTGGATTGAAACGCAGTTGGCCCACGTCGATAAGAACTCCATCCGCGGGACATACAACCATGCTCAGTACTTGGATGGCCGCCGGGAAATGCTCCAGTGGTATGCCGACTATATGCAGGCGTTAGAAAATGGTGAAAATGTGGTCCATGGCTCGTTCGGGAAACGTGCCTGACTGGATGCATAGACAGTATATACAGACGATAGTAGACTTAGGTAGACGAACAAAGAATAGGCTATGTCTAGGCTGATCCCCGAAAACCCGTACACCTCTGCGGGCTGGCATAGCCGCCAAAATCAGAGGGCGTGAGGTGGCGTGTGTTAAATGCTGATTCATTAAAAAGATGTTATGACGTCATATCATCTTTGCGGGATAATAAGCCTTTATGGATCCCCAAAGCTAGTTTGTTAAATGATCTTAGTTTCTATAAAGTAAGTTATAACTATAAAACCAAACCAGCATCATTTATTTACTCTATTATACATACACACTCTGAATTTGAAGAGTATATGTCAGTGGTTAAAAAATCCATTGATGGATATGTCAAAATTTCAGATCTGGACTATTGTAATGCTGTCTGGAAAGAAATAATTGATGATAAATATATAAGGAAGTCATTTAATGATGCTGGGTTTCCATTTGATTGCTCTATCCAGCCCGATAGATATGCAAGATATGTGATATTGACTCGGTTATTAGAGTTATCGAATAATAAAGAAAGGTTTGATTACTGGCATGCACTTTACGATTTTTCTAAAGTAGAAGTGGAAACTTTTGAAAATAGCTATCTTCAATTTCATGAAAAACTCGTGTCTATTATGTATGGATATGTGTCAGGAGAGTTACGCACTGCCTATGTTAACGGAGTTGATGCAATAAAAAAATATAAATTACTTCTTGAAAATTTAATTGTTGTTGAAAAGGAACTGGTTTTTAAATACCTGTTTGATAAAAAAATTCATCGAGATATCGAGTGGGATATGATTGCCGCGAATGAAATCCTCGATGTTCTAATAACTAATAGGAATGATGAGACTCTGTCAGAACGTGCTTTTGTAAGCGAATTACTGAAATTGTATATGAAGTATTCAATAAATGGAAATAGAAGTTTTGTATCTTTAGTGTATAGATTTACCCGCGCTTCTTTCATAGTTAATGATATAGAAAGAAAAACAATTCAACGATGCTGGGAATCATTGTGTAGGGCGATGCGTGATGGCGAACATGCCCATGATAGGTATTTTAAAATGGAGAATGAAACCGTTTCTGGGACAAAGTAGCGCATTGAATGGTTGTTTTTGTCCTGACATAGATATGTAATTAAAACCTTTTATTGTCATGTCAAACAACTAGTTACTTCCCTCGTTTTTGGTATTTTAACCGGTGAGTATTTACCGCATTCTACTGCTGTCATCTCCCGTAGATTGAGGTTAAAAATGTCTAAAGCTCTTATCCGTTTATCTGAGGTCCGCCGCAGGACTGGCTACAGTAAGGCGTGGATTTACCGACTGATTAGCGAAAATCGCTTTCCTCAGCCAATCAAAATAGGTGCTCGTGCAATCGCGTTTGTTGAAGGCGAAATTGATGAGTGGATAGAGAGACGTATTGCTGATTCGCGTGGTGAGGTAGCTTGATGCAAAAGGAGGTGATGCTACCAACTTGCTGATTTAGTGTATAATGGTGTTTTTGAGGTGCTCCCGTGGCTTCAGTCTCCGTCTGCTGTCCCTCCTGTTCCGCTACTGAAGGCGTGATGCGTAATGGCAAAAGTACT